>Ga0179593_1509586_pt1 | contig 13160 bp, 10 predicted proteins | sample CZODoug2_1_08_16_FD_185931 | JGI IMG/M metagenome (GOLD analysis project Ga0179593, IMG submission 185931) | Vadose zone soil fungal communities from Angelo Coast Range Reserve, California, USA - CZODoug2_1_08_16fungal (PacBio error correction) | ecosystem: Environmental > Terrestrial > Soil >... | reverse complement strand
TTTTTCCAACGTTCCCTCTTCCCTCTTCTCGTCGCAGCCCTTAAGTCTTTTCCCGACCCGTGCCCGCGACGATTTCACCCTTTGATTGGAGTAACCGTTTTTCAATGCCCTCTTTTTTATTTGGGTGACTTACTGCGGGTTCGCTTTTTTACCCCCCTTCTTCTTCCCTTCTCTCGCTATGGCAAAAGCCGTGCAGCGCCGCCTAGACCGTTCCCTTCGCGGGGGCACTCTTCAAATGTCTTTTTTCTCATCCCCTCTATGTACTCCCCCCTTCGGATCCCATGCGTACCAATCCCATGCCCCCAACGTTAGGTCAACCCTCCCTTTTCCCCCTTCTTCCAGAACAGGCGACCTCTCCCCCAACCTTTCTTTGCTTCCACTGGCAAAAATGTTTCTCTCGACTAATAGGTGGCCGTGAACGACTCTTTCGTTTGCTCGCTCTCGGTCTGCTTGGGGACACATCATGCGACCGATTTGCCAGAAAGCGCACCCCCCCCCCCCATAGAGACCCCCTGCACCGCCTTTTCATTTCGAGAAATTAGTCCCTGACTTTTGTCCCCTCAGGCTCCGAGTTCAACCGCCGCCCCGTCCTTCTTTTCAAAATCGTCCGTCTCCCATCTTCGAAAATTCCTATATTTTCATCCTTCTCCGTTTTCCATTCTTGTGGTTTGCCGCTTAGTCTCCCTCGTTTTTGCCGCCCCTCTTGCCGATGCCTGGTGCGCGCTCTGGTCCATTTTGAAAGTCCTACGCTCCCTCGTTTCTGCGCGATTGGGTGCCGTGTTCGCTGATCGAGGTGATCCCAATGCGGGCGTGTTTGACTCGCACAATATTTTCGTACTTAGGCTTTTTCTCGCGCAGACCCAATTGTCTCAGAACGTTTACCTCCTTCGGTGGGGCGAGGTGCTGTTTTGTCCCACCTGGCCTTCGGAGATGGCGTTGGGCTCCCTTTCATCCACTGTCGTTGTTTTCCTTCCCAGTGCGTACCCCTTTTTAAGAGACAAGCATTTCTATCGTTCGATACCCCCGCGTCCTCCCTGCATATCCGTCTATGCGCCGGTTGTTCCCTGCTTCAGAGTCAATTTGGAGAAGGACTCCTTTGGTCCTTCCCCCAGGGCTGACACCTGTTCCCCTTTAATTTCACACACTTCTCTTTCTCGACTATTTCCTAATTCTGCTGGGCGGGCTGCGAGCACCCGACCTCTGGGCGCGAGGCGTAAGACCTCCTCGCTTCGCGTTCAAAGTTCTACACCATTTAACAACCGGGGCAATTCACCTTCGGATTCTCTGAATATTTTTAATGAAGGAGATTCGTCCGCAACAGCGTCCCGCGATCCCTTGGATTTTTTTTTTTTTCTTTTTTTCTTTTTTTTTTTCCTTCCTTTTTTTTTTTTTCCTTTTTTTTTTTTTTCTGTTGGTTCCGGCCTATTTCCGGCTGCGGGACGATTTTCCTGCTGGTCGCGTTTGCTTGCTTGATGATTCGCTCTGGGGTTTTTTTCTCTGTCGGGATGGACCTCGCTATTTTTGTGAGTTGGTAGAGTCTTATGGTTTCTGCTCGTCACGAACGTTGATTCTTTGGAAAAAAGGAAGGGGACCGAATGCGAGATGTAGACTTTTTGTCGTCCCCTTCGCTTTCTCCTTCTTTAGTTTTCTGTGCGCGGCTGCTCTGATTCTGAAGTCCCCCTGCCTGGTCTTCTGCTATTCAAGCCTCCGTGTTTTCTTTCGTTCTGGTAGTTCCGCCGAGTCCGTTGTCCTTACAGACGCGGCGCCATCTGGATTCTTTTTCCCTTTGTTGATCCCTTTTCTGTCGTTCCCGTTTCCTTGATCGAACACACGGGTCACTTCGTTTGAACGCGCTTATTCTTTGTTGGGGTTACTCTTGCTTGTTTGTTCTTCCCGGTTACGATGCCTTGTTTATTCTGCCGTTCTATAGTCTCGCATTTTCTTCCCAGCCCTTCTTTCATTTTCCTTCTTTATCATACACCCCCCGACGGCGAGCGCTCTCCCCGACATCACCCGGTGCAGTCAATTTATGTTTCTTCGACAACCCTCGCGCCCCCCCATTTACGTTCACCCCCCCCCTGAAGTCTGGCCCCCACGGCCCAGAAGACCAAATCCCTGCATTCCCACTCTGTCATAGCTATGACGGCTTCGCGTGTTTTTGCGGTATTTACCCTTACCAGAAGGATTCGTTTTTCCTCCTTTTCGGTTCGATCTCGACCAGATGAAGAAATCGCTCAATTTTGGTCCCTCGTGAACCTTTAACTCGCGGGTCTTTTCTCCCATATGGCATCCCATCCCTCCCACAGAAACATGGAACGTATGTTGTGATTCCGTACTTATCAATAATATTAAACCTTTTTTCCCTTTTCAATATTCCCTAGTCGGACTTTTGCGGCCGGCGACCACATCTATGCCCGTCCCAGACTGATTCGGTTTGACTTTTTTCCCGTTTTCTCCAAGGCTTCCCCCCTGTACCTCCAAACTTCATTGGGCAGCTTTTGCCCCTACCTTCTCTCCAACGGGCGCTATCCAGCTTATAGCGGCTTTTTTTTCATACGCGCCCTTCCTTTTAGATCGGCTCCCATCGAGGCTGTTTTGTTTTATTCCTTCCACGGCCCTACCAGAGATACTCGCTGCGCATATATGACTTACCGACCATCAAAGACCGACAATCGGCGGTAAGGAGATGTTCCCTTTGGTCCCTCTCTCCCGGTGGGCGCCTTTTGGCTCCCGTTTGCAAGAGAATTCTCGAAATCTTTTCCGAATTGCTCCTTCTTCCTGCACCCCCGCGCAAGAAGGATCGCGCCCGGTGCCCGAGCGGGTCATTTATTGCAGCGTACGTTCCTGGCGCCGTAGGAATGCACATCTTCAACAGTTCGACCTTGTATCCGGGGGGTTGGGGGGGTTCCCTGTCTTTCCCTTCCCCACCCCCCTTGTGTTTATCGACAACGCTTACTAAGATCCCGATCTTGCATCAAAAGCCTTCCTCAGTGTTTCGCCTACAGGCTCTGACCCAATACCGGGCGTCGTGCAGTTATTATCTCCGCCCTACTATCTCCTAGTTAGTGCCGCCGGCCTGAGGTGTATCGGTAGGTTCCTCCCGACGATCCCAGACAGAACCTTTCCTCCGCTTTCGTTAGTTCTGGACACTATCCTCTGGCATAGAATACGCCGGCTTCTGGCACTGTCTCTCCGGGATTAGCTGTCGCTCAACGATTTTCGCCTTTGCGCTGCCCGAATTATTTAGTCTATGTCCCTTTCGTAAGTTCTTCGGTTCCCATTAGTAAAAGTGATTCTGTCCTGCCCACGTCTGGTGACTTTGAGAGAGGAATTTCTGCCTGTGTCGGTGCATTGCCCTTTCTTCCCTGATATTTTGTCCCCAGGATGTATCCGGATCTTTAGAAGCCGGTCCCCTTGCGTTAGGTGATCCACAGAGTGAGCGCGTAGTAGATGAGCAGTGCTTTTTCCCTCTTCTTTCTGGCGTCCTCCCTATCTTTTCATAATACCATTTTTGGAGTCGCTCCCGCTACCCCTGAACCTAAGGAGTTAGCGCATTGGATTCTGCCAGCAATTCGCTCTTGTTTTGCTCCTTCCCCTAAGGGCTCTTTCGGAGCGAAACGTGCTCTGACGCCCTCTCACTCTCCCCACTTTTGCGCGTCACCCCCCTCTAACTTGTAAGATATACACATACTCCGGTTTATCGCCCGACTTGCCTCATTCGTCCTCCGTTAGGCAGCAGGCGACCAGCTTTGCCAAAGGCGGGTGAGCTACAGCTACTATTCTCCCTGACCCCCTCTCTCTTCGTGCCCGTCGTCATTCGATTTCCGCCGCGAGTTGTCTGCAGAACTATTGCTGCCTTTGCGTCATGTGCTCGGCCCCGACCTCACCCTTCCTTCCTCCATCTTCAGGCTCACCGACTCGGGAGGCATCGCACTCCGTCTTTCGGTTTTGTGGGCGAGCCTGTTTTTCGCTGCTGAACCCCGTAGTCAGGACCTTCGGCGCCTCCTCTGCTTCCCCTTCCCTTCCTCGGTGCCCGCGGATTTTTTTACCCTGCTTTTAAAGGAGTACGGTTTGCTTCTTTTTTTTCTTTTTCGACGGTGCCCCCTCTTCGTCTTAAGTCCCCTCCTGATATCCCGTTTTTATTTGGTTGCGATCTGCTTTCGCTTTTTTTTTTTTTGTCGGAGATGCCGCTTTATTTTGCCTTTTCGGCCCGCCCTCTTTCGTTTTAGATGCAAACCTCGCCCCATGCGGAACCCTGCGCGACCCGTTTTCATTCCTCCCGATTAGTTACCCCCCTGATTTCGGTTTTTATTCTTGGTTGAGAACGCAACCCTTTTCCTCTATAGCGGGTCTTTGGATTGGTGGGTCCTCCCCCCCGACCCCGTATGTCGGCTCATCCGACGCCTACCACTTCCATGGTCCCTCTATTATTTGCACCGGTCTCCGATTGTTGTAGATGGACGGTTCGGGCCCCCATCTCCCTTATTTAACCTCCGGCCTGGATCCGGCCCTGACAGCCCTCTAGGAGGAATTATCTTTCCCCCGCGCCTTCCTTCCCCCAAGGACTTTACCTTGTTCCGCAAACCCCAAAACCACTTGTACTCTTTGGGTCGCGTTCCGAATTTTACCTCCACCTGTCAGGTTTCTTGACCCTACTTCAGGTGAGGCATTTCCCCCTAGAACCCCTGGAGAGGCCCTCCCCGAGTGAAATTTTCCAAAACGTCCTGGTTCCCATTCTTGCCATGGCTGTCCTTGATTCCCCTTTTCACCGAGACTGAAGCCTGTTTCTGAGTTTGCACTCGTCCGTACCCCCCAGTCACGCCCCCTCCTCCGTATTTCCGGGCGGTTTTTGTTGCAGTATTTTCCGGGGCAGTGCCCGGCCTGCTTGGGACTCTTCCTTTTTCCGCATGGTTGGCCGACCCTTCATTGAACGGCACTTTTGAGGCGTGACCGCTTCCCGCTTTTCTGGTGGAGGTATCGGCAACTCAGCATAATTCAGGGCTGTGCCTCCAGGAGCTTCGAGACCTTCTTCGGTTCCTTAAACCCGCGGATGCGTCACTCCTCACCCACCAAGAGTAACCACACACCCCCACAATAATTTTTTCCTCTCCCCCTCCGGCCCCAACCCGGATGACCTTTCTCAGAAACTCGCCCCAACGATCCTTTGCCCGGCTTTCCCCCAAAATACGTCCAGCTTTGCGCGCCCGATTGCGCGTTCTCTACCCTTCCTTTCGGTTCTACCGCCCCCGTTGAACACTATTTCGCTGATGCCAGTCCCAGGAGGCCGTCCGTGACTCCCTCCCTCAGCCCGAACTGTCGACCGACGACTTGACGACGATTTGGTCAAGTTTTTTTCCAACTTCTTTGATCCCCTTTGGGTACCGAGCCCCAGTCGTGCCGACTAACCACTCATCTCTCCCCTGACAAACGCTGTCCTCGAGTTTAAAGAATATCGCCATCCTCCGCTCTCCCCTTTCTCCTCCACCTCGAACATCTTCTCCTCGTGAACCTCCGCAGCCGCCCTATACAGTTCTCATCCTCCTCCACTCCCTTATCTCCAGTCCCGGGTTTAGTTACTGACGTATTTATCCAATGCCCGCAGAAAGGTGGAAAAGGTTTCCTTCCCAATTTTGACCCCTTGTTCCCGCGCGTATGTAGACTGGATCACGGATCAGCGCCCTCTTTTCTTGTCCGCAGACCTCCGAGATCTCCCCTTAACGTCCCCTCTCCCAATCTCCACCTCCGCTTTTTGTGTTCAGGGTTAGCAGGGTCAGACTTTTTCTTACCAGTCTCTTCCCCCCTTTCTCGAAGAAGCCCCGACCCGGGTGCAGAGCGGTCAGACTCTTTTTTAGGGGAAGACTCTTTTTCTTACCCCGATATGGAAGAAGGCCAACTTTTCCTCAAAATGCCCGGCGACCTATCAACGTTCAGTCCCGAACGCATGTGTGAACCCTTTTCCCTCTTACCAACAACCCCCTTAGTCGGAGTAAAAGGTCCGCCCCCCTTTCTAGCGCGACCTCTTCCTCTTTCCCCTTCCCTGGGATACCTTCTTCCCAGGTGCGCGTCCCCCCGACTCTTCTCTTTTTATCACTTTGGCGATTGATCCCAGGACGCGCCACACATCGCGTTTTTTTTCCCACCCCAGTTTTTTTTTGTGTTTCAAAAGATCTTGATTACCTTTCAACGATTTAAATGGTACCAGCCTATTATTGGTCAATCCTCTCTCATAGAGTTTGAAAATTCGTAGATCAACAGCTTCTTTTGGCGCCCCCCCCTTTAGTCTCTCCCCTTCTTCTTTTTGTTGGAGATCTTTTTTCCCGCTTCGGCGCTAGGACCTCTTTATTTTACAATGGCCTGTGAATTCTTCTTCTTTGCCCTGAATTCCTTTGAGTACATTCTCTTTCATATAGTAGGTTTGCGAGTTTGCCTTTTTTTCTTCCGGTTCCTCCCTGACTCTTTTCCACCCTTTCGAAGTGCTTGTGGACCCGAATAAGCCGTGAGTTCTGTCCTTCCTTTTTCTCCCCGCTCTTTATCACCAGGACTTAACTGAGTTTACCGTCCGGCGTGGTTCCTGAGGGATAGGTTATGTCCCTCCGGTCGCCCCTTCCTTTTAAGGTTCTGCCGATTTCGGGAGAATGGTCGCCTTCATTGGTCTCCCATGTTCTTCGTCCCAATAGTGTGAAGACATTTAGTGCGATACCCTCACCGCCCCGCCCCGTTTCGTGATAATTAATTCCCCCGTCTCCCGCATTTTTTGTGTTAATAATGTGATAAGCAACTTCTCCTCCGTAGGATCCTCTTCAATTCAACCCCGCGCTCTTGTTTTCCGCTATTTAATATTAAACGGCTTTCCCTTTCGTCTTTTTTCTCCGGATTTGCTCTGTCAAGCTTCCCTGGTATTAGGGCTGCTGACTCCTTAGAGGCTACAAAGGCATCCCCCCCAACCTTTGCTTTAAATGAGGATGATTTGGACCCCCTTCATTCCCTTCCGGCTTTTCCCTAAGACGACATGTTCGCGACGTCGTGGAATTCTGCTGCGACTTATTCGTCCTTTTTCCCTCAGGTCTTTCTTAGTTTCTTCTGCTAGAGAGGGTTTGTTCCGCGATTTGTTTGTTCATAGAGCCCCCGTTCCCCCCCCCCCCATGGATGGACCGTCTTTCTCGCTGTAGTTTTTTCGCGTTCCTGAAACGGGTTGTGATGTTGCCCTCGGTCTGAACCGGAACTGAGAATTCGCCCCGTTTCGTTTCCCTCTTGCCTGTCGATTCTCCCCCTTTTTTTAGGTTCTGCGGTTCTTATGCCGGAAACTGCTCCCGGTCTTCCTCCCCAGCCGTATAGGGTAGTAGTTCTCCGAAGCGCGTCGTGAAGCCCTTTTTTTTGAATCCCCTTCCCTCGCATCTCCTTCTTCCGTTAACGTGGTTCTTTTTTCCACGGCTTTGATTTGGGACTTTTCTCTTCGCCCGGTACTAGGGTACCGCGCGAGTATTCTGTTTTTTTTTGTTACTTTGTTATTACGTTACTCATCGCTTGTTTCTGTTTTGTTTTTCTCATGTCTCGCTTTACCCTGCACCCTTTCTCCCCCCCTCCGTTCGTCCCCTCCCCTCTCTTCCTTCGCACAGAATCACTCATTTCTTTGTTAGCACCATGCGTAACCCCCTCCTTTTCTTTCCCCCAAACGCTTCCGGTCACTGCAGCCATCCGACTGCCAAACAAGCCCGGCCTCTGCCGGCCTTCGCCTCTTGCCTTCTCAATCGCAATATCAGCTTTCTCTTTTCGGTCGCGAGCATCCCCACGTTAAGAAATTGTCCGTTTCTCCCGTGGCCCCCTTTTTTGCCCCCCCTTTCACTCCTTCTCTTTTTCGAGACATCTGTCCCCCTTAACATCTTTCGCCCGGTCGCTTTTGAGCGTCCGTCGGTTGTTATTAAAAGTGATTTTTTTGCGTCTGACTGATCCGAGGCATTTGCGTGCGACGTCCCTCGGGCCTGTCCGACCTCTCTTCTGTCGGGAGTCGCCCAGGTCCGGCCAGTGTCTCTTTCCCTTTTGGTGATGGGAGAAACTTTTCCCGGCAAAAAATGGCAGGCCCGTTCCGCAGAATTCTGTGCCAGTTCATCCAAGAGCAAGGTAGTGACGCTGGCCGTTCGTCGCCACTCCTCCGGTCGTGACGTGGTACTTCCCCCCCCCCACGGAAAGACGACAGACAAAACATCGTCTCCCCGGCTCCTACCGAATGCTCCCCTCAAAAATTCCTCGTAATTTACTACCCAATTTTCCCATTTCTCGTTGAATTCGGACGTGGCGAGAGGTGCGCTCAGGTTCGGCCGGCTTTGGCGTTTTCCCTTCTCTCCCTTTACCCTATTCCAATTTCGCTTCCTCACTCAAAGACAGAAAGGATCGCTGCCAGACCCCTTTTTTCGGTTTTGTTTTTGTTTTTTTTTGTTTTGGGGGGGGTTTGGTTTTTTGGTTTTTTTTTTGTTGGCTTTGGTTGGTTGTTTGGTGTTTTTTTTTTTTTTTTTTTTTTTTTTTTGTTTTTTTTTTTTTGGTTTTTTTCTTTTGTTTTTTTTTTTTTTTTTTTTGTTATCGTTCGCTTGCGAGCGCTTTAGCCGTAGGCCCTCGCATCCATCCCCTTCCCACGGTACTCTCTCGGTCGCGGCACAGAGGTAGCCGACCAAACTCTTTTTGCCCATCTCAGTATGGCAGCATTTCGCGCGGACCGGCCCCCCCAACTCTGGAGAGAGCAGTCTTTTCGCCTCCCCTCCCTCTTCATCCTGAGCGCCGCTGTGCATATTTTTCGGACGTTTTCCCACTATCAAATGACCGGCTCGTCCGCGCTAGCGTTGCGGGAGAGCTTTTTCCTCGTCCTCGACTTCAGAGCAGTTCGCCTCGGCTCCTGGGCCTGTTTTCCGGTTGTTCGGCTGATTGAGTAGCTTTTTTCCTCCCGTCGTCGCCCCCGTTTGATTTTCTTCGTCGTCATTCCTTGTCAATTCAATGTGGATTAGACTGCGTCTACTCGGGTGCGCGGTTGGTTTCTTCTGTGGTCTTGACGGCCTTGCGGTCTCTCTGTCTGGCTGCTCTTTGCGCCGGAGCCGACTCCTTCGGCTGAGCGCCACTACGTGCGTTCTCCTTTAGTTATGATTTTAACGCTTCTTTTATCGCCGGGGCGCTCTATTTCCCTTTCTACCTATGGTGTTGTTTAGATGAGCTCCCGTTTTTCTACCCCTTGCGTGCTCACGATTCGAGCAGCAAAGCCCGTCTCTGGGGAGCCTCGAAGAAAGGTTATTTTTCCTGTCTTCTTCCTTCCAGACGCCGGGATCCCCCCTGCACCATTCCCTCAAGGCTCCCCGGACCCACGGCATCAACGACGCTATACAACAGCAGTTGTTAGATTCTACCAGACAGGTCTCCTTTGTGACCCCTTCGCTATTCCTCTGGAGAATAAGGCCTACAGCTCGTCAGCGACCCTGCTGCGTTTCTTTCATCTACTCCCCCCTTTTCTTTTCCCCCCCTTTTCGACCTGCTTGAGAGATAACGGTCTGACGAAGACCTCCCTCGACCTAGAAACTCGATGAGCGGACGTGATTTCATGTTATTTCCTAGACAACCTTCTATTTCCTCGGCCAGCGGGAATCCACCTTTCGGCTTGGAATCCCTACGTATCGGTTGAACGCCTGCGCGCCGTGCTTCTTTGGGGCTTCCCCCCCCCTTGGTCGCGGCTCATAGTATCAAGGCCTTCCTTTTTCGTGCTCGGCGGAGACGCTTGCCTTTCGATCCCGATGTAGAAAATTTTTGCTCTTCCTTTCTGAGTTCCGCCTTCAGTTTCCCTGAGCGATCACGGGTCGGGAGATCTCTTGATTTTTTTTGATGTGAAGGCGCAAGGCTAGTGACCTCTATTTCTGCTCCTAGCTTTTTGCAACCCCCGCCACTGCCCCTGTAAAGGGGCTCGGCCATGTCTCCACAATAGTCCCCTCTTTACGAGTGCGGTCGGTTTACTGTTTTCGATTTTTTTCCTCCATCCCCTCTTATTCTCTCCCTTTTATCGCGGTCTGGCCCGTTCTTCATTTCCCCACCAACCGCCCCTCTCTCGGGACTCCTTTTTCCTCCGGGCGCTGAGGTCCAAGGAAGTTCCGATCTTATGGCAACTTGTCCTGGTTTGTCGAGGCGAGGTCCCAAAAGCGGAACCCCCATTCCCCCGTGTTGGATTGCACACTGGTGTGGATCCCCAGGCTCCAAACCTCTTTTCCTGTCTTGATCCGTCCGTCTCCGGCCGCACCGCCTCTGATAAAGTTTTTCCCCGCCCAACCCCACCCCCACTGTTTCTCTCCGGGAGTTCTCCGTTTCGGCCCCCATCGTTCAATGTTTTTTGTGACCGAGACCTTTTCGCCACTCTCCCCGCGAGAGCCCTCCCCTCACCTTTTTTTAACAAAATACCCTGTCCCCCATTGATCTCCCCAATGGTTTTGACGGGCTGTGCTGCTCTCTACCTCCGCACGACCGCCGATAGCCCTCTCTGTCCGTACTTCCCCCCCCCCACCTCACGCTCAGCCGTTTCCCTTTTGTCATGACCGGGCTGGTTTGGCAGGTCTCAATTCATTTTTGGTCTTTTCTTCCAGCAGGATTTGGGAACGCTCCCCTTTTTTGTCGGGGATGGTCGACCCCTCCCTTGACTTTAGGTGCGCGGCGTTCGCGTTTGTGTTCGGCGATTCAAATGCACCCCCCCTTTCAGGGCTTTTCCATCCCTTTTCGACACTGGCCCCCTTCAATCCCGCGGATGGTCCCGCATACCCAACACCATAGCCACCCCCCCCTCCATAGACGGCGAGTAAACCCCCCTTCTACCCTTTTTGTTAGATCCACGGGTTCCGACATCCCTTCTTTGCCCCCATCCACTTTGATTTTCACAAATACGTCAGTTTAGCGATGCGTCGTTTTCCCTTTGAACTTTCGCGTTTTCTACTTACCGCCCGCCCTAACAATTTACGTGCTTACTGCAGAGAGGAGAAGTTACGGCGAAGCCTCATCCGACGAACGCCACCCCCCCCCTCCCGCCGTCTCTTCAAGGCGTCACTCTTCGCCCCCACCTTCGCATTTTTCTTTGTTTCCCTTGACCAGAAGTCTTTCCAGCGAGTCCTCAGCGCTGAACAAGAAAGAGTCACCTTTTCCAGCCAGAGTCCAGAATCTCCCCTGTCGCCCATTTCAGCGAAAAGCATCAGAACATTTCCCCTCTGCGAGCTTTCTCCTCACTATAAGTCGAGACCTCACAGCCCCCTTCTGGGTGACTGGAGTTTCCGTTCTGCTGCCCCTTTTCATCCCCCCGTTTTCAGCACGTTCCCCCCCGGTTTGAAGGACATGAATGGTCTCACTTTTCCCCGCTCTTCTTTTCTCCCTTCAAATTTTTTCAAAGAAGGGCTTGTTGCGCCCCGCCCAATTTACGGACGATTTAAATACCTTCAACCAGTCCCTCTTGAAAATAGAACCGATCGCTTGGTTCCATTGAAGGGGACACAGAGGTCCGCCTTCTTTTTCTCCAATATTCTTCTCTCGACAGACCGGCACATTCCCGGACCTTCCCTTCGTTCATTAGCCTCTTTAGATTTTTGCGCGTGATCGAAAACGATTTTTCTTTTTTCTTTTTCCAACTTCCCATTGAAGCTACAATGTGGAGTCCCGCCTCCCATAGATCTCCGCCGAAATGCGTTTCCCCATTTGCCTTTCCTTCCCCTCCCCCGGAAAGAACATCTCCTCACCCGTAGGCGCCGTCTCCCCCCTGTCTTTCCGTGATTTCGCGCGCGAACGGGCGGGCCTTTTGACCGAAAGGCCGATCTCTGTGCGATGTCCCCCACGTCCGCGATTTTATCACCGAGATCCGCTTCCCTCTCCCCGCCACAGTTCAAGCTCTGCCCGATTCAGGCTATCTTCTACCCCGAAAGGATGATTCCTCCCCCTTTCCGGACCTACATCTTCTCTCCCGTCTCTCTTCCCCTCTCCTTTTTCGATATCCTTTTCCTCATGGGATCTAGATGGCGCGGTCCCTTTCGCGCCTTTGATCGGTTATTAAAATGATCGTTTTTCCCTTTCTGCTCCTTCCAATAGGGTTCCATTCTCGGCCTTTAAGACCGATCCGGAGTCTTTTTCTCTTGATTTTTGGCCTCTTTCAATGCCTATTCGGTCGAATGATAGCGTTTCACCCCCCTAAGATTGTTTGGACGAGGACCCTTGTCCAACCTCAAGTTACTTGTCACTGCCGTCCCCTTTTTATTAGTCTCGCAGATCCCTCATTTTCTTCCTCCCTGGCGACGGGTGGAGGCGGATGTTCTTCCGCTGTTAAATTGCCTGGTTTTCAGTTTTTCCCTGGCGATGTTTTCTAGCCTGTTTTTCCGCCGCATTGTCTTTTTGCATGCCGGAGTAAATACGTTACTCTTTTCCCAGCATGTCTCATTCAGTGCGATCCTCACTACGAAAGCGGATAATCCGTGTGCCGCCTTTCTTTTTTCCTCCCCCCCATCCCTAGATTGGGATTAGAAGACTTTTTCAAGACAAAAAGGCTTCACGCCCCTCCCCCACTTTTACCACAACTTTTGAGTACTTAATATTTACCGATTGACCTCTAGGGCGCGGTCCCCGGGTTGACGGACTTCGGGTGGCCTTGGTTCTTTTGGCCTTACTTTCGCGGACCGGTCGACAACGGAAGATCCCCCCCAACCGGCGTCCCTTCCGGTGATCACGGTGTGAAGCCCACTTTGTTACCCCCCTCACCTCTCAGAGTCCTTAACGGTCGTGCTTCCTGCGCAGGTCGGCCTTCTCGATGTCCCCAGGTTATCGAGTTCGTCGTTTTGTCCTTGGAGCTTGGCTGGTCGTTGCTGGCCATCGAGGCAATTCTCGTTGAGTGTTTGGTCGCTTGTTTGATGCGTCACGAACTTCGGTGCTGGCCACAGCAGGATACTTCCCCTAAGTTTTCCTTCCCCCCCTTCGCACTTTTTTTCGGTCTACCCTTCTTTCGGCCCCCCGGTGCGCGGCTGCGGCTTGATTATCCTTTTGCACTGCAAACTCTGAGGATCAGCTGCAATATTACGGCGTGCTGTAGTTTCACTCCGCGACAGTGTCCGATTGGAATTTCTTCCTTATCGGGCCCTCCTGGTCTCTTTTACTCCAACTGGGTGTTTCCACGG
>Ga0179593_1425165_pt1 | contig 13160 bp, 6 predicted proteins | sample CZODoug2_1_08_16_FD_185931 | JGI IMG/M metagenome (GOLD analysis project Ga0179593, IMG submission 185931) | Vadose zone soil fungal communities from Angelo Coast Range Reserve, California, USA - CZODoug2_1_08_16fungal (PacBio error correction) | ecosystem: Environmental > Terrestrial > Soil >... | reverse complement strand
TCCACCCACAACCCCCCCGCAACCGTTGTCGACGTTTTGATTTTTTTATCCCATATCAACTAACCATAAAACCACTTTCCCATAAACATATCACAAAAATCCTCACTACCCCTAACACATACTAAAACCAAAACATTAAAACATCACTAATACCAAAACACTTTGCCAACTGGACAATCCCTTCCCGTACACCACCTCGTCTCCCTTCCCATGACTTCCTACCTTTGGGAGTTGAAAGAATATGTCGACAGGCTCTCGCTCCTGGTCTGTTGGGCCTGGCTTTCCGGGTCGCCGTGGTAGTCGGTCGGTCGACCAAACCCCCCTGACTTTGTGATCATACAACCCCCACTTTACTTCCCGCAGGTTTTGTTCGATAGCCCCTGGCACGTTTACCGCTTGTCTGTTTTAACAAGCGTTCTTACTCCCCGAGCATTTGAAGATAGTCACCTTCCTTTAGTTTGGAATCACTGGATTCTTTTTATGCGGTTAGCGAGTTCTTCAATCCCCCTCCTACCTTTTCTTTCCTGGAGGAAACCACGTTAGTTCCTTGGTGGAGAACTTGCTCGCTCTGACTGACCAGATAACTCACTAAGGGAATCGGTGTGTGATACCAGCTTTATGATGACTGTTTTCAAGGATTGGGACCCCGACGTAAGCTCTCTGGACACTTTCCGTGGATCTTGAAACACCTACGTTTTTTTACTTCCCCCCTTTTTGTTCAATGTTTGGTAATGCTTATGCTCAAAGTTTTGCGAAGACCGCTGGGAGAACATGACCGTCCGCTATGAACGTATTGTCTTTAGAGACCAGGCGAGCCATTTTGTGATGCTTTGCGCAAGTCTTTGGGTTTTGGTAGTGAATCTCTAGAAAGGACACCTTGGATTTTAATATATTTCTTTCCGCACCTCAGTTTTTTTTTTTCCCAGTTTTCATCTACTCTCGACCTGATCAGTCCTCCTTACCCTTGACACCTCGAATAGGTTCTAAATTTACTAACTTTCTGGACCTGTGCCAGTGGTGTGATGCCGCGAATTGAGCGAGAAGTTTATATGGACTCACTGCCAGAAAAACCCCCCGGGCGTCCGTACTTGGGTTCGGGAGATCCAGAGGTCCGGAGGCTCTTCTTTCTTCCGTGCCCTCTTCGAGCTTTGAACTGAACTCTTTTCTGTTGGACCCCCTATGTTTTGCTTCTCCCGATAGTTGGTGTCCCCTTTCATATTCTCTCCCGCAGCACACTCAGAGCCTTCCCCCTTTGGGCTCTTTCTCACACCGAAGTAGAACTTTCAATAGCCGGGGTGATTCCCCCTTTCCGTTGCCCCTTTGTGGACCTAAACACCTAGGGCGTGCTTCTCAAACCAGGGCTATCAACCCCCTTATGTCCTACATTCCCCACTTGAATTTGCCCTTATAGCTTTTCTCGACTTGTGTTGAGGCCGTTGGCGCGGAAATGTCCAAGATGGAGAGTTTCCCTGCTCCTGCTCCGGTTCCGACTATGGTCCTGAGAAGCTTCATCTCTTTTCTTACCTCGGCACTGGATTGGTTTGACAGCGCATGCGTCCCCCCCCCCTTGTATCGAGTGGGAATTGTGCCGTTTCATGGATTGAATCCCCCTTTTCTGTTTGCCTTTTTTTGTTTGGCAGGTCCCCATTTCCTCTTCAAGATTCTACTGTTCTCCGATGATAGCAGACCCCACTCACGGCATCGTTCTCTAAACGGGAAGGCGACCCTTCTTCACTGGTTTAAACGAACACTTTGAGGCTGTTAGCCGTTCCTTCAATTGCGAGATTTTCTTTCCCCCATTTACCTTCCTGCTTTTAAGAACGCTCTTCTTTTACTCTGTCTAGGATTGGACGTTTTGGTTCTTCTCCCCATATCTTGCCGTTTTTGCTCATAGACCTCTGAGTTGTCGAAGACCTGCTCTTCACTTTCTTTGAGCTCCGTCCTGCCTGCGAGTGTCCCACAAATTTAGTTATAGTGTCCTATTCGATTTCCTTCATGGTACCTCCGCCTCCTCGTCTGCCTTTTTTTTTCACGTCGGCATCGTTCGGGCGCCTTCCTTTTTGAAGAAGTTTTGATTAGATTTTTTTTTAGTATTCCCTTCCCGACTCGGGCATTCCTTTAGTTCTGCGGTTCTTTAAAAGGGACCGAGAACCGAACCTTTTCGTCCTTTCGCTAAGGTTTCTTCTCGGATCAATCTACCCGGTTGCGGCTTTTTTCTTCATAGAGCGATTGTCTACCATCTCTCAGGACCCTCGATTCTGATTGAAAGTCCGGGTCCGTATTTACTTGTAGAGAGGCTCAGTCTGAAGATGTTTTTGCATAGAGTTGAGGGTCCCTTCTCCTTGCACTCATTTTTGTAAGGTGCTCTTCCTAAACCCGTTTTCGCTTGGTATCCCTCCAACCCCCAGAGGGTTCAGACTGTACTTAGGGCCTTCGGTTCAGAGCTCTTCCCGTGTTGGCTTCTCCCCGTGAGTCACAAATTACCCTTTCCTCCCCTTTTCCCTATGGACGCGTGAACCGCCGGCACTCTCTTCTCATGTCGGTTTGGCAAATTTCAGCCTCGGAGTTCTTTTTTCTCCCGTCGTTTTCGTTTTTTTTAGAAGGTTACGTATTCTGCGCGGTTAATTCCGGCTTCTGTTTTGTTTTGCCCCCTGGGGTTTGGGACCGGCTTTCGTCTCTCAAACGTCCCCTTTTTTTCTGACGTTCCGCTTGGTTCCCGCCATTTTTAATGGTTTTGAGTGCGTCTTCCATGCGAGTCTTTCTAAGTCATCCCTTTTTCTGAATGGGACTTCTCACTACACACTCGCACGTAGTTTTTCTCTCTTGTGTTGAGCCGGTTTTTGGGTTACACCCTTTCTTTCGCGTCCCCTTTTTGTTACCTTTTTCAAGGAGATTCCCTCTCGATTCGTTCCGTTTTTACCTCTTTTGTTGCTTGCCCCTGCCTTCCTTCCCCACTTTTCTTCCCAGTCCCCCCTCATTTCCTTTCCGACTGCTGCTACTTTTTCCGTTGTGCCCCCCGCTTCGCACCTAGAGTATCATCTGACAACGGGAATTGATCCTCCACCCTTTTTTTTTTTATGGGATTCGTCTGGCAGGCGTCCCTAAGTAGTGCTTCGGCATTTCATTTCGTTCTTTTGGAGTAAAACGCACTTCCATCGGGGTGGGACGTTTTTACAGTTAGGTGGTGTTTTTTTTACACTGCCAACAAGGAAGCAACCGAGACAGAATCTACCTTTCTTATCCGGTTTTCGATGAGGTCCCACTCCTGCAGATGAGGTTTTTGAGAAAGAGTCTACGATCCGTTTGGTTTTTCCGGATTTTTTTTTAAGTCCAACTTACTTGAGAGTCACTGTTGTGTTTTTTTTGTTTTTATTGTTCGCTTTTGTGGTTAAGTTGAGTGCTTTAAAATTTGCCTCCTCCTCTCAATGCGTCTCCTTCGTCCACAAATCAGGGATAGTCCTTCCAAGTGAGATATGGATGGTGCGTTTTCTTTCTCCTGCTTGGATTTCATCCCCTCCCCCTTTTTATTTGTCTATATTGGGACCCTCTTTCTAACAATAGCTTACCCCCTTTCATATGTTTGGACCTCTTACTCGACCTCCACGACCGTCATTCCCAGGATTTTCTTGACTTTCAGACTCCCCCGGAAAGCCAGCTGAGTCTTTTTTGGTCAGACTAACACCAGTTTCCCCTTCCCTGCGCGACGGCTAGTAGTCCTGCCGATCGTGCAAGGTCAATGCCCCCGGTATTCACGAGCAGATTCCTTTTCCTTTTTTTCATAGTTATCTTTCCTTTTTTCTCTTTTTTTTTAGTCTCCACAAACCCGGTTTACGACGCCTGTTTCCAGGCTGTGACGCTCCCTTTAGTTCTGACGAAGGCTGCGTTTATAGCATACTCATCCCTCGGTTCTCTTTTCTATGCCGTTTAATGATAGTACTCAGTTGCTAGGAAGTTTCACTTTGGGTTCTGTCTCCTTTCCACTTTTACGGGCGTTTTTGTACTTAGTAGTCTTCTTCTACTTCCTGGAAATTCCGGTCCCACCCTTTTTTTTTTTACGATTCCTTTATTCTGGACCCGCTGGTACACCCTGGAGTCCTTACTTCTTCAAGGAGATTGCCTTTTTACGTTAGGCAAGGCGGTTTGATTTTTTTTTTCATTGGTCCCGCCCGTTTTTCGAAAAGATCTCTCTTGAGACCCTCTTTACTATATTTCTCCCCTCAGCGTTAAGTGTCGTTCTCGACGCAGCTATTCCACCCTTTGCGTTAGTTTTCACACGCGGGTAGTTTACGCCCTGATTAAGACGCTACTCGTTCCCTTATATTAGCCTACCGTCCTTTTCCTCTTCATTTTCCACCTACATGTTTTACGAGAGTGGACCTTTGCGAAGTCTACATCGTTTCACACGTTAACCGTGTTTTCCGTTTAGAGGCGGCCCCACAACGATTGACGTTTATGATTCCTTTTCCTTTGTATAGTAATTTTCTTTTACAGAGACGTCTAAAGTTTCTCCGAAGCAGCTTACCGTGCGACGGGGCTTTTAGGTTGCCCGTTTTTTATCGACGAGAACTTTTTTCTCCTGCAGGCCTCCTCCCCCCAGTAATTAAGGACCGATTTCTCGATCTCTCGTAGTTTTTCGTTGGTTCCGTCCTGACGGGATATCTTCCGGACACTAAGTATTCAAACCTTTTTTTTTTCTATTTCGATAGTGAAGGACGTTCCATCCTCGATCCCCTTAAGTTTTTTTCAATTTTCCCTTCTGGTACTCCCGGATCCCCTTTCGTCTTCGTAGTGACGTCTTGTCAAGCTTCTTCTACTACGATAAGTGTCTCATATCGTTTTTCTTGAAGGGTTCCATTTCCTTTCCCTCTTCTCCCGGGAGACAGCGAAGTTTCGTTTCACTTCTCATCCTGCTTCTATCCTTTTTTTTCCGAATTGATTCGGATGTAGCTTGACCTTTAAGTGTCCTACGAGCCTCGTGTACTGCGGTTACAGCTTCTACGTGTGTACCACTGTACTCTGAGGGCTCTGCGGACTTCCATAGTGATTCGCCGCCCCCCTGCCAAGAGTGTCTGATTGTACTTGAGCCCTTCATTCATGAGACATCCTCTGCACACGCAAGTTCTTTTTTTTTATCTTTCCAAGCTTTCGAGGTGCCAGTCTCTCCCGATTTCTGGAATAGATTTACTCGGGGGATGTGTTTCCTCGCTGGAGCATTAATGCGCCGTTTTAGTTTATTTGAATGCCCACAGTCCTTTTTCCCAATACCACCCGTGAAGGCTTCTCTTCCTCGGTTACCCTTCTGTAAGACTGCCTGCTTTTAGCTCTTACTAGTCGGCCAGAGGCGCTGCAGTACCTCATTAACGTTCATTCGTCTCCTAACGAGTGTCCATTCATAGCTAGACTTTCCTTTAAGTTAGATCAGTTTCTCTTTACGCCGTTTTGGTGGATCTGCGTGACGTTGGATAGGTGGAAACCTTCACTTTTTTAACGAGGCCACAAAGCGAGGCCTCCATTACCTTTACCTGGGTAGTTTCCCGCGCAACACACGCCCAGGCCTGAGAATTTCTGGGGTCGGCCCCCCGCCCGGTCCATCAAAAGTTGGCCCCGACGCCCATGGGCATCCATATTAAGGACCGTGTTTTTTTCATTTCTCTAGCTCCTTCATGACGCCTGGTAGGAGGCTTAGAGCCCCTGTGGAGCCCCACTGCGAGACTCAGTACTTCCGCCTTTACCCTGGTCTCTGGCTGTAGCTCTGTTAAATTTTGATGCCAGATTCTTTTTCTGCAGAGATTAGATCTTTCTCCCCATGGTTTTATGATTTTTAACCGTTTGAAGATTTTCGGGATACTCTTAGCCTTCGGAGCGTGGATACCAGTTTCACGCCCCAGCCGGCCGTTTTTCAGAGCAGAACCAGGTTGCTTTCCATAAAGCTTCCACCCGTACCTAAGGACTTTATTAGGCGCTCTTGAATTCCTATACTTTCCCCCCACCCCTTAAATGTTCTAAATTCTTTTCAGGCTGGTGGTGAGCATGTCCGTAATCCAAAGTGACCCCGTTTGCCACCTTTGTTTGCCTATTTATGAAGATTTGCCAGCCTGACAGCTCTCCGGACCCTCTGTGTGAACCTTTTGCTCTTTATAGGGTGACTAAATCCCCCACCATTATTTCTTTTTTTCTCTGGAGGTTCTAAGGGATGTCCATCGTCGCCACAGCTGTCCCTGTTTTCGTTCCGTTCCAAGAACGTTTTTCCTGTCTCGAAGAAGTCAAGCGTGACCAACTCCCCGGCTGCCATCGTAATAGTAGATGGACCTTTAGTCGGATAGACTTTGTTTTTTTTTGGTTTTTGGGAGTTGTCCCGTCACAGTCGTTCAAATTCCTTTACCCCCTTTCCTGATCGGAATGCTTTTTGCCGACATCTGGGTTGAACGGTCAGGTCGGTTTGCCGCCTGTCTGAACGCCCTGCCTTTTTTAAAGATCCAATCCCCTTTCCCATCTACCTTCTAAGTATAGGCCTTGGAATTGTTCAGGCCAGCTTTCCCTCCCACGTTGTGGAGAATGGCCGTTGGAACTCGATCACCTTGCCCCCCTACCGCTTTCTGTTGGGATCCTTCTCTCTTCAGTCCCTTTTTTTGCCTGGTTGAGGTGAGATAACACACAACCCTTTCCGTAGATGGGAACGTTCGGGATCGTCGCGTCCAAACAATTACACGGCTGTAAACCCCGTCGTCGTTGAACCCAACAGGCTTGCTTGGGACTGCAATATTCTCCCATTCTAGGATGATTTCGAACCCGTTTTTCACCCGCAATGGTTTTTTTTTTTGCTGGGGGCTTTGTTGCTCGTGTTATTGGCTAAGTCAGTTTTCCCCCCGCGTTCCGACTTTTCTTCGTGTCGTGTCTCCAACACATGAGGCCCCTTGTAACGCAGGTCGGAGTAGCCCGACCCCGGGAACGCTGTTTAAGTCGGTGAACGACAGTTCCCTCCCTAGTGATTTAACGAAGTCCCTGGTCAGGGTGAAGCCGGTGTCTGTGGAGGTCGTTGGCGGGGTTAGAGGCAACCACGCCCCGTCCCCTCTGGGCATCAAGGTGGCCGTTATTTGTCGAAATTCAGCTCTTTTTCTGGAACCCGTCCTTACAGACCAGGAAGTATGTCCGGTTTGTCTTTTTCTAACTACATCCAGAGACCTGTTCCCCAATTGTGCCCCGGTCGGAGGCGCCTGTCAATAGAGAGTGCTTACAACCCCCAAACCTGGTTGCAGTACGTTTCCCCTGGGGTGGCAGTTCGGCCCCCCCATGAACCTGTGGCACAGGACTTGACCAGGCAGCATTGCACAGTTTTGAGGCACTACGGTAGGAGTCATCCGGTCCTTCTATAAGTCTGTTGGAAGGCTTTTTCGGGACGCTTGTTTTTTTTACTGGCTTGACAGTCCTCGGTCCAGTGACCCGACTTTTCTAGTCTCTTTCTGGGGTGATGAGACTCGATTCCTTCCGAATCCTTCTGGATCGGCTTCCGCTTCGTTTCCTCCACCGACTATTCTATCTCCAAACCGAGTCCTTTAAAGTGGTACAGGTTGTTTTTGTTTAAGCTCCACCTCCCGATCCATTGCACCATTGCCTGGAACCCCTCGCCCTCGACGATGTTTCGCGTATTGGATCGTACCCACCGACTCTTTTGGTTTTTCTCTTCTTTGCACGATTTATAGCGTGATTCTAATTGACCAGAGTGACCTATGATTTCTCCTATCTAGAAACCCCTACGATAGCGTGAGACCTTTCCCCTCCGCCCCCATGGGGCTTTTTAACAATCATAAGTCCTGTTCCTTTTTCCCTATTGTGGGAATCCTTTCCCCTTTTTCCCGAAGGGTTCCATTCTGGGGCGCCCTTCTTTTTAGACAACCCAGTGGTTCCTTTACAGCACACACCATGGCGATATTGTAAGGTACTTTTTCTTCGATTTCTTTGTTCGGCGGAGGTCTCATTCCGATTCAGTGTCCTTTCGTTAGGGCATCCTGATGTTTTCCCCCCCGAGTCCTGACGAAGGTTTTGACACTCCTCTCCCAGTTGCGTTAGGACATCTTTTTAGAAATTAGAGGCGTGAAGGTCCCTTCCCCCCTGGTTGGAGGTTTGCTATTCATTGGTTTTTCCTGCGCATCCCCTGAGAGGATTTCCTAGAAGGGTTGCGGTACAACCCATACTTTTCATGACCTTTCCTACGGTCGCCCGGGTCTTTCTCCGTACCCCCTTTACGCTTCGAGACTTGAAAAGGTTTTCCTCTTCGTCTGCAGGCCTCCCATCTAGTGCATCTCGTACCTTCCGCACAGGGTAGGAGTGCCGTTCAAAGTAAGATGCCCAGACAATCCACCTCCCTGATGGCTTTTGGGCCCCCAAAACCGTTCCGACTCCTGGTAGGACTTCCCCCTCAGCCGAATTGCTCGTTCCCCGAACCTGGCTAAGGGGGACAAATGAGTATTCATTTTTTTTTTTTTTTTTTAGGCGAGTTCTGAGCTGACTGGACGCTGGCAAACCCCTTTCCCCCCTATTTCTTTGGGCTTTTCTTTAGACCCAACTGACAAGGGCCGTATCGAGTCGTTAAGACGCGCTCCTTTGACGGCACCCGTTAGTCTTCTAGACCTTTCAGTTTGGCTCGATACTCAGTCCGATGGCTCTAGTTTCTTTTTTTTTTCGCACGGGTTCTTTTCCCATGGGTAACATGTGAACCTACCATTGGATGCTCCCCTCCAGAGACCGAGTCCGATCATTTTTTTTTCTTTTACGTGTGGCTCCGCCTGATTGGAGGGTTCCCTATGCTGTTCTAGTACCTTTTTCCTTTCTTTTCTCCGAGATTACCCGCCCCGCCTTTCTTCCGGGCTCGGCCCTGTCGAAGATCATAGAGTACTCTTCTTATGCTCCTCCCTCGTCAGTCTAATAATGGGGCTGGGGTGCTCTCAGAAACCCCTGTGTCTCGGCCCTGCAACTCCTTCGATGTTCACAGGTCTTTCGTGAAGAGCTTCTAATTTTTCAGGCGCCCCGGAAATCACGGTCGTAAGTTTCAAGGTTGACGCGCCCCCTGGGCAATCTTCTTTCCTTTACGTGTTTACAAGTTTTTGCAACACAGATCGGACCTGGCGTTTCTGCGAAGCTAGCCGTTTGCAACTATCGTCAATATATCGGCGCACTTACAATCTAGTGGTGCTAAGTCTTCACCCCAAGGTGTCTTCCTAGCCCTTTACCCGTCGGCGAAGAACCCCTCCTGACAGTTGGTCTCGAGGACCCCAAGAACCTCCCGCCGTTCCCCTATGAGTTGGACTAGATTTAAATGGCTTGTGTGGGCTCTGGCGCCCAAAAAAAGCAGGATTTCATTAGGAGGACGGGATCGTCCCCCATTTGAGCATTGACCTTTCTTTAAAGTTGTTTATTGTTTTAATCCCGTCGATTTCTCCCCTGACCAATTTTATGATTTCCAGATCGATTGTGGTCTCCTTCGAGGACTTCCTTATAGTCCATAGACCCGTCGCCCCACGCTCAAGTTCTCTTTTCCTTATTGATCAGGCCCCTTTTGCAACGTCCGCGACACTCGACTATTCTTAGAACGCCCGTCTACATCTCACACCGAGTGCTTTTTTCTTTCTGGCAACGCTTTTCCACAGGTCGCTTGTGCTTTCACCTTTGTTCCCCTGGGTCAACGCCTTCCCACTAAGGGGCAAAGATTTCTGCGTTGGATTCTCCCCCCCTCGAAGACCCGCGACTGCAAAGTAGGATCTACCAGTTTCCGGGTTGTCTCGTTCTGTTTCACTGGCGGCTTTTTATAGGGACCTCAAGTCCCTGAGAATGGATCTGGTTTCTTTTGAGTACTTCTCCCCTCATATAGAAGAGGAGGTTGTGTTTTGTCGTTTTCGTCGTTCTGCCTCGTGGACGACCTGAATCCCCCTTCGCTAGGCCGAAAAGCAGTTTTTTTTTTTGGACCTACGTTTTTCTCTTGTTCTGAGACGCGCTGTTCCATCCCTCTTTTTTCTTTAATAACCTCCCGTTTGTGTTTTCGGTCCGCGAGGTCCCTTGGCTTAACATCGCTACATCAAGAGACCCCTTCTGTTACGTTTCTGTCCCGGTTTTGCCTCCGTAGAGAAAGGAGCTTTCTTTTCCTTCAGGTATCCGACACCCCTAGGGTCTCATCGCGTATGTTAGAGTTACGTTCCCCAGTTTCCCCCCCCTGTTCCTTTGGAGGTCGTTTGATCAACTAGGCCGCATCCTGACATCCGCCCCCCCTGTATGGCACTCTGTAGTCTTTTCCTCCCCTTTGAGAAGATGCTCCTCGTTTTTTGGGTCTTACAACACCATTCCCCCCCCCCGGTTCTCTCCGGCGTTTCAGGAGTCGTCCTAAAACGCAGTGCCCGAAGCGGTCCGGATCTCTTGGGACCCCCGCCGTACAGCCACTCTTTCTCGCTCGTCTTGCTTTTTTCCTCTGCTATCAGGCTTTCTTCCAGACGAGATGACCTTCCCCCGGCGGGATTTCGTTTCGGGTTGACGGAGTCTATGACCCGGTGAATCATTCAAAGAGTAATCGCCGGAACACTTCCGTACAGATTCTTTAGAATCTGTAACCCCTGAAACTCTAGTCCGGAAACCGTTAGAGCCGACTTCTTTAGTCCAGCCCTTGTTTTTTTTTTTTTTTTTGTGTAAGGTGATGCTCCCCACCTGCCTCTGATTGCCAGTAGAACTTCTGACTTTTTCGGACGGAAAGTTTCTTTCCTCTGCTCAACCCTGCGTCGCTGCCGGCTTGGGACTTAAGAAATAGGTCACACATTGGGGCACCTTTTTCTCCCACCCTCCAGGGTAGTTCTTGGAAGCCTTATAGAAGTGATCGTTCCAGGCATTCGTGCGAACCAGTAAGGTTCTTTCCTTTCCACGAAAAATTACGATTCGTGGCCTTTTTCCTCGTCCACCCCTCTTTCACCTTGTTTCCTTGACGTTGACTCGTTGCCGGCCCAAGACAGACGTAGATCTATTCACCCCCCCGTGTCCTTCCTGCTCTGACCATTAGTCCGTTCAGGTTCTCCCTAGAATCCAATTCGCCTTGCAGGAGGTTGGCAAGGTCTAGTACATAAAGCCCGCTAGTGGAGCGACGTGACCGTTATATTACGCATGCGGCCTTAACGTCGGGCACTCTCCTCTCTATGTTCGATTTTTCTAGATATGATCTCTCTTCCTCTCAATCTCTTGACATCTCCACGAGAGCCCCATACAAAAGGTTTTCTGAGCGTTCTAGGACTTGGGGAAGTCCCTCTATACAAAGGTCTACTTAAACTTTCCCGGTCCCGCGTGTTCAGTCCCAAGCTCGATGCTTCCCGTCATTAGAAGGTGCGTTCTTCGCCCACCCCTGATCTCCCATGTTCGCATCCTCTTCCACCCCTATCCTTTGATCCATTTAATTCTTCCGCGCCCTTTCTGTCCGAGAAGTCTGGAGCCGGTCAGCCTGCCTCTCTTCTCTGACGGTTCTTCAAGGCCATTTTGTAGTAGCCCACCTAACTTTCCTTCCTTCGCACTTCTCCTTCAGGAAAGTTTACCTCCCGTAGAGTTACGTACACGAAGCATGAGCGTCGGCGTGCTGTCATTAGGATTTGAGAATTTTTCGGTCAACTTTGCTTTCCCTTGATTTCCCAGAGAAATTCTGTCTGACACTGCGTGTGAAGTTCTTTTCTTTATAGCGTCCGTGTCCCCCTTCTGAGATATCTGTGAACCAACAGATGACCAGTTTCTTCTGCACTTTCTACATGGAGGAGAATTCCCATCTTCCCAGACTCGATTGAAGACCTTTTGACCCCCCCCAAGTAACTTGTAAATCCTAAATGTTATGGTGCGATAGACCCTTTCAGTTGGAAGCTTCTACAGAGTTCCGTTTGGTGCTTTCTTTTCTTGCGCCCATCGTCCTCGTTGTAAGCGACAGTGAGCCTCACTTTACTCAAGTGCTTCTGGTCTTAATTAAAGAGCATCCAGTAGCGTTATACTCCCTTTGCCCCTTGTCTTTTTTTCTCCGAAGGGCTCTTTTTTCCCTATAGACGTGCGGTTCCCCCACTTACAAGACCTGGCCCCCTCCTTAACCTTCGTCACGGCTCAGCACTGGAACGTGGTGCGAGGTGCACACCTTGTCGGAGCTCCCACCGATCTGGTCACGATTTGGAATAAGGGGCCATCTTTTGATGGTCCTCGTCAGTTCCCGACCTCGAGCAGCCCCTTCATCTCAGATTATTGGATAGCGGTACTTAAAGGTGGCTGAGCGTTTTTTCGGCTCACCTATTTTCGGTGATTCTCTTTCGTCTTATACACCAACCGTCCGTGCCATTCCTGTGCAGAGAATGATCCGGGTTAGTACTATTATTATCCCCCCCGTCAAGGAAGGCTCAGCTCTCGACATGAGTCTTCCCCCAGATTGATATCAGTTCGCCGCCAGGTCGCTGACGACCCAACTTTTTTACAAACTCTAAAAGCGTCCCACCCGAATATTACGTTGCATCCCGATCCGCGATTATTCTCGACTCGTCCGTTCCATCTTAGTAAGTGTCGTGCCTGTGCTCCCCTGGCGAATAAATTCCAAGTGACCACTTCACACGTTGTTTTCCGTAGATGGCTCGATTTGCACCCCCAGTCGCTGCTTCCTTAGGTCCATAGTGTGAACTTCCTCCGTTTCCCGTTTGAACCTAACCCCGTCTGGGTGTAGAGGCGTATTCCATCTGAAGTTTTCGACACCAAATTCCCGCAGGGTCCCCTGCGAAGGTAGACGGTTACGTTCGAACTCCCCCCTACCCGACACTACGGGCTCCTCCTGTTACCTTTTTGAGTCGCTTTCTGCGGGCCCTCCTTGCATGGTCTTGGAACGCCTTTTCAACCCCTTGTTTGTTAATCAAGATTTTTCCCTGATTTAGTCTTTGCGGACCTAATTTGTTTGCTAACCAGTTCAGGTTTTCGCGACTGGAGGCTCCCTATTTTCCCGGAGACATCCCCCTTCCAGATACGAGGGAGGTCTTTTCTTTTTTTGTCCCTTCGGTCCTCGTGGCATTCGTTTATTAAGGATGCGCTTGTGAGCCTCTTTTTTTGCGCAGTGCTTTTGATCCTTCCTTCCCACGTAGAAGTTATCTGGGTGCTATTCCTCCTCCCTATTTTACCACCCA
>Ga0179593_1368558_pt1 | contig 13160 bp, 14 predicted proteins | sample CZODoug2_1_08_16_FD_185931 | JGI IMG/M metagenome (GOLD analysis project Ga0179593, IMG submission 185931) | Vadose zone soil fungal communities from Angelo Coast Range Reserve, California, USA - CZODoug2_1_08_16fungal (PacBio error correction) | ecosystem: Environmental > Terrestrial > Soil >... | reverse complement strand
TTATTTCCCTAGCAGATGCATGGAAAGTGCCCCCTCTTTACGTCGTTATTCCGATCAAGAACAATTTGACTCACGATTCCCCTTCCTTTTTCGTGTCGCACAAATACATGATAGTGCCGAGACTTCTCGCCCCCTAGGTCTTCTAAAGAGCCTAGTCAAATCGGGTGTTGGCAGTCTGCCCCCAAGACACGATACTGACCCCCACTGTTTTTTCTTTTTTTTTCTTTTTTGACACACTTTCCCCTTCCGATAATTGAGTTTTTTTCCCTTGTCCCGTAGGAGGGTTGTTCGGGTTTTCTCTATAGACCACAGTTTTTTTTTTTTCCCCGTTCCCTCCGTCGTGATAGTTTTTGACCCTTTTGTCTGGTTTCCTGGGATTGGGAGATAGGGTCCCCCTAAAAAGGAGGGAAAGATTTCACCAAATTTGGACTGGGCTGCTCTCTTCCCACGGAAAACCCCCCCCCCCCCCCCCCCCCGTTTGGTACTCCAATCCCTTGACTTTAGCGATCTTTTTCCCCTCGTACTGGGCCCCATAACCCTGCCGATGGCGTACACAGGGCCCTCGATTCGTTTTCCCCCCCCCTTCCGCGGCACGGTCCGTCCCCCACTTTCTTTTGCTTCCTGTCGCGAGGTTTTGTTCCTGTTTTCCGTTTCTTTTTACTTACTCCCCCTCTTTGATGTTTGAAACCGTCAACTTCATCCTGGACCCCCTTGCTCAGCGGTTTTTTTGAGATGCATCCTTCCCCCCCTTCCCCCCGCCGTTCCCTTTTTGGACTTTGTAAACACAGCCCTCCTTTTCCCGTTCCCCCTTGGCTCGACCTCCTACACCTTGCCTTCCCTCCCCTGTAAGACCCCCCGTTGGGACCATTTTTCCAGATTGTGCTCACTTTTCAAAACTCCCCCCCGTCACAGTGGGGCCCCGAAAGTGTGGTTTTCCTCCTGGGTCCGTGACAGAGGTGTCCCTGGAGATGAGGGTTCCGCTAGTTTTTTTTTTCTAAATTTCCCTACATCTTTGCGGTTTCCTTTTACTTTTGTTAGTACTTTTTTGTGCCTCAATCACCAGAAAAATTTTCCCCTTTTTTCTGGCCTTTTTTTACTTTTTGTGGCTTTCCTTTTCCCCCCCGTCCTTTTCGATGTGCAGTCCAGATTAGATGACTCCCATCTCCCCATGAACGCTGGAGCCTCTTTCCTTCCCCACGATGTTTTGGTTTTTCCCAATCAATGGCTTAAACGACCCCCTACAACTTTGCAGTCTCCGTGGGACGTAAGCGCCTCGCCCCCTACACGTGTCCCTTTCCATCACTTGCCAGTTTTTCCCACTTTTTCCCCTGCTTGTATCCGTCCGGTTCTTGTAATGCTTTAGTGTTCTTTTTCCCGCCTTCCCCTCCGGTCTTCTATGGCTAGTATCGTGCTTTCCCGCATCTTTCTCCCCGTTCGACCCTGATAAACAGCTTTTTGGTTCTTTGTCCGGGACGTCCTTTTATACCCCCCCCCTTTAAAGACTCCCCCTCCTACCAGGCCTCCTACCGAAGTTCCCTTCTTTCTTGGCCCAACAGCCCTATGTTTTTTATTTTTTTCTAGGTCCGTTTGAAGTAACCCCGAGTCCCCTAGTCCTTCTTCATGTTTCCCCCAGTTGGTCCCTTTATGCCCGTTCCTGACTCCCACCCAGTCTGTGGTCTGTTGCATCGATTGCCTCTACCCCCCCACACCCTTTCCTTTTCCCACTCCGGCTTCAAGCCTTTGCTTTTCCTTCACCTGATGCCTTGCGTTCTTCAAGGAATACAATACCCCCCCCTCCCCCCCTTGTTTTTGTCTTCAACATGCTTTTTCTTAGGAGAAGCGTTTTTGTCTCTGGTTTCCAGTTTAAGTGACGCCTAAATTTATCTTTTGTTTTTCCCCCCGGCTTCTTCATCCTCCTCCCTTTGTGGTGTTTATCATCGATCTGAGTGAACCCTGACATGTCGTATTTAACCTATGTTGGACCAAAATCACCCTGCTGTTGAGAGTCGACGCCATGTTTTTCCCTTTTTTTGGCCATACCCCTTTTCTTTTTTTTGACTTTTTCCAATGTTGCTGCGCTTCTGAAGTTAGCCCTGCCCCTCCCGTCCCCTTTCTTGTCCCAGTATTCCCTTTCAGTGGAAGTTTGCCTTTTTCTTTGCCCGGTTCCCCTCTGACAAATCTAGGAAATACATCTCCATGTTTTGATCTCCCGTAAGGTAATTGTCCCGGTTTTATCCGAGGAACCCCACATTTTTTTTTCGCCCGGGTGCACTCCGTGAACCTTTAAGGTCTCTGCCATTACCATTTCGTCCGTCCCCTTTTTCACCATAAAGGATGGTTTTCCCCCCCCAAGTACTTTGTGTGATTTCTCTTGGGACTTTACTGATTAGTGTCTTTTTGATCTGGCCCTTTTCGTTCAAGTACGAGAGTCCCCTCGTGAGGTTTACCCCCTTTTTATTTGACCTCTGTAGAAATCTCGTTGATGACCCGTTCTTCATTTCTCAACGTATAGGTCTCCTGTTAGGCTTCACCTAACAAGTCCTACTTAGACGTCCCCATCCAGGAGACCTTTGATCGGTATGTTTTTTATCCACCTAGTGGGATATGCTAGCCTTAGGATGTTACGGAAAGTTTTTTCCTATGGCATTCCCCTTTTTCCCCTTTTCATTCTGGAACCCGATTTTTGTCCCCCACCTTCACTCCGGTGATTCTCACCCATTGCGGTTTTTGACCTTGTTTTGTCGAGGTCATTAAGTTCGCTACTTCGTAATATACCTTTTGTTCAATTTCCCCCAACCAGATTCCCCTCCGTTTTTTCCCGACCCCCCCCCTTTCTTGACCAAGTGAAATAAAGCCGATTGCCATATCCCAGCCAACCCCCCCTGCGGACTGTCCCCCCCCCCCCCCCCGTCTCACCCCCCTTCAGAGGAACTAAAGCTCAGTGCCCTCTCTTCTTGCAAGGGATTAACCAACCTGCTGACCCCCACTTTTGCGATTTTTTTTTTTTAAAATTTTCCCCTTTTTTTTCTTAGGGTTGCTTCCTTTTTTGTGAAACCTTGTTGTTCTTAACTGAGATTTGATGTTCTACAATCCCGATTCCAGTCAGATTTCTTTACAGCCCCTCAAAGTGTGTTCTTTTTTTCTTACCAAAGCCCGGGTTCCTGGTGTTTTTTTTTGATGGCAGTCTTTCTTTTGACTCCCCCCCACTAAATTCTTTCTGACACTGTTTTTTTTAAATCATAGGAAAGTTACTTCCCCACCAGACCTCCCCGTACCCAAGTGCATCCTGACCTTCTCGTTTGTGGGGTCCAGCCCCCTTTTCCTCCCCGGATGTCATTATTGGATCAGACCCCGCCTTGTTCCTCCCCCCATCTTGGTTTTCTCGTATAGATGATTCAGATAGTCCCCCCCTCGTTTTCGTCATATCCTTTTTGCCCAAAACCGATGGTTGTTCCCCTGTATTAGTCTTCTCCCGTAATGCATTTTGGTCCCCCTGGTTTTTTGGTGGTTTTTATTTTTCTTTCCCCCCCCATCCACATGTAGCTTCCACCCACTTTCCTTTTTCCGCTGTCACACCCCCAGTACCTTCTGAACGGTTTCTCCCCGGAGTCCTCCCCCCAAGCCTCCTGTGGTTGTTTTCACCCCCCCCTCTCTTACCTGCTCCCCCAAATAAATTTTTGTGCCTCCTCCCAATGTGCCCCCCGATAGTCGACGTTTGCGCTTTCCCCCCCCCTTGTGGTCCTCTTTTTTAGGGAGACACTTGTAGGTTTCTTCCCCCTTGCGCAGTTCCAAAGAGAAGTTTTTTTGTTTCTCTGAAGGATTTCTTACTCCCCTTTGTGTTTCTTTAGACCCAGTCCCCCCCCTTTATAGGCTTCGAATTTTTCCAGGAATTCCCCCCCTTTACCTTTCCCCCCCCGACCCCCCCTTTTCCCAGGTGACCTGCCACGCCCACCGTGTTTTTGGTTCCTTTTTTACCGCCCGTGCTTTCTCCTCCTTAGTTTGTTACTCCTGGAATTTAGACACCCCCAAGTCCCTGCGTCCCCTTTCCTTCCCCCCCCTGATACTCCTCTTCTCCCCTTTTAATCTCCGGCTTTCTAGAGAAGGATAGAATCTCCTCTCTTCTCTCCCCACAGTTTTTGGAGATTCCTTCACCCCCCCTGGTAAACCCCCCCGCCCTGAGGGTCTCCCCCTTCCCTTTTTTTTTTGCTTTATTTGGTTTTGGTTCCTTCTTTCTTTGTGTGTTCCCCGTGATTGCGCTCCCCCCTGCTGTGATTTTTCTGAGGATTTCCACCACAACCCCCCAAAACTACTGCGTTTTTCTTCACCCGAGCTTTCGTGCTCAGATTCTCCGAGAAACCCCCAAGACTCCCCCTTGCAGCGTCTCTTGTGCTTTTTGATACTTGTTGCACCGCCTTTCCGTCCCATTTTTGTGAGCTGGAAATGAATCTCTGTTCCTCAGTGTTCCAACCCCCCCCTTTTTTTTTTGCCGTACCTATTCCCCCCCTTTTTTCCAATTTGCTTTGATGGTGGATAGACCCCCCTACAGCTCCCTCCTCCCTAGTTTCCTTTTACGCTCATTGCGGGGTGTTTGTGAGGGTGGTTTGATTTTTTCCCCGATTTGAGTCCTTTCCCAACTTCTTTCCCCGCTTGACGAAGTTCCTCTCTTGTTGGAACCATTGTAGTGACTTGACGTGACTCCCCTATGGTTTTCCCCTCTTTCAGATCATGCTTTTTTCACTTTGACCTCCTGGATTTGACCCTTTCCCTTTAGTTGGTCCCCCTCGCAAAGACTGTCCTTACGTTGCCCGGCCTCGGGTCTTTTTTTTGCTTGTCTGGGTTAACGTTCCTGTATTTTTCACCGTGGTTTTTCTTTGGATCTTTGTTTCTGGTCTCCCGACCGGAGTATTTCGAGAAGTTTTGACGTTTCGGCCCCTTCTCCCTCTGACCATTTCCCTCCTTTTTTCGTTAGGAAGGTTGCCTCTTTGTCAAGTCGGTACTAGGCTAAAATGAGTTTGCCCCCCCTTTCCCTATTTTGCCCCCTGTCTCTGAGGGTCTGGACCCTATGCACTGGACCCGCCGATTTCCGGCCCTTTCCTACTGTTCTTGCCTTGTCCCAAAGTTCTTTGTTTTTTGTTTCCTGTTTCTGAAACAATTTGTCCCCATACGCTCGTTTCCGGTCTATTCTTCAAGGTTGGAGTGTGGTCCTGTGGACCGGGCTTTCATGCAAGATACCGGGTCTTTATCGCCCTTTGGGTTTTTTGGCCCCCCCTCTCCCCAACCCCCCCCTTCTGGTGATGAAAGTTCTTTCTCGTTTCTGACCCTCCCATTGATCTCCAGTGATGTCTCCAGACTTTGCTTGTAGTTTCCTTCATATCCCCCTCCACTTTCGCTGTTAAGCACTATTCGAGTCCCCCCTCCCATCTCTCTCCCTTCACTGGTGTTTCCTGCTGCTTAATTTCATTTTTTCCTTCTGGCACCCAGTTCCTCGTAGAGATACCATCTAATATCACCCCTCCCTGGCTTGATCGAAGACTTTTTTATGTCCTGTTTCTAACTCAGCCAGCTTTCAGCCCTTTTCTTGAACCTCTTTCGCGCTCCCCCCACAAAAGGTGGGTTTCCTCTCGCTCTCTTTTGAGTTACACCTCCCCCCGCCACTCCCCTTGTAATCTTCTGGGCTCTTAGGTCATCCTGTTTTTATCAGGTGCCCGTCCCCCCCCTCCTTTTGTTTTCCTGGGGCCCCCCCCCCAGGGTGCAGAGTACTTCCCCGTTTTCCCAGGGGCACTCTCTTTTTTTCGAAGCCCCCTTCCCCGACACGTGTCATAGCCGTTTGTCCCCTTTCAGCCGAGTCCGTTGAGATCCCCCTTAGCCGTTCCTCGCCACGCCCTTTAAGCAGAGTCCCCCTTTTTTTCCTTTTCCAGGTTCCTTTCCGGTCCAATCTTCCCCTCTCTTGACCTACTGCTTCTTTTTTCCCTCCCTCCACGATCAGCAAACGCCATACTCGTCCCCCCTCGTATCCGGCTCTCGTCCCCCAAGAACCCCCCAGTTTCCCCCCACCTACCTTCCTTTCTCTTATGTTTTGACTGCGTGCGCCGGAAGAACTTGGTGGTCCCCCCCCATTCAATTTCGCGAATGACTCCCACCGAACGGGTTTATACCGGTCCAGGTATTGAACCGCCCTCACTAGAGTCTTTTCCCCTTTGGCCCCCCCTTCTTTTCTTAGCAAAAGTTTAGTTGACCGACCCTCCTTTTTTTCCGCCTTGCTGAGTGGTGATCCCCCCCACCCCCACCGCCCCCCCCCCCCCCCTTCCCGTCTAGAAAGCTCTTCTTTTCCCCTCAGGAGTTCTTTCCCGTATACTCTCCTAGGAAACAGGGAACGTTTTCTTTCATCCCCAATCCGCGCTCGGTTCCACCCCTCTCTCGGCGAATCTGAACCCGGGTCCTAAACAATAAAATGTAGATGGTCACCTTGAGTTCCCCCCCGTTAATCCCTTAGACACCCAGATCAAGTTGTTTAGTTTTAGATGGATTCCCCCTAATCCCCTCGATGTTTCTTCCCTGTCCTCACCCCGTTTGTGATTAATATAAGAAGGTCTCGCATGCCTCAGACCGAGGCCCACACAGTATGCACCCCCCCCCCCTGGCATACCAGCCCCAGTCCTCTCCCGGGAATCGTGATTTATGAACTTAAGATGGGCGTAAGCACTTTTCTACGCAGTAGATCACCGGAGTCTTTAGGAAGTTTTTACTCATATGCTTTCCTGTTCCCCGTGCAGGTTCCTTTCCCCCAGGGTTTCCCCCCCCCCTATGCATCCTAGACAACAGACCCCAGGTGTTTCTCCTCCGCTGGTGTTGATCCAAAATGTAGAGATTGGCATTCAGTTTTTGTGTTCTTTTTTGTAAATTGGTCCTTTCTTCTTTTTCCCCCTTTTGCTGTCCATTGTTCCCCTTCCCCTACCCCTCCCATATCGTTTTTAGCACATCTCTCTGTTTTTGAGCCTCCCCTACACCACCCTTGACAAGATCTTCCGCCCTCGATGACCACTGCACCTGCTTTTTCCCGTTGGCATTTTTTCCCCACCTTTTTTCGCGTAGCTTTTATATCCCAAGATACCGGTCCCCAGGGGTAACTTTCAGAGACGACCTGAATGTGAGGCTTCTTCCCCGGTTTCGATTTATCGTCCCTTTACTCCTTCTCCCTGGTCTGCGGAGTTTTTTTCTTCCACGCGCGTCTATGGAAGCCCCAGTCGAAACCAGGTTACTCCTTTTTTTTCCTTCCTGAGGTAGACTTCCCTTCTTTGCCCCTCCCGCTCCCCGACCAGCAAAAACAACATGTATTTCTCTTCTTTCCTCCTTTGACCCCCCACCTAGCTGATGGGGTTTTTTTTTATCCTAACCTCACCTCCCCAGCTCCGATTGACCGTCATCTATCTGACTCCCAAACACTCTCTTTGGATGCCTCGTTCTTTAGCTGAGATATTCCCCTTCGAGGCCCCTTTTTAGGCTTTCCCCCCACCACTACCTCAGGACCGAGATGTTTTTTTCCTTTGGTCGGGTTTGCATTTTTTCTTTTTTCTTCTGCCCCCAATTTGTAATAATCCGAGATGCTAAGCGCGGGAGTCTTCCCTCCCCAAACCCTTCCCCCGTCGGCTCTCTTACTAACAGGAATCCCCTTTTTCTTTTGGTAGAGACCCTATTTTCACCCTTCTGGCCGAGACATCCAACTAGTGGCTCCCTAAAAATTGGAGCAACCCTCTCCAAAGCTTCCCCCACGCCTCTCCGTGCATACCCCCGGCTAAAAACAATCGTGCACGCTCAGTCGAAAACACAATAGGTGACTTGAAATTCCCGTCTGGCGGCTGTGTGATGTTACATACCTTGTCCCCACCTTGTAGCCTTCCATCGGCGGACGTGTACATGGAACCTCTACCACTTTCTGGCAGGACTGACAGGGGAAGCCAACCTCCTGAGGCCTTCTTCCTTTGTCTTGAACGGCTTCTGGTTTTTTGGTTCCTAGAACTGTCTCCTTCTGGCGTATGGGTTTTCAAAGAACATAGTGGCCAGCCCTCCCCCTCTTTTGGGATCGCCACCTTTCTTGGCCTCCCGTCGCCCATCCTCTTTTATTTATAGCATAGTACCCAGATTCACTGCACCAGAAGATTGACGCATCGTCGATGTCTTTGCCAACACTCCTTTTCTGGGGACCAACATTTTACAACAGCACGACAACTCTTTCCATTGGCCCACAGTCATGAACTTTCCGACACCCCCTTCATCAATTACGTGTCCCCCTCTTGTCCCCTTGGTTTCGCTAAGTGATTTTTCGAAGTCAGGCGGTCGGGTAGCCCTTTGTCAACATACGTTTGCCGATCTTTGGCCTAGACTCTTTTTCCCCTGCAGTTCACGCCCTGACTGATCACGTGTACCCACCGCGGTTACCATCGTGCCTTGTGGCGTTCCTCTTCCATTCCTCCCGACGTCTCGCTCACCGCCCCGCGCTACATTGTCGTCTTCTTCCTTCGTCGAAGACCGTCTTTTCTCCTTTCTGCGCAGAAGCGTTAGATGCCTTTGCTTCTGGAATGAATTTGTTGCCTCGCAATCTTTAGCCTTTTTCAGACTGCTTTTTTTTCCCCCTCCTTCCCACGTTCCCAAGCTTCGCTCTCGTTTTGGTTTTTTGAGGAGAGATTGAACATTGACTTCCCCCTTCTCCTCTCCCTTTTGTTGTTGTGCTCCTGAATGTTCGTGCGATTGCGATTGCATCCATCCCACGCCCGATCCTTCCTCATTTTTAATGTCTTGCTGAGAATTTTCTTCCGGCGTCTGTCATGTCTTGACCGATTTCTTTCTGAAATCAAATTTTTTCTTATCCAGATCTTTTTTTCGCCCTCGTGTGCAGAAGAGCGGCGGTTACCCCCTGTATGCCATCTTTGTTTTTTGAACCGTGTTTGCACGGAGCGCGAAGGGTTGTCTCCGTCCCCCCTTACTGCGCTTTTCTCTCCCACATATAGTGCTGTCCCCCTTCGAAGAAGTGCCGGCGACTTCGACTTCGCCCCCCGAACCTTCGATGCGCCCGTCTCCTTCCCCCGTTGCCTCCGCAACACCTTTCACACTTCACGAGAATTAGCCCTCGTCACTTGTCCACCTCAGGTCTTTCTTCTTTCCCTTGCGAACGATCCATTTCACGATTCCCTGTTCCCTGAGCCGATGGTTTGGGAAACCAGCTCGGTTGTTTTATTCCGAACCCATCCGCAAGCTGATTCATCTTCACGGACTGCTCAAGCACAACGATATACAGCGTTGTGCTGTGCTTCTTCCCAGACCGTTCCAGGCCCCCTGAGGCCCCTTGCGAATACCCTTCGTCGCGTCGCCGAGTTTTTTCTTGCCCATTCAGGGATTATTGGGGCCGTGTCTGGCTTCATGTGGCATGGAAGTCTCACAGGTTGCCACCCCTTGCACATTCCCTCCATCGTAGTTTTTTTCCGCCACTCGTATATATCAACTATTTTGCCAAATTAGTCCTCTTCCCCCGGTGGTTGTTTTGAGTTTGCTCATGTTATCATCTTCCCGCCGGCAGTTCCTTTCCCTTATTGAATGGTTTGCTTGTTTTCTGAACCCGTACGGTCAGCACTTTTCCCCTTTTGGGACCCGGTGTTGGTCGATGATTCCAGACCGACTTCTTCCCCTACCCTGTTTTCCACTTCTTGGGGCCTTTGAGATTGGTTGGGGAAACAAAGTTGTCCGCCTTGTTTGAACCTGTCAAAGATGCACTTCTACCTCGACCCACCAGTTACTTTAACCTCATGTCTTCCCTTTCTTCTCAATTTAACCCTTCTTCGAAGCTCTAAAAAAATCGGGGTTCAGTTTTTAGTCCCGCTTTATCACCAGAATGTAGGTAGACGATTTTTCTACTTGCCCTTTCTCTTAATCTTTTCTCCCTTCGTTCACGCCCCCCCACGCATATGGACAGCAAGCAAATCGAATTTGCCCTTTCACGAGTGTTGGAAATGCCCCCCCGGCCCAGGTGAATTTTAAGATTACGTTCTTGCAGACCTTTCATGCTTCACCCTTGAGCTAGGGAGAGACCTGCTGAGGTCCCATACCGAGGATTTGCCTCCACCTTCTCACCGAAATTTATGATGAACCCCTCAGTAGCTTACTCAATATTAACAACACCAAGACAGAAAAAGGAAGCCCGGGGACTTTCCTTCTCTACTCTTCCTTCCTACTCGATCTGTTTTCCCCGCACTCATGTTCTTTTGCAAGGCGGTGTGAGCTTTGTGATTTGTACTTTTGAATTCTGAAAAAACCACTTGGAGCACATCCGTGATTTGCCTTGATGCTTTCCTACCCTAGTCCCCTCTCTCCCCGCTAGGTTCGGATGAGTCTCAGTTTTGTGTGTTACTCGGCAGTCATTTTTCAACAGTGCCTCTACTCCCCAAGGTCTTCGGTCTTTTTTCCCGAGGCATCGCTTGTTTCATTCTCTCGTGATTCTTCCCATTCCGCACTCTCCATGGTCCGGCTTTCTTGCAATGATTTTCCACTTTTCTGGGTTCTTCGCAGTCCTTCTCCTTTGTTTAGAAACGCCAATTACTCACTCCCCCGTTGTTTTGGAATGGCCCTTTTCCCCGCCCACATATGTTATGGTCCTTTCCTTCCCAACTTGTATCCCCTCTGTTTCCATCTGTGGCTACTTGATTTGGACTCCGTAATTCGGCACCGACGCCACGATTTTGAATACCCTCCCCCTTCCCCCTCAGTCGTCCCTGGATCTCCGACTCTGCGTCGATGTGATATTGATGGCCGTACTGCCCCCCCCCCTCTCCCCGAACTGCCCCCTCTATGGTATTCTCCAAACATGTGTCTGGGGTTACTTGGTCCCCCACTTCTGTAAACCCGCATCCCCCCAACTCTCCGTCCTTTGTTTTGAGAACTGAAAGACTCCTACACCTTTTTCCTCCGCCGGCATTCCTAGTCGGACGAATTCGGAGCACCATATAGTATCTTGACGTATTGGTTGTTTGTTACACCCAGCGCGAGGGACGTTGCATGCACAAGTGAAACACCCTCACCCCTCCTACCTCCAAAACTCACGTGAAGCGTTGTGGATCTTTACGTCATCCTTATGTGTTCCCTCCCCCGGGCGTGCTGGGTCTGTCGTTTTCGAGGACCCCTGGTTGTTTTGGGGCACGCTTTCGCCTGTTTTGAGGAGCCCAGTCTTTTATTTGGCGGGAAAACTGTTAGCCTGACTGTAGAGGTTTTGTCCGATGCCTTTCGAATTGCCCTTGCGTTCATTGATTGTGGTGTATAGCAGCTTAGTACGTTGCCTCTAGATGTTTTTTTTTTTTTCACCACCCTGCATTTCTGCTCAACATGAAGTTGTCATTTCGCTTGTGACTCTTTATAGAGTGTATTTCTTGGGGTATATTCTTCTGTGACATATGTTCCCCCCTCCGCGCCCCCCCCTCGTTTTTTTTACTTAAGGCAACGTCCCCTCTCTTCGTAGGCGGGATGCTGTGGGTCCTCCTTCCCTAGGACTCCCCCCCTTTATGCAACGAATTTTGGACCACTTTTTTTGCCGAGTTGTCACCGGTGATGATCTTTTTTTTCGCCCACACGTAGGATTCCTTTAAAGCTAGCGGTGTTAGCGGCACACCGCCATTCATGATTCCGTGTCTAACTATTTTTGAGTTTTTTCCTCTTTCCTCGTGTTGCTTGATCTGATGATATTGTCCCTTCGCAACTATTTCTGTTTATGGCGCCACAGCTAATTTGACCCCGCTTTAGACTCATCAGTTCTGGCCCTTCCCTCCATAACAGGATTCCCGATTAAACGTGGGTCTGTCGTGTCGATTGGTTAAGTTTGGGCTCCTTCTTCTCCCTTTTCCGGAGCGTGTTTCTGTCCAGCATACGTAGCGGTATGGGATTGGAGTTGCCCTTCCCTTCTATTGAGCCCTCCGTCCTTTTGCTCCCACCCCCCGTCCGCCCCCTTCCACCTTCTCCATCCTAATGGTAGTAGGGTCCCTTCCCTCACGATTTTCCTCTTCTACCTCTTCTGTTCCCACCCACGCCTCAATGTCAATTGACCGTCTTCTGCCGATACCTCGCACCTCCACCCCTTCTACGGCACGTGTATCGGTTGCCTGACTCATATGCAGTTCGCCTCATTTCCCTTTTAAACCACGAAACGCGTTTTTCCTGAAACGTTCCCCTGAACACTTCCCCAACGCTTGAGTGCAGAAGCAGCTACTTGGTCCTCTTGCCTCTTTTTCGTTTTCTTTCTTGTTTTTAAGAACATCGCTGAGGGGATCACCCAAACTTTTCCTGAGGAATTAGACAAGACAGATCCTTCCCTGAACTCTTGCCTTTACGAGTACCTCAACCCCTGGAAGTACGCACACATTGTGGCGTCTATGTTTTGATCAAAAGTAGGTGACAGTACTGCGGTTTTGATGACCACCCCAGTCCCCCCTAAGGCGGGTGGAAAGAATCCCTATCAACCGGTCTCCTTTCTTCTTTCTTTGAGCTGTTGTTTTGCCTTAGTTCAAAATCTCCTCTTCATGTGCTGGAGGCCTTGCATTTGCCCGGTGTGAAGGGATCTTAGGTTGGTGCTAAGAGCCAAGTACCCCCGCTCCCCGCGTTGCACGCCATGGAAGACGCCTCTTTGCTGATTGTTTGTGTCCCACCCCATCCTTGTTCTTTTCCCACCACACTCACTTCACACTTTGTTTGAAGGATGCATCGCGGCAAAATGTCATGACCTGTCATCTCACTTGGGCATTCTATTCCCAAAACACTTGTTTGGTAATGGACTGCTCCTCCCCACCCAGGCTAATTGGTCATGCAGCGGTTGCAGCTTCCCATCTGTTATCGTCTCCTTCCCTTTCCTGGGCTGATTGTCCTTTCTCGGTGCCCGGATGTTTCGCTCCTGATTGCCGACCCCTCTCTGTCATGAATCGTCCGCATTGACTCCGGGACACTTCCCTTCCTATCACTATGCGAAAAAGACGGATGCCTATTTCCCCCAGTTTTTAGTCAGGTCGCTCCTCCGGTCAAATCGAAGGAACAAGACCCATATCTCTTGGTCTTGAATTTATTTTTTTTTTCATTTGTACTCCCGCATAAATTGCCGCCCCAGCCTTTCCATTCCCCGACTTTTCGCTTGT
>Ga0179593_1584393_pt1 | contig 13161 bp, 19 predicted proteins | sample CZODoug2_1_08_16_FD_185931 | JGI IMG/M metagenome (GOLD analysis project Ga0179593, IMG submission 185931) | Vadose zone soil fungal communities from Angelo Coast Range Reserve, California, USA - CZODoug2_1_08_16fungal (PacBio error correction) | ecosystem: Environmental > Terrestrial > Soil >... | reverse complement strand
CAGTGGGTGATTATTGGGCATCTAACGTGACCTTTGTTTTATGCCTTGTTTTTACGCGATTTTTGCTGGAAACCGGTCTTCCTTTGTTGGCGACTGTTCTTTCTGACTAAGAGCCTTTTTTTTTTTTTCTCGCCTCACTTGGTATTTACAGGGTGGTGCCCTTCCCAAATGATCGGGCTTGTCGCCCCGCCCGTATTGATTTAAGCAGACTACACAGGCTGCTTTGTTCAAGCGAATAGGTCTTTCCTAGAATACCCCACAAGGATGCGGGTCAACGTCTCGGTCGCCGGGAGGGAAATTCACCCACGCTCAGCGCTTCGCCATCTCCCATCGCGTGAAGGTGAATCCCCCCTAGAAAAACCCACCCCCCCCCGTTCCCCCAAAATGACGCACATAGCATTCGAGTCCGAATCAAACTTTCGACAGAAAGCAGCAAAAAACAAAAAATGTTTCTACAGTCGCCTGTCTTTCCCCCCCCGCGACCGAAAAGTACCATATTTTGGTCCCACCCCCGGAAAAGCAGCTAATCTTTCTCCGCGCCCAAAAGAGGAACCCCCCGGGGAAACACTACATATAAACCCTCCCTACCGATCGGTCCGTTTTTTTTTTTTTTGTTGGGTCGTGTTTTATTTGGAAGATCACTGATGGAACACCCCCCTCCCAACCCCCTGTAAAAATTATCCGTCCGTTATATTCTTCCTCAAAAAAATGAACCCCCGGTGCAACCGTCAGAAAAGTAGCCCACCAGATCTGCCCCGCCGCCCTTACAATTTCCAAAGAATCGTCCGCCCTAACCCACCCCCGAATGCAACGATTCTTCCTTGTCACCATTTTAAGCCCCTAGTAGTAAGACACCACACTACTCACAGCGACTGACGGCATCCCATGCCCCCCCTCTGGTCAGGCTCACAAAAACTCTGGTCCCGAGAGCAGAGGGCCCAAAAAATCTCAGATCTATTTTCTATCCTCCGCGGTGTGTGTGTTTTGTTCCCCTTCTTTGTGTCAGGTACGGCGCCCCAAAAACCCCCCCCGGCAACATCAAAAAAAATTAAATTCACGTTGTCATGAGATCCCCCCATCCCGAAAAGAGAATGTCACCAAACCCTTTACACGCAAAGCCCAGTTTAAGTGCTGCACGTATAAATCTGCTCTCCGCCCTATTCCAAATTGGTGCATACTGGAAAAAAACCCACTAAAAGTGTCTTCACCTTGGCCTGAGGTGAAATTGCCCCGCGCGTCACGACAGACCCCCGCACCCACCCCGAGAGACGGCGCTCAAAATTTTTCTGGCTGACTCCCGGCTCAAAAAAACTACCACCCTTTCGATGAACCAATTTCCGAGTGCATATCCTCCAAGCCCATTCGGACCCGCGTTCGCAGAAACATTGCGCCCCCGTCTCGCCCTTCACGTTTACCGCCAAATTTTATCATTCCCCCAGGAAGCTCGGAAAACCACCCCCCCTTCCCCCCCGCAGGTCTTAAAGTTTCTTGTCCTGGCCCATAAGACAACTCTGTCGGTAGTTTCGTATTTCCCTCATTAATCCACTCTACTGGGTAATTACTCCGCAGCCCAAGGAACCTCCCTCACCGTTGAGGGGAACTTAAAATCTTATTGGCAGCGACGACCCACATATCACCCTTTCCATTTTTTTTTTTGCTCTGCGAAACGTCAATTTCACTGGAACAGCCCAGACACCTCGGAAACTAAGCAGCAAAACCTCCTTCCGTGCGGGCACCCGAACACTTTCTCCATCGGAGAAAAAACCCCAATCCCCGCCCTCCTTTTTGGATGGTATTATGCAAACTTGCCGAAGCACAATTACCACTCTCGCTGGGCGCGCCACCCCTTAAAGACCACCCCATTAACAGCACCAATCATTCCCCCGGCAATCGGACCCTTACCATAAATGAATACCGCAACCTCGAACAGGCACCTTATTACAACTTCCCTTTGCCGAGGCGGCCCGCCCCGTTCTTTTTTTTTCGATTTACATCGGCGCTCATGAACCACCGGACTCGCCTCACACGTATTAAACTCCCTGTTTCCGTCAAGGCGGCTGCGCGGCATCATTAACCCCCCCCCACCAAAGGGGGACGCGGCTAATTTTTCGGAACATTTGCCCCCTTTGTTAAAATTTAACATTCCCCGCCATTGCGGCCTCGAACCCCTCCCCAATACCCCCTCTCTATAGGGGGACATACCATACCATTTATTTTCTCGAGAGAAGGGGAGCATCCTTCTTCCCTTTTTCTTTCTCCCCCCGCCAAATTTTTGATTTCCCCCCCCTCCTCCAGTCAAACTTTTTGGACCATAATATAAAATCCCTCCCCCCTTCCGGGTCAGGCTCCGACGGCCGCGCATATCCCCCTTCCCGCTGAGCCGGACCCAGACAAGCTTCCATACACTCCTGCGCCACTCGAAGGCACGAAAAAATTATTCCTCTCTTCTTCCAAACGAGCGGAAACCGCCTAAAAAAAACCCTTCGCTGCCTGTGGGAGAGTATCGGCGTCCAGAACAGCTCACGTGTTCGAATTTCCCTCCTCTGTGACAGACAGCCACACCCAAACTCCCTCCGAGAGGACTTGCCCACGAACTAGTTGTGCTTTATATTTCCATCTGTCCATCGACGCGCATCCCTAATTTACTATCCCCCCCCCCCCCAATAGAGCCCGCTTGCCCATATAACTTTCGCGCTCCAATTCCCTCAAAGGACAAAAACCCCTGCGCCCGTCAATTGAAACACCGGACCCCCTTACCGTTCGCCCGCCCGGCGATTTGAACCCCTCCCACATCGACTGCAGGACGTCGCAGAAAAACCCCACGAAGTTCCCTGAAAAAACCCCTTTTCTATTCATGGCGGGAAGATCACCGCGACCTGACGCCGTCCCAAAAAATTCCTCCCCCCAGGGCCTTTCCAGGCGCCCCCCAGCGGGGCAAGAAAAACACACCGCCTTTAAGCGGCCCAAATATATAAACACCCCCCCTTCCCCCCCCCCTTTCAAATCCCCACGCCTCGCCCCAAAACAGCCAGCTCGATCCGACCTCCAAAAACTCTCTAGCCGAGAGAAGCAGCGGAAATGCCACCTTATAACCATTTCTTTTTCCTTTTCGGCAGGGGAAGAGATTACAGCCCCATTTTTAAACCTTCCCCCCAACTCGTTGCCGCAGGATAATCCATCCACTGAAACCCGATAGAACCACCCGTCTAAATTAAATTTATTTTTCTCTCTCTCTTTACCCCCCCCATTTAAAAAAACACAACCATCGGCCTCGACCACGTGGTTCCTTCCCCCCCTCCGAAATCAGACTGATCCGACTGAATTCCAGCGGAAACTGGGAAACTCCCCCCTTCCAGCTACCATCTATTTTTACTGTTTGAAGAAATACCCTCCTCTCTCTCCTGAGGGAGATTTTAAAACCTTTCCTCTGAACCTTACCCCTTGGGATAGCCGATTTTCCCTCCCACTAATTCCAAATCCAGTCCTTCATCAGAGAGGAACCGAACACCCATCTCCGCCCCCAGCGAACACGAAATCGACTCGATGTTCACCCACACCCCCTTCCCTTGCGGCCCCCCAATAAAAACCTTACCTCGCGCCAGCTTTTCGCCCCCTTACGATCCTTGACGAAGCAACAGATACCCCATTCTACCCCCTTCGTTACCTTACAGCGAATAATCCCCTTTTTAGCAGCCTCGAATCCTCTTTGCTACGTGAAAATATACTTTTTTCCCCAGCACCTCGACTTTAGGAATTCCCCCGAGCCTGCTCTTTTTCCCTGCAGTCGACAAATAACCCCCGTTCCCTTTTGACAAAAAAAAATCTTTCAGCTCAGGCCAGGAGGATAATTTTTTTAAAACACCTCGAGAAGTAAAGCGCCCTAATTACCCGCCTCTTATGTAGTTGCAGAAACAGAAACACGCAAAAACGACACATCCCTGGAGAGGAGCCCGCAACCCCACGGCAGTGCCTTAAATTACAGAGAATAGACGATAAATTCAAAACCCCGAGTCTTATTTATACACTTCCCAACCTCAAAGGATATCTTTATTACCCTTCTTTTTTTTGCCTGAGAGAGTGAAACGGCCCCCTTCTCGTTAAGACGGAATTACGATGTACATAAAATTTCTTCCCCTTTTCTAAAATACTCCCCCGAAATACAACTACTAAGAGAGACGATACTTTTCTGCGTATTCCCCTCAAATCGAAACGCCCAAGGGTTCCGTCCCGGAAAAACCCTACGACCCAACGTCGAGCTGCCATCTCGGGCACTCTTTCCCTTCTATAAATCCCCCCCCCCACCGCCTCGAGCTAAGTTCCCCCCGCCCTTCATGTGCAGGGAAGATGCCTTTTTCCCCCAAATTCTGTACCCCCAAATCCTAAAGTTCCACGCTGCTCGCCCCCCCCCACATCTAATGGTCAACTTCATGACCTTGCATGACCCCTTCGTAAGTAGCTGTCGATCCCATCGCGAAGAATATCCTTTACCCCACCCGTAAAAGCCAACCTTTCCATTTTCCCTGGACGCGGGTCACCCCCTTATAAATACATTCGCACTCCGGACAACCTCGCATACATCTCGGTTAGTGAAGACTCAATTATTTTATCACTCACCATTATCATCTCCCTGTGGCGATTAAAAACTTTCCCCACAAGGTCCCACTCTCGCACACGCGACAAGAATCCCTCCCTCCCCCTATGGAAGAAATCGTTAAGATTTAAGAACTCCCCGACCATGCCCGGCCCAAATAATTCCCAGGGCAACAGACCCTCCTCATATTTTTCCGCTGCAGCCAAGCGCCCCCTCGATTTAGGGATGTGGCCCCCTTCCCCCCCCTGATATCCCACCCCATTATCCCAATCTACATCCCGAGGTGTAGAGAAGATTTTCCCGAGAGATTTCCCGCTCCCGATCCTCAGAGAGAGGAGATTGTTCCCTCCTTTCCTTGGTTTATAGGATTTTCGCCAATTATCCTTGTTTTTTCGGGTGATTTTCCCTCATTTTTCCCCTTTTCCCTAAAAAGAATATCCCTTTCTCCCCTGACGCCGCTGGCGGGTTAATTTGTCTTAATCTGGGATGCGTCTTCCCCTTTCTCCCCCCTTTCGAAACAGATCCGCCTTTTTTTTGACGGTCAATTTGGCCCCGCTGAAAAAGACTTCTTCTCCTCATGTCGGCACCGCTAGCTGCTCAGGGCATTTCCCCAACTTTAACAGGCTCGCATTAAACGAGAACATTCAACAAATACCCCCTACTCAGTGACTTCGCTATTTTTGAATCCTCCCGTACGACGCCAGCGTCTGTGGTCGTTGAAATTTCCTCGCGGGACTTGATTCAAGAAACTTACCCACTTTTCCCGCCCCCCGCAGGCCATAAACTTTGGGAATTGGTATTTTGATTACAATAAACATCCCCTTCCCCGGACCCGCCGGAAAGACGCTCGCAACTATTGTCGCCCGTCCCGCGTCGCAACATTTTCACCGCTGAGAATCTATCAACCATTCGGATGGTAGTGGCACCTTTACCCAAACTTCTTCCCCCAACCAACTCCAAAAAACCCCCGATGAGTTACCAACAAAACCCCCCCCGCTTTTTGGCGTCTGGCAACAGATGCGAAAACTTTCTCATTTTCCCCGTCTGGTCGCTTTGAAACCCTTGATACCGTGTATTCAGACCATGCCATTTTACCCCGCGAAAAGTTCTCGGCACCCTATTTAATTTATCCCCTGGAATCCCTTCCTGACCCGGCCGTGGAAAAAACCGCGCCGCCGGAGCGAGCAATAAATCCCCTTCCCCTAGATGGGCTACTATTATTTCCTCTCCCCGCAGGCGGGACCGGTGGTTTTGCTTTTTTTCGCCAGGCTGATGGCCAAAACCTTTTATTTTAATTTATTTTTTTTTCTCGTAGAATAACATTGGACGGTGGCCTCCCCCCCCCGTGTGTTTGTCTCATTGCGGCTCGACCCCACTTAGGTAAACCCATCTCTTTCCTCCTCATCCTTTTATTTGTTTGCAATTCCCTTTCCCCCTGGAGTAGTCCCCCCTTATACTCCCCCCTTATTTTCTCTCCCACCGTCCAATGGTCATGGAACTAAAAGTCCCTCCCCCCGGACACTTTTTGGCCCACCATATAATACTCTTTCCCTCAACCGTCATTTTTCGGGTCCCCCCTTTACGAAACCCCCTTGTCCCGACTCCCCCATCGCGATGTTCCTCATATGGAAATATTCTTCGGAGAGACTATCTCCTCCATCCTCCTTACTTCTTCGATAGGTGAGTCAACCCAATAATTATAATCGCCTGTCCCTCTCGTGGCCTTGGCGATGTTCTTGGCTTTTTTTCATCCCGCTCCTTCGCGGACTCTCTTTTCTTTTCTTCCTCCCCATTGAAAAAGCGGTCGTTTTCTCCTTCTGTGACACCGTTGTTTCCCCCCCACGAACTCCTTTTTGCTGTTCTTTTGCTGCTGTCAGCGCCAACTACTTAAAAATCCACTCCTGCCCAAAACCACTTGCTAATTTATCCTGCTCCCCAATTCGCGCTCCCCCCCCCTTCCATACGTAATCCCTTCCGTCAATTGCAACGACAAAACACCATAGTAGCACGAAAACCCTCTCCTCCACCACGAATCATTCCGATTACATCGATCTCGCAGAAACCATTCCTTGAAAAGATCAGTACTATTCAATTTTGGAAACGGCGAAAGGAATCCATTTCCCTGGATGCCGCGCCTCATATTACATCACAATTCGTAGGGCCCATTACCCCCCTCTGCAGGGCGCACAAACCCGTTCAAAGTAAAACCTAAATTAGAGTGACGCCCGGGTTAGTCCACCTACTTAAAAACTCCCCCCATCAGCCCATAGGAATAACTGCTAAAATCTCCTAGAAGAACTCATTTTTTTATAAAATCCGTGTAACCTAAAGATTTTTTTTCCCTGCATGGGCCACAGAATTTTTACCACCCACACGCGGGCCTTTATTACCGGCCACCGGTTGCAGCCGGAACCCCTAACCTTACCACCCTGCTCCCGCGCCGCCGAAAAGCATTCCTCGTAAGAGCTCGCCGGCCAAAATTTCCTACAACATAGGACTCGCAGAAAATAATTAAAACTATCCCCCCATTCCCCGAAATCCGCTGACCACAGTTATAAAACAAATCCAGTCTATGTCCTTCTCTCCCCACCTGTCCTCTGAAAGACGGGCAATTCTTTTGCCTTCTTTTCTTCCCTCGTCGTGCGGGGCCCCGTTTATTTCATCTAGAAGTTGACCTTTTCTCTCTTCCTCCGAGGCAAATCGCGGCCATAATTTTCAACCGACAACAGTCCCCCGGCCGAGCTGAACGTCGAATCTTTGCACCATGAAAACCGCCAATCCCCTAAATTTTTTTGTGTTGACTTAGCAAGATTTCGTCGTCCTGCCATTCCTCCCCCCCTTACTTACCCGCGGTTCAGACCATTACTCCACTGGGGGAGAGAAGATCGCCAATTCTCTTCCCCCCCTGATTCGGAAGACCTTACCCAACACATTTTTAAAACTCTTTCTATTCCCTCCGCGCGAGCGCCTGTAAATCTCGTGGCATACCCTTGCCCGGCCGACCATACCTAAATCAACCACAGAAGACTATTAGGAAAGCCCGAAACTACCCCTCTAGCACGCGGTCGCCCCTCATTATTTTCCATCCCCCCCCAATAGCCGCTAATTTTGGGGCCCCATCTAAAGGCAAACTGTAAATACTTCTCCCCCTCGAGGTAGACTTCTTCCTGAAACCCCACCCTCCTCCCTCCGACGCTCTATCTTCTCACCTATAACGGTATTAAATCCCGAGAGTACGGAATAGTTCAGCTACCCCCTCCTTTCCCTTGAAAACTCGAGAAAAGTTTCCCGCTGGCTAACCCCCCGGTTGACAGTGAGATGGACCCCCCATCCCAAACCCTAGGCTTCATTTTTACCGTCTGGTGCACACCCGCCGGGGACGACCATTCCCCGTCAAAAAAACCGTGAAGGATCTTCTTGACCCCTCAAGAAACTTTCCTCTTCTTATTTTAGATCGGGCGGGCACGCTCGTATCCCTCTTAAAATTCCACCCTCTCGGCCCCGCACCGAACACCAGAGGGAAGGTGACCATCCTGCACCTCAAAACTTTCTCCCACATAGATGAGAGATGCTCCGCCCCCATTTACCCCCCCCCCACACCCCTTGTCGTCCACCGAGCGTTACGTAGAAAAAAACCCGCCCCGACGAAAAGGCCTTATACCCACTCCTGCCTACCCTCCCACCCCGACAGAAAGGCTGGCCTTTAACGTCATCCCCACCTCCTCGGCGAGAATATGCATAGGCATTACCCCGTGAGAATAGATTTGTGCCGCGCACTTACAAAAAATTTCATCCAGCTTCCCTCCCTTTTTTTTCACGTCGATTTCTTTTTCAGAATCTCCTTGCTTTCTTAGAAGAAAGTTACCTTTTTTCCTTCCATAATGCCCCTCAACCCGTTTTTCCTTTCCCTCTGCAGAAAGCTCCCCCAACCACTCACGATTTTCCTTGACATCAGCCCCCCCCCTGAAAAAATCTGGTTCCCCTACTTCCAAAAATTCTTTCGAGAACAACATAAGGGACCGTCCATCCACCAACACACTCGTGTAATCAAGACGAAGAAACCCACGGTCCCACCCGTCACTTTCCATTCTGGTACGGACTGTGATGTGAAGGTCTTGTCCCCCTTTTCAGTGTCTAAAGTGTTTTTCGGCAATTTTATCAGATAGATTTGCGGGAAATTCCCCCCCATAAACTTCCTCCTCAATGTTCCTTCGTCCTCGACGTGCCTTCTCATTTGTCCCGAGAGAAGCTTTCTTTTTTGCCTTCTCATCCGAGCACATAAAACCCCCCGCTCCGCCGCACTAACTAAACATTTTAACCGGTGTTTCCCTCTTTCCTTTTTTTGCCGCCATAAATTGGTGATCTGCCCGACCGCATTTCTTGAAACTGCGCCCACAAGCCACAATCTCATTTTTCCTCACGGTCGCCACCCCAACAAAAAAAACCCCAAAACCCAGGAATAACGCGCCTCTTTACCCCCCCTCAATACACTCTCCTCCGCACTCCTTTATGGTGAAAAAAAATCCGTGGTTCAGACCCCCACACCCCCCCTTCCCACCACAAAATGTTACAGATGGTTACATTACCCCCCTAGCTTTTTGGTCCCCCCTTGCCCCCCCCCTATTTTTTTGCCTTTTAGTTGAGGAATTCCCACCCTCGAACTGGTAGCCTCCCGTTCCCGCACTCCAACTTTTCTTCCGGCCACCACTAATTACCCTTCTTGGACAGAGCTGAAGCGTTCGACAATAATTCAGCAGAAGGCGGGTGGCGCGGTGTATCCCCTTTTCCACTTCTCTCCTTGTAATCGCGCAGACCCCTGTCCTTACCAGCATTGTGGATGGCTTGTGTCACAGCTTTTTTCCTGTTTCGAAGGAGAGTGTGCCCCGTGCGATCCGGATCATTCTCCACTCCCCTCCAAAATGATCATTTGTTTCTTCGGCAATCAGGCTGTCCGCTCGTAGTTGTCCCTCAAAGGATTCGAGGCATTTTTCATTCTTTTTTTTTCCCTTTGATTCTATATTCTTCTGCGATGATAGCGTTCCCTTCGGAACCGGACGGGTTAGTCATGCGCTGTGCTCCCCTATCAACCAATGCTGCAGGACCAAAAAGGGGACGGGCTGCTTTTTTTTTGTCCACAGTGTTTTTTCTGTCGTCCCCCTTTTTGATTTCGCCCTCCATACGACTCCAGTCACCTTTCTTATCTGGGCCCCCCTGAGGGATTTTTTGTTGGAGAAAGACGCACTTCTATTGTGCCCGTTATCTTAATCTAAAAACCCCCCCATTCGCATATTTTTTCCCGTCACACGTCTGAAAAAGGAATAAAGTCCACTTTTTTTCCCTTCTTGAAGGAACCCGTCAGGGTCTCCTCTTTCCCCTTCTTTTTTAACTCCCGATATCTCTTCAGCAAGGCCTTCTAAGTCCTTTTCCCCTTCCCCAAAAAGAGAGAACTCGTCTTTCCTTTCCCTCCTTCTCTGGAGATGTTCTCGTCGTTTCTTTTTTCTAATTAGAGGACCATCTCCCTTCTTGTTTGTGCCATGTCCCCCCCCATTCCTACGAGAGAAAGAGAGTATTTTTCGTGTAAAAAAGCCTTTTCTGCTGCCGATTCTAGATTTTTCCCTCGACTTTCTCTTCTCACCCCGCATTCGTGTTTTTCACAGTTCGAGAATGCCTAATTCTCCCATGATCCCTACTAATGTATGTCATTGCAAAGACACTTTGATGACTCTGGATTCACATTTTTCCGATCCCCTTTCTGCATCCCCCAATACAGATGCCGTGCCCCCGTCGCCTTAACTTTGCAGTAACGAGTCTTTATGACTGGTCATTGCCATATGTTTGCCCTCTGTTCTCCCAGACCCTGGCCCCCCCGAACCGGCCCCGCACCTTTAATTCATGATCCATAAAGTATGCTATCGTCCTTCTGTAGCCACTTTTTCTCTGGCAATCTTCCCTATATAACAGTAGCCCCTCACCCTTTTCTTACACGGAACACCCACACACCCCCCCACCCCGCCTGCACCCAGATCCCCCCCCCCCCCCCGCACCTACGGAAGAGACCCCCCCCCCCCCCCCCCCCCACACCCTCTATGCGCCATTTTTTTCTGGGATATTTTCCTTCCCTTCGAGATTTCATGCGGGTTTCCTCTCTATTTTGGATCCCCCCGCCGCCCCTCACGCTCAGCAGCCCATCACCTAGTGTTAAGAGGGGTAGCCCGAAGCGATTCGCCCGTCGCATCAATGCTGCTTCCCCCGATTCGCTGCGTTCGAATGTTCCACACGCGTTGTCGCCCCACTCCCCAAGTCCTTAGTGGTAAAGCCATTTTTTTTCCCACCAGTTCAAGCTCAGCGTGCGTTAAGCTCGCTGGAGGCAGTCGCGATTTACTGTACAATTTCCCCCCCTGTTTTTCTTCCCGCATAGGGAATCCGTCTGCTGCCGAGACAATCCTCAGGACCCATCGTTTCTTAAGAGTCAAAGGGGCCCACGCATTTTTCCTAGAAAATCCAAAGCTCTCAATGCAAGACTTCTTGTTAATACGGAACCACTGTCGCGAACCCCACCTTCACCAGCGTGTGTTTTCACAACTCACGACATCGGGTATTGCGGCGCGACCCGTTGTTCAGAAGCACTCTCGACGGTGTGCCCAGTACGTGAAACATCCACTCTGGCAAAAGTGTTCCCTTCCTACCCGACTTCAGAGAGCCAGCAGGCTTTCGACCTCTGTGCCCTCGAACCGGCCCCCGGCACAAGCTTTTTCTGCCTTTTGAATTCTTTTGGCCCCTCCACGCCCTTTGAAATTATTACAGCGACCCAGTCTCTTAAAAGCCCCCCTTCTTAGAAAAGCGGGGGACTTTCGTAAGTTCCATATGGGTTTGTAAAAAGCCTTCCTGCCCCACATCGCAGGCGGCAGCCGCGCGAGAAATTAAAACTGCATTCATTATGAGCTGTGCCCCTTAGTTTAAGGGTCTTTGTGTTCATCCTGGAAAGCCCGAGCCTCAGGGCGGTCTCACTATTTCTTTTCATTGTATGGCTCTGCCCCCCTCCCTTCTCCACGGAGAGGACCCGCACAAAAGAAGATCTCGGCAGACCCGGCCGGCTTCCTGCATGTGAGTGCCCCAAGAAAAAACTGTGCAACAGTTTGATGGGAAACGCTCTTTCTTCCCCCCCGAGGCACCAACAGATTCCCTCTCCCTTTTTTTCCCCCCCCGGAATACATCGAATTCTACCATTAATAGTATTCCACACTCTGTGTGTGTGGCTTTTGATAAATCTCTTATTTTTCTATAGTCTTTTTCAAGACCCTGAGTATGATAATGTCCCTTTCTGTGATCGTCGATTGGCTGCGGCCCTTACCGCGGGGCGAAAGGACGTGAATCTCTTTTTCTCTTTTAAGCAGTTTTCTCCGGGAACGCTCTTTCAGTTTTTGAGTCACCCATCTTTGATCGGCGGTGCACGCTTCGGGTAAAGCGTCGTCCGTCACCCGTTCTCTCAGGCTCGCTCCTTTCTATGAAAATTTTCGCCCCTTCACATTCCGCCCAGAGTGCTATCCATGCTGGAAGACATTTGACTCCTGTTATATCGGCCGTTTCGACTTGTCTCCGGGGCCACTTCCTCTACCGAAAAGTGGCCCACGTACCAGAAGGGCACCTCGCCCCCCGCCGACGAAAATTTTTGCCCGCTTCTTTGGAAAGGGACTTGGTCAAGGAAAAGGGACTCCAGAGTCCATACGAGAGACCGAATCCTAACTCGCCCGACTCCCCCCCCGTTGTGTCCTCGTGAAGCATTAGATGCCCCTCTTATTGCCTATATAGTTGTCATGCATTGCTCCCTTATTATTAAGTTTTATTCTCACCTTTCAAGGGAAATATGCCTCTAAAATGGACTCATCAGAATTTTATCAAGTCCCCCACCAGTTTTTTTCGCTAAAAAGCATTCCCCCGTCGGACTTCCCCCCCCCGCCCCCGCGTCGGACATGGGCGGAAAAAAACAGGTTAATAGTAGACCAGAAAAGGGACTTATTTCCCTTGATTCAGCGACTGGTTCAATAGTAGAATTCCTCACCAATTTTCCACTCACTGTGTTCGCCCAAAAAGAGCGTTTTTGATTCCAAGGAATATTCGTCCCCAGAGGGACGTCTCTTTCTATTTTTCTTCCGAACTACAGATATTCTTTCCTGAGTTTTATCTACCGGATCCGACAATTCGACTCTTTCCCGCCCCCCCTGCCCCTAGTTCCCCTCCCTTGGCCAGGCCCCTCTTGGCATCCACACCTTTGAAATAATTCTGGGCCCTTCCCCTTTTCCGGCCTTGCCAGGGTTTTTTTGGCACCAGGCATTGTTCTTTAAACGCCTCATTCAAGATAGTTACACGTTATTTTAAATTAAGCTCTCCTTTGTTATTAATCTTATTTTTTTCTGACGAGAGAGATGCTTTTTAAGTCATTTTCTTCCCCCCCCTGTTTTTTCCCCTTCCGAGAGCGGCTTTCGGAGGCTTTATCTATATGGAGCTGGCTGACAGTTACCCTAAATCGCCCCGTCGTTTTGCTCTGGCCAGAACATAAAACGTTCCTTTAA
>Ga0179593_1539709_pt1 | contig 13161 bp, 17 predicted proteins | sample CZODoug2_1_08_16_FD_185931 | JGI IMG/M metagenome (GOLD analysis project Ga0179593, IMG submission 185931) | Vadose zone soil fungal communities from Angelo Coast Range Reserve, California, USA - CZODoug2_1_08_16fungal (PacBio error correction) | ecosystem: Environmental > Terrestrial > Soil >... | reverse complement strand
TTTTTCTGGATCGCTTCCACCTCTTTGTTGTCCTTTTCATACTTCTGACAGGAACCCTGCTCTCTGTAGCGTCCGCTTTGCTGTGCACGATGCCTCCGTTTGTTGCGGCTTCTATCCTATTGGAATTTTCCCCCCCCCTTTTACTTTATTTTTCTAATTTTCCTCTGGGCCAATCCTTTTCTGAACGTACACACGTTTTATTCCCGTACCGGCTACCAGACTTTGCGTTGGCGATTTCCAGGATTCAGACACCATTTTTCCGATAGGATTGTTCGACTTTTGAGCCCATTACTCATCCCACCCTGCTTGAACAAGTCACCCTAAGGACTCATTTTGGAAGGACTTGAATTTCCTTCCTCCCCTCGTTTCATCTCCCCGCGGTTGGTGACAGTTCTGACATTTATTCTTTTCTCTTCTTGGTAAGCCCCCCCTTTGATGCGTTACTTTGCCTTGGATTCACGGCGGCTCGAATCCTCTTTCGGAGCCTCCGTTTTTTGAAACCTTCCCTTCCTCTTTTTTTTTTCTGAATTTTCTCCAGTTTTGGACTAGCCCCTTTGAATTCGTCCCTTTTTCCTTCTTGCCCACCAAACTTGGATCTTCGTTGGTCTTTCAGCAACGAAAACGTCCTTTTCTAAAGCGCGCTCCCTATACCCTCCACTTCTTCATCTTCCCAGCCGGACTCTGCCCCTGATTGTGCAAAAATCTGTCTTTGGGAACTTTTACCCCGCGTCCTGATGCATTTGAGCTTACGATCAGAGCCGGAAGTAGTACTTCCTTCACCCCCTTTTTGCGTCCCCTTGTCCTACCCCCTCCGCTACCGAAGTGTCCGGGACCGCTTGGTCTTCCTCAACGCGTTTCCGGGAAAGCTCCTGATGTAGACCAACCAAACAGATTTACGGTGTTAGTTGAATGTCTCGGCTTTCATAGTTCGCGCTTCCTTATTTTTTTTTGATCGGTCCAGGGTCTCTTTCAAATTTTTGACCATCTGGTTCACATCGAAATTCTCGTGACATCAGCAAATATTTACACCGCTCCTGCCCTCAAATACCGGGGAACCGCTAAATTTAGGCGCACGGCAATTTCCTCTCCTCCCCCGTTTTTCTCGTGGCCCTTTACCCTGGGGGGTTTTTTTGGGGGAACGTTCTTGCTTAGCGGTCCCCTTCCCCTTCGCTTAGGATCTTGCTGGAAAGGTCCCCCCACTCTAATGCCCCTTGGAAAGACGAGCGTCCCTTGTGCGTCAGCTCGCTTGAAAGCGTCTCTTTCCCTTGACCATTCTTTTTATAATTTTCTTACTATGCTTGTCCGAGACCCACAGTAACCCTGCTTTTCCCTTTTTTTTTGGTAGACATCTCCTCGCCTTTCCGATTCGTCAGTTTTTGTCGCGTTTGAGGGAAGCCCTTTTACAAACGATTGGCCGCCTTAGGTTTATCCCTTTTTTGTTTGAATTTCCTCGACATTGGATTACGAAGTTGCCTTTTCCGATTCTGTCATGCTTCATTTCTAAGGCCTTTTTTCCCCTTCGACGATGGTATTGATGTTTCGGATCGAAATTCCCTTAGCGAAGATCCTCTTCCTTTCTTTTCTTGTGACTTTTTTTTGCCTTTCTTCGGGTCAGCTACGGCGGCTTTATGGCTTTTGCTCATTGCCCCACCTCTTCCTTCGGCTGTTTTTGTGTTCATCTTCTCCGACAATCCCGAAAATGCTCACCGGGGCTAGTTTTTTCCACTTTTTGTTCCCAATGTCCTTCTTCCTGATCAATCGAGCGAGACCTCGCAGTTGGGAAATCCCATTGAGGAGTCATTTCTCCTCCCCCTCCGTGCCAGGATTCAGTAACTGCTGCACGTCTTTTTTCTTACACTGGGTCCGCGGCTCCTTTTCGATTTCCCCCTTTTTTTTGTTGTTTTCCCCTCAGCTGTCTTGCCACGTCAATTTCTTTTCTTTTGGCGCGGCAACCCCACTTTCCAATTGCCCTCCTTCCAAATGAGTGTCTGTGTGACATTGTTTTCAGGCTCTTCCTCCTTTCCTGGGTTTTTTTTGAGGCTCCTCACAATCATACGTCAGCGTTATAGGTGCTTAGTCATCGGCCCCTTTTTGGGTTAGTTTTCGCCAGGGAAATTAGACGTAATCCGTTGCTCCTCCTTCCTTTTTCCATTATGGTGTTACAACTTCGGCGTGTCTCTCAGTGAATAGCCATTCTCCTCCGAACCACGGGATTAATCGTCTCTCTTGCGACGCGGAACTAGTAGGGCACCTTTGCCCCTACGACCTATTCTGTTCCTCTTCTCCACGGATCTTTCCTTTTCTCTTTTCTCTTTCTCCTTTGTTTTTGTTTTCTAGAGGCAGGGATCGCTTTCACCTCCTGAGCGACTGTCATCGGAACTCCTCCGTTTTGTGGCCCCAAATGCATCTCTTGGTCGTGTTCCTGCCTGGAGTTTTAACCCGGATTTGTTGTTTTGTATCCTTGATAGATACGGCACCACGTTTGTCGATCTTGCTTTTTCTCATGTCCCATCCTGTTTTGGTTAGTCTTTATTTTCCCTTGCGACCGGGCTTCACCCCCCGTTTCCCTGCTGCATTTTCCCTAATATGCTTTCTTCTCCTGCTTGAGAGCCTTTTCCTTGCGCCGATTACGAATCCTTCTTGAACACAATGGTCTTAGGAGTAAGACCCCCCGACTTTTTTCCCTTCCCTTTTTCCAGACGACCTCCACAGCCCTTCATGGTGCATCCTCATCTCTGTCCACCCGCCGTGCGCCTCTAGTTGCATTTCCTTAAGAAAACCTTCGTGCCTCCTTCATGGTGTCTTTTTTTGCGGTCCGCACTTGGAGACGCAGAGCATGCATTTCTCGTGCTTGCCTCTGGCCTTCTGCTTTTGAATGCATCCTCAAACCGCTTTGAAAAACATCCCCTTTCTCTTTTTCTGCACAACCAACAGCGAGTACGTATTTCTGTTGGTGCAGGCGCAACGTAAAACGATGTTCTCCGTCTTCGTATTTACAGATCTCCTCTCCCTCCAAGCCCCAATTAAAGCCCTTTTCTCCCTATTCCCCCAACATAATGTCCTTAATCGGCGGCCTTTTTAATCCTCAAGCTTTTTATCCGGTTTCTTTTTTCTTTGCAGACTGAAGTCACTTCGTCCTTCCCACTGTCGGCCCGTCTTTTTTTACCCACTTTCCCCAACACCACGCTGAGTTCTTCTCGTGGACGGGCAATATTTTTTTCTGTTCCTTATCCTCTCCAGACCTTTTCCCCTTGCAAAGATATGTTCTCCCCCCCCCCCAAAGATTTACCCTCCTTGTTAAGTTGTCTCGGACAGCATAGTCTTTCCGCTACCGCGATTCGCTTTTCTTGCCGAAATCCATGTTTCCCTATACCGCTTTCCCCCAGTCCTCCCCCTTTTTTTTCAAAGGGTCTTCCTCTGTAACTTCGTCTTTTCGACACTCCCCCATACCGGGGCCCCGTTTACCCTCCAGAATAGGAGTTCGGCAATTGCCATCTCTCTCTTTCTCCCATTCCGCGTTGTGGTTTTTCCTTCCATGATTTTTTTGCGGTTCCCCCATGGGCCACTTTCCTCTTTTTGCAATTGTTTTTCCTGTCCACTCCCCTTCTCTCTGTCCCTTTTTAGACGAGCGACTTTTGCAGTCGAGTGAAATTTTGAACTTTTTTCTTTATCCTTCTTCTCTAAATGCTCGCGGGATGCCGACTTATGCTTTCCTTCTCCTTCAACGTACCCACTTGAGGGAAATCTTTTTTTGGTCTCCCCCGACTCTTTTTTCTATGTGTGGCTTTTTATGCTCCCTGCTCTTTCAAAGTTCCCCTTTTCCATTCCGCGGAGTCCTCAAGCGGTGCTTTGAACACACCCTCATTTCGAGACGAAAGTGTCGGAAGCCTCCGAGCAGTTTTTTTGTCACTTCCTGTTATACGTGATGATGTTAGGAACCCCAACATGTTTGAGTTTCCCTTACACCTCTTGGATTCCGCCTTTTCGTCATCTCCCTCCTTTTCGGAGCTTTGGTCTTTGCCTAGGCTCTATTTCCCGGCCTGTAAATTTTCCTGTGTCCTTTTAAGGTCTTTTTAGTTTCTAGTTTTCTTCCGCCATTCTTAAACCCACGCTCTCGTCCCTCTTTTGTGTTTTTTTTTATCGGTACGCACCACGAACAGGCTTCTGGGGGGTCCTTTCACCCCTATGGTTGTCGCTGCCCAAGAATGAATTCACATAATTAAAGGTACTCATGTTGACTAGCTGATATTCGAACTTGGCCAAACTAGGATCGTCTTGAAAACGGCTTTGGGTACTTTATGCAGTCTCAGTCAAGGCCCCCCCCCCAAGCCCAAGGTTTCCCAATGGAAACGCTTGTCTTACCCCGTCCGGATAATTCAAGTTTTTTCGTATACTCACCCCTGATTCTTTACTCCGCTGATAAACCTTTTTTTTGCCGTGTCTTCTTTCTTGCCGTATCTGCGTATTACCCCCAAAATTGAGTCGTCGCCGTTTTTGTCACTCGTTATCTTTTAGGCCAAGCTTGGAAGCTCTCCCCTATCGGAAGCTCGCATATTTGCTTATTTTTCCTTTCCTCACTCGTTTTAGCCGGCCCCGTGGGAATATCGACAGTAATTTTTCACCAGGTGCAACTGTTTGAAGGAGCCACCCTACAAAACGCTCCTATGCGCCTTCCTTATTACCGATAGTCCCTTTACTTCCTTTGCTTCTTCATCGGTAACGCAGGCGGACGGAAAGCTCGATTTCCAATTGGGTGCATCGTAGGAAACCGCCCTTCGCTTTCTCCCTTTCTTTTGAGACGATCCATTGCCTTCTCTTTGCCTTTTTTTTTTTTCGCTGATGCCTTTTCACTGCCGTGTAGCGACGTTAAATGGACGGGGTTCCTATAAGTTTTTTTTTTGTGTTGCTTTGCCTTTCGAGCCCGCAGCGTTTTCTACTTGATTATCCCGCTTTCGTGCTTCGTCACCTGGCCCCGGACATCTGAACCGGAGCTCCTTTTTTTCTTTTCTTTTTCTCATGTTCAGCGTTGCAATCCTGTTGACAATGGGATTAATATCGTCTTCCTCAACCTTTTCCTTACCCACCCTCCTGGCCGATTTGCGCCAAGCATAGTCTTCTCGTTGTAGAGACTTTTTTTTTTTCGCCCCCGATTCCCTCACCCCATTCTTGAAACTGGTCACAAGGCCTTTATTTCCGACTTTGACAGGGACCTGGTACCTCTTTTCCGCTTCAAGTTTCATATCCGCGGACCGACCCTGTCCCCCGACCTTTTCTCCCTTTTCCAATTATCGTAAGAAAAAAAGTCTTTGAAGTTACTGCCTTGGCCTTTGGATTCCCGGCGCTACGAATCTCCTTTGCCTGTTTTTAGAGTTGGACCATTCTGTCCCGCAGTCTTCTTCCCCTCCCCTCCTTCTTTCATTGGGTTTGTCTTCTTTGTTAACCCCCCCTCCCCCGTTCGAATTTTCCTTCTGGTGCCTGATCTGCCACCACAAAACAGCCGAGGACTTTCTTTCGTTGGGGGCAGCGGGCGCAATTTTCAATTGCTCTTTTTTGCTTAAAGGGTTTTTCCAATAAATCCGTGGGATTCCGACCATTTCTTCCGAAACATCCTCCTCATCGGCGCCATGTCGCACCTCCGGATGCAGGCCTGAGGCTACGTGACGGAAGTCGTCACCTGTGTTGACTCCACTGTCTTCCTCAAAGGATCTTCCTTCCCAACCCTTTGAGGACCTAGAATCCGGTTCCCCCATCTTTTCCCCTTTTCTTCCTAACCTCTTTCCACTGATTTTCCCCTTCCAAATTTAGATGTCCACCAAACAAAGACCCCCGGTGTACGTTGAATGTCCGGAAGTGCTCTACCCCTTTTCTCACGTCCCCTTTTTAGACCTGGATCAAATTACTCTCCCCTTCCTCCCTCTTCCCCCACCTTCGCATCGTTTTTCCTTTAGAGTGGAAAGCAGAATTTTCCGAGCTTCCGACTAAATCCAAATACCCGGGGAACGCTAACTTTTGGCGACGGACAATTGCCCTCTCTTCTTTTTGGCTACTTGAGACCCTGGAGTTACTTTCGAAGCGCGTTTATTTCCTTACCCCTCTCGCCTTGGCTTTTTTGGGTTCAGATACTTTTGAAAGCGGTCGATTTGCAGGTTAGTTCGGCTCTCTCAAGGCGAATCTTTTCTGGGGAGCGAACTTGAGGTTCCTGAGTCCACCGTAACACTGACTTTCCTTTGTGGTTTATTGCCGTGATTTTGTCTTTTTTACCCCCTCGTTTTACAACGATTTTCTCCGGTTAGTTGTTTTTTTGGGGTTGTCCACTTCCAAAAAATACTTTCTTCCTTTAAGTGGAAGTAAATTTAATCTCCGTTCCTTTTTTCCCGGTTTTTGCCTCATCGCCCTCTGAAGAACCCTTGTGAACGTTTTTTTTCCATCAAAGTGGTTCTATTTCCCTGGGCTTTGGCAGCTTATGGATTCTTTTCTGTAATAATTGTTTTTTTCAGCTTATCTTATTTTTTTTGAGCCTTCCCCCCCCTTGAAGTCCCTTTCCTGGTGGTGTTCCCTTGACGAAACCCTTTTGTCGTTTCTCTTTTTTTTTAGCGCCATTCCTTTCAATTATCCATCCATTTCCTTTTCGAGATATCGAGCTTAGTTCCCGAGATTTTCCCCTTTGCAACTTCTTTTTCGTGGAATCAAGGCATCATTATCCTTTTGCCCTCTTTTTTTTACCTGCAAGCCTTCCCCGATGCAACGTCCTTTTTGCCTTATTTGGTACCCCAAGACGCTTTCTATGCATTGGAATGTCTTGATTTCGTCGGCTTGTTTCTGTCAATGCCATCTTCCTTATGAGGTCGTATTTCTCCCATTGTTTCCCCCCTTTTTTTTTCCCGGTGCTCAAGGTTCCAGGTTTCTCTGCAGACTTCTTTGCTATTCCCCTTTTCATGCATCGGCCACTTCTTGGGTAGCCCGGTCCCCCGGGAAATACCTGAGTATTAATCCTTTCTTGTCCCCCCTTTCCAACCCTTTCTCATTGACAAAACCGCATTTTTTCTCTTGGTTTTCCCCCCTTACCCAGGATTACTCCTCCAAAACCTCGTTTATCGTCTTAAAAGCGGAGGACGCGACAGGCGCTAGTTCCCCCACTTTTTTTTTCCTCGTCTTCCCCTCTTTATGTTTCCTTCGTACCCCCCCCTTTTCTTTCTCCCTATTCTCTCTGTGTGGGTCTCTGTGAATGTGGGCTCGATTAACATGCCGTTAGCCGACTCCTTAACCTCGCTCCCTAAATTCAATTCTTTGTCGCTTGCCGCATTTGCGTTTGAAGACGATGATCCGCTTGTTGCTTCTTCGAATTCATGCTAGTTCATTTTCACTCCCCCACGTTCCTTGCCTCTTTTTTGGCCTTCAAGCCTTTAATTCCTTTTCCTCGTAGTACGTTCCTCGTATTCCCTGGACTGACCTTTTTCCCAAGAAGCGTTCTTCTGTCTTGCAAATTGATTCAACTTCTAGGATGGATTCTCACGCTTGCTCCTGCTCCTCCCCCCCCTGTCTTCCACGATTACGTGACCTATTTCCATTGGGCGACATGAGCCGCGCCGACCTTACCCACACTTTTCCCCTTGTCTTTTTCCTCCTTTTTTATTAGTAAACCTCCCCACGTCTGCGAATCTTCTCTTTAAGCCACCTGCAGTTACTTGCCTTGGATTTCCCGGAGGCCCGAATCCTCCTTTGCCTTCTTTCTAGGGGTGGCCAATCTTTTCAGTTTTTTCTATTACTCCTCCCTTCTTCTGGCTTCCCGGTTTTCTCACCGTGTGGAACCCCCTTAAACATTTTTCTTTCAGGGGCGTTTCCTTTCACACCAAAAGGCCGACGTTCCCGTATCAGGGGGCAGATGGCGCAACGAAACCCTCCTTTTAAAGCGCGGCCGTTAGCTCAATCTACTCTCAGCCTCCTATACCTCTGCCCTCCCCACATCTTCTGCTCTTTCCGACACCTTTTTTGCCAACACCCTTCCACTCAATAGGTTCCTGTTTCCTCGCAAAGTCGTTTGAAGCAGGCAGGAGCTACGCTGCCTCCCCCTTGAAGTTTTCCCTTTCCTCTTTGTCACTTCACTCGGAGCTGAACTTCTTTTTGCACACACCGCTTTTGACTCTTCCGGGCCCCGAGTTGTAAAATATCTGGGCTTCCTCCCTTGCCCAACACTGTCACTGTTGCAACAGCTGTTCTATTCCCACCCCCCCCCTCGGTGTTAAGTTTTTCCTCGTCACCCTTCGATACCGCCTTTGATAGAGTTTCCGAATGTACAGGGTCACTATCTAACTTTCTCACAAATCTCTTTCCCCACTTCTTGATTTCCAAGGACATCGATTTTGAAATTCCCTTTCCGCAGATTCGCCCTTCCCTTCCAACAGCAAATAGAATTTTACCCCCTGCCCCTTTTCCGTGTTGTTTTTTCTCTTGAGCCGATCTGATGTAAGTCTGTCTTTGGATTAAGTCGAAGCGGCTCCATGCTGGTTGGAAGTCACCCTCTCCTACCCCCCCTGGCCTTTTCCTTCTTTCTTATTGAAGTATTTACCGCCCCTCTCCCGTGAATCGTTTTTCTTTTCCTATGCTGTCGTCTCCAGTTCAAAAATTGATGGACCTTCTTTGTTTGGTGGTAGACATCGTTGCTTGATTGCGTGAAGTCAGTGTTTCTCGTTTTTCTTAATCCCCCCAACCCTCCTTGGTCATCCAATGCGTTTGTTCCCAACATCATTAGCTCATTTCTCCCCCTCCGAGTTTGACGGGACTTCCTGGTTGCACACTTCTTTTAGTAAGCTCCTGTATCTTCCCCTTCTCTCTAAATCTCCGTTTTCACAGGAGTTTTGATCCCACCTGTTCGCATCTCCCTCTTTTTTTTTGATAGGATGCCCTTTTCCTTCCATAATAGGGGGTTCGCGGCGCGCTTTAGCGGTTTGTTTAGTTGCGCAGCCTCTGAAGATAACGTCTTCCCCTGTTTTTTTTTTGATTTCTCGACGAAAGCGCCGGGCCGTTTTTCGACACTTCTCCATCAGCAAGTCCTTTTTTCCCCCTCTGAGACACTGGCTCTTTCCAAACTCTGCTTTCTACTTTCTAAAGGAGGATTTCTTCTACCCTTGACTCCCCTTCCTACTGTGCCTTTTTTTTCCGAATCTGGATAATTTAGCCGCAACGGGTTGTTTCCCTCCCTTTTTCTCCCGTCCCTTTTTTCCTTTCTTCCCGCGGCGCGCAAATGTCAATACCAGGTCCCCCCCCCCAAAATGAGTCGTCCTCGCATGTGACATTGTTCAACAGGTTATTTATTCTTACTTTTTCAATTTTCTTTCTTCCTCATAATCTTTCTTTGCTGTACCTTTATCGGACCGATTACTTTCCGGTCGCCAGGGGTCCCGACGAGAAGTCATCTCAACCAGGATTCCCCCCCCTGAATTCTCCCATCCGCATCCACTTCTGCTTTCCCGGACCGTATTCATAAGACGCAAACACGGGATCCATTTCTTAACGGTCCGGTCTACATCGCCTTTTCCCCACTTTTTTGCACCACTAGAGGAACCGCCGACTCTCCCGGCTGTGACTTTCCTTCATTATCTCTCTTTCTTCCCCTTGTGTGTTTTCTCTGCATTTCCTCGCTTCCAGCCGTTTTTCCGGGCCACCTTCTCATATGGTACTACGATTTTTTCCACATCTTTAGCTGCGTCCGCATGCTGTTTTTCGGGAACAGATGATACCGATTTTTCTTATTATCCCTCCTGTACCTCCTAATTCTAGGCGCATTGAACCTGCTTTGCTTTTCTCTTCTTCTTTTCCCCTGTTGACCCCTTCTCAGTATAGCTCTGGCGACCGGGCGAACCTCTTGGCCGATGCTGCCCCACATTCCCCCATTTTATCTTCTTTTTTCCTCGCTGCTTGCGCTTACGCATCCCCCCAATTGCCTTTTTTCCCCGGCACGAACGATCTTTTGGAAGGACCGGGCATGGATAGTGTAGGCCGAGAAATCAAATCCCAGTTGCCCCCCCTTCTCCTTCCTGAGTTTTTTTTGCGCTTCCCTCCTCCTCTTTCTTCACTACCCCCAGCTTTGCAGGTACTGGGCTCTTGGCACGTTCGTTGCGCTATACCTTGCCGTCTGAATAGCCGTTGGCCCATCTGCAGTTTTGCGCCCCCTCTTCTCTTGCATGGATGTTCTTTCCTTTTTCGCTCCACAAACCGCGTTTTTTTACCCCCCCCTTCGCACCTTCGGCCGAGTCCACAAACAGAAGAATGGCTCGTTGGGGCAGTGGACGCACCTTTTATTAATGTTTTTCCGCGTCTATCCATTATTTCCCTCCCTGCCAAGCCCCCAAGGAATCCTCTTTTTTCTTTTTTCCCCCTCTCAACATCCTGGATTTCGGGTAGTTTATCGCAAAGAGGTCTTTTGAAGGAGCTTACGATCAGCCCATCCGGACGTCTCCCCTTCTTCTTTCACATTTCCTTCGTCCTTATGTTTTCCCTTTTTGAGGAACTTCCTCCTTCTGGGGCAATATTGTAACTCTACTGGCTTCCTCAACGAATTCTTAACGCAAAGCTCTTCTTCAACCCATTTACGTGGATGTATTTTTTTTGACCCTGCAGTTCTTCCCCCCTGTCCGATTCGCTTTTTTTCTGCCCCCCTTTTGTCCCATTGCCCCTTCAAGATTCCAAATAGATTGAACCCCACTTAGACTAGTCTTTTCCCTTCCAGAGAATTAGAGGGACATTCCCTCCCCCCCCCCGCTTTCCTTTCTTTTGAACCTCTAATCAGCTGGGATTATGCCCTCTCTCCTTCTCCCTTTGTTTTTGATTGCAATTTAGTGCCCTCTTTCTGATTTATCGGTGTTATTGGAATTTACGTCTCAGCGCCTTTAAATTGCCTGAGCGGAATGTCCACCTTTTTACTCTTCCCTTGGTCCCTTCTCCTTGGGGTCCTCCTTTCTTTTTTTATTTGCATGGGAACCATGATTTTTTTACAATCCTTCTCTTCGTCCTTCTTCCTGTCCGTCTTTAATCAACCCATTGAGGGAAATTTTTGGATGGGTAGACCAGACGACGAGCTTTTTCCGTCAGTGTCTGGCGCGTTTGAATTCCGTGAGAGTTAACAACGATGGCCCCTTTCCTTTTATCTTCTCACCTTTTTTTTAAATTTCCCCTACGAGACATTGGAAGTCTCCGTCGTTTGCTCCCTTCCTTCTCTTGCAATGTTCAGCTCCTGACCCAGCATCCTTGCGATGAACTTCGCCGATGGAGGGAACCCTTTGTTTCGGATCGAAATCATGGACTCCTCCCTTTTTTTTTTTCCTCTTCCGCTTTTACCCGGTCGCGCTGTAGCAATTTTTTTTATTTCTTCCCCCTCTTCCCCCTCAGATACGTTTTTTTTTTTTTCATCGGCCCTTCCCAAATGAGACTGAGTTTTTTCCACGCTTTTTTGTCGCGACCTTACCTGATCCATCCCCTCTTCTCGATACTCCCCTCTTCTGTCCCTTGGCCCATTCTTATTTGAGTTTTTTTAGCGCCGGCTTATCAAGTCCCCCTCAGTAACCTTCCCTCTGCTTCCTTTCCCTTTATTTCTTTCGTCCAGTCGGTTTCATTCTCGTCCTCTTGATAGCAACCCTTTTTCCTTTCTTTCGTGCGCGGATAACCCCATGTCCATTCCCCCTCCTCAAAAATGATCTCAAGTGTGACATTGTTTCCCCAGTTTTCTTCTTCTTGCGGAGCGATTTTTCACAAACTTCCTCTTTTTTCTATTGTTATTTTCGGCCCTCCCCTTTTTTTAGCCAGTCGACAGTTTCAAAAGACGAGACGTAATCGAGGCTTTTCCCGATTGCCAAAGCTGACCGCTTTTTTGAAAACTTTTCCCCCCTTTCGAATTCCGCCCCCCCGCTTCAGCCCTGTTTATTCATAGTATTTTTTTTTTCCGCGAAAGCTTTTAGGGTCAAATTTGTGTGCCCTCGTAGGAACCGCCGAGTTTTCTGTTGCCGTCGCTCCACGGTCCCTTTCCCTTAACCCTTCCTATCCCCCCTTTTTTTTTTAGATTATGGGTTTGCCCCTGGTCTTCCCCGGCCTTTTTTCCTTCTGGCTTGATACGATTCACCCAAATTTGCCCCTTCTCCTCGCGTCCGCACTGCTTTTTTTCAGAGTCTCCTCTTTTGCTGCTCTTTCCTTCGCACCGCGTTTCTTTTTTCAGCTCCCAGCTTTGGCAATTAATGTTCGAAAGCATGACCGTATATTATTCCCGACAGGCTACCCCCCCTGCGTGGCCTCTTCCTTCCCCACGTCCTCAAATCTTTTTTCTGATTGGGGAGTCACACGATGCCTGTCCTCTTTTCTCCACCCTTTTTCCCCATGAAACCCTCCGATTACGACTCATCTTTAAGGATGGGCATTGACATTGTTCCCTCTCTCATCCTTTATCAGCGGCTGATCCTTTTTGAATCTAAATATCTTTTTTTTTGTCCCCCAGTTGGCCTCTTACTTGATGGGGCCTGTCTGCGGCGATAACGAATCCTCCCGTGAAAGCAGAGTGGTTGACCCTTTTCCCCCTGATTCCGACTTGCTTTTTTTAGGGGCCGACAAACTTTTTGTTACCCCCCCTTCTTTCTTATGTTTTTTTGTCAAACACCCTCTCGTGGACGTATTTTTTTTTTTGCAGCTGGAGGAACCTCCATAATGGCGCTAAAGAGTCTCACCCCCTCCTTATACTCCCCCGGCGGCCTCCTTTCCCCCGGCCGGCCCGACACCTTTTCTCTTCCCACATTCCTTCTGGCGGACCTCTTTTTTTTTTTTTCCTTCCCACGAGGGCTTGCAGGCAGGAGCTACGATACCCCTGCAGACGGAGTCGTAACCTTGTTCCTTTTCCACTTCTCCATCTTTACCTTTTTCAGCCCACCCCCTTGATGTCCTCTTCAAATCCTTCCTTATGGGATTCGCTTCCCTCCACTGAATTACACCAAAGCTCGTGCGTGCTCTACCCCCCACAAAAAAATTTCCCTCAAAGGTGTTACGTGATGTCTTTCATACGTTCCTGATTCGCTTTTTTTGGAACTGTCCCTTTCCCCCGCTTTCCCCCCTTCTCTCGTCTTCACTTCCTGAATGAGAGGTACTCCAGAAGCCTCGCGCTTCGACGTTACCTGGAACCGCTCA
>Ga0179593_1414818_pt1 | contig 13161 bp, 16 predicted proteins | sample CZODoug2_1_08_16_FD_185931 | JGI IMG/M metagenome (GOLD analysis project Ga0179593, IMG submission 185931) | Vadose zone soil fungal communities from Angelo Coast Range Reserve, California, USA - CZODoug2_1_08_16fungal (PacBio error correction) | ecosystem: Environmental > Terrestrial > Soil >... | reverse complement strand
CTTTTTCCTGTCCCATTTTCTTGACTTGCCCCCCCCCAGTTTTTTGTTGGGGTCCCATCCAGTTTCGGCATTGATAGTTTTTGCTTTTTCTTTCTTTTGGGGGGGTCTCGTCCCCGCTTCTTATTTTTCTTCATCCTCCCAAGGAGGGCACGCTGGGTTTCCGCCCGGCACAACTCTCCCCCCTCCAACCCACCCCCATACGATGAAGTTTTCCTGGCACCCGGCCGTTCTTCCTCCCCTTCCCCCCATGGCGTCCCCGTCTCCCCCCTGGCACGACACGAAACTCGTTTTCTGTCCCATTTTTCCTCGCGTCCGACCCCCAATCCTTTCCCCCCTTTTCCTCATTGTCCCTTTGCGGCTTGGTGTTTTTTTTTTCCGAAACCCACAACATTTTCCCTTTCCTGATTGGTGGCAACCTCAACGGGTTCGGCGGTCTTCTTGTTACCCTGACTACCTCCCCCCCTTCCCCCCTTTTTCTACCTCGGCAGTTTTTCCCGTGAGGACCGGAAATTTTTTCTTTTCTTCATGCTCCTCCCCCGTGCTTTCTTGGGCAACCTCCACCCCCCTCACCACCGACCAATTCTCTCCTCGGGTCAGTTTTCCCCCCGCTACCACATCTTGAGTCGTCCTTTTTCTTTTGGGCCAGGCTTTTCCCCCCACTCCGCCCCCTTTGGTCTTCCCCATATTTTGCAAACAGCGACGCGTTCCGAATGTGGGCACCCTGACCCCCACAAGGCCCCCTTTTTGCCCTCCCTCCTTGTATTCTGTCACCCGCTTCCCAGACGGTTTTCTGGAGGATCTTTTTCTCTTCCTCCCCCCTTCTTTTTTTCCCGCTTTTTGTCCACTTAGAAACCTTTTTTCACTGATTAACCCCAGCGGGCCGGCATCTTCTTTTCTTTTTTTCAGTTTGCAAGACCCCAACAGAAATCTGTCCTGTGGTCGTGACCCTCTTTTCTTCGGAAACTCCATGGTCCATCTGAAATTTTTTCCCCCGGCCCATAGATGGACCCAGCCTCCCATTCTCCCTTGACCTTTTCCTTCGTCCCGCCCCTACCAGCTGGCTACATGGTGGAGTCCTTGCCTGTTATCCCTGTGCTCGTTTTTTCCCCCCTGAATACTCTCTTTACAGTCATCTTGCACCAACCTTTTCCTGCATTCTTTTCACCTCTTTTCCCATCTGGGTCGGCTCCGTCGCTTAGAAGAGAGCAAACCTACTTCCCTTCACAACCTGCTTTCCTCTTTCTCTTCATGGGTCCTTTGCCCCCACGCTCTCCCACCCCTCAAGTCTGCAGCTCCTTACCCCATCAGGCCTGTACAACCCATTGGTTCCTTTTTTTTGTAGCACACGTTCCCCCCATCCTTCCCGCTTGTGTCGAACCAAAGGTCCTTTACTTGCTCGGCTTTTTCCACCACCCCCGTTCCCCTTTCAACCACCCCCGGCAGGAGAAGATTCCTTTTTTCCCCCGTTTGACATCTGATTCCGCCCCCCCCCCCCCCCCCCCCCTCTTTGGTTGAATTCATTTTCCCTTTTTTTTCGCACCCCCCCCTCCTTTAATTTTTACGCAAACCCAGCGCCACTTCCCTTCCCTCTCTTTTGTCTTCTTTTTGCGGGTTTTCTTTTTCCAAGAAGTTGCGTGTTCGCTTCCCAACCCTTTTTCGACTTTTAGTCCCCTTGTTTTTAACCCGACCTTGGATGTTGTTCTCCCCCCGGGAACTGCACTTCGGTTCGTGACTTATCTGGGTATTCTGTCATGCCGGCTTGGTTTTTTTGCAGTCTGTCCCTCTCTCACTACTTTGTCTCCCCAAAACCCCCAACCAAACAAATGTTGGCTCCATCCACTGCGGCTGATGCCCAGCGCGACAGAGTCCTTTCTCTGAACCCCTTTCACGACTCCTTCACGGCAGCTTTTGCGTTCTCCCGCACCTTTCTTTGATGCTACGCACCTAGGCTTGAAAAGTCCATTTTTTCCATTCATGTGCTTTTCCTCTGAACTCTTTGTCGGGATCCCCCCCCCCCCCACCCCCCACAACAATGGTTTCAAGTTTCAAAAGTCTCTTTTCTTTGCTATCCTTGAGTTTTCTTGTTGTCCTTTGGGCAGTTTTACCTCCTATTTTTTTTTCTCCCACATCTGTGTCCTCTGTTCGTCCGAGGGTTTGACCTCCTAGGCCTTTGCCCACTCCCATCGAGTTTGCTTTAGAAGCCCCCCCCTTCCTTTCTTTTTTCCACTCGGTCTTAACCTTCTACTTTGAAAGTCCCTTTCTATGTCTTTTTCCCTTTCCGTTTCTCCCCCCTTTTCATATGAGATCTGGTGTCCATTCCCCCATTTTAGGTGGTGTTGTGCCTTCTTTTGTATGTGTCGGTTTGGGTGGTTTTTGTCTGTGTTTTGGGGCGCCGGTTATGTCGTTTTTGCCAACTCCCCTTTAGGTGGTCAACAAAACTTGCTTTCTCCTTGACCTCTTTCTGCCTTCCCTCTCAAGCTGTTTCCCGTTGCACTGGACGACCCGAAACTTTACCTCGTGCTCTTTTCTTTGTGCCGGACAGGCCCTGGTTACAGTCACCTCTTCACGTCTGCCCTTTCGATACCCCCCCCCCTCCGATCCCGGATTCGGTTTAAACGGTCGAGTTATTGAGTACCCACTCCTCCCTCCCCCCCTTTCGACACCTTGGGACCGTTGTTTAGTGAAGTTGTTCCTCTCCACTTACGGCCAAAACACAACATGTGCGCGGTGCTCTTTCCCTCTTATTGCGTCTTTTACCTTTCGGTTTTCCTCGACTAGAATGCGGTTCGGAGTTCTTGATCACCATTTTTTTTTGTTTATTGTTAAAGGTTCATTTTTCTTTCTTCCTTTGCCGCTCCTCTTTTAATTAAGAAGTCCCGCCAGGTTTTCTCACTTCTTTTTTGATCCCTTCCTTCTTTCCCAGAAGATCAGGTCAGTTTTCGCTTCCCTCCGTGCCCCCCCTTTTAAAGCCCCTTCTCTTTCTGTCCTTCAATTCTCCTGCCCGCTCTTGAGGGCGGGACCATTGCAGTTTTTTTTCTCCTTTCCAACTCTTTCTCTTGTCCCGCCCCAATTCAGGTTCGCTCTCTTTTTTCTCTTTTTTATTTTTTTTGTTGTTCTGGGAAGATTTTCTCTTGGCCCTTCTCATGCGAGTTTTTGGGTTTAATGGCGTCACTGCCTTTCCCTCGTGGCCTTCCTCTTTTTGACACAGTCCCCCCCATCTTTTTCCATTCTTTTACATGTGTTTTGGCTTTTTTTTTGGTTTCTTTTAAGGGTTCCTCAAGTCTTCCTTTTTTTCTGCTCTTTTCCACTCCCGTCCTACGGTAGGTTTTTCTTTTCCCTCGTGTCGTTGAAGTCGTTCTTTCGGAAATCAAGTGAGCTTTTTATCCTCGGCCCACCACCCAAGCACCGAGGCAACCCCATCCAAATAGTTTCTTCCCTCTCCTTCCGGCCCTCCTTCGTCTTTTTTTCGATTTTTTTTCAATTCCATTGTTTTCCCCTTAAACCCCCCTCCATCATCACCTTCTCACTTAGATGGGTTTTTCTTTTTTTGTCAGTATTGTCTATGGTCACTCCCCCCCCCTTTCAGGTTCCCACGTACCGGTAGACCAATTGCTTTGGGGGATTTTGGTTACATTTTCATTGTTCGTAACCCTTGTTTGCCGAGGGCTTCCTGGGTGGATTCGTTCTTTGGCTGTCTGGATTTTTTTCCGTTGTGGCTGTGGTCCACCCCCCCCCTTCCTCCGCTACGGTGCCGTTCGGCGTTGCCCGGCACTCCCCTTAAGGTGCGTTCAGCCTGATTTTTCCAATTCACTCCTTTTTTCCGTTTGGTTCGTTTCCCCTGGAGACTTTGGTTTTTCTTTCTTTCCCACCTTTTCCACGGGAAACCGCTTTTCCTTTCGATGTACAGAAAGTGTTTTTTCCCGTTCCGAGTCACACCTCTTTGCTTTCGTGTCCCTCCGGGCCCTTAAAGCAGATGCATTCCAGCGACCCCCCCCAAGCTGGAGCGTTTCACCATTTACTGATTTTTATTCCATCCTCAAGGGTCGTTTTTTTTCCATTTCTTTTTTGCTTTCCGCCTTTCTTTTTTTTCCCCCGGCCATCTTTTACCCTATTGAGCCTGAGTTGGATTCTGTTGTATTTGTTCCCCTTTTGCTCCCCACAAGCTTTTTTTAATTGCAAGCATTCTTACAAAGACCTTTTGATTCGCAATGAAACGATCGGTTTGCAACTTGAAACGTTTTCTGAGCACATCTTCTTTTCTTCTGAACCCGTCCCTTCCGGGGATTGGTTCTCCTTGTTTTTGGCGTAGTTTGCGTCATAACTGTCCTCTTTCCCTCCGGGCCGAGTCGGTGTCTCCCCTTTCCCTATCGTGTTTTTTCTCCTTTCTCCCTTCTGATGGGGTCCCCTGGCGCAGTTCCTCCCTTGATTTGTGGTTTGGTTTGGGCAATTGTCCTTTTCGTTTGATCGGGTTGGTTGGTTGTGTTTTCAACCTTATGATCTTTTGCTCTTTGTCCCCCCTGCGCCAGCACTTCCACCTCCCCCCGTTTGAGCATATCAGGCTAAACCGAAAGTAGTTCCCTGTTTTTTTTCTCCACCGACCCCAAATTTTCCTGCGTTTTTCTGCGGCTTTGCTTCGGCGCTTACGCGCGGGTGTTGTTTTTCTTTTTTTTTTTTTTTTTTGGCCCGTCACCTGTCTTTTCTCCCTCGATGCGGCTCAGTTTTCTTTTTTGTAGTTTTTCCCCGCTTTTCTGGAGCGCTTTGTAACGATTAAAGATGTCCGCTAAGGTTTTTTTCCTTGTTATTTTCCCCCCCCCTCCCCCAATCGACTGTGATTTCGTCTATTTCTGCACCACGTTTTTTTCCTCCAGCATGTTTCGCGTCCCTGGGGCGTTCGTCGTGTTGGGTTTATTTTGTTCGCTTGTGGCACCCTCCTCGTGACCTCATTAATGACCCTTGGTCTCGGCCTTTTTCTTTTTGTTGCTGTTTTTTTGGCTGGCCCTTTCCCTTCTTTACGGCTTTGATGTAAAAGGTTCGCTTTGCACCGGCTTTTGGGCGGGACTTTTTTTTTGCGTGTTTCCCCCCACTGACGTTCTCACCCCTTTTTTTTTTTCGTTCTTTGATCGTTTTTTTTGCTCGGCTATTTTCACGGAGCCCTTGCCGTTTTCTTATTTAGAACCTTTTCCCCTGTTTTATATCCCCTTCTTTGAAGTCTTAGACGAGCTCTCCTCTTTGGGCCTTTGAGGCAACTGAGTACTTGGGTGCAAATCTGGGCTGTCTTGCTTCCCAAAATTCTTTTCGAGCTCTTGGTACTCGTGCCTTTCGTTTCTTTGTTAAATGGATTGTTTTTCCAGAGATTGCGTGCTTTTTTTTTCCCCATGTTCCACAGGATTTCCTTTGTTGTGCTGGCGTAAGGAGGTTTGCCCGTCTTTTTTTACTTTCCTTTCCGTGCACTGGCATCCCCTTGGGCCCCCCTCGGAGGTCGAGCACCCCCTTGTTTTTTGTGGGATGGTTTTTTTTACGGTTCGGGCCCTTTCGCTTTTCCCCGACCCTAAATGAGTTTGTAATCTTTCTGTCGCGGGTTTTCTGCCAATTGTTGGCATTTGGGGGCCGGCTTAACTTCTGTCGCAATTTCCCCGGCCTTTTTTTTTTTGTTTTTTCTATGCTTTTTCCTTTCGGGCTTGTTGGTTGCTTTTTTGGCCTCGCCGCAAACCGCCCGGTTTGACATTCCTTCCTAAAGATCTGTGTTGCTGAGTTTTTTGATGCCCATTGACTCGGCGCTCCTTGTTTTTCTTTTTGGTGTTCGGGGGTTTCAGCAAGCTGTTTTTCCTTGGCCGGTCTTTCTCCGCTTACCCTTTCTTTTTCCTGGTACTCCGGTCCCTCTTCCTGTCCGTTCATTCTTCCCCCACGTCTTTTGGTAGGGGAAGTTTTCTGACTTTCCGTTCTTCTTGCATTTTCCCTTGATTGGCGAGTTCTCGATTCTTTTTTGTGCATTCGTTTTTTCGGTCCCCTCCAAGCGGAGCGAACCTTTTCACAATTGAAGGTTTTTTTTTGTCTTTCCTTCTCCCCTTTCCCTGGATTCGCGATTGTCGTGTGGCTTGGTTGTCCTGTTCCCCGCAGATTTTTTCTCTTCTTTGTCGATACCGAACGGTGTTGCCCTGCTCTCGTCATTTTCTGTTGATTGCATTGCTCGGATTTTCGGGAGGAGTTTTTACTTTGATGACCTTCCTGTTTTCGTTGATGAGCGTCCCAAGAATATCTGTGCCGAGCGCCCCATACGCAACTGCCCCGATCCCCTTTTCACCTGCCGGCCCTATGTTATGGTCATTTCTTCCGGGTTTTGGGTTTTTTTTTTTTTTTTTTTTTTTTTTTTTTTTTTTTTCCAAAATCATTTCGCATTCCATTGTGGGCCCCTTCTTATCCCTTTTCCCCTTTTTTTTTTTTGGTTTTCTCGAGATTTCAGGTCCTCCCCCTGCCAATGTGACGAATATGACCAAACAGGTTGGGGCCTTTGGCTTTACAGGCCAGCTTCCCTTTCTTCTCCTGTTTTTTGCCTTTGCGTATTGCGTTCTTCCAGTTCTCATCTTTCCCACCCCCGCTGGTCGCCTTTTGTATGCCCGGCAACTCGCTGCACATTCAACCCCCCTCGATTGAATCTGACTCATGGGCGCACCACTTTTCGGTATCGCCCACTCATCGCCCACCGGTTGCGTTCCAATTGCAGACAACCCCCAACCCCCCCCCCCCCCCCCTTTTCACGAACGTTCAAAATCGCCGTCCATGGCCATTTATCCCCGGGCCGCACCAAAAATTCCAATTTCAGGTGTCTTCCTGGATTTTGTTTTTTTGCGCCCCCCCAAAGATTGCCAGCCGATTTCTCTTCCACGTTTTTGCAACATTGCACGAACGGACTGGGATCAAAGTGAACCTGGACCCGACCCCCCCCCCCGTCCACGTTTTTTCATGACCCCAGGGTTTTTCGAACCGTTTAACTTTTCCAGCTTTCCTTGAGAGGAAAGCCGGCCCCCTTTCCCCCCAACCCAATTGCTTGCACCCGACCCCAAAAAGGACCCCACGGCCCTTTTCTCCTCAGATTCATTGGCGTCCCCCTGTATTTTTTTGACAAATCCTTTTCTTATTTCCCCACCGGCTTCCGGGGTTTTTCGGTTCCGAGACCCGCATTTTCCCCCCGGGCCTCAACCGTGGCCGATTTCACATAGTTCCCCCCCTGACGCTCCCTCCTTTTGAAGCCTATCCCCCCCCCCCCCTTCACCCAATTTTCATAACCCTCGCTGGCGATGGCCCATCATCTTTGTTCTTCTGGTTTTTTCCTGCCGTTGCCCCATCCCATTGGTGCGTCTCCCCTCCGCTTGAGTCGCCCTCCAGGAAAAGCCTTTACACCCTGGGTGTCCTGGCCTTAGTCCATTTCTCCTCCCTTCACCCTTCAATCCTGGTCTTTCCAAGTCCTTCTCTGACCCCGTTCCTCTGAAGCACCTTCATGTCGATGTTCTCCCCCCCGCCCACCTGCCAGTCAATTTTTTTAGCTCGCTATTGCCCCTCTTTTTTTCCGGTCCGGATTCCGGATGTATTGCCCCGCTGGGGGGGGGGGGCCTATTCCAAGTCCCCCCTCACTTTCCGTTTTTCCTTTCTTACCCCTTTTTTCCAACTCCTTCTGAAACTACCGTTGGTTTGCTCCGGAAATCTTTTTTTTCGTTAGCACCCACGGGTCTTGTTTTCCGTCCCATGTTGCGTCCTCACTTTTCCGTTTGTTTCCGGAACAAACCCCACCGCACGTTTTTTCAAACGTCTCCCGTCTCCTTTACTCAGCCTTTTAAGGGGCTTTCGGTGCCTTTCCCCCCGTGCAAATCCTACCCAGCTGAACCACGTTTCCATTCGAGGTTCCAGATTGTTCTTTGTTTTTCACCAATGAGGACCCTTCAACCCCCAAACCCTTGAAACGCTTTTGGGCGACGCTTGCCCCCCCTTTGCTTTCCCTGTACCCACTTTTTCCGAACTATCTTTCTTTCTCCGGCGATGGGCGGGAACTTTTTTCCCCCTTCGCCATCATTTGCGTAATGCTGGATTTGTACATCCCCTTCCGAAACCAGCCGTGCACGTGTCCAAGACCGCGTTTACGAGATTTTTTTCGAGTCTTTTTTGAGGGTCGCCAACCAGTTGGGGGGGTGGGGCCCCCCCCTTCGCGATCAAACGCTTAGCGCGTGCACGCCGCTCCCCGCGCCAATTTTTTCTTTTTGACTCCCAACCAGGGAAAAAATGCCTTCCTGGTTAGGTCTGATCGTTTCTGGGCTGCTTCTTCGTGGTGCCGTCTTGATCTCTTCCCTCATTGAGCAAAACCCCGTACTCACCCTTTTTTCAGGCCGTTGAACTCATTGAGGACTGACTCCCACGCTTGGCCGCAGCCTTCTCCTGCCCCCCGCAACGACATAACGTCCGCGTTTTTTTGTTTCCCCGCCCTTTTTTAGCTACGCACGAGGTCTTTTTTTCTGCATTTTGTTTTTTCCTTCGGGCACATATCTGTTCGCATCCTTGTTTCAATTGCCCAAGATCTTTTTTTCCTTGCGATCCCCGGTGTTCATCATGCTTGGCAATTTTTGGTTTGAGCACGTCCAGCCAGATAGCGACCCCTTTTGATTGATGCCTGTTCTTTGAACAGAAACGCTGGGCGGCCCCAAAAAGCCTACTCGGCCTTTCCTCCCTGAAACTTCATGAGGTGATGATCAACTCGGTCTTTGAACCTGCTCATTTCTCTTAGCCCTTCGATGATTGTTCTCCCCCTGGCGTTCGACCTTCTTTGAGAGTTTTTTTCCCACTCACCCCCTTTTTTTTTCATCGAAGTAGGCCTCCGGTAATGTTCAGTTGGACTCATCCGTCTTCAGGATCTCCCACTCCGTCCTGTTCGCCCGCTTCATGGTCCCCAAGGCTGCGCTTTCAGGGAGTGCCCTTTTTCCGAACGGCCGTATCGGAATATTTTTTTCTTGTGCCGGTACAGGCCCTGGTACCGTTTTTTTTTTCCCAAGTACAAGTCGCAATTCCCCGTTCTCAAACGTCCCCCTATTTTTGATTTCAGGTTTTTAGTCCAGTGTGTTGTCACCTCCCCTCCGGCCAATTGCCGCCAAAGGGGACCCCCGTTTTTTCCTGCCGGTTTGTAGTCCCCTAGTACACCTTCCTCATCCCACCATTGGCCGCTGCTGCGTTTTTCCCCCTTTGATCTGCTGTCCTGGGCCTTAGTTTCGGCTGACCTCGCTCGGGCGTCCGTTTTCTTGATCCCCACCGAGTGTTTGTGATTTTTCCTAGGGCATTTGGACACCCACCCCCCCCCCGTTTTTTCCTTTCCCTCATTTCGGACCACCCCTTCCTGCGTTTTCGGAACTCACTCTCGACCGGCTTTGAGCCCATGCTCTTCCACTTCAAGATCAGGGGGGGCTTTTTTTTGACCCTTTTCAGGGGCCGCCCCTTCCCCGCTACCTTAAATTCTCCAGTTTTTCTTTTCCCCTCTTCCTGCCGCTCATGGACAGGGCGGGATTTTTTTTTCCTCCTTCCCTTGTGAGGTCCCGCTTGCCACCTAGTTTCGGTTTTCCTCCCAGAGACTTTCCTCTTTTTGTTTGTTTCGCGACCTGACTTTCTGTCCCGGCAGGCTTCCTATGCTAGTTGGGGTCAAAGGTCCTTCCTCATCCCGCCCTTGGTGCGGCTTTCCCGGAAGTGTGTGAACCTTACCGTCCATTCTGGGTACCCTCTCTTTTTGCTTGGCTTTCCTCACGGGTTTCTGAGGCTGCCTGTCCTTGATCTTCTGGAAAAAGGGCATTTCCGCCCGTTTTTCTTTTTTCTGTTGCGTCCGTGAATCGTGCGACGCTTTCTTCGTCGAAATGAACTTTGAGCTTTTTTTTTCAGTTCGTCGTTCCCCCCCCCCCCCCATGCACCGAGAACTGTGACCTACTTTTTTTCTTTCAGACTTTTTTCTCCGGGCAGGCGATGTGTTTTTGGAGCCGTTTTTCCCTTCCCATGTGCCACCCCTTTTTGTTTGAGACCCTGCATGCTTCTGGTTTTGGCTTTGTTTCAGTGTAGAGGAAATACACCCTCCTTTGCCAACCGCTCCCCTTGTTGGTCTCACTTTTTTTTCTGGCGGGCTGTGTTGTATATTCTCACCGTTTCCCCGGATTGATCTTTTTGGGTCTCGTGATTTTTTTTTTGAACCTTGGGACCAGGCGTTAACCACTCCCCTCTCCGATACGGTCCTTTTTTCCCGGCTTTTGGCCCACCTTCCCCGCAAGGGTGCGCGTTGATTTGGGGTTTTTTTTTGCGAACTCGGTTCAAGTCGTTGGTTTGATCCTTCCCGACGTGGTCTTTTCCAACCCTACCAGTCCACCGCGTGCCTTCTTCGCTCCTCCCTTTTTTTGCCCGTTCACGTTGTTTTGACAACTCGAGTTTTTTCCTGGCGGTTCCGAACAGAAGCAGATCACGACGACTGCCGGACCTCCATGATTTATTCCGGTTCAGACCTATCCTCCTCAAGGACGTGTTGTCTTACGTCCTCTTTTTTTTTGCTGTGGTTTGCGCCAATCTCGACTTTCGAATGAAGTCTGGTGCTGGAAATGTTCTTTTTCAAGTTTAGGGGTGCTTTGTCATTTATTGAACCCTGGGGTCCCGGTTCAACCGGCCATGTCCGGTTGACCTGTTTAAGGCATGCCTCCAGATATTCGAGGAGAACAAGCCCTCCCGGTTGTGCCAAAGCTTTCTTAGGCATCACGTCGCCGCTTTTTGTGGTCACTGTTTGCAATTTTCAGTCGACCTGTCTCTCTCCTGGGCCATGCGTCTCTGATTTCCTCTTGAGGTTCACGCGACTATGGCGTTTATCCCTCTTTTTGCCCCCCCCCTGCCTCCCCCCCCGGCCCAGCGAACCATCGATCATCACACCCACTCTCCTCCCACATCCAGCCGCACACACAACGGACGTCAGTTCACCTGCTCGGCGCCCGATCTTCATTTTGGTCTGACGTCTTCAGACTTGACTGTAGGGATCTTCGGCTGTGCTTCTCGGCATTTCCTTTGTTTTCACTCAGCTTGGCGGTCCAGTCCGTTGATCGGCGCGCTCCGGAGAGACGTGGGTATCATCGACTGGAAGCCGTGCTGGCCTTTTCTGTGTGTTGTTTTTTTCTGCTTGTGGTGTGTTTTTTCTTTTGACAATCATTTTTTTTCGCTGAAGATTGTTTTAACCTATTTTTTTTTTTTTCATTTAGTTTTCTGTTTTTTATTTTGTTGTATCGGTAGTCTTCGGTTAGTTACCGTTGTTTGTTTTTTTTTTTTTTTTTTTTTTGTGTCGGGCCGTGTTCTGCATTTTTTTTTGTCGTTTTTTTGTTTCTACCTTTTTATTTTTTGTGGTACTTGTTATCATAATCGCGATTTTGCTGCAGCGCTCGTGACTCTTCACCAATCTGACCTTCGGATCCCCAGGGGTCTTTATGTGTCTTTGGTTCTTGGTGGAGGACCGGCCCCGTCTTTCCCTTTGATTTCTTGTAAAAGTTGCATGCAGCAGCTCTATGCCATTTTTTTTATTTTTTTTTCGCCGGGCGTTTGTCGCAGACTGCCTCTATATTGTATCCTCCGCACGTTTAGCATTGGGTCATTTGCATTTATATTGATTTCTCCCTCACTGGTTAATGTCACGTCTTTGCGTTTGCTGGTTGAGTGCAGATGGCGTTCTGAGTTTTTTTCGCCACGTTTTTTTCTTTCCCCCCCCCGTTGGGTTGAATATTCATTGTACATGCTGTTTCCGATTATAGCCTCTCGTATTCTTGGAGTTCTTCTTGATTATCGTAGCCATCTGCGAGGCATAAACATCGCACGGGTCATCCGGGGACCCATGTAATTGCAAAGTGCGACGGTTGTTCACTCCTGGTACTTTCTTTTTCTTCCATACCGCGCAGTTGATTCCCGCTGTCATAGCATGGGTCGTATCTTTCCGTACTTTTTCATGTGAGCCGCCTCCCTTTCGCCGCGTTGGCGTTCACCAGGGGTCTGATTTTTTTATAGTGTGATCTTGGCTGGCAATTTTCTTTTTCCAACCTGCGGTGACTCTTTGGCCTGGCACCCTGTGTTTGTGCAGTTCCACGTACTTTTGGGGCCCCCCGCGCTTTTCCTGGGGCCATCTGCTTTGCACAGCTGCCTTTCCCTTATTCTTTCCTTGGGTTTTTGGTTCCACGCTACCCTCGGGTCCAGGCGACTTCTTTCTTGGACCGCTTTATGCTTTCACCACGGTTTTGGTCCGTTCAGGCGTTTGTCCTTCGTGCTTTTCCAATATGGCCCCCCTTTTCTTGCGGGTTTCTTTTCTTTGATTGCACCTGTTTCGGAATTAGTGCCCCTCTGCTGTTGTCTATGCTCTTATCTGCCCCAGTTGTTCTTTTGGGCTGTTTGTGTGTTGTCTTCTTACCCCTCCCCTTCCCGCCGGTAATCAATCGATCCCTCTCAAAAGCCGTAGTTTTTTTCTTCCGAAGTCTTTTGGTTTGTTCCGCCCAATTCCTCACTGGCGTCCTTTGCCGTGGCTTTTGGGTCGTTTCTTTGTCGCTCTGTTTATGTACAAGGGGCGCTCTTTCTTTCCCCGTACTTTTCCCATCCTTCCTTTTTCTTACGTCCCTTCTGCCCCTGGGCGTCATATGCGGTCCGTCTTTGTTCTCTTGGGTAGGTTTCAACTTATTCCGCTACAGTCTTCCTTTCCCCTGGTCCGCGATCTTCTTTTCTTGCCCGGTGCAATTTTTTTGGGTGCACAAACCCAATCTCCCCAAGCGAACCACCCGCTCCAATTTGAAGGGATTTTTTTTTCGGCCTGATAAATGGCTTTGTGTCGGCGCGTTTTCATTTGCCCCCCGTCTGTCGTTGGTTGTTTGCTTGGCTTTGTTGCTTTTTTCGCATTTTCTTGGGCTTCACATCCTTTTTTTTTGTTTCCTGATCCTTTTTCATTTTCTTATTGTTTCTGTCCCCTGCCCGTCCCGAGGTTAGGAGCTTCGCGTTTTGGTTTGTCCCTTCGGGTTTTCTTCTGAAGCGAAGACTTACGGCCCTGAGGAAACGGCCAAGGCACCTTTTCCTATTCCCCTTGCCAGTGCTTTCTGTGATTTCCTCGGCCTTGTATTCGCAATGGGCGTTTGGCTTGCC
>Ga0179593_1400156_pt1 | contig 13161 bp, 13 predicted proteins | sample CZODoug2_1_08_16_FD_185931 | JGI IMG/M metagenome (GOLD analysis project Ga0179593, IMG submission 185931) | Vadose zone soil fungal communities from Angelo Coast Range Reserve, California, USA - CZODoug2_1_08_16fungal (PacBio error correction) | ecosystem: Environmental > Terrestrial > Soil >... | reverse complement strand
ACTCACCAACGCTTTTAAGGAATTTAGAGACCCAACCCTTCCAGTTTCCCGTCCGCAACTGATTCGCGCGTTACAAATAAAGCGCTAGCTTCCCCGAGGAAAACTACCACCGACCTGCTTCGCACGGTGTGCCTACTACCTGTCTATCTCATGCTGGTCATGGTGGCTTTCTCCGTTTACAAAGAAGAAATTCACCTGGTGGCCAACATTTCTCGTGTCGTCGAAAGGCTTCCCTAACCCGCCGCACTTTTCTTTTCGCAGATTTTCTTTCCCTCTGAGAAGAGCCCATTTTGGTCCAGCACTGGACTTTGGTATTTTGTTGCTGACCCCCTCTCCTTCTATCGGATAATGCATCCGATTCGCCCGTTCGGCTAGCTGGTCGCGACATCACCCCGGCTTGCCTCCTTTCTCACGCTTCCGGGAATCGGTTTCCTCCTTGTTTAAACTTCTTTGAAGCAAATTGGCTGGGAGAAGTGTTTGTCTATCATAGTCCACGACTTTTTTCATTACTCACCAATGGCAACACACCCCACCAGCACCACCCCCGCCACACCAGTTGGTATATTCTTAATCTCTTTTAGATTTTTTGATGATGTTGCTTTACAATTAAAACAGAGGCTCTTCCAAACGTTATGTTGGCTAAAGTCTGAATCACTTAGCCTCCTCTGGAGTACCTTGTCTCAACCTGGGCCATATTGCTACTAAGCCAGTCCCTGTAGTTGGACTGTCAGTTATGACTCCCTTTACTAATTTGGTTTTCGTCCCACCACGTATGAACTAACGAACAACAGGTTCCCCGTAACCTCCGTGTATGACCGTTGCACTTCCTCGTTCTGCTTTTTCCGTTTTAGCATTTCCCTCGGGCCTCGAATCCCTTTCCTTCAAATGTTTCCTTCTTTGATAGTCTTTCGTTTACTGCCGACCCCGTAGGGGCCAATGGGAAAATTGTCTTCCCATGAATGATTCTCCTTAGGGACTTTTGTATAGTAATTTTCTTCTCGCATGCATTCTTGATGTCCTCAAACACCAACCTTTATTTCTCCCCCTTTTCCGCCGTCGCAGGAATGACCTTTTACGTGTGATCATTACGACCAGGATTGTCCATCCAATTTTTCCCCAAGGAGCCCATCCCCGAGATAGACAGCCCGAGGTATTCTCCTTCGTTTGTCTTTTTCGACCGGGAGGATGATTCGAAAACCCCCTTCATGCTAGGCAGATGAGTGATTGAGTACTGTGTTTTGAACGCTCGCACCGGCTATGCGAGGAGGGGACGTTCCGCCAGCTGAACCCCGATGCTTGCTTTGTCGAGCCCTGAGAGAAGCACGCCTTCATACCTTTCCTCACAAGCACAAGATGCGCTTTAGCGTTTTGCATCCGCGCGTGTACTCGTGGCTTTTCTTTTGGTCGTCGCTGTTATTTATTTTCCATCTACTATCCGGATGTAAACCCCCACGCGAAACGAAACTCCGGCTTTGGCCGTACACCCGAAATCTCTTTCATTTTATGATAGAGTTCGATTTTTTACCTTTCACAACCTTCTCCTCTCTCCTTTTCATCCGTTGGTGTAGAGTTATGGCTTTGAGGGTTAAATCAGAACCTAGAAATTGCAATCGCTTGCCGTTTCTCATGCTTCGGCACAATCCCTCTCTTGATTTGAATTTTTCGCAATTGAAGGGTAGAGAGTCTCTTTCAATACCACGTCTCAGAAAAGAAATCCCTATTCTATAGTGACACCATCCGCATCATCTTTATTAGTTCCCCCTTTTTTTTTTTTTGTATCCAGCCATTCCTGTCTCCGATTCGAAAAATCACGACGACTAGTTTTTCGTTCCTTCCTGACTTCCCATGCTTCGCCTTAGCTTGTTGATCTTTCTCCCCGTTCTCTCCCTTTGGATTATTCATCTTCCTACGGAGTAAGAAGTTTTGGTTTGCGAATCAAGCCCCGGGGCCACGGTGCTATAAACGACTTCCGAATACACCCGCTGTTCTATCTCCCGGGAGGGGATTGGCACATCTTGGGAGAGTCTTAACAGGAAGTTTTGATTCACAACTTAAACGTTACGTAACGGCGACCATGACACCGTGACTCGAATCCCCTGGGTTGGGTGTTCGATTCTACACGCTGAATGCCGTGCTTATGAATTTTTCGTGTAGACAACTTCCTCAAGACGAAGGGGACGAGTGCCACGTTTTAGTTGTTGGTGTACACGTCTCACAGTCTTCTGCCTTACCCCACGTTGAGTATCGCTCTAACCGGCGTGGATATGTACTAAAACGTCTCCCAAATCGCCGATGAACTTGTCGCCCCTTTCAATTTTTTCCTTTTCCTAGCTTCTTTGACTTTTTTTTCAGCGACTTCTTTTTCCTGCCCCCCAGTAGTACCTTTCTTACAGAAATGCCTTACAATTAAGTTTTTATACTTTAACCTGCTTGCAATATTCAAGCTTCGCAATTTCGTCTTCCAACCTTCCAGCTTGGACTACTTTCCTTTCATCGAACCTTTTCACATTTTTGTCACAGAGCTTTCTTTGAATTGTCACTCCCCATACCAACGTCAGCCCAGAAAAGCATACACTGTGCGGTTTCTTCTTTTATTGGGTTCAAGCCCCACGGTTTACGATTACTGATCTCACTCCCACTACGCTCCGGGATTGCTGTAACGACTTCCATATTTCACCCTGTGGTTGTAAGAAATAGCTAAATTGAAAGCGTAATTGTTTGAGCTGGACCTCGGCCCTCGACTTCCTTTTCGATCAATTTTTTCGATCGTAATCTAGTTGCTGTTTTTGTCTTCAAAAATCACAATCCGGCTTGTTAAATTTACTTTTAGTATATACAGCATCCATCTTCCCAACGAGTTTTCGGGCTTTTTCTTTTAGAACGGTATCGAACAGGAAAAGTGTTATCCGTCAAGAGTCTTCACGCCCTTCCCGTTACCCAGGCAAGCCATTGCAGAACAGGTGAGATACCCCCCTAGTGGGTCGCGCTTGTTCTGTGTGCCGTTCCAGTATAGCTTTTCTGTTGACCCGCGAAGGATTTGAGGACAATGACGGTGTTAGGCTGTACCGTGCCTTTTTGAAAAACGCTTTTTGAGTTGCGTATCTTCATTTCATTCCCTCCAGTGGTGTGTTGCGACGATACTTGCCACGACCCCCGTCCTTGTTTTTTCCAGGCCTTCGCTCTCACTACACCGGACTTTTCCTTCCCGCAAAATGTCGCCCGTTTTAAATCCAGCCCCTCTCACCTGCACATAGGGACACCACGGACCACCACGGATACCACCGGACTTCTCTACCGGACGATCTTCAATTGATGTAAGGGGGATCTCCTTGCTGGTGGACCCGCCCGAAACGCGATCACACGGCTTGGACCCACTTTTATGTTCATTATCCCTTTAGGACACAAGAGTTACCCAAGTTAGGGAGAAGTGGCTTTCCTATGACAACTCCCATTAAGCAGCCCTGATTTATTTTGACCCAATGTATCCTCCTGATAATGTTCATCGATTAGCAGGTTAGGCTAGGCTCTGGGGTCGCGTCCACTAACGCTGGAAGACCAAGTTCTCCTATTCAGGACGAGGTCACTAAATTCAGGCACGGGATAATCCGCGGACGATATGGGGGTGGCCAAGGCGGTTAGACAGGAGTTCCCCAGGGTGCATGATGCAACAAGGGGAAGTTTGAAAAGCCGCCCGCCGGTCTGAGGATATCTTTTTCGATATGCTTTTAGTGATGGGCGTGGACTTACCAGAAGAGGCTCTTGCAAAATCGGTTTTCACAGGTGCGAATGCTGACCGCAGCTGGGATTTTCATGGAATGGAAGTCTGTCATATTGGAGCCCTCAGAGTCAACTTAGAACTTATTCTTTTTGGTCGAAAGTTCGTCCCGTACCAGTGGGATTTTCGCACCCAACCTGGAAAATGGAAAGAACACACCATAGGGATTCAACAGTATCACGTCAGGCGTGGTTCTCCGTGTTTAGCCTTGCGCCGGCACGAAGGTTCTGACAGAAACGGTGACCGAGCGTGCATCGTTACCGACGGACGATGTCACCTATCAACCGGTGTGGGCCCCGATAGTCTTCTAGAAGACCATTTGTATCCTAATCTTAGAAGTCGGCACTTGGAGGAATCGAACATAAATCCTCCTGAACCCGTCCAGTACATGTATGCCCAGGTCGCAGGGCCCCCCGACGTTTAGTTTGACATTGTTACCAGGAGTGTAGTAGGCGCCGAAAGTGTCCAAGCGTTGTCCAACACACTCTCACCGGATAGAACAGGTCGAGGGGGTTCGGCAGTCTGTGATTTGCAGTCCCGGGAACTAAGCACATCCCTTTCGTATCCGGGATTTCACATAAGTGGCAGCATCGAAAACGCCATCTAAAGGAGCGAGCTCTTGAGGAAAGCTGAGGATATAGTCCCCGAATCGTTCATTCACCCTTCCGTCGCACCGACGAATCTCACCCGTTGCCTTCTCCCGCCGCACCACCCCCATCGGTCGTTTCCTACACATCCATTATGTTACATCAATCCTCTTTCGCGCGACCCAGAAGCCCATATCTCGATAGAAGCGAATTGCAATGTGCATCTGGCTAGGTCAAGCAGGCCGAAAAACGATGTCATTCGTGGAGTGCGTCTGGCATAAAGTAGACGGGGACAAATTCTAAGCTCACCCGCAGCAGAAGCGCGCTTTATCTTTTATTCCTTTCATCGACGATTCTGTCGGCCGGTGGATAAGATAGTTCTCGGTCTGCCGACCTTTACCTAGCAATGTGCCCAGACCAAACGAACCCCCCTCGCCAAATCCCACTCGCGGGCTGGCCCGCTAAGCCTTCCTTTCCCCGGGTTTCGCGGTCGGTGATTGACCCATACCTATTTTTCTCGCTGGATCCTCTTCCGTGGTTTATTTTTTTATAGGCTTTCGGTTTAACATACGACCTATCTCCTTGAACATTGCCCCCTCATTTTTGTGAACTTCTTTCGGACCAACGTGCCTCTGTATTTCATGTGCGGCGGCTGTCCCACTTTTCCTGGCTGGATCTTGACCTAGCCTTTCCCCCTCGACCGAGAGTCCATCCCCATCACCATCTATACTAGAGAAAGAAAGCCCGCGAAGATCATTAGGCCGTTTCGGTGAGACTTAGTAAGCGGTCCGTTATATTCCGGCTCTAAAAAGCCAAGCAGCCGGTTTTTGCATTGCTTGACTTACCATAGGTCACTTAGATGGTCGATCTTTTCCTCACCGCTCAACCGATATTCCTTACTGATCTGTTTGTTTTCGATCCGGTGAACTCCTTCAAAAACGATAGAACAAACCGACCCTTGATTTCGATGGCCATTCTTCCTTGCAGTACACCTAAGGTCGGACCGAGGCACACCCCCCCCCCCCCCCCCCCCCCCCCCCCCCCCACCCCCCCCCCCCCCCCCCCCCCCCCCCCCCCCCCCCCTTACAGGTCAAGCGACTGGGCAGGACACGTGCCTCTTCCTCACTGTGTTTCCAGATTACAAAGATGCCTGCGTATCAAGCAACTCAGGTCCCAATGTAACGCCTATTCAGACGTAGCTTTTTCAACTTTTCGTCGTTGCCTAGGGTCGAAATCGTGAAGAACCCGCCTCCCATTTTACCCCCTTTTCGGGCTCGAACCTGCGTGCCTGTGTTGACATCGCAAATGCCAAATCGACGAGGAAAGGAGGCAACTTTTGCCAGGTTTTGCCCTGGGGTGGGTCTTGAATTTTCGCTCTGCTTGCGGAAAACCCAGGTAAGTACACGGGTGTGAGAACGTGGAACCACCACTTACGTTAATGCTAGTCCCCATGAGTCCAGCTTCGCTCGTCTACACTCCATGGCTGAGGCTCGTCTTGTTCAGACTTTCGCCAAAGTTCCCGGTTGCAAGACCTGGATGGTTCCTTTCACGCCCCAAGCCCAAGCAGATTCCGGCCCATGGCCAACGGGATAGGTCGGGCGGTTGCTTTGTGGACACTTACCAGGCAAAACTCCTAAGCCGTCCTTAGCTGAACGCACGATCTCGCCATAGGAGGGCCTGCCCGCAGAGGATTTGATGTCCCCTCCTAAGTCCTTTTTAGAAAAGTAGGTTACCGTGTTTCCTTTATGTTCATCCCACAGAGACGGAAATACGGGTTTTTTCTTTCTCCCAGAGACTGGAGATGCACTTCTTTTCTATCGCCGTCGAGGGCTCAAAAACTTCCCACAGGGGTCCTTGTTAATGCTCTTGGAATAGTCAGCCTCCTCGCGCAACTCCTGTTGTAGCGGAGAGGCATCAAGCTGGAGCTGAACCCATATAAACTTGTTTTTTTTTCCCCGCCGTTTTTTCCCAATAGTCTTCGTTTTTTTTCCCGAACAGAGGATACCCTTGCCCTCCTGTATCGATACCTTTATAACAATGCGAGCTTGGGTGAGATTTGGTTCTGGGGTCCTGAAGAGTTGAATGGCAGCTTTAGCTTGATTCTACCAGCACTCGACGTCTGGGGGGAACGGGAAATGCGGTGTAGGGTATTTCGCGCCAGGCATTAAAAAACCGTTGCTTTTATAGAGTACTCCCTAGGGGTTGGAGGATACTGATCTCAACCTACCAACTCTTTTTCACTGCCCCTTTCGCTATCAACACCGGCCCTTTTTCCCGGCAGCCCCTTCTCGCGTTGCCCCCCTTGAAACCACTTAGACTGACCTTGGCGGCTACCCCCTGTGAAAACCTTCCCCTCTTACCCAAGCGAAGTCTCTCAAAACGGTCCCATCCATGGGCCGGTTAGGTCTTCTCTTTCAGTCACTAGCACTCGTGAATAAGGTTGGAAAAAACTTGTATTGCTCCCGGTATTGCCTAAACAGCCGCCGTACCCCCGTTATTTCTTCTAGAGGTTTCTTGTTTCCCTTTCTGTCGAATAGGCCCCCTTTTTCCCGACCTTTCTTGGATTTTTGGCACAAAACCGTAGAGAGAGCGACCCTTTCCCCCCATCCTTCCTTTCAGATAGGCTTCTTTGTCGATCACTTACCCTCTTGAACGTAAATTTTTCATCTCAGGACCCGTCCCCGGTGTCAATCACTTGAAAATGCCTTGTAAGCATTTCTCTTCTCGGATTTTTAGATATTGTTGTCTCGTTTCCTTCCCACCCTGGCAGAAACGCCCCTCCCTCAAGTTACTCTTTTCTTTCTGCCTTTGTCTTTTTGGGCTTTCGGGGAAGAAAGATGGCTCTTGCAAAAAAGTTAACTGGTGGCGACAGGCCTTGCCTAATTCTTCCCTCTTTTTAAACGACAGGGCGAAGTCGGGCCCCCTCTTCCACCAGCCTTTTTCCAGTACATTATTGTGTTTCAGTGTTCTTGCCGCCATCCATTGTTTTTTAGAAAGAAAGACGCTTTCCAAGTTGCACGAACACCCCATCCTTTTTTTGAAACTTGTCAACATTGGAACCCGAATCTTTGCTACGTTTGTAGCCCCTCAGGCACTCTGGTTGAGATCTACCTCCCCCAAATTGGTTCAGGCAAGCTTTTCCTCGACCATGACCTCCTTCAACGTCGACAAGTGGCCATGCTAGCTGGATTTCTCCCCGAGGCCTTTTTGGTTTTTTAGTAAGTTGTCTTCCATTCCTCGTAGTCTCCTCCCCTCACCACCGTGTAAGTTTGAGTAAACGTTCGTCTAGCCTTCCTTCCCCCGTTAAGTTTCTAATAGAAAGGATGTTACCGCCAAGTGTCCCTTTGTCCAAATGACATCCGATCTCGCAACCGAGATATTCTTTAACTTTTTTGACTGTTAGGGCTTGCACCTGCTTTTTCTTCTGCACCCCCAACCTTTGATAAGTAGTCCTTGATATTAAATGGAGCTCCGGTTTTCAATCTTCCCTCCCCGAATGAGAAGGCTTGGAATTTTCCCGCTAACCCGTTTCCTTCGTGGCTTTTTTAGAGCCTTAGAAGGACTTTCCCTTCCTTCTCTACACCTCCTTTGACTAGAGCTTTCTTCTTTTCATATATCCGATCTTTGCGTGAGGGGTATGTACTACCTTTCCGTGGAGCGGCCTGCAGATTTGTATTCCCCCGCCAGGACCAAGCATGCTCAACCCCCCCTAGTCCACTCCCAAAAAAACCAAAAAGTTTTCTTGTTTGGAAGGACTCCATGCCCCCCATATCATTTTTCTTTCGAGGTGTTATTTTTTTTTAACCATAATCCATCCCTTTCCTTGATCCCCCTCCCTCCTTTTTGTTGTTTGGATCTCTCTTGACCCCTGACACAAGCCATTTCCTCTCTTTCGGTTACGAATGTAGTCTGCCAAAATATATTTTCTCTGTTGTGCCCCCTTTCTTGCGGAAGGGCGCGTTCTATGGTCAACCTAGCATACGAGTTTTTAACGAAAGTACAACCTCCTCCCCCATGATCTTCTCGATTTACTTCACTACGTCTCCGCTTTTTTTCTTTTAGTTATTCGTTTGATAGTCCTTTTTTCTAAGATTCCGTCTTTGCTAAGGATCTCAGAAACGGCCTCCAGGTTTCGCCTGCCCTTCCTTCCAAGTCTTCGCTTTTTCGTTGTACGATCTTTCCCCTCACCCTAAGTGATCTGCTAAGATTCTAAAGGATTTATCCTTTTTGTGACGTCCTCAGCCTGTTTTCTTCAACCTTCCAGCTTACCTCCCCCTCGCTGTGCCTATCTCCTGGTCTGTCCTTTGAAAAATCTTTTTGACCCCTTTCGATGACACTCCTTTTTCCTTCTATTTGATTCCACTGCCTTAGTCCTGCTCCTGCTTCACACCGTTCAGTCTTAATCACTGGGTTTTCTGTGGGAGATTACTACCCCTCTTTAGAGATCCTCCCCCTCTTCCTTTCCTCTTTGCCTTTATATTTAGCTTGGCCCCCCCCTTTCTCTTGTCCCCTCCCCCGGTGTAGAACGCGCAGCACGATTGGATAAACCCCCCTTGCGTATCCCCTTGCCCAGGCGTGTCCTTTTAAATCCAAACCTTTAGCAACCTCCTCTTGAAAGGAGCCCCATTTTCGCCCCCTAGTTTTGTTCCTTTGTCCATGTTCGTATCACACCCACGGTTCTTCACGGTCCGAATGTAGGCCCCCCCTACCGTAGACGTCAAAATTCCCTTTTCGAGCCAATCTTTCCCGACCTCTACTGATTTGAAACCAAGCTTGACGACGTCCCTTGACCCTTTCGCCCCATGTCCTTTTTTCAAGGTCCTTTTCTTTTCATGTTCAGCCCATACTAACTCCTACCTCACTCCTTAGAAAACGGGAGAGTCGGAGTTCTTTCCCTTTTTTGTCATTAATTCACCCCACCGGTACCGTTACTTCCCTCTTCCGCCCCCCCTCTTCTTCGCCCTGGTTTCGGACGCCGTTTCCCCCCAGTGCCTTGCGTCATCCTTATTTCCAATCTTTCCCCGCTTTTTAAGTGTCTTCGGGCCAGCCTCGCCTTCGCCTCGTTGTCCTACTCGCTCGCCGATCTTGTGCTCACAACCATCAGGTCTTTAATGCTCTTTCGCATCATCAGCCCTTCTTCTCCCCCCTAATGTTTTTTTCTCGTTTTTTTTACAGACCTTTTTCCTGACCCAGATACTTTGTTTTTTGGCAATGTTTTTCGGCTTTGATAAGGAATACCCCTCCCCTCCCTGATCCGGTATCGATACTCTTCGCTTGTCGCCTATTTTTTGCTGTAGCCCCTTTTTCCTCTTAGGCGATAGTTAACTCGCTCCTTTAGGGCGAGACCCCCTTTGCACCTTGGTGTTAGGATCCGCGACCCTTGAACTTTTCACCACTTCCGTTTTTAGTTCTATCGTCTTCCCATCGGAAGACAGCAGCCCGTGGGCTGGTCGTCTCTCTTGACCCATCAACTCCCACAACCCTAGTTTCCCCTGCCGTTCTCCTTCTACACCGGGCATTTCACGTCCACTCCCCCATATTGCCCCCTTGCCCCCAATCCCAGGTCCCATTCCCTGCTGAAATCTAACCCCCCACCACCCGCCCCCTTCTTCTTAGTATCCTCCTATGCCACTTCTTTCTTTTTTTCCCCTTGGTCAACCCGGATTAGAACGACCCCTTCTCGTCCAAAGTCAAACACCGTTTCTATGCCCCTCTGAAAGTTCGCATACCCCTCTATCCCCCTTAGTTGTCCCTTATGGTATTCCACCTGTCCGAAACTCGAATGCAACAAGCCACTTCATTCTGGATTTTTCGCCCCCCCCGATAGGAGATATTCTTTTACTTTACTTATTAACATTTCCTCATTGGGAAGTCCTTCTCTGTTCGTCTCAACTTACCTTTTTTTTCGACCCGTTTCTCCCCTATTCCTTCCCGCGGCCCTAAATTTTTTTTCAACTGCTGTCAGCACCCCCTGTATTTTCTCTCGGCGTGGCTTTATACCTTCGGGTAACACTATTGTCTTTAAGCACACATGTCAGGACCCTGACCCCTCCCCGATCCCTTTATTTTTTTTGGAGTGCTGTCCGTGATTCCCCCTTCCCCGATCTTGCCAACTAATGTTTACGCACTTTTCTGCCCTTTGCTCTACCTCTGGCGTTCTTCCAGACTGACAGGGCGACTTCGTTGTTGCCATTGAAACAAGAGTTTTTTTTTTTCCCCTACTCTTGTGTACTGACGTCCGCCCCTTCTTCCATTTTGGTTTTAGAACAACCTTCCCCCCCTATTCAAATTTTTAAGACCCCCCCAACGGGCAAGACTTGTGCACCCCCCCCCTATCTCCCCGGCTTTAGATTTTCTTACGTTTTAGATTTTTTCCCCCCCCTTCCGGTTCGCCCCTTTCGATGTATTACCCACATTTGTTATTCCAAAAGATTTTCTCTCCTCCGTTCAGACTACCGATTCACGAAGCCCCTTTGCAAGCGAGTATCCTTCAGAGTGAACATTTTTACGTATTTCTGTCACGGACGCATCTTGTAGTCCTAGACCCTCAACCCCCACCCTCTAGATACTCCTTACGGTGTATGCCCGCCCTCGCTTTTTTTATTTTTCCTCACCTTCTCAAGGAGTGTAATCCGCTCACCCTTTTCCACTCATGTGTTGCACCCTGAGTCTCCACATTCGATGGTGTTCTTTCCTTCTTCTTGGAGGCTGCCCCTTCGTTATCTCCCACACCAACCTTCTGTTCTTTTTAGTCTTTTTTTATCCCCATCATAAGGGTGCGGCCTCCCCTCCACGTAATGCGCATTTTTCCCTTCAAGTCAGGCCTTCCCCCCCAAAAACGATGCTTAGTGGGTTTTTTCGCCCCTTTATTAGTTCCGGACTTCTTCCCCTTTACCCGCTTCCCCTAACGAGCTTGTATGTTCTTCTTTCCTCGACAGTAGCGTTTTATGGACTGTTTCCCGTTTTCTCTATGCCATCCCTCCGTGCCCCCCGAAATTTCGCCCCATTTAAATTCAACTCTCCTTGTTTTTATCTGAACCCCCCCCCCGCAATCTTCATTTTCTTGATGCCTTTTCTTTCTTGACCAATCATCTTTCCTTTTTTCTTTCACACCTCCTCCGTTTTGTTTTCTGTCTTTTGAGCGGTCTCCGCCCCTCATTCATACCCCATTTTTAAATTCGAGCTTTGTTCTTGCTTTCCCCCCCCCACTCGCGAGTTTCCATTTGTTGGTTCCTACCCCCCCCCTTTTTTTTTTCCGTGAGAGGAGCTTGCAACGAGAATAACGAGCCCTTTTGACCCCTTCCAATGACCCGCAAAGCTTACTCTTTAAGTCCTCGATACCATTCTCTCTTTAGTGACTCCTTTGATTTTTTCCCCTAGGACGCCCATTCAGTAGTATTTCCCCCTCCCCCAATTCCAAGCCGCCCCTTTTAGGCATTATTTTATGTAAAGGACTTCTTTTAATACTCGATACTTTTCCTTTCTTTCATTTTGTATATTCCACTTCCGGACACTCCTGTTTGTTTCGAAATCACGCTTTCACTCACCAACCGTTTCCGGACCAACCTAGCTTTCTATTTCTTTGCTTTCTTCTCCCTTTTTTTGACTCGCGTTAAACTCCCGTTTTTGCCCTTCTTGCCCACTCTACAACACCCCTTTAGATGAAAGTCACAAGCGTTTTCCTTTAATCTTGTGTAGGTCTATTACCTCCCTCTGGCTCCCTGAACTCCCCTTCGCCCCCCCCCCCCCAAGTTTTCGCTTATCCCCCCCTCTTCGCTTGTCAATGTTATCTTTGCCTCTTAGTATTAACTTCCCCGTTTTTTTCCTTACACCCCCCCTTTTCAACCACCCCTTTAGTTTCTCCGCTCGAACGGGTGACATGAGGTTTCCAAGCTCCCCACCCCGTTTCGAAATTCCCTCCTTCCCACGTTGCCCCTTGCAAGGTTCTTCCCCGAGTGTGTTGCACCATTTTTTTCGATGGTCGCCCAACCCTTTTAGTCCCCTTTGTGGGTTTCTTGTTTTTTTTTTGGTTTAAGAAGGTCGTTTCCCACCATCCCCTTAGCCCGATGAAACCTGTCTTAGCCTTCCTACCCGTCTTCCTGTCGTTTATGAAAACCCTTAGAGGCTAGCGTTTTTCATTTTACTTTCTTTGACTTCCCTTTGCAAGTTCTCTTCGTGTCTCCATGTCCCAATTAAAGCCCAGCCACGGCTCGAACACCTTTCCATCCCTCCCCCCACGCGTTGGCGGGTCGTATGCCATTTTTGCCGTAAATTGTTCCCAACTCTTCCCTTTTTTCCCTGCATTCATCCCCCTTCTCTGACCCGGCTGGCTGCCCTTTTCTTTTTTCCCCTTACCTTGTCCGTTCTGTTCTAGGCGACTGTCCGCCTTCCTGATTGCGCTAACAGAGCCGCTCTCACCGGGTCCTCGTCGCTCACGCTCGTCGCAGCGTTTTTTCCCCACCCAAATCCACTTCAGGGCTGTTAAATGGCTTTTCACTTTATCTTGAAGCCATGCGTCACCCCCAATGGTTTTTTTCCTTTTGTCAGTCCCTCCCCTTTGGATTCATGAACTATAAAGTTTTAAGATGTTCCCAACCTTTTGTTTGAGCCCCTTATCCTCACAAGTTCGCCATTGATAGTCAAGGTCTTCGATATTAGTTTGATCCTGTTATTGCTTGTTTTTCTTTCCGCTTATTTTTTTTTTTTTTTTTTTGTTTCCAAGTTAGCGCGAGTGGCGGACGTTACAACATGCCGGTGTAGGTCTATCGAACGTTACTTCCACCTGCTTTGTAGTTGAGT
>Ga0179593_1717035_pt1 | contig 13162 bp, 22 predicted proteins | sample CZODoug2_1_08_16_FD_185931 | JGI IMG/M metagenome (GOLD analysis project Ga0179593, IMG submission 185931) | Vadose zone soil fungal communities from Angelo Coast Range Reserve, California, USA - CZODoug2_1_08_16fungal (PacBio error correction) | ecosystem: Environmental > Terrestrial > Soil >... | reverse complement strand
GGAACAAGCGCTCGCCGACAACAGTTCGCATATTGAAACAAGCGATATTTCGCGCTTTCCCCTTTTTTCCTCCTCCTTTTCTCTCTTTCCTCCGCGGGAGTTGTAGTTCCTCCTTTTCCAGCTTTTTTTTTTTTTTTTCCCCCTCCCCCCTCCCCCCCCCCTCAAGGGACCAGGGAAAAAAACGGAGCGATATGAGCAAGATCCGACTCCCTTCTCCCCCCTTTTTTTCTCCCTTCCCTTGGGGTTCCACTCTTTTATAGCCATTTTTTTTTTTTCTTTTGGAAGACACAAATTTATGACATATTTCGTTTTTCCCCCTCTTTTTTCCTCTTCTTTCCTCTCCCCCTCCTGTCTCTGTTCCCCCGGTTTCTCCCCCCTGCCTAATCGCGATTAACATGGAAAGAAGGGTAAAACATGGCAAAAACTCTTTTTTTTCCCCTCCCTCTTTTTTTCCCCCCCTTTCCTCCCCATCTAATTTTCTTCCTTTTTCTTCGGACTTTTCCCCGTCCTTTTCGTGTTCGTTCCGTATTTAGCGCTGAGTTCCCTTTCGGAGATTACGCGACCACAAATTTTACATGCGTTCCCTCTTCTCTCTTTTCCTTTTTCTCTGTTTTCCTTCCCCTTTCCCCCTTTCCCTCCCCCCCCACGCTCCCCCACTTAATCAGGTCTCCCGAAGCAAAAATTGAGGATGTACCCTGTGAAATTTTTAAAAATGTTCTTGCTCCTTTGCCCCTCCATTTTTTTCTTTTTCTTTTTTTCTCTATTCTACTGCAAGGCCATCCCCTTCTTTTTTCCACAGGTCGCTTCATTCCCCTGGGTGTGTCAGAGCAGAAAAGGAAATTACAACAGATCACGGTCTCTCCCCCCTTTTTTTTTCTTTCTCTTTCCCTCCAAACCATTTCCCTATTTTCCTTCCCCTCCATGTCCCTCGGCATCGCCACAGTAATAGATCAAAAGGGTTGCGAGATATCAATCCTTTTTTGCCCCCCCTTTTCTTCTTCCCTCCGAACTTTTTCCCCCTTTGGTCCCATAAAGAAGAAACAAAAAGGCGGAAAATGGCCGAATGGCCCGGAAATGACTTCTCCTTTTCCCCCCTTTCTCCCGCTCCCTTTCTCTATTTTTTTCCCCTTTATTGCCTTTCCTTCCCTTTTATTCCCTTTTCCCCCCCCCCCGTGCAGGGCAAAATGAAACAATCGATTTTATCATCGCAAAGCGCCGGCGTCGTTGACGGCCCCTTTTCCTTTTCTCCTTTCCTTTTTTTTCCTCATTTCCCTTTTTCTTTTTTTGTGTCACTCTCTTTTTTTGCTTTTTCTTTCTTCTTTTCTTTCGCTTTCTTTGATTCGAGGGACGATTTGCTCCATCGCGAACATCATCGAACGATACGCCCGACCGTTCCTTTCTCTTTTTCTTTTTTCCCCCCCTTCGTCCCTTTTTCCGCCTTCTTTTTTTCCCCCCGTATGGCCGCTGGCATGGAGGTCCCTGATTGGAAAAATATTATGGCTACAATATGTTCGCCTTCCCCTCTCACCTTTTCTTTTCTTTCTTTCTCCCCTACTGTAGCTTTTTTTTTCCCCAAGTTTTTTTTTTTCCCCCCGCTTCCTTGATGGGTTGGGTTTAATGGGAGTAAGGGCACTGCCGGTTATTCCCCTCCCTTTTTTTTCTTCCTCCTATCCCTCCCCCCTGACGACCCCTGCTTCCCTGTATTTTGTCCTGGTTTGCTTGGAGATTGAGAGTAGTTTGGTCAAGGACCAATAGGAAATTTTCCCCTTCCTTTTTTTTTTCTTCCTTTTCTTTTTCAACATCCTTTCTTTCTCCCTTTTTGTAGAGAGATAACGGATGCGTGAAAAGAGAGATTAAGAAGTCAGCGAAAAACCCCCCCCTTCTCTCCCCCCCCTTTTTTTTCCCCCCCCCTCTTCCAATCCCCCTTAACCCAATTCCCGTTTAAGCGAAGGCGAGAGCGAAAAAAAAAAACGAACGCGGCGGACACTTTTTGCCTTCTTCTCCCCTCCTTCCCTTTCCCCTTCACATGCACTTCGTCTTTTCAGTTCCCCCCCCACGCAAAAGTAAAAAAAACACTAAAGATTCGTTCCCACCCCCCTCTCCAGTTTTTTTTTTCCCCCCCCCCCCCCCCCCCTTTCTCAGTTATTGCCTTCCCCCCACAAATGTTTGTCTGTTCCCTTTCTAGCCACGCGCCTACCCATTTCGAGATTGGAAGGAGAACATATTGTAGCCTTAAGTCTTTTTCCCCTCTTTTCTTTCCTCCCCTCCCTTTCCTAGTGGTAGCCTCGTTCCCTTCCGGATCATTCCTTTCCCTTTCATTGTATCTCCGATCCAATCTGGCACCCCGATCATGGACTGGTCGGGATATAGTCGGTTCTTTTCCTCTCTCCCTTTCCTCCCTTCTTTTTTCTCTCCTCCTGGGTTCTATGATTTCCAAACTTTTTTTTTTTCTCCTTTCAACTTGCGGGCACAAAAAAATCATATTAGTATTAAAGAGCGATGTCTTGGTTACGCGCCACCTTTCCCTTTTCCCTCCCCTCTCCTTTCTTTCCCCCTCCTCTTTCTTTCCCCTTTTTTTTTTTTTGAGTCCTTCTCCCCCTCTATGTCTCTCCCACCACCACAAATAAGGGAAAATACACGGATGCACATCGACAATTCCCCCTTCTTCCTTTTTTCTTTTTCCCCCCTTTTTTTCTTCCTTTTCTCCTTGTTTGTTTTTTTCCTCTTGTCCTCCCTGTTCGTACTTCTTTGACGAAGATATTTTGAACCAGTTTGGACGGCCAAAATATACGGTTTCTTCTCCCCCCCCCCTTTTTCTTTCCTTTTCCCCTTCCTTTTTTCCTCCGTCTTTCTTCCCCAAATCCCTCCCCCCGCCTGTCACCTTTTTTTTACGGCCTCGGTGTGTGGAAGTTTCCCTTCCTTCCTCCCTTTCCCGTTTCCTGTTCTTTTCTTTTTCCCCCCCGGTACCCGAAATGTCTCATGCATGATGGCTTGAAATGAAGCAAGGCCGGACAAAACTCCTCTCTTTCCCCCTTTTTCCTCACTTATTTTTTCCCTCCCCCTTTTATCCCCCCTCCCTTTGCTTTCGGGGAGACCTGATTAAGTGGGAGAGCATTGCGTGGCACGGATTTTATTTCTCTATCCTCCCCCTCTTTTCTCTCTCTTTTTCCTTTTCGTGAACAGCAGGTAAAAATTGGTAGGATTCTCTCTTCCTTTTTCTCCCCCTCCCTCCCCCTCCCCCCATTTGCCTCTTTTTTTGTTTCCCCTTCTCTTTTTTTTCCCACAGTGTAGAGGTTGGGTCGTGCACAGTGGAAGCAGATTATCGTTTGCCCTCCCCGCTTTTTTTCCCTTCTTTCTCTTCTCCCGTTGTTCCTTTCTTCCCAAAATCCCTCTTGCTCCCTTCGGCCTGTCACTATCGCTCGCTTCTTGACTGCTTCAAACGATTTCTCCCCTCCCTTTTTTTTTCTGTGATTTTCCCCCCTCTCCTTTGACCCGCAAGTACAAGCGGATTATTACTCTGTCATCTTTTTTTCTCTTTCTCTCTCTCCCTTTTGTTTTAGTTTTTTCCTTTCCTCTTTTCATTGCGGAGCTTACCATTGAGATAAACCCGCAGCGTGAGAAATAAATAATCCGCACGGGGTGCTTTCCATTCTTCTCGTGTCTTTTTTTCCTTTTTTCCTTAGCTGTTTTTCCCCCCTTCCCTCCTCTTTCTTCTCCTTTTTTCCTCTCCCCCCCTTTTCTCCTATGACACAAAGCGATATTTCGAGATAGGCGCAATGTGCGGAAGCAGTAAACAGCTAGATTGACCCCAACTCCCCCCTTTCCTCTCTCTTCCTTCCCCAGCTGGCCCGTTTTTTTCACATCATCTTGTGTCCCCCCTGCTCTATATGAGCAAGATCCGAAGTCCTCTTAAAGTGGCTGAGCTGTATTATCTGGGCTTTCCTCCCCTCCCCCCTCTTTTCCTCTCCCCCTTCGCGCCACCCCCTTCGTTCTTTACTCGTTTTAAGCAGTTCAAAGAGAGCGATAGTGAAGATGACAGAATGGCAAGCCTGGTTTGTTCCCCTCCCCTTCCCCCCCTTCCTCCCTTCTTACCCTTTTTCACTGCCCCTTGGTCCCCTTTTTCTTTTCCCCCACTAGAATTGATTCCAGGTGCAACCGAACCCCATTTCCTTTTCTTTTCCTTGTTCCATTTCGCCTCTCCCCACTTTTCTTGTAGTTCTTGCGTATATTTTAGCTGCTTTAAATTTCGGAGATCCTTTTCCTTTCCTCTTCCTTTCCCGGTCCTCCTGTCCCCATAAACCTCCTGCCCCTTTCCCTTTCCCACCCCCCTTTTCCACAAAAGCTCTCCAATTAAGCAGGTCTCCCGAGTCCCCCCCCCTTTCTTCTCTTTCCTCCCCCTTTTTTCCTTTTCTTTCTTCGAAACTTTTTCCCCCTCTTCTCCCCTTATTCTTTTTTCTGCCTTGCCGTCATTGAAAGCCATAAAGGCAGGAGCCCCCTTTTTCCCTTCCCTTTCTCCTTTCCCTTCCCTCCCTCTTAGATCCTTTCCCCCCTCTTCGTCAAAAACAGGTTTAAGTGCGTGGGAGCCAACAATGGACTTGGCGATGTTTTTTCCCCCTTCCTTTTTTTTTTTCCCTACTACAAGGTTTGCGAATATCAAACTATATTTTGGCAGTCCAAATGGGCAAAAGATCCTTTTTCTCCCCTCTCTGTCCTCTTGCCCCTTTTCTTCCCTTATAAGCTCTTCCCCCTCTCTTTCCCTCCGGTGAAGTGCATGTGAATCGTGGATGTTCGCGTATTTGTGTGTGTTGGAGAGCCCCTAATTGCAGTGATTCCCCCCCTCTTTCACCCTTCTTCCTCCTTCCCCTTCCCCTTCCCTCCCTTTCCTTAATGCTTCGTCGAGTGGAAAGGTGGCGCAAGGAACAAAGGACAGCCGGCGATGGAGCTAACCTAGTCTTTTTTCCGCTCTTTTTTTTCCCTCCTTCCTCTCTATTTACCTTTTGATCTCCTTTTCTTCCCGATTGTTCCTCCCCCTCCCAGTTCCCTTTATGGGGGGTGGCAGATTGGATAGGATAGACCTGCAGCGTTCAATCTGGCTGCAACGCTTATCCCTCCCTTCCTTTTTCTCTTCTTTTTCTCTCCATTTTCCTTATTTTCCCTTTATTTCCCTTTTCTGGTCGGTATATATAGGCACAGCCAAACGTTTGATGGCGACTTCTCGGTGGGTTATTGACGTTCCCCCATTCCTTCTTTCTTGCCTTCTTTTCTTTTTCACGATCGTTCTGTTGGGTTTCCCCCCTTCTTTATTTACTAATCTGATTGCCTCCCCCCCCCCCCCCCTCCCGTTTGTATTTGTTCTGCTATATCAGATCAGCCGCAATTCGCCGCGCTGAGTGGTGGGTCCTCTCTCCTTTTCCCCTTTCCCCCCCCCCCCCACACCCCACCCACCCCCCCCCACCCAAGGTGTGCTTGGCGGTGCGCGTCGTTTGGATAAAGGACAAATAGAAGTTTCCATGCAGGGTTTTCCTTTTTTTTCCTTCCTTTTTCTCCTTCTCCCTCCGGTTTTTCTTTTTTTTTTCCATTTTCCTATCAGCCCAGTCAGCGCAAAAAACAATTGCGAAAAAAATGCTGGAAAATTCCTATTTGGTCCTTCTCCCCCCTCTCCCCTTTTTTTCCTTCCTTTCTCCCGCCCCCCCATCTTTCCTCTTCTTTAATTGATGATAGAGGCCGAACCCTAAAAAGTACTTCCTTCCCCCCCTCCGGCCCCCCTTCTTAACCCCCTTCACTACTCGTTGCCCACACCGAGCAAACGTCACTTTGACTCGGGTTTCATCCCCCCCCCCCCCCCTTTTTTTTTTCCCCCCCCCCTTTTTTTCCATAGAACGCTCCTACCTTTTTCCTTTCCCCTATTGTTCCCCCTATTATTGGGCCAATCGGGACCAGCACATGAAAGCGCATGGACTGGTTCACAAGCCACTCCAATTTTCCCCCCCTTCTCTTTTTCCCTTTTCCTTTCCTCTTCTCGCCTGGACCTCCCTTTTCAGCGGACTTTAACCCTCTCCATGGACTGGGTCGGGCGTATAGTCAGGATGATTTTTCGCGTCTCCCCTTTCTTTCTTTTCCTTCTCCCTTTTCCCCTTTTTCTGGTGTTCCTCAAACCTCTTCCCCTTCCCCCCCCTACCGCGGTCGTGGGCACCAAAAAATCCTATTTAGTCCCGCGCTGCTTTCGTTTCCCTTTCCTCCCTTTTTTTTCCCCTACGCCGGTTTCCCTTGATACTTTCCTTTCCTTCTTTCCTTTTTTGGTCTATTGCCAATCTTGTTCCGTCAATGCAATTATAGGGGGGCTCTCCACCCCCCCCCTTCCTCCCTCCCTTTCCCCTCCCCCCTTCTGAACGTTCTCCTTTCGGATCCCGAGAAAGTAAGGTAAGGACCATTCGGCTTTGGCCTTTGTTTTCTTTTCCCTTTTCCTTCCTCCTTTTCTTCCTTTCTTGACCTCCGACCTTTTTGGCATTTTTCCCCCTTTTTTTTAATTAGATGAAATGGAGAGGCAGAGGGGAAAATGATTCTACTCTCCCCCCCCCCCCTCCCTGTTTTCGCCCCCCTTTAGTTTCTTTTTACACTTTTTTCCCCCACCCAATGTGGAATCAATTTGATATGGGAATTTACTTTTATGGCCTTCTTTTTTTCCCTGTACCCGAAATTCCCCTGGACCCCCTTTTCCTTCACCACACTCACTCGCAAGTTGTTTTATTCATAGATAGTATGCGATTCCTCGAAAAGTCGCATCCCTCCTTCTTTCCCCCTTTTTCCCCCCCTTTCCCCGCCAGTTTTTTCTCGGGAGTTTTTTTCTTCCTATCATTTCCCTTTCCTGATGTCAACCGAATAACAAGGAGGACGGTTAGGTTTTATAAAATTATGGTCCAGTAGGCGCCTGACTGTTTCTCCCCCTACTTTCCTCCTTTTCACAACTTGTGTCGTTCCTGTTTTTTTCCCCTACACAAAGCCAAGCCGCACTCAAAGAACTGGCAGCGGTTAGGGGGCTTTTCTCCTCTTCCCCTTTTCTCTTTTTGGGGTCTTTTTACCTTTTTAATTCCTTTTTCCCCCCTTTGTGGGAACCTTGCTGTCCAAGGTTATTAAGCGCGAGTTCATTCCGTTTTTTCCTCCTCTTCTTTTTCACTTGTTTCTTTTGCCTATCGCTCCGGCTTTCTTCTTCACACCTTCTACAGTATTTGGAGACAGAAAAATATTGTCAGTAATTTGGTTTTTTTTCTTTCTCTCCTCTTATCTCATGACCCGCAAGTTCCCTTTTCTTCCCTCCCCCCGATAATCACAGACAGCCAACTTTTTGAGAGGACTTCGGAGCTTGAATCATTTCGTGCTCCCCCCCCCCTTTTTATTTTTTTTTCTTTTTTCCCTCCCCCCTTTGCCAGCTTGTAATTCTTTTTTATTAACATTTTTTTTTTTCCCTCTCTTCCTCCCCTTGGTGCTTTGTTCAATGGGAGATGTTTACCTGTTCCGCACAATTGCGCCTATCGCGAATATTCTTTCCCTCTCCCTTTTTTCCTTTTTTTTTTCTCTGCTATGGACAAGCGCTCCCCTCTACTTTCGTTTGTTCCCTGTGCTTGCAGCAGGTACAAACATCTCAGCATTGACAAAGCACAAACGGCGGAGTACGTATTTTTCCTTTTTTTTCTTTCCCCCTTTTTGTTTCTAGTCCCTCCCCCCTTCTCAATTTTTCTCTATATCCCTCTTTCCGTCCGTCCTCTTCAAAAAGTGGATGGCTGTATATCTGGGAAGTCTTACCGATAAGATCCGATGGAACTTTTTTCCCCCTTTTCTCTTCCTCCCCCTTTTTCTTCCCCCCTCTTTCGTGGTTCTTGCCACTCTTCTCTGTGGTCATTTTTTCTTTCCCGACGGCCAATTTCCGCCGGTTTTTATGAAAAGAACCGGTTTGGATGAACATCCTTCCCCTTTCCTCCTTGGTACATTTTTCCCCGCGTTCCTTCTTCTTCCCACGGTGCAACGACCAACAATAGACAAGGTTTCAAAGCAATCGAATGGGTGAGGTCCTTTGCCTTTCTTCTCTTTTCTATTGTCTTCGGTCTGTCTTTCGTTGTTTTCGATTCCCCTTTCCTTCAGACGCCTTTTCCAGTCGCCTCCTGGACAATAACTTTATAAAACCGAACAGAGAAGGTGCTGCGGTTGCTCGAATTGAAATTACTGGCTCCCTCTTTTCCTTCTTTTCTTCTTCTTTTCCACCCAATGTCCTTGCCTCCTTTTCTTGGTTTTTTTTTCTTCCATCTGCCTACATATCTATGAAGAAAACGGGCGCGTTAGTTATGCCAGGCCTTGCTTCATTGCACTCTCTTCCTTTACTTCCCCCTTCCCCCTCCCCCCTCCTCCCCCATCAAAAGGGTCCCCGATCAGGAAGATACAAATTGGGAGGAAAATTAACACGAGGCCGTCAAAACCCTTTTTTTCCCTCCCCTTTTTTTCCCCCTTTCTCTTCCCCCCCAAAATCAAGTTCCCCCCGCCTTCCTTTTTTTTCCGCATATCCCCCGTATCTTTTGGCCGTCCAAACTGGAAAAGATCGTCGTCAAGCCTTTTTTTCTTTCCCTTTCCCTTTCCCTCCGAACACCCTTCTCCCTTGGCCCCTCTCCCCTTCTTTCCCCGTTTTTCCTTTCGATGTGAATCCGTGGATGTTAGAGTATTTGGTGTGGTGAGATAGCACCTATATGCAGTCCCTTCCCCCCCCCTTCTTCTTCCCCCCCCCCTCCTTCCCTTCTCAAAGCAGGCCCTTTTTCCCGACCCTTCTCCCATTTTTCTGCCTTCCCCAAAGAAATCAGAGCTGGGAAGATAAATAGGATTTTTGTGCCGCCTCGTTTTTTTCCCCCTTTCCTTTTTTTTCTTCTTTCTCCTCCTTTCGATCGAGTATTTTTCCGAGCCTTCCATTTCCATTTCTCGGGGGTGAAGATTGGATAGGATAGACTTCGCTTTCAATCCCTGCTCCCCCCTTCCCCTTTCTTTCTTCCTTCCCTTTCCCTGTCCTTTCTTTTTCCCTAATAAGTCCCATTCTCTCCCTGGGTTCGGCGTGCGTTCTCTAGGAGAAAAGCAACCGTTGGATGGAGAATTTCGTTGGGTTATGACGGCCATAATTATCTTTTTTTCCTTTCCCACTTTTTTCCCCCCTCTCGTTTAATTTTTTGGTTTTCGTCAGTGTTCATTCCTGTTTATTAATACGTGCTTGCAGGGCGATTACGGTGAGGGTTCGGCCTATATCAGATCTTCCTTTCTCTTTCTTCCCCTCCTTTCCTTTTCTTTTTTCTGTCGGCTGCTCTTCGTTTCCCTTTCTTTTTCTTCCTCTTTTTTGTCTCCGCTCTTTCACAAGAAGTTGATCGCTTAGTTCCTACTAATAGTTGTTGTTGTTGGGAAGGACTCTCTTTCCCCCCTTTTTTTCCCCCCTCTCCTCATCTCCAAACCCCCCCTTGCTCCCCCTGGCCCTCCCCTTTCTCTCCCCCCCTCACCCCCCCCTTTCCCAAATTACCGTAGCGAAGGCGAGAGCGCAACACCACGCAGCGCGGCCGCCTGCCAACTTTCTTTTGATATACTTTTTTTCCTTCCCTCTTCTGTCGACAACCGGAAGTGCAATTACGCCCATTAAACCACCCCCCCCTCTTCTCCCTTTTTTTCCACGCACCCCCCAACACCTTTTTTTTTTTTCCCTTCACCCCCCCGAAAGAGCGCCATTCAAACGTAGGAGGTGATTCATAGAGAACGCGCCTACCCCTTTCTTCTTTTTCCCCCCCTCTTTCCTCTTTCCCCCCTCCTCCTTGTTCCCCCTCATGATATTTCTTCCTCCTTTCCTATGTGCCGAAGCGTGAAGACAGGGATTGGAAGCGAAGGTATATCCGATACCACTTTGCCCCCCCCCCCTTTCTTCTTCTTCTGGGCGCTATTTTTTCCCAACTTCCATCGCGCTCCAGTACAGAGCTCATAGTCTAAGGGGTTCGGATGAAACACCCCTCTTTTTTCTCCTTCTTCCCCAAAACCCCTCGTCTTCTTTTTTTCCTGGCCGCCACCCCTTTCACGTAGAATTAAGAAGTTGTAGGGCCCCGACGCCGGGTTCTTTCTCTTTTCTCCCTCTTCTTTTCCCTTTCATTTTTCCCGTCACTTCCCCTAGGGGCCGCGAACCCCCCGGTGAACATAGAAACTTCACCTCTCCCTCTCCCCCTTCCTTTCCTGGCCCTTAGGCATTTTCTCCTTTTTTACCTATTCTAGTCGGATGAATATTGTGCAGACCCCCCTTTTTTTTTTTTCCCCCTTCCCCCATATTAACCTTTGACCCCTTCCCCCTCTTTATGGTGTGCGAGAAGATTGGGGGAAAATTGATTTGAAGGTAAGGAAAGTTTCTTTCCTCCACTTCGTTGGCACGCCCACGCCGTTCACAAAGGTTTTCTTTTTGTTGAAGTTTCCCACAATTTGGATCTTCCTGGCTTTTTTATTTTTACCCGTTACCCGAAAGGTCCTGCCGGATGGCTTGAATGAAGACAAAGGCAATTCCCCTTCCCCCTTTTTCCCCTTCCCCCCTTTCTCCCTCCCCATCCCAGTAAAACACTGTATTTTAAAGGCGCAGGACATTTGTGCCCCCCCCCCTTTTTTTCTTTCTCCCCCTTTCTAAGTGCTCTCTCTCGTGTGCCCGGATTAGGGCGCAGGTTAATTTTCAATTCGAGGCAACCGCTCACCGGACGGCGGTTCGGTTTTCTCCTTCTTTTTCCCTCTTTTCCCTTCCCCCTCCTTCCCCCCTTGTTTCCTTTCTCGACGTCCCTTCTCCCTCCGCCGAAAAGACAGCAGAAATCCAAGACATGGCCCCTTCTTTTTTTCCCTTTCTTTTGTGATTTTTTCCTTGTCCTCCGATTCTCTTTGGCCAAGACCAGAGTGTGGCCATTGGGTACCTTGCTTTCCCCCCCCCCCGTTTTCCTTTTTCCTTTCTTTCCCCTTCCTTCTTGCCCAACCCTCCCCCCATTTTCCTGCTTCCCGCTCTTCCTCTTTAGGCAAGAAGAACAGAAAGATGTAATAAATTTGGTTTTTTCCTTCTTTGTTTTTTTTCTTTCCCTCTTTAATCCCTCCGATTCATTTGAACTTAGTTTCCCTTCCCCCTCATCACAGTGTCCAGCCAAATTTTTGAAGAGAATTCGGATCTTGCTCATATCGCTCGTTTTGGCCCCCTTCCCCCCTTTTCTCTTTTTCCCCCACTTCTTTTTCGGTGGCTCTTAGCTATTTCCTTTCCTCTGGTTCTTTGTCAATGAGGAGATGTAACATGCTTCGCACAAGGTGCGCCTATCGCGAAATATCGCTTGTTTCCATTCTCTCCTGTTTTTTTTTGTTTTTTATCTCTCTCCCCCCCCTCTTCCGCTGCACCGTTCCTCCCCTTTTCCTCGCTTTTATCCCTGTTTCCCCCTCTCTGCATGACAAAGCACCCCGGAGATTAGTATTTATAACGCTGCGGGTGTAGCTAATGGTCTCTCTCCCTCTTTTTTCCCCCTTTTTTCCTTCCCTTTCAAAACCTGTTCTCAGTTCCCGTTTCTTTTCTTTTCTTATCTGGGCCGTCTTAGGATAAGATCCGCTTGGAACTTGCGGGTCAATTATCTTTTTCTCCCCTCCCCCCTCTTTTTTCCCCCCCCCCCTCTTCGAGCTTTTTCCCTTTCAAATTTTTTTTCCTTTCCCTGGTTTGTGCAAAAACAGGTTTGATGAACAGAAGTTCCCTTTTTCCTTTTTCCCCTTCCCCCCCCACCACCTCTTTTTTTTCATCTTTTTCCCCTCACCCCCCCCCCCCCCCCTCGACACTGTTTTCAAAGCAATCGATGGATGAAGGGCGAATTTCCCTCCCCCCCTCCCCCCCCCTTTTCCCTTTTCCCCCCTTCCTTCTTCCTCCTATTTGCAGTCTGCCTGTCTGGCCTATGGCAAGAACTTATAAAAAAAGAAAAGCCGCGGTGATGCGGTGCCTCTCCCTTTTCCCTTCTCCCCCTCCTTTTCCCCCTTGTCTCCCCTACTCTTTATGGACCCACCTTTTCCTTTTCTCCCTTCCCATACGGGTGGTTAAGTTGATGAGGACTTTTTCAGAGGAAATCTCTTCCTCTTTTTCTTTTCTCTTTCCCCCTTCCCCCCTCCATTCCCTGCTGCAGACATTCGTTCTTCCCCTTCAATTCCCTCCCCGCTCAAGCAGATCAAAGTGTGGAACTCAAACCGAGGCCGTCAACACCCGTTCATTTTTTTTCCCCTTTTTTCCTTCCCCTTTAATTCCCCCCCTTCTTTGGGACCCTTCTCCCCCATGTTTTCTCATATCAAAAAGGATATTTTGACGTAAAAACTGGCCAAAAGATTTTTCCTTCCCTCCTTTCTTCCTTCCTTTTCCCATAACCTCACATTTTTTCCTTCCCTTCCCCTTTACTTTCTCCTCCGTAACACGAGACTTTACATACGTGTGAAGTGCGATGTGATCACGTGGATGTTCGCGTCTTTTTTCTTTTTTTTCTTTTTCTCCCCCCCCCCCCCTTTCCCCTAGGCCCACCACCCCCTTTTCTCATAGTTTCTCCCCTTCTCCTTCCTAAGTGAAAGGTGGAGACGAACAAAAGACATCGCGCTGGAAGGCTAAATCGGATTTTTTTTCCCCTTTTCCCCTCCCCCCTCCCCGATTTATCCTCTTCATTGTTTTTTCTCCCTCTTTTTCTCCATCTCGCACATCATACGAAGATACGAAAGACCAGTCCATGGAGAGGGTGGTTCCCCTATTTCTCCCCTTCCCCTCTTTTTCCATATTACACGGCTATTTTTTTCGGATTTCTTCATTTCGCGTCGCATGGCGGTCACTGATGGGAAAAATACTATGGATACCCTCTTTTCCTTTTTTTTTTTTCCTCCTCTCCCCGCCCCCTTTTGATTCTCTTGTGGGTTATTGAAGGCACATATGAGCCTTGGTTTGGGGGTGAGTTGCCCTCTTTTTTTTCCCCCTATCTTTGATTGTTTTTTTTAGGTTTTTTTCTCTCATCCTTGCTTGAATGGCCCCCCCCACGATTAAGGTGGGAGGGTTCGGCCTATATTCTTCCCCTTTCCTTCCTTTTTTCCTCCCTACCCTTTTCCCTTTTTTTGAAGGTTTGCTTTCTTTTCG
>Ga0179593_1537599_pt1 | contig 13162 bp, 21 predicted proteins | sample CZODoug2_1_08_16_FD_185931 | JGI IMG/M metagenome (GOLD analysis project Ga0179593, IMG submission 185931) | Vadose zone soil fungal communities from Angelo Coast Range Reserve, California, USA - CZODoug2_1_08_16fungal (PacBio error correction) | ecosystem: Environmental > Terrestrial > Soil >... | reverse complement strand
ACTGGCATTTTTTTTCTCCCCACTCGTTTCGTCAGACGATCCTCTTTTCCCTGCTCGTCCAAAAGTCGCCCCCGCTAGCCCTGTCCCCCCCCTCCTTCTTTTCCCCTTTCTCTGCGACAGGTCCTCGGCTTGTTTTTTTTAGCAAAGGTGATATGCGGCTTTTTTTTTTACCCTTTCCTCCCAGGACGACCTTCTCTGGATCATGCTTCCCTTTTTTTCCCTCCCTCTTTCCCCCTTGGGCAGTAAACGAAGTGTTTTCTTTTTCCTCCCATGCACCGGAAATTTCCGCCTTTTTTCCCCCCCTCCCCCCGTTGGCTGGACTCTCTTTTCACTTACAACGTCTTGTGGTTACCATGTTTTTTTCCAACTTTTTTTCCTTTTCCCCTTCCTCTCAACAGGAATTGTTTCTAGGGAAAGCGAGGGGTGCCTCTTCGGTGGCCGGATACGCTCTTCTTTTCCCCCCCTGAAACAGTTCAGGGCTTTCGTCCGCCAGGAGAATTTGCTATACCTCCCTTTTCTGGCTCTACGATGGCGGGCGCTTCCTTTTGCCGTCCCCCTTCTTTCCCCCCCCTTCCCTTTTCTTTGCCCATGTATAAAGAATGACCCCCCTGACGCGCAGCCGATCTTCCTGGTACTCCGAGGCAAAGGACAACCCCTCTTTTTCTCTGCCTCTTTTTTCCTCCTTCTCCCTCCTCATCGATGAGCCAGTACCGCTGGTTTTCTCTTCTTGAATCCTAAGGCAACTTGGACGCGCCCCCTTTCCTTTTTCCCCCGTAGCTCCGCAACAACGATGGAACTTGTTTTTTTTAAGTTTTGTTCTGTCTCTTCTCCTTTCCCCCCTGGGACTTCCACAATATATCTCGTTTCATCTTTTGTTGTGGTGACCTCCCCCAGTAGCAAGTAGATCCCCAGTCTCTTTCCCCCCCCGGGGCAAAAAACCCCCAGCAGGTGAGAATCGCTGTTGCCTGGAGGCCAAGTGGCCGGAGATTACCTCTTCTTTCTTCCTCCTCCTTTTTAGGTAATGGATTTCCCCTTTTTCCGTATAATCTTCCGAAGATATAAGATTTTCCTTTTTTTTTCCCCTCCTTCTGTTTTCGCACGGGTAGGCCATGTCCTTAGAGGAGAACTTCTTTCTCTACATCCGGCGAGGGTCATCTTCTGCCCTTTTCAGAAGAACCGATGAGCTGAAAATTTCTTACTGCTGTTAGATCCCATAAATGAATGTGACAACCTTTTTTCCCCCCCCCCCCCTTCCGCTGGCGGACTCCCTTCCAGGCCGCTGTTTGCCCTATACTACAGTAAATTCTTTCCCCCTTCATCCAGAGAGGGCAAACAGCGCCCATGAGGACTTTTTTGGGCGCAATTTGCTTTTCCCTCCCGGGAGAAGCAAACGTTTTACACGAAGACGTGTAAGTCTGTTTTTTTTTGTGTTTACAGTGCCAGCCAACTTTCTTTTTCTTCCCCCCCCTGCGGAACATTTCCGGGTGCATTTTTCCCCCCCACCAAGCCACCTGCGGCTTCCCCCCAGCAGGTGTCTGGAAAGAGGGGTTGCGTTCTTTTCTCTTTCTTTTTCCCCTTCTTCTGTCGAAGGTCGACTGGGGGTGTGACCTCCCCTTCTCCGCATATATAAACATTTTTCCCCCTTCCTTGCCTCCGCGGCAATGTCGAAGGATTCGTTGTGCGTTTTTTTTTTTTTCTTCCCTTTTTGAGAACGGGGGTTGTCCTAGTGGGGCGCCGTGACACGTACCCTCTCCCCTCTCTCTCATTCCGGATTGCATGGATGACAACAGTGGTTTCTCACCCCTTCCCCCTTTTATTTTCCCCCTGCCGGATGAGCAGGCGCTTTTTTTTTGAAGCGGATTTAGACGAATTCTCTTTTCTTTATTTCTACGCAGCTGGAATACGCTTCCTTACCCAATTTTTTTTTCCTTCCTCCTTCCTCGGAAGAATGAGACTGGACGCATTCTCCTCCTTTTCATGAGGACGATGATGAGTTTTTGACGACTTTTCTTTTTTTTTTTTCTCCTTTTGGCAAGCCATGAACTGGAATTGAGATCTTCCTCGAGCTTTTTTTTTTTCCCCTTCTTTTTTCTTCTTTTTCATCCTTAGAGAGAGGAGTTGACGCGCCTTTTCCCCTTCGCCGATGGTGGAGAGAGTGCGCTTCCCCTTTCCCGCCGATGGAAGAGTTGGATTTTCCCCTCTTTCCCCCCTTTCCTTCTATTTTCCCCCCCTGCTTGGGAACGCGGGAGACGGTGACGGTTCCTCTTCGAGGATTGCGTCGCCGGCTTCTTTTAGTGGGTCTCCTCCTCTTTTGATGGCACCTCCGTTGTTTTTTCGTTTGCGCAAAACCAAAGCTCCCTTTTCCCCAATTCGTACGGAAGGTGCACCTGGTGTTGACCCTCTTATTTCCCTCCCCCTTTCCCCCCTTCCCACCCCACGCTTCTTAATAACCGCCTTTTTATTTTTTGCTTGCTATCCCTCCTATTTCTATACACCCCCACCTTTGTGAGCGATTTTTTTCTCTCTCTTTCCCTTTCCTTTCGGCTTGCGGACAGGATGTTTTATCCTCCCCTTCTCTTTTCTTTCTTCGTCCGTCCCGGGGAAGAGGAACGATCACCCCCCAGACGCTTCCTAGCCCGCCCACATGAAGTAAGCCGTACAAAATTTACTTCTTTTGCCCCTTTCCTTTCCCCAATAATGCGCGTTCTTCCCCCTTTTGTGCATGAGGAGGATAAGGATCCCAATTTCTTGCCCAAGGAGATGTGTTCGTGCTCCCCCTTTTCTTTCCTTCCTCTTTCTCTCAGGCTGTGGGATTGACGCCCGCTTTTTTTCAACCGCCCGCCAAATCCTGGTCCCCCTCCCCCCCTTTTTTTTCAAGGCAAAAGTCGGGTCCTTTGTTTGATTTTTCTTTTTTGTTCTTCCCTCTTCCCCCCCCCCCCAAGGCAGATCTCCATGTTGTGGTGTTCGTCCCTCCCTTCTCTTTTCTCTCATCCGTCTGTGTTGTTTTTTTTCTTTTTTTTCTCGCCGAACACAACAACATTAGCCTCCTTCCCTTTTCTCTTCCCCGGTGTAAATCGCCCCTCATGAAGAAAAAAAAAAAGGACTTCCGGACCTTTTTCTCTTTTTCCCTTCCCTTCCTTCGGCGGTGGGTAGCTACTTGGCTGAGGGTAAGGCTCCTTTTGGAGGCAGCCTCTGTCTCCCCCCCCCTCCCCTGATGAGCCAGGCAATCCTTCCGAAAGTAACTACACCTGTTTTTCTCGCACATAGAATTTCTTGCCCCCTTCTCTCTTCCGATTAAGACATGCACCGCACAGTTCTCTTGGGAAATTAAGAGGCATAATTTCCCCTTTCCCCTTCCTTTTTTTTCTCCGGTTCTGCTGCGCGGAGCGACGCGATCTTTTTTTTTTTTTTTTTTTTTTTCTGGCGAAGACTTAGGGAGCATTATTCCTTTCCCCTTTTTCTCATCATGAAGAAAGCGAGCTTCCTCACCACTCGACAAATCGATAACATATTTTCTATCTGATTCTCCCCCTTTTTTTCTTCATTTTTTCTTTTGATAAATCGTAGACTGTCCTCTTTTTTGGTGTGCGAAAAGAAACCTTCCCGACCATAAATAAGGTTTCCTTCTCCCCTCTGAATAAAGTACTCTCCAATCCGAAGAATGAGTTAAGGAACCGTCTCAAGATTTTCCCAAGTGTTGTACAGTCTCGCTTCACCCTCTTTTTCCCCTATTCCTCTTTTTCGACGGAAAAGGCTTTTCCCCCCCTCCGTGTGCGCGCAGTACGAGAAAGATTTCCCTTGCTTTTTTTCCCCCCCCTGCCTCAAGGATAATGCAGTCCCTTCTTACGTTCTCAACCGTCGGCTCAATAAGATCGCAAGTTCTGTCTTCCTTTTTCTTCCTGCCTCATCTTCGTACGCACAAATCCCAAAATAATCAGATCCTCCTCCCCCATTTGCTGCAGAATGCGTGCAGCTCATTTCCCTGCGTGTTCTCTTCCCCCCCTTCCCTTGGGTCAACGCCAGAAAAGTTTGACTTCTCCTTTTTCAAAGCCCTTCCCCCCCTCCCAGACGTCACCTACCTTCCGGCTTCCCCTCCTCTTTCCACCCACTTCTTCCCAGCAGCGCAGGATGATTTCTTTGCTGCTTTCCGGGTCCACTCTTTTTTCTTTCTTCTATCCGTAATGGATCGCGTTATCAAGTAAACTCTTCCCACGTTCGCAAATCAAAAGTTCGCCTTCCCCTTTTCCCCCCCTTTCCCCTACCCCCCGTCCTGCGACAGGTCTAGGCGTCCGTTTCTTTTTTTTAGAAAGGTTGAAATGATGCTTTTTCCTTCCCCTGCTATCCTTCGCCCTGAGGAACAATGATGTGGGTCTAATTTCCCCTTTCACTTCCTCTTGGCAGTACACGCAGTGGGTTTTCGGCCTTTTCCAATGAACCGGAAAGGTTCGCCTTTTCCCCCCGGGTACCGTTGGCTGGTAACCCCTCCCTCCCCTCTTCCCCCCCCTCCCCTTCTCCCCCCCCTTTTATTATAACTGCTTGTCCGCTTTTTTCCCCTAGGCTTACTCAATGGCATTGCTCTTTTTTTTCCTTTTTTTTCCGCTCTGGATATACTGGTGCCCTTCCATGCCTTTTCCTTTTTTCTTCAACTCCCCAGATGTGGGGAAGAAGTCCTTCCCTCCTTCTTTCTTCTCATTTCCCATTATGGATGCAAGCCCATTTCTCTTATAGACTACCCTTTCTTTTTTTTCGCCTTGTATGGAAAATATACCGCATGTCCCCTCATATTTATAATCGCGTTTTGCGCCCCCAATACTGATAGTTTCGACAGCCTTTTCCCCCCTCTCTCGGAATATTCGGCCTTTCCCGCCAAGTACCGCGGTTATAGCTGATGTCTTCTCCACTTGGAAGCGCACCGTACAGTTCGTTTTCCCCCCGCTAGCACCGATGGCAATTTTTCTTTTCTCTCTCTCGGGTATTATCTACTGCGAATTCCCCTTCTATTCCTCCTTCCTTTCCCTTTTTTTTTTTTTTCCGTCCAAGTAGTCTCCAATGGCAAAAAGGGAAAACCCCTCTCTCTCCTTTTTAAAAGGACCTTTTGGTTTCCTCCTTTTCTTCTTCACTCTTGAGGAGACGACAGAAGGCTTCCCTTTTCCCTTCCTCGAGGATGCGTTCCCATTTTCTCTTCCCTTCCTCTTTTCTTTTGGCTTTGCGCGTTCAAAGGGTTCGGCGGCAGATTTTTCCAATTTGCGATAAAAGCAGGCTTGGTCCTTTTTTCTCCTTTTCCCCCAGATGCGCCTGGAACTTTTTCTTTACATCAATAAATTCCCTTTCTCCCGTAGATGTGGCGGCTTTTCTTTTCTTCCCTGGTTTTAAGATGGCGACTCCCTCCTATCCGGCCGTTTAGTCCCCCCTCTTTTTCCCCTTTTTCCCCTCTACTTAAATTGCCAGCAGGAGTACGGGGGGTTTTCCGTCAAAGCAGTTCATTTTCCCCCCCCCCTTCCTCTTTTTTTTAAGTCTGGGATTTTTGTAAGATGCAAGACCAAAACCTTCTCTTCCCCAAGGAGGAAACAATTTTAACTTTTTTTTTCCCTTTCAGGCCGAAAACCCACCTCCCGGTGTCTGGAAGATTTCTTTTCTTTTTGGGCTCCATTATGCCCAAATGCGTCATTTCCTTTTTTTCTTTCTTTTTTCTTCTGCTCCCACGCGCAGGCATATTCACCCCCCCGGGCAACCGAACGGGAGCCGAGTCCTTTTTCTTTTTCCCTTCGGGTGTACGGACGCTGGGTGAGTTCCCTACTTTTTTCCTCTTTGCGGGAAACGGAACCTTGTATAGGAGGACTTTTTCCCCTCTCCTTTACGGATTCGATGGATGAACCCGCACAGTTCTTTTCTCCACCTCTTTCTTTCGCGACGGATGAGGAAGGCGCTGCTTTTCTTTTCCCTTTGACGCGGCTTTCGACGGAATGAGAGATTTTCTTGCTTTTTTGCCGAAGCGGGAAAAGCGGAGATTCACCCCGCGTTTTTCTCTTTCTTCCCTTTCCGAGGGAGCTGGAAGCAGTATGCGACCCTTTATTTTTCGTGAGGGGGTTCTTTTCTTTTTCTCTTTCCCCTCATTTATGTGTGGCGGTTTTTTGACTTAATTACGTTAGCAGGGGGAAGTCCCTTTTTTTTCTCGTTTTTATCTCTTTCCCTCAGGGCGCTCTGAAGGTATCCTTTTTTTTTTTCCTCGTGCGCGGAATGGCCGCGCCGCTTTTTTTTTTTTTTTTGGTCTGGCGGCGAACCACTCCTCTTTCCCTTTTTTCCCGCCGCGGCTGTTTTTTCCCCCCCCAACACGCTGGGACAGAGGGTATCTTCCTTCTCCCCTCCCGGCGATTCGAGGATTGGCTTCCCTTCTTTCTCTTCCTTTTTTGTTTGGATGGCCCCTGAAGCCCAGGGGTGTTAGTTTCCCCCTCTTTTCGGATTTTCGCCGGGCGTCTTTTTTTCCCCTTTTCTTTTCTTTCCCCTTTTGCTTGCGCGGAGCGTGAAATATTGGAGAGATTTGAGAGTGAGTTTTTATTCTTTCTCTTTTCGAAAATGTGGAAGAAGACCCGTCCTCTCTTTTTTCCCCCTGTTTCCCCTTTCTCTTGGGAAGAAGGGCCCCCCCTTCGAAAGACCGCTTCGCAGACCAAGAGCCCCTTCCTCTTTTTCGGAGGTAAACTAATGCGCTTTGCGAGAGGAGCATAGAGTGAACTTGTGCCCCTTTTTTCCCTTCTTCCTTTTCCTCCCTTGCGGCAAGGAGATGCGCGTTTTCCTCCCCAGAGGGAGGGCGTTCTTTCCTGTGGATTGCCGCAAGAAGAGAAGACTCCTCTCCCCCTTTCCCTCCTCAATCAGGGACCGTATAGACCCCTTTCGAAGCTCTTTCCTCCTCCTCCCTTTTCTTGGCCCCCATTTTTGTTGGATTCATCCGGGGCTTGGGGCGATTTCCCACTTTTTTTTTTCCGGCGCTATCAATCTACTCTCTTTTCCTCATCTTTTTTTTTTTTTTTCTTTCCCTCCCCCCCACACCGACTACTTTCTTTTTCCCCCTCTCCCCACTGCCCACGGAATGAAGCCCAACCCCCTAGTGTCCTTTTCCCTCTTCGCTTTTGGGGATCCCTTCTTTCTTTTTTTTCTTCCTTTTGCGAGAGGCGGGCGGAAATCCCACCTTCTTTTCCCCCAGAAAGGTCAATAAATCTGTGGCTTCTTTTTTCTTTTCCGCATTGAGGAAACTCTGCCTTCTCTTTCCTCCTCTCTCCTTCCTTTTCCCTTTCTTTTCAATAAGCGCAAAATTAAATGTGCAGGTTACTTTTCTAACGGATTGGGTAGTAACGGCTGCCCATTCTTTCTCCTTTTTAGCCTCTCTTCTTGGGTAGTATGAAAATATTATTCCCTTAACAATCTATCTTTTCCCCCTTCTTCTCCATCGAACCCTTTTTCCCCTCTCCGGCAAGAAAAAGGTTGCCTGAAGCTCCCTCTTTTTTCCCTTGCCGAAATCCAGCAGTTTGGTTTTCCCTTTCCCCTATAAAAAGGTTGAAATAACCTTCTTCCACCCTCCACCCCCGTTGCCGACCGCCAATCAGAGATTCGGTCCTTCCTCCTTTCTCTCCCCTCCCTTTCCCCAGGTGTTGGCCAGAATAGAGCCGGTGCCATCCACCCCCTTTTTTCCCTTTTTTTTTTCGCCTACAGGCAGCGCCTACCCCTCTTTTCTTCTCTTTTTCTCTTCTTTTCACCCGCGAGAGATCCGGGCTCCTGCCTTTTTCACCCCTCCTTCAATCAGATCGCAAGTACAGGTTTTTCCCCCCCCTTTCATTCTTCGTCAGACAAAACATACGTACACCTCCTCCCTTCCCTTTCTCCCCATTTGCTGCAGAATGCGTTTCCCCGCCTCAGAGAATTAACCCCTTTTCCATCACCGTGTGAATATAAGAGGATTCCCTCTTCCTCCCCTCCCCCTTCCTCTCCAATTCCAGGCGACCTTTCCCACCGCAACTCTGAAATGCTCTCCTCCCTGCTCACGGAAGACGCACCGCTTCTTCCGTTTCTCCCCTTCATCTTCCCTCGAATAAGTAATGACGATCGCGTTTCGTCCCCCTTCGTTTCCGTGTAAAGCTCGTCGCCCCTTTTTTCCTCCTTGCTCTCCCCCCGGTAATAAACAGCGTCCGTTCTATTCCCCATTCCCCTTTTCCCTCTTTTCCTTCTTTCCCCCCCTTTGAACCGGAGGTAGGCCTTTTTGGTGTGGCGGCGCACAAGTTCCTCCCTTTTTTGGCGCCATTGTTGGACAGTTGGGCCTCCTTTCAGTCTTCCTCTTTTTCCTTCTTGGGCCGTACCCGCAGGTGTTTTCTTGCCAATGTATGGACGCCAAACCTTTTTCCTCTGGGGGGTTTGTTTTCCTTCTTCCCCCAAACGACGTTTTTGTGTGCCCTCAGAATACAACGTCTTTCGTGTTTTCTTTCTTTTCTGTTGGAACCACGTTGTTCCCTTCTGTTCCTTTTCCTTTTTTTTTTTTCCTCATGGCATGAAGTAGAGGAATTTTCTGGCTACATGGTGCTTCTGCCGTTATTTTCCCCCCCCCTTTTTTCTGAACCAGTTTAAGCGGCGCGGAGTGCGTCTTTTCCCTTTTTTCTCCCCTTTTCTATCTGTACACAATTTTATGTTCGCCCTTCCAGAAATTTAAGGACGCATTTGTTTTTCCTGTGCACACCTCTCACAGCTTACTCCCTTTCTTCTTTCTCCTCGGCCGCCCTGCCTCAATACTGATCGAGAGCAATCCCCCCCGGAGATATTGTCACTGGCTCCTGTGCCTTTCCCCCTTTTCCCTCGGTTCTCGATGCTGTCGGGCTCCTCTACTTTCTTTTCCCGCAAAGGCACCTTTTTTTGCCACTGGTGTCTCGAAAAGCTCCAATTTTTTTCTTTCGCCCGATAGAGGGATGGCTCTCTTCTTTGCCGCCGCCGCGTTGTTGGTTTTTTTTTTTTTGTGCCTTCGCAAGGAGATCCACCTCTCTTTCTAAAAGGGCAAAACCCCCCACAAAGTTTTTGTGTCGCTCCGGGTGCACGGCCTAAGCTGCTTCGGGGACTTGCGTCAAGGTGAAGTTACATGCGGAAAGATTGAGTCGGAAACGCGGGGTAGGACTGTCCCCTTTTTCGCAGGTCGCGCCCGATATAAGATCGGCTTTCTTTGGTCTGTTGGGCTGCTTCCGTCTTTTTTTCCCTTTTTTTCTTCGGCCGAGGAGAATTTTCGCCCCCGTCGCGGGTAATGAGGTAGATGTTCCAAATTCTTTTTCCCCCCCTTTTTCTTCCCTTTCTGCACAATCGAAGCGCCCCCGCCCCCTCAATGGTAATGAGAGAACTTTTTTTCGCGCAAAGGGACCCTTCCTTTTGCACACATGCGAAGACACCATTTCCCTGGAGACTACCCGCTCCCTTTAATAAGGCCCCTTTTCCCGGCGCTGAAAAAAGCTCTTTTCCCTTCCCCCTTCTTCTTAAGCAGAGTACGGGGGCGCATTTTTCTTTCCAGCAGGGATAAGCAACGTTTGTTCCCCCCCCTTTTTGGTAACACGAAGACGTTGTCATGAGAGGGTAAGATTTTTTCCCCTTCTTCTTTGTCCGTCCCCAGGCGTCCCAGTTCCTTTTTCCCCTTTTGGAAGGCAGAAAAACACACAATGCTGGTCTTCCCCCCCCAGGTGTAGGGAAGATGGGGCTGTTCTCAAAATGGTCACCTCCCTTCCTTTTTTCCTTTCTGACCTGTGCGCGAAAAACGCCTCCGCTATTTCCAAATTTCCTCCCTTTCCCTTTCCCCCTGTTCCTCGGACCTGTAGAAGGAAGTGTTACTTCTTTTTTCTTTTTCCCGTTCGGCGCACGGGGATTTTGCGACTTTTTCCTTTTTTTTTCCCCTTTTTTTCTTTCTCATTACTTTTGGCTCCCCTCCCCTTCTTCCCTTTTTTTCCCCCCCAAGAAAGTAGTGGAGAACAAGAATTCTTTTGATGAGAAGGCGAGGCTGGGTGACTCCTCTCTTTTTTCCTGATTCTTCTTTTTTCGCAGGAATTGCGCTTTCCCCCAGGGATTTTCGGGATTGTTCGAGATCAAACGGTGCCTGGACGGTTTTTTTTTTCTTGTTCTTCCCCCGCGGAAGAATTTCTTTTCCCCGCCTTTTCCCCCCTTCCCTGGCCTATATGAGGAAGCTGTTGTTTTCCTTTTTTTCTTTTCCCCTATCCTTCCTTTTCGTTCGAAGGGGGAAAGCCCTCTGACTTTTTCCTTTTTTTTTTTTCTTTTTTCTTCTATTAATGGAAGGTTTTTTCTTTTTTTCGCGAGAGGCGTTTGTCTTCCACTCTTCTTTAGCGTCAATGTCCGCTTTTTTCTTTTTTCTGGTAGGAGAAATGCCCTACTTCTTTTTTGAGGAACCAGCAGTCTTTTTTTTTTCCTTTTTTTTTTCCCAACCCGGCTGGGAAAGAGGAGAGCGTTCACTTCTTTTCCCTGACCCTCGGATTGGAGTAGACGCCTTTTTTTTTTCTTTTTTTTCCCCTTCTTTATAGTTCTGGGTGGATCCCATTTTTTTATTCTCCCCCCTCCCCCTTTTTTCTCCTTTCTGAGAAGATTTATCACCCCTTTCTTTGGTGCTGGAGCGGAGAGTGAAATATTCTTCCCCTTTTCTTGGTTTCCGCGATTAAGTCTTTTGATACTTTTATTCGACTCCTTTCTTTTCCCTCTCTTATCAGAAGGCTCGCCGTTCCTTTTCCCCTCTTCACAAGCCATAGCAGTTTTTTCCCCCTCCTCTCCCTACTGTCAGCGTACTGGACATTCATATCCTTCCCCCCTTTTTTTTTCTGCATTAGATGAACTTTTCCTTTTCCGGAGGCATAGGGATATTTCCCCCTCCTCTTCTCCTCTTTTTTGCGGGAGTGCATCCCCTTTTTTGGTGAGTAAGCTCTTTTTCTTTCCTTTTTTTTTCTTTTCTCCTCCGCGAAAGAAGAACGGAGCGCGCCTTCCCTTCCAGTATACCCACCCTTTATTTCCTTTCTCCCCTTTCCCCTTTTTGGATTTTTGTGAGCCCTTCACCTTCCTTTTTTTTTTTCCTTTTTCCCCCCTTCGAAGTACTTGTGTGGTGTAGGCGCTATAAAACTTTTCTATCTTTTTTTTCTCGAGACGAACACACAATTTCCCCTTTCTTTGTAAATAGCAAATTTCACCAAAAATGCAGAAAAGGACTGTTGCTTCCTCCTTTTTTTGATACTTGCATGGCTTTGAGGGCGGGTCTCTTTGAGATTTCCCTTCGTTCCTTTCCCCCCCCCCCCCCCTTGCGGAGAAAGGCAATAATCGCATACATTTCCCTTTTTTTTAGACGAGAAACCTTTTTTCCCTCCCCTTCGGAAATATCCAGATGCCTCTCATGTCAGACGTTTTCTCTCCTTTTTCCTTCCGCGGCACCATATTTACAGTTGACCGGTCTGATGCCGCGGGCTTTCTTTTTCCCCTCTTTTTTCCGGCTCAGGAATTCGGGTTCAATTTTTTCCCCCCTGCAGAAAGCGAGAATGAATCTCGTACCCTCGTAAACGCTCCGAGAAAGAAACAGGTGCACTTTTCTCCCTCCCCTCAGCTTTGGTTTGAGCCCAGACACCTTTCTCCCCCTTTTGCAATAAAGATAGATGCATAACCCCAATCAGAGGGTGTTTTTTTTTTTTTTTGGGGGGGGGTTTGGTTGTTTTTTTTTTTTTTTTTCTTTTTTTTTTGCTTTATTTTTTATTTTCTTTTTCTTTTTGGGGTTTTTTTTTTGCTTTTCTCTTTTTTTTTTTTTTTTTTTTTTTTCCCTTTTCCTTCATTCCTTGCAAGCCGTCAAAGTCTTTCCAGCGTGTGTCCAGAATCGAGTACCCCACTTCTAAAAATCTGAACATCGAGTTGAATGTAGCGCCCCCTTTCTTCCCCCCTCGGTCTCGCCGTCCGCGCACGAGTCGGAATGCGCCCACACTCCCTTTTCCCTCCTTTCCTTTATCGCCTAACGCGCTTTCCTCTTTTTCTTGCCCCCCTGAGACGAAGTTTTCTTCCCTCCCCCTTTTTTTTTTTTCCCCCTCTCAGCGTAATCCATGCCGGCTCTAATTTTTTCTTCCTAATGCGTGCCAGATCAATTTTCTCGAATTACAGTTCCTTTTTTTTCTGCACCGTTTTGCCTTCGCGTATTCCAGATGAGGCCCACCTCACCCCCTCTTTGAAAGACGCGTCAACTCCCCCAGAAGAGACCCCCCCTTTTTTCCCCCCCCCTTGATTACCTTTCTCAATGGTATTTTCCTTCCGTCCTTCTTTTTTTTTCCGAAGATAATGATGCAATCCCTTTTTTCGAAAAAGTAGCAAATACCCCGTGCGCCTCCCCCCTTCTCTTCCCCTTTTTCCACCCCGGACGGAAAACGTCCGGCGACCTTTGTCTCCTTTTTTTCCTTCCCTCTCTTCTTCATTGAGGAGAGTGTGGGTTTCCCTCCTCCCATTAGAACATGGGAAGTTCTTTCCTTTTTTTTCTTCCTCCCCTCTTTCCTCCATGACAAATATAAAGAAACCTTTTTCCTTTCCTGCAAGATGTAGGTCCCCCAACGGAAAATGGTTCCTCTTTTCCCCCCCCCTACGTTTGGAGGAATCTTAACCTCCGCCAGATCCCCCTCCCCAAATGGTGGAACCCCCCCTTCTCCCACGTACTCTGCTTCATCAGAGAATTGTCTTTTTTTTTTCTTCTTTCTTTTTCTCTTTTCTTTTTGTGCCGGATACCTGCTTTATCTCGACTATTCTCCTTTCCCCTCGCTGTGGGAAGCAGTACGCCATGGCTATAATCCCCCTTTCTCCTTCCCCTTCTGGCTGGAACGCATTGCAGGTTTCCCTGCTTTCCCCTTTCCTTTCTTCCTTCTTTTCCAGAGAATTATGTACTCTCGGATTTAGCGAAAGCTTTTTCCCCCTTTTTTCCCCCTCCCCCCTTGAGGACCAATACTGATCGCAACCTCAACCCCCTCCTCCCCCTCCTTTTCTCGAAAAGAAATTAATAGATGCCGCCCTACCTTCCTTTCTTGAATCTAAGGAAAATTGGATTTTTCCCTTCTTCCCATTATCTTCTCCCGCTGGCACACTTGTTTGAAACTGTTTTCTTTTGTCGTATTCTTCTTTCCCTCCCCCC
>Ga0179593_1464681_pt1 | contig 13162 bp, 11 predicted proteins | sample CZODoug2_1_08_16_FD_185931 | JGI IMG/M metagenome (GOLD analysis project Ga0179593, IMG submission 185931) | Vadose zone soil fungal communities from Angelo Coast Range Reserve, California, USA - CZODoug2_1_08_16fungal (PacBio error correction) | ecosystem: Environmental > Terrestrial > Soil >... | reverse complement strand
CGCTTTTCTTCTCCTATTGACTGATCCCATAAAGACATGAATCTCACCCCCTTCCGACAGACCCCAGTTGGGCCTCCGGTTGCATTTCGATTTTATCCCTTTTTTTTAGCCCTCTGATCGGATGGCTCCCAGCCATCGTAACTCCGGTCTGTATTCGTTAGACAGCTCGAGTCTCAGCCTTGCCTAGCACGCTTTCCCGAACTCCCCCCTTTACCCTTTTTTGACCGCCTTCGTTCCTTCGATCTTCACAACAACCTGAGTCTATCCAAGTGCAGGTGTTTGCATTGGTGGCGTATGATTGATGGTTATAATTCCAAACCCCCATTTCTGCCTTTCTTTTAGAGTATCTAGTTCTATTCCGAATCAGCTTGTGGGGGGTGGCTTTCTCCCGGCTCGAGGTTGACCAAGGGTAGGCTTTTCTGTTCAGATATTCCCCTAATGAGTGACCTAGCCGTCCCCTTGCATTTTACCTTCCCCGCGCGTACTGAAGGAAAGACCGTCTCTGAAATCTTTTTTCTTTGCCGCCCCCCTACTCCCGGTGGGAACAAACCACACTTCGTTGACGTCTGCGGTCTCTTCAATGTCTCCTTCGGTTTTTTCAGTCTAACTCCTTCTTGTATCGGCGGATACTCCTTCGGTCCCCCGTATCAGCTGCCGCCCGGCTTAAGCCCCCTCAGGTTGACGTTCCAGCTCGTTTTTGGGAAGCGTTTTTTCCGACGAAAACCGAACTTCGGCGCCACGCCTTGCGCCTAAACGGGATTTTTTCCCTGTCTCGCGGCCCGAAAGACGAAGGTCCACGCCGTAGACTGTCGTCCAGGCCTGTCCCGCCTCTTTAGGAAAGGTCCCTAATTTTGAAGTCTTCTCGCGTTTTTTTCTGCCGCAACCTTCCATCCCGCCATGATCTAGCATTTCCTCAGCGCGTCCGTTTCACTCCGAACCGATCTCTCCAACTATGCTCCCGTTATTTGTCTCCATAGAGAGAAGAGCATACCGAGGTTGATTGTTGACCTCGTGAGAACCGTGTGTGATAAGTTAGTCGCTCCCCATCCGGCCTTAGCCCAACTCGTTTCCACCCTCCCATACCGGGGTTTTTTTTTAACGCCGGCAATACCAATCGCGAACGTCTCCTCCAGCACATACGCCGGATGGCAGGTAGTGAATATGTTCCCCGCGTACTCTTTGAGACGGGAATACCATGTCGGGCGGCGGCCAGGACTCAACTCCCTTCCTCCTCCTCGAGACCCCCAGCCACGAAGAATCAATGAGAGTAAGCGGATCTCCCGCCCCGAGGCCTTCAGAGCTCGAAACAGTCCGCTCTCGTCTGTTCGTTGAGGTGTTCCTGCGGGACGATCTGCAGGGTGGTTTTCTCCGTCACTAGTAGTTTTGAACTCTTCTCGCTGACCTTCAGTAGACCAGCCGTGGTAAGGATTGAAGGTTCCTTCCCTTTCTTTCTCTCCTGGCTTCGTCCGTACCAACGTCGAGTAATCACCTAACCCCACTGGGTCGAGAAATGAACCCCTCGGTTTTTGACTTACCCGTTTCTTTCCCGGCTTGCGACCCAGGACCAGTAGTACTCATAATCACCTCTGGCTCAGCGGCATAAGACTTTCCTTATTGCCGAGCGCAGAAGCTTCCGCGAGGCACGCCACGTCGTTGCTTAGGGAGCAACGGTCCAGGAGACACTTTAGTGGCATTCCCTCCTTCTGGTAGAAAAGTCTGCGCGGGAAATGACTCCACGCCTTCGCCGGCGCAATAATAAGGGACAACTTCAGCGAGCGGTTTTTTTTTTCGCACATCGCCCGCTAAAGCCAGCTCCGGTGCAGGGGACTCTTACCCCCCCGCCCTCTTTTTTCGTTCCAGTGTTCCCGGCAGGGGGAATGCAAGACAGTTGCACACAACTGTGCAGGTTTAAGATCTAAGGGGACCGATCTGATACTCCTCCTTTTTGCTTTTTATTTGGATTTCTTCCCAATCATATCACAGATCTTTTCAATGTATTCGTTCGTCTTTGCCCGGGCACACGGACCGCCACAATAATGTTCTTGGTGCGCCGAGTTGGCCCTGCCCCTGGTAATTGTATGTAGTCTATCGTTTCATCCATTTTCCGACGGTTAGCAGAACTGGTGGCTGCCCTTGCGGGTCGCGGAGTCCTGCTGGACGCTTCTTTGGGACCGCGCGTGGGCACGGGGAGAAGAGATGTTACTGCCGGCCAGCATTCGTAGTGTACCTTTTTATACTCGCCGTGCCGGGGCGTGCCGATCGTTCAGTTCTTCTTCTCCCCCCTTTCACGCCCACCCCCGCTACACGGGATGCCGATAGTGGAGCCTCTTTTTCTGAGGAGGACGCCGCACGTATCTCCTGTAGAACGTTTTTCGTACCCGTGGTCCTTTCTTCCCCTCCTTCTTTTGCCCCTTTTTCTGTGATTTGGATGGACGCTGTCCCCAGTTGACGACTTTGGACGCGAATGCGGCCGCACTAGACTTCCCCCTCTACCTTCCGCTGTTCTACGTCGAGTTATCCTACAATCCTACGCCAGATTAGTCTACCGCGTGCGTGTCAGTACCAATCTCCTCTACCCTGAAGCTGGCGCTTTTTTTTTAGGATAGAGGAGACGAACGTTCTGGCTTCGTCGTCGGGAGCCCGTTAAGACTTTCTGCTCCGGTTCTTTTTGGGTTTCGAGGAGGCTTTTCTAGGAAAGCTATCGGGATCGGGCCCTCCCGGTGGCAGAGCCCGATTCCCTCGGACCACAATCAGGAACGCCCAGAGGAAAGAAGTGAGTATGTTTGGCGATGGACGTGTCGTCGTGTACTTTTTTTCCTGTTTCGAGGTGATCGGTCGGACGTTCTTCTCTTGCCATATGGGTTTTCGACCTCCACGTACAAACATAGAATTCGCCGTTCTCTGTCCACGATGGCGCCCGCTGGAGTCCTATGCTCGAGCTGTGGGATTGCCCGGTTATCGGAGCGCTGGAGAGGCATTTAACTGGGGATCCCTGACAAGATCGTTTTCAAGGAATCTTCTTCATGAGTCGCGGGGCCGCGCTGTACAGGCGTCCAATAAAGTCTTTTTTCCATCCCTTTTCTCTTCGGTCCGCTCGACAATAGTAGGAGTCAAGGTCGTGGCGCCGGGCAGATATCTTGTTTGTGAACACACGCTTAAGCTCGCCATTGTTAACGCGGCACTGGCGCCTCCGCGTTCGAGGAGGGCAGCTGAATGCCGACTCGTGGGAAGAACAGCCGATCCGCTTCTTAAACTGAAGGCAATTTCCAACAGCCGCAGGCTCACCGGTGCACGTTTGTTGAGGAAACGGAGTTAGTCCGTCCTAAGGCGGCTGGATTGCTCTCAGACATTACGCGCGTTCAGGGCAACACTTGCCGTACCTTCTGTTCGTTTCCATCTGGAGAGAGACCTGAGCCCTTTTCGGGCTTCCTCCCCCCCTCTAAACCAGGATAAGCCATAACTATCGGAGTACGCTCTCTTTCGAGACTCCTCAGCCTTGTGTTGTGCTTATCAATCGGAGGCAGATCCTCACCTGCACTAAATTTGTTTACGGATGTTGGGGACGTCTAGCATCATCATCCCCGCGCGCTCTATACTGGCGTATGCCCTTTTGCGTCCCTCGCGCTCAGCGAGGCAATCATTTTCGTTTTCCCCGAGATGAGAGTACGGCCTCCTTTTGCTCTCTTCTCAAATTGTGCTCAAACGCAAGCACGTACTCCGGACACCCCCCCCTTGTCGGCCTCGGGTTTTGGGCTTTGGGACGGAGCATAATTCGGAGAACTGCGCCATCTCCCCAAAACCCAAACCTCCCTCCTTTAATCAAGTTGTGTTGTTTCCGATTCTGGGCGCGTTCTCAGCGTTTTATGCTAACAGACAGCCCCCCCCCCTCCCCCCCAATCCCCTGGGGCCGCATAAGGGCTTTCGACTCTTTCTTTTTACCAAGTTGTAGAATTCTGAGACATGTCCTAGGAGGCCTCCGGATGAACTATCTTTCCCTCTCAGTGTCCGCCTCCGTCCGAGACATCAGGTGAGCCCGGTTCCGGCGACCTCTTCCGGATAAGGGTCGATCGTTCCCAAGCCTAGCCAGTGCCTGGCATCTTTTGTCGTTTCTCCTTCTCGGAGGGGATGGCACCCCAACATTCTTTCCGAAGAGAGAGTTCTTTAATAAAGAAGATATGCGTTTTTCGGTGGTGAGCTCGTCTGGGAACTCCCTGTAACGGTAACGGGCGCGTATCTCTTTCGAGATTGAAAGATACGGACATTCCACTGTACCCGCGCGAAAAGAAGGAGCTCCCGGCCAGACATAGATGCTTGTCTCCCTAATAGGAGTGGTGGAAAAGCCCCCGTTGTTTTCCACCGTTTTCTCTTTTGAATGGTATGAAGACTTTTCTACCTCCCTCACTCAGGGTAGAGCTGACTCTCCGGAGAAAGCGTCGAGGATTCAGCTGCCCGCAATGGTATTTTCGAGCTTTTGGCGCCAAATATGCTTTGAGTGGAGAGATTCCTCCGACCCTTAACGCGTGTTCACCAGAGACCCATGAGAACTGCCCTGAAAAGACTTGTCTCGAACGGTACTTTTTTTTCTAGAGGAAAGAAGCCGAGGATGGAACTCCGGGGAGCGTAAGGAATTGTTCCACGTAGGCCACGCACCCCTTCACTTAAGCATCGATGTGTGAGACTGACCCCAATCAGGATGATTAGAGCATGGCCAGCGCTCCGCTGCCAGGACTTTTCCCGCAACGATCGAGCCTAGGATGTGAGCGCCTCCCTCTTTCTTGAACTCCGCATGAACGCTTTATAGTTGACTTCATGTAGAAACATTGTTTCTTTAGAAAGACTTTTTCGATTAAAAAGAGGCCCGTCGAGGGAACCTTCTTTCTTTCCTCACATAAAGAAGTAACGAATGCGGCCTCCCCTCGAACCGCTCCGCAGCATGAAACCAGGACTGGATTTTCTGAGTTGTTCCGCTTTTACTGCGCGCTGTGGATAGTTATTTTCTCGTTCCCCTCGAAGATAGCTTCGCGGCCAGTTACCCCCCCTCAGAGACCTAAGACCCACTTCACCGTGAGTGAGAATCGGAACTATGGGAGATTCCTCACTAGAGAGCCCCGTTCCTCTCCTCTTCTCTAATATAACAGGATCCGATCCCTTTTCTCCTCGTCGGGTTGAAGAGACAAGCAACCTAGTCTTGTTCCTCCCCCCTCGCGTAGACGATAGTGATGAACTCGACTTTTCCCATCGGAAGGATATGGGGAGGAATATGAAGGGCCCCGAACTATTCAGGGATATTAAGTTTTTTCCGAACTTTTATCCTTCCTCCGTCCCATAACAACCTCCCCCCCTTCGAGAGAAAGATCGAATAAAGCCCTTTCCCAACACTTAGGGTGTTGACGTACTAATTCTTGCGACCAGGAGTTGATTCTTCACTCCTAATAAACCGCGGATCAAGATGATCTTGGTCTTACGCCCCCCCGCGGTAGTATGTTGACAGTAAGACTTAGGACGAGCTTCCCCTCCCAGGACCTTGCTTAGTATACCCCTTTTTCCCGAGCGAACGGTGCGCCGTTTCCACCAAGCACAGGACCCAATTCCGCAACACGCTCCACCGCTGAGAGCTTTCCCCCCATGTGCAAGACGACTTCGTCCTCGCCTGAAATCGAAAACATCTTACAGTGACACAGCCTCGGGTTACCACTGCAGTCGACCTCCCCACCCCTTCTTTCCCTGTGGACCTTCATACACCACCGGTACATTTTTTTTCCCTTCAGGGTGAACGGCAGGGACGCCCTGGCCAGCCCCACTTCCCCCCCCATGTCGAGTTCCGGGTATATTACCTCTCCTTTGTTTTTCTCGTTGATACCCGATTATCTCTTCCAGCGCTGTGGGCCAATTTATATGACGTATGTCTATGGAGGGCACGGACAGAACCAAGTCCTTTCTTTTTTTCTACTCACTAAACGGGACCTTACTAAACCCCCTTCCCATTCTGGATGTACATTTAAAAAGTCTAGCTTCCGCGGTGTCCCCTTCAATCTGGTGGGTACGGGAGGCTCCTCTTTTCCTTTTGACTTTTTCTCTGAGATGGCCCGTGACGTCCCGCCTTCTCCTTACTTCCTTCCTTCCAGACTTACTTCTCCTTTTCTACTCTCCCAATTTTTTTTTTCCCGCTAGAGCATTCTCATAGGCACGAAACCTACTTTTACCCCCGTTGTCACTTTTCTCATTAGTCACGCTGGGGAAGTCGAAAGACCCCCTTGGTTTCCATCTGGAGAACGTCGTACGTCACCAACGACCACCATCCCTAAGTATTCCTTTTGGAGATGCTGGACTCTTCCCTCGCAAGTTCTGTTTAGCGGAAGCCATTTGTTCTGATGGAAGACTAGCGTACATTACCCCAGTCTTTCCTTTTCCGCTTTTAGCCTTATTAAAATCGACGTTTCTTCGCGTACCTCCTCTTTCTTCTCCTCCCTTAAGTAAAATAGACTGTCGGTTTAGCCGGAAGATGCGTCTATGGTTCTCGGATTCTCTACGGGCTCGAGTTTTTTCTACTCCAGTTGTCCTCGGTTATGAGTGGGTGTATTTTCTCTCTAGTTGTGGTCTGTCCTCTCTTATTCGTCTCAGATTTAACGCGATCCATATTCTTTGACCCCCCAATTGACCCTAGGCCCAGGACCTTCTTCTTTGCGTTAGGATTTCGGCTCGTTATTATACGTTCATAGTCGCGGTTGGCGAGTTTTTGACCATAGACTTCCTGATTTCTTAATTTTTTTTTTCCAACTCCCACCCTTTTCCTCAGAGGAATAGACCTAGTTCATTTCTCCCTTCTGAGTCGACCACATAAGTGTTCTGTGCTCGAGCTGGGAGGAGATTCCCCCAGGCATCAGTTTGATCGGTTCTCTGCTCTGATTTTCCTTATCTGATGGGGTATCGCCCGCTTTTTCGATATGATTTTTATTGTCCGGCTCGCATTAGCTTTGGTCCCAGATTTTGATGAGCAGGTCTAACCGGCGTTTCCTCCTTTTCTTATTTTTACGATCGAAGCACCGAAGTCGAGGAGCCCCCATTCTTTTTCCTTTCCCATTTTGCAGGCCCCCTCTCAAGTTCCTCCTACCCTCTTTCCTGTACTCCAACTGGCGCGTTGCCGACGCTCGAGCCGTTTTGAAGTATCTGTATTTCGTGCTTACGCCTCCTTCACCCACTAACAAGGAGTTTCTACATGTCCGTCTCCCTTCATCCTTCTGCGCTCCAAGTTCATGCTGTGGCGGTTTCCTCCAGCTCTTTTTGAGCTGCCCATAGCGTTGTCGTTCCTTTTCCTCAAGTGTGGTTTCATTAGCTGTTCCTTGCCAAGTGAGTCCTTTCTCGTCGGCTTAATTTAAGAACTCTTTTGTTACTTTTCCCGTTCTCTAAGTAAAACCGCTTTTTCCCTTTTTTTCCATCCCTTTCGTCACCCTCTGAGTACAAGCATCTCCCTATTCGCTTTCCCTAAGAAGACCTTTTTTGTCACAAACCGCCCGGTTTCTTCTCTGAACTCCACAATAATGAAGCAAAGGGTGGTTCTTTTTTTGGGGCAAAGGCATTATCTTTCGCTCCTGTCGCATTTTCTTTTCTTTTCAATAGTTCTCGGTTGACGAATGCGCTGTCTTCTCTGCTTCTGTCACCCCCTTATTTTAAGCCTGCTCTTACTCATGTTCCTGAGCAACTTGTATTCCCCACCGATCCCCTCTTCTTATAGGCATCAACGTTCCAGTAGTGATTTTTTCTTTTTTCTTTTCTTATTCTGCAGTGGAATCCTAGTCTCACGAGGAATATATGATTACCAGTTTTTTTATTCTCTTCTTCCACTTCTCTTTCTTTCTCCTTGCCATCATGCTCAAAAAACCCATCCCTTGACTTTGCCCCGTTTTTTTTTCCTAACGGGTTATCTTTTTGATCACCTTTCTTCTTTTGGTCTCCTTCTTTCTTCATCGGATTGCCTTTTCTATAATAGCCCCCCATAGTTCTTTCGGAGCAACTTTCGCCCGTTCCCCTCTTCTTGCGGTCCGGATCCCTGTTCTCTTTTAAAACCCAGAGAGAGAACATTCCTTCGTGCTTGTTGGTGTTTTTTCCGCTGTTTTTTCGGTTCCATGAACAACCCCCCTATTTTATAACTCTGCTGGCTCGCTATAGTTCCTGGAGTAGATTAAGAGTGTGATGTGTGGTATTTCTTTTTCCCGCCTGCCCCCTTTTTCAAGTGGTCTAGCCGATTTTGACCCACTTTTACTGATTTTAACTTCCGTTGCAGTGTTCCCCCGATTTTCCCCTCCTTCCGGGCGAGCCAGCTCATCCCCCCCCCGCCCATCTTTTATTAGGCACTCCCCACCTCGTTAGGAGGAAAACACCACCCTTCGTTTTCCCCTTTTTGTGATGCAGCGGACTCCAGGTTAATACTAACTCGAGATAGGATTTAGACGGATCCCTCATTCTGTACCTTTCCTTTTGATGAATCCCTCCCTCTTTTTGCAGCCCTGGCGGCAGGCGTGACTCCCCATTTCTCGTGCCCTGCTTGTGAAGTGACGTGTTCCCCCTTCCCCCCGTCCCTCGCTTTCCCCCCTTTTTCTCCACGCCTCCTATCCCCCGGGCTTTTTCATTAGAGGGGCGGAAGAAGGTTATGAAACGCCGGTTGGTGAATTTATTTTTTTCCCCCCGACTGCCTACTTTTTTGAACTTTCCGGTCACGAATTCTGCCCAGAGATCTCACTTTCTTTTCTGTATCCCGATTGACTCTTCGATCCCTCCCGCTATTTCATACACCTCCCTCTCCAGAGGCTACCGGAAGAGGTCACTCATCGCTTCTCCTTTCAGGTTCCCTAGTCCCTTCTTTTAGCAAATTTTTTTTTTTCTCAATTTTTCTGCTCCCCTTAGAAGTAGATGTTCCCAGGAAAGGTAATCCACACAACGACCCGGACCCTTCGGATAAATCCTCGAAGTCCATCCCCCCCCCTCCCCCTACGCCTTTACCGTACCTTTTAGTTTTTCTTGAGTGGTTACGATTTGAGTTTTAGAGGATATCTCCTGGAGATCCCCCCCTATCCTCTCTCGTCTTTCAAGCTGACCCCAAGTTCCTCGCCCCCCCCCCCCCCCCTCCCCTCTTTTTTGAACCGGAGAACCGTCCCTTGCTTCCTTCGGTTCGAACTTCAGATTCCCTTTCTTTCCCTCCTCTTCTCCGATAAGTTTGCCTCTTCCCCTCTGGTGGAATCCGACATCTGAATTTCACGAGGCGTTACTCCATGCTTTCTTCCTTTTTCTTTTTGTTTCTTCAATGCCACTCCCCTCACCTCCCTTCGTCCTGTGGAAGGATTCCAGAGTGAGCCTCTCGTTTTTTCGTCATTTTTCTGTGCTTCTTTCTGTCCACCCTCCCCCTCAGGGAGCCTACTTCCCCTCCTGTCCCGTTAACATACTGGGTCTTGAGAAGGTTTTTCCATTTTTTTGGTCTATTTCGTTCTTCTTCCCTTTCAAGGCCTTCCCTCCGTTCCCTACGTGGACCATCCCCTGTATAGCCTTTTAGTTAGTGCGCTGTGATCGTCGGACTCCCCTGGCCCGTTGTAGGACGCAGCGTCCCCCCCCTTCGGTTCCGTGACGAAAGAAGGATAAGCGTTTTCGCAGTGCGCTCCCTTTTCCCCTTACCCCTTCCCACACTTTTTCTCCTCGCAAGTCGCCCAGATTAAGGTTTCCAACCTCTGCCGCTCAGTTTCCCTTAAAGAACTTCGTCCCTTTTCGACCGACCACTCCTAGTTTCCCCTATTACGGTCCCCCAAGAACATTGGTTGGTAACGTGATGAAAGTAGAGCCCCTCCCGGCACCCCAGTAATTTCCCTAGAGGAGTGAGTTCAAGGGGCCCTCTCTCTTTTTCTTAGTTTTTTTTTTTTTTGTGTTGTTGCGTATTCCCCCCCCCTTGATTATATAACCCTGATGCTTGGTCCACATGGGATGTTCTTATCATTTGATGTGTCCCCCACGGAACCACCCCCCTCTGCCCGTTTTTGTGGCTCTCTTCAAACTGGAGCAAGCTTAGAGGAGATGCAGTTGCTTTCATAAAACCCTTTCGTCCGTTTCTTGTGGAGTCCTTTCCTTCTCTTCGAAAGTGTAATACACTTGTACCGCTCGCTGGGCACGTTTTGGCAAGACTCCGATCAGTTAGTACGGCCGGTCCCCGTTGCTCTCCTTCCTTATTTCTCTAACGGCCTTGTTTTTTCTGCCACCCCATTAGTTCATCTTCCCCCACTCACTACCGCTACACCTGAATTAGTAGATAATCGGTGCGACTATAGGGTGATCAACGCTCCTGGTTCGCTCGGACTTGCGCCACACCCCCTCACCCTTGTTTTTCAATTTCTTCTTCGTGGAGAACCCTGATTTGAGTATGGACGCGACGTCCAGTCCTTACTCTTGCTCGAGCTCAGAGCCTCCTTCCCCACCGATCCGTCGGCTGTTCGGAGTCCCGTTAAGAAGAACAAATTATCGAGTTACTTTCCTCCCTCGCTGATGAGATTCGTTCCTCTCCCCTTCCCCTCGACGACGTCGATGAAGTTCTGTCGCTCTCTATGGAGCGAACTGGCTAGAGTAGGATTTATTCGGTTTAAGCTCCAGGATCTCGGTTCCCCATATCCCTTTTTTATCTGAGGATCGTGAGTATAAGGAAGCTATCTCTAGCTGTTTCCATGCCCGCCTCTTGTATAGAGACCTCCGCGTCCCAACACTTCCCGTCACTTCCTCCGTATTATCCCGTTTTGTGTTGTTGTGGTTGGTGTCGGTTGCTCCCTGCGTTACTATGCAAGGTGATCGGGGGGGGCTCTTCTATCCGGGGATCCCTGCTGTTGATTGACTACTTCCCCCGCAAATTTCCGCTCAACATCTCTCGTGTGCTCCGTCGCTGTCGAGCGATGGCAGAAGGAGCCCTCTGGCCGAGCTGGGTAGGCTCGGTTAAGCGCTGGGCTGCTCGTAATCTGCGGATGGCGGGCGTGCACGCATATCGGTGTCACTTAATTCGGCCGGTTCCGAGTAAGGGGAACAGCGTGATTGGCGGCGATTCCTCCTTCGTTTCGGGCCGTCTTTTTCTACATGACCGAGTAGCAATGTGCGCGGGTCAAAACTTCAGGTGCGTGTACGGTGAATCCTTAGCGCACGATCTGGGACGTTCCTAGGGCTCGAGATCCTCGGGCAGATTCCTTCCGAATGAGTGCTATTCCCGCACAGCGATCTAACGGTTTATTCTCCCCTCCTGAGGACTTCCCCCTCCGCGTTTCCACCCTTGCACCTTCCTTTGCGGTCTCACCAGTGGAGCAGCGCATGAGGGCTGATTCTGAGTTGCGGGCCCCCCTCTCGGGTCAGTAAAAGTGTTTTCTCGTCGCTGCCCCGGCGGAAGGGTGGAATTGCTTTGGCCGCGCGCACCCCACACCTCGGAGACCCTCAAAATAATCTGCTGAAAAGAACCTTTCGAGAAAGCATGCAGAGGGCGGTCCATTCACCCTTTTGAACCCCCACCACGCCTGCAATGTGGTGACGAAGGGTGTGGTGAACGATCTTGAATAAGACGGCCGCGCGCGTCTCCCTTGTGCGCAGGGTTACCCAAGTTACCGGAAGGATTGGACCTCCATGGCGAAGTCCCTATGGCCCCGTCCGGTCGCACGCCGCTCGGACGATTTTTGCGGCAAGATCGAGTAACAAATTGATAAAACGTTTCCCCCCCTTCCTTGCCACCCGCGTGGTGTTTGGTTTGCGTTCTGGACGTTGAGAAATAGCTGGAGAATCTCTCCCCTTCTCTTTCCGTTTTTGATCTGATAGGAGTTCAATAGGAGGCAAGTAAGACCCCTACCAACAAGCCAGACCATCCTTGCTACCAAGCCGGGCCGACTATCTTGGCTTTTTCCCTCTTTCCGTTGTAGAAGACTAGTCATGGCACTCACGCCCTAGCCCTCTTGCTGTTGATAGTCCTTCCTTCATTCTCTCCCCCCCAAGTTGGTGTCCCTACTCCGGAAGCTCCAAGATTTAAAGTCGCCGTGATAATTAGCCTCCCGCGCTTCCCGCCTTCTCTTGTAGATCGTTCAAAACCCAACTTTTTTCCGCCCTCCCCCCTGCAGATTGCCGGTGAGTTCATCTTGTTTTTTGATGGTGATCCCCTCCCCCCCCCCCCCCCGCTGATATTCTATTTTTTTCCTTCTTCTTTCTTGTCCTTCTCTTCTGAGTTAATAGGAGGTCAGAATTCTTGTGATTTCGTTTATCTTTGGAACTTCCCCTTCTCCCGTCCTCCCTTCTGAGATGGTTGCGTACGAGAACTTTCCGTCAGTTTAAATTAAAAGATCGAGTAAGTCCTCCCTCCCTCCCTTTCCGAGTGCACCTTTGAATAGTATTTTGTGCTCTCCACTAATCGTTTTTAGGTGGCCCCAGCCAACGTTCCTTTGTTCTTTTGTGTGTCCGATCCCTCTCCTCATTTCTCCGAGGTTGTTCCCGAACCTCCTCTATCGGCTGTTTCCGGAAGAGGTCCTCTCAATTCGTCCCCCTTCCGCTGCAATGCCCGTTCGACCCCTGCTTAGCACATCTTCAGGTTGACGAGATAGTGTCGTCCCTCCTTCTCTTGTTACTAACACCCACGTCTCCTCTCCCCCTTGGTCCAATCCGAAATTCTTTTTCCTTCCGAGCGGCCCGAAGACCAGGCTGAACGGCCAGCATGTCTCCGCGTTTACTGCAACTTTCTAGTTTTGTTTTTCGCAGGACGACTTCCCAAGTGCACGGAGAGATTCGCGTCGCGGAAGAACCTACTCCGCAGATGATCAATTTTAGCCCAGCGTCCGATATTTTCTCCCCGCCAGCCGAGCATTATCGGATCGGGGCAGGCCATCGCTCGACCGCCGAGAAGAGGGCGACTGCGAGACCCCACCGTGCGTGGACCGTAGTCATCCCGCCTGAAGTCTATAGAGCCCTCCCGAATCACCTCCCCCGCAGGAACTGGGTACTCCCGCCGCCGTCTAACTCCCAGAACATCATCCAGGACGTTTTTGCCGGTTTGTTTTCCGCGTGAATCGGACTCGGGACCCTCTTTTCAGCGGCCCGTCGTCTCCTGCCGGGCCCAACATACTCCCGACGGATTACTCGAAGACCCCGCCCCCAGAGAGTTAACGGAGCATCA
>Ga0179593_1407877_pt1 | contig 13162 bp, 13 predicted proteins | sample CZODoug2_1_08_16_FD_185931 | JGI IMG/M metagenome (GOLD analysis project Ga0179593, IMG submission 185931) | Vadose zone soil fungal communities from Angelo Coast Range Reserve, California, USA - CZODoug2_1_08_16fungal (PacBio error correction) | ecosystem: Environmental > Terrestrial > Soil >... | reverse complement strand
CCCTCGACATGTGAAGGATTCCCTCTGAGGTCCCCTGCCCTTCGGCTATAGGCCCGCCATTGTGTTACTAAAGGAAGACTCTGCCAGATTCTTCCAGTTTTTTTTTTCCCACCAGGAAGCCAGCCCCTTTTGTCGCGATCAGTCCTGCGCCTTCTCCCCCAGTAATAGAACAGGTAGTCTTGACCGCTGCAAATCGGGGCGTTTCCGCCTGTGCGTGGTCCTGTGACTCCATAAGTTGCCAATCGTCTTTATTTTTTTTACTGATCAATAATATTATGGGTCTTCGCACTGCCAAGGTTCCATAGTTAGGGCGTATCGTGGGTCTTTCTTCTTATTCCCCGTCTCGAAAGGAAATTTTGTGGGATTCCTTCGTCAAGGAGATTCCCTTCATAGGGCCTGCAAACTGCCGGCCTTTCTTCTACCAGCACTCAGCTCAATTCGCAATCCACTGCCAGCACAGCCGTACGCCGGTTTTCTTTTTTATTGGAGATGTAAAACTTTGGATCAAATGGGAGTAATCGCCCGGTTTTACGTGATTGGAAAGTCGCGCTCTCCTTCTCGGCTTTCCCGTTTCTCTCTGGCCGAGCCCTTTATGCTTCGCCGGCTTTCGCGAATTTGGTAGACTTCCGTGTTTGCAGCGATTTTTCTGCCCAGAGAGGCTCAACCTCCGTTTGAGCATAATGTCTTCTCTCAAGAGGTCCTCACCATTTCATCCGATTGTTTAGAATGTATGGTGCCCCTCCAACATCCGGCCTGCTTCGTGATTTTTGGTCCAATTGTTTATTTTCTTGTCACTGGTTTCGTCTCACTCACCCCTTCTCCTTAGTGATGCGCGCTTTCAGATTGCCTTTCTTGAAGGCCGATTCTGACATATCCCTCGGTTAATAATACTCCCCGTCCCCCTTTCCTTCGCAGGTCAAGGTGTTCAGCGGCCCTCGCGCCCACACATTTTTGAAAACGCGCCTTTCGTGATTGGCCCCCTCCTTTCCAAACCTATTCCGCGTGCCGCATCAACCAACTGCCGGCAATTTTACGTGACAGTTGATTTTTGGCGGCGTTTTTCCCGTCCCCCCTCCAGAACTTTTCCTCTTCCGGCAGTTTTTCCCATTCCTACGAATGCCACTGAAGATAGTTAAATCTCTAAAGTGATTCCCAACTCCTTTTTTTTCCTTAGTTTGGAAAATCCTTCCCTGATTCGGCTTATAGGCTCCTCGAGGCTTGATTTCATCTTGACGTGGACCCCCTCCCCCTCACTCGGACTTCTTTTAACCCTTTATCCCCCCCTCCTTGATAGCGTCCCATTTCCCCCCCTTTCGGTGAAGTTTTCAGCACGGCGCCAGTCATCTTTTCGTGAAAGTCGTAGTCGTCTTCCTCCCCCGTTTCTTTTTTTTCTCTGTACCCGTGAGTTTTTTCGATGAGAAACCTGCCGTTTCGGCTGCTTCCCGCGGCCATCCATTCCAAAGAGATCCTGCACGACTTTTCTTGAAGAGTGCAACCCTGAAGGCTAGTTTCGGACCTACGACTTCGGTTAGAGCTTGGGTCCTTCTTCGACGCTATAGCCTTTTCTCCTCGGGGTTCCTTCACATGTAGTGTCTGACGCACTCAATTTCTGATAAACCTCTTCCATGGAATCCCATCCCTCCCTCTCCTTGGTATTGTGTCTTGGTTTGAACCCTCAACAGTCTTCAAAATTCCTCCCTCCCCATCTCTGTACCGACGTATGCCCCTCGCACCCGGTGCCATCACCACTGTCTGTCTAGGTTTTGAAGTAGAACCATTTTTTCTCGGGACGGGCTTTCCTTATCGTTCGTCTTCTTTGACAATTGGTTCGGCAGAACTTTTTTCTATGAACCCTTCTAGTAGTTACCCATCCCCCAGATTAGTTTTGTTTGTACGTTCGGCACTGACACCCGAAAGCACGCGTGTACGATGTCCTAGCGGTATTCCTTCCAGATCTCATTTTTTCCCCATGCGTTTCATTATATCATGTCATACTTAATGATTGAATCTTTTTTTTTTCTCTCCCTCAAGATGACTGAGAAGTTATTTTTAGTTTCCCTCATGTCGAAAGGTGAGATTTTTCAGGGCGGCTTTTCTTCCAGTTCCTCAACTAGGTGCCTTCTTCGTGCGGATCTTCTCCCCCCCCCTGCTGGGTTTTTTCGCACCTGAAACCCTCCATTTTGCCTCCCCCAGCGGTTAACAAACAACTTGTCGCTGCACCCACCCATTGGTGCGCTTTTTTCAGGCCCCCTAATTCCGCCCCCTCACGCCTTCAATCTGTTTTGTCTCCCAGGGCGTTCCGATGTATGCGCTAGTCGCTCTTCTCGTCGAGATTTTCTTTCATCTTCTCTGACATTGTAGAAGATTCTAAGCTGTTACGCCTGCTTGGAATATTTGATCCCCCCCTCTTGAACACACACCACCCACCCGACATTGAATTTCTCCTTAGATGAAAGACATCCCTTTCGTCTTAGAGGATCCTAATTTTTCTTGCATGATGATTATCTCGAAAATCGCAAGTACCGGAGATGCCGGTCGTCAGCCCTTTTTTTTTCCTCCCCCCACTACTTGGTGTTGTGAGATAGATTTCGTTCAATATACGTACGATTTTGTGGGGGTAGCCCCCCTCTTTGACAAATACCTTCAACCCAAACCCTTTTTACTTCAATCTAGCAATCTTTTTTTTTTTTTATTTTTTTTTCCCTTTACTAATCTCTTCCAAAGGCCAGCAAAAGTTTCTACCCTTTACTTCATTTGTGGCCTCCGCTCTATTCCTTCATTGAAGGGACCGTATCTCCTTGCAGCCTCGTCGAAAATAGTTCCTTTAGCCCCGAGATGAAATCGACTATCGCTTACGAAAGTGAGCGCCAGCGCCGCCAAATTTCCCCTATGGGCTTTTCTCCCTTCCTCTTGAGAAGTTAGTGTCAGGGTAGTCCTCTGAAGAAATGCTCACCCCCCAATCTTGTTTTGCCTCACTAATGACCGATCTTGGTTTAGCTGTGACCATTGCTTTTCAGTTCACCCAACATTCTCTTCTCTGCGGATTTTTTGCGATGATCAAGGCCTAGTATCACGAATGTGGAAACTGACTCCCTATGTCTTTTCCTTTGAACCCCCCTCCTCCATCTATAATTGGAGAACATGCCCTTAAGTTTTCACAATAGTGCCTACCTTTTGCGTGCCATTGATTTTGACGCGATTCCATTTTCCCCTTCGTGACCCCCCCCCCCCCCCCGAATGTTCTTGCTTCGAATAGGCGCTATTGACCAAAATATCGATCTTTCCCCCCTCCGCCTCGATGACTACTAACCTCAATCAAATGTCAGTCCTGCCAATCCTATTGGATTTTCCCTGCGGATTGGACCCCAGATTTACAGCACTGCTCGCGACCATGGATCCTCTCTACTCCTTTCCAAGGAACGACCCAACCTCAATCGATAGTATACTTTTTTCCACTCTATTGAGGCACGCGCGGTTTATTATTACTTTGACCACTTGTTGGTGGAGGTATCATACGTCTTCATTCCTTATTTTCTTTATTTCTTTCTTTTGTTTAATGTTATTTTCCACTTGGTTAAAATCAGAACCCCCCCCCCCAGACCAATCCTACGAGGAGATGGTCTGCATTGTCATTTGTTTTTTCATCTTAAGACGTGAGAGCACTCAAATTTGTTTGTCCCACGCTTCCCCCCTTTCCCCCCGATAGAGTCGTTTGCCCCTAGTAGACCAAGCGCTAGCCGTAATGTTAGTTTTTTTAGCATAGCAACCTGCAACCCCTTTTATCCTTGTTGCGTCTCACTACTGATCCTTATAAGTTTGGCGTCAACCGAGATTCTCTCTTTACGTGTCGACTGTCCCTAACCGCTTGATGAGGTCTAGTCCGCCAGGTTTCGTACAGCCCCTCCCTTTCTTCCAGTCCCCTATTGCAGATCTGATTTCCTTCGGGTGCGCCCCTTTTTTCAGCCGCCCCCAACGACCCTTTTGGCGCTCACATTCTTCTACCTACTCTGAAAGCGGACCCCCTCTGGTTCCTATTCAGAATTCCCCCATTGAATTTTATCGAAGAGAAGACTCATCACCCTTGTCTTCCCGTCCTGGGACACGCGAACGTAACTTTCCCTTTCCTTCGATGGAGCGTTTCTTTTCATTCTCTTTTGATTCCCAAGGGCATTTTCCAATAATTGATGGCTCTCCTCTCCCTACGCCGACCCCCATCTTATTGTAACGTTAACTCTTCGCCTCTTTCTTCGTCCGCGGTCCGAACTATCACACATATTGATCTCTTTTTCCTTTCCCTTTTTCCTCTCGCCAGAGAAAACACGATGTCCGTAGAATGGCACGGCTTATATCTGATTAACCGGGTTTTCTATCCTCTGTCTTACTATAGTCAATTGATTTCCCATTTATAGAGATCCCTCCTTTGCTGCCTTTAGGACGAACCAGGTGCCCCCTTTTCAAGTCAACTTCAAAAAGTAATTTGCGGGCCGGATGTTGGCGTTCCCCTCCTTCCTTTGTCCCTAGTTTGGAAAAAGACTGTCCAACTGCGTTCGCCGCTTTCTCGACCCTTTTGCGCACCGTCTGATCGGAGTACTTCTATAAAACATCCGCTTCCCCACCCCTCTTCCTTTATCCCCCTTTCGCGGTACATGGTGAGAGAATTGATGCGATTAGCCGTTCAAAGGATTCAATTCCTAGTTCCCTAAATTTTCCAATCACCTCCCGTCAAACTCTCTCTCCCCGAGGCCCAAATTGTTCCTCGCAGCGCCCTCACCTCTCCGTAGTTACGTCTTCTTTTCATGATCGATATAAGCTTGCGCTGTGCACTCCGTGATGCGTCTCCTCACCGCCGGCAGGTTTTTTCTCCTAATCTTTTCAATTGAACTCCAGAGCGGTACGGCCCCTCGTTCTCCCGTGTGCGACTTCATCTTCCGCGAAGGAAAAACCATCCGTCTCGCAGAAAGACAACCATTTCCTTCCACCTATTCCGGTTTATGGGGTTTTCTGGCCCTCTACCTGGACTTAGTGATCCCGATGCCTTCCCCCATCCCCCCCGATGGATCTCCTTCGAGATCACCCTCCAGACTCAGGCGGTCACAAAAGAACCCATGGTTAGCGGCAATCACCTAATTGAGGTTTGGTCCCCTATAGTCCAATTTTGCCCCGAGCATTCATATCCGCGAAGGAGATCTTTTTCTGGGTTTTTCTTTTCCCCCGTCACTACTTGTTAGCATACAGAGTAACCTGCCCATTCCCACTGAAGACGTATCCATGTGCTATGTATCTTTCCCCCCGATGCGGCACATTTCTTGCCTATATCTTCCCTCCTCCTCGGTTTTTGTTGAGTACCCCTCCCTCCCTTCTTATGCTAGACTAACCCCGTATCTTAGGAATGGTTTGAAGGAACTTGAGAATTCTTTTTTCTTACCTTCTCTCCCGATGTTTAGGAAAGCAGGAACCGCGTCCTTCCCTCTATCATTTCCTTCGCGGGTCTTTATAACGCATGTTATTTTTAGCGTGCTGAGAGGATGTGATTCCGTGCCCGTGAATAGGGACTTTTATTCATTAGTTATCCATTCTTGGCGCAGCCATGGGAGTGTCATTACCTTTTCGTCGGATCGATGTCCTTTTCTTTTTCCTTCCTCCCCCTCATCGCAAGGGAGAAACCTTGTTTTAGTATGTCGGCGCCTTATCCCAATGTTCACTTCTTTCTCACCTGCCCCTTGTTCCGCTTCCTACTTCCTTTTTTTCAGCTCCAATTTGATTTTGAGAGTATGCCGCAACCAGCTACCGACGGACTTTTGTGTCCCCTCTTATTCCTCCCTGACCCGAGGATCCCAGCTTGGGAGAAGAGCGGTTGACTTTTTTTTTGGAAAGTTAGTTCCCTTCCCTACCTTCGTGGCTCCTTTGACCGGCTCTCTTTTGGCCTGAAGCGCCATTTTTCTCCGCTTGTCCTCCGACAGTATGAAGGAAGATTTTCATAGTGAGCCTTTTATGGTGATTGGATAACAGTAAGTGGCTTTTAGTATTACTTTAAACTCCGTTACTAACGCATCCTCCCTTTTTTTTTTTTGGTCAGCCCCGGACTTAGTCTACAGCACCCCAATCAGGATCTGTTAGTGCGGGGTTCCCCGAGATCTTTTTTCCTCCCCCACGTCACAAAGAGGATTGGCATTTCCCCTTTTTTCATTCCGGTGAGTTTCAAGTGCTATATGAATCCTCTCCCTCTAACAGCTACTTGAATACATTAATCACTACTTGCATTGTAGTCCACGGTTTAATCCTTGTCGCGGCTCATCAAACATATGAAGGGGACCACCCTCGCTTTGCTTTATCCTTCTTGGGAAGCAATTTCATTCATCTCTTCTTTCACTAAGCCCCCCCGGAATTCTGCAACTTGTCTATTTTTTTTTGAGGAGGCGAGAGGATATCTGCCAAGCAAGGATGTCTTTAGAAGTAGGTTTACCCTCATCGAACCCGATACTCTTCCCTATCTACATCATCGAACGTAATTCCAGAAAAAGGTTTTCCCTGCTCAATTATTTTCAGAGGAGTTTTTTTTTTTCCTCGGTACTTGGCCCTTCTGCGGGCCCTCCACTTCATGCTACCGTTAATTTAGAAACAAGCATGTGACGGAGCCAAATTTGCGTTGCTTTGCTCGGCCCCTTTGAGCCCCGCTTCCACATGATTCGTAAAATTGAGGGATTTCAGAGGAGCTGAACCCCCTACCCTTCTCTGATCCCAAGGTTCTTTTATTCAGGACTCGACAACGCCAGGTAGGATACCATGCAGCGGCATCCTAACTGACTCTCCTCCCTCGTTCTTACGGACCGCACAGACTTTTCTTCCCCATTTCCCAGAGACTCGGTTTAGTCATGGATTTTTTTGACCTCGATCATCTGACTTGATTCCTCTTTTCCTCGAATTGGTGCCTCCCCAATTCAGTCTATCCAGTCCAAGTCATGGACCCTTCACTTTCCGCGTTTTCTGTTTTTTATTGTCGAACACTGTACCACCACCTTCCCTTCCCAATTCCCCCGATAGGTGACCCTCCTTTTATTTTTTTTTTTTTTGGGGCCACCGTCCCCCCCACAAGGTTCATCATCCTGGCTGGCCGCAACGGGGCATTTCCCCCAACGTCTCACTTTTCGCACCTTTCGTGGGACTGGACGTAGCGGTCCGTCTGAATCGATAATGGGCTCTCTTTGCAGCATGGGAAATTGTCCTCCTTCTTCCTCCATATTTTTCGTTTGCGACGTAGGAAAGCAGAACTCCCCTTTTCTGTTTTCTCAGATTCATTCCCATTCTTCTGATCTTTTTAAATACTTCCCGTGCGATTTTCCCCTCCCCATAAAAGTTCGATGATCAGAAAATTTGAATCGCTTAGTCCAATCCTATTCCCTGCGTGGGTTTTTCCCCGTAATAATCATATTCATTGATTGAGACGGTGACTTTCCTTCCCTGCATAGTTAAAAGTTATTCCCCCCTGGCTACTATTGCGTGCCCTTCGTTCAACCGGCCGAAGAGGAGACAGGGATGTTGAACTTACAAACTCAATGCTTCCGACAGATAGAACCCCCCCTATCAGGGTATCAGTCGTGTCCCCAGAGTGGTTTAGAAAGGTTCCTTATTCGACCCCTCCACAGCACCCCCTCTCAATCTTTTCCTACCCGGCCGTTTTCAGTATGATTGGCGCGCGCGTTATTATAGCCGACGATTCGGTTATAGTTTTTCTACAGCCCTCTTTTCTACTGAGGCTGAGCGAAATCCTTAATGCAAGTGCGTTCAAGCCCACTGGAAAGGGCCCTTAGTTCCTTTTTCTTCCCTTATCCCTGACCCCTCCCTCCCGGTATATAGCTGCCCTCTTTGGATTCTTTTGTAGTTGAATGCTTTGAATCCCTATCCCCCACAGCAAACCGATATCTTCCTTTCTCTCCCTCATCTCTTCCTTTCTCGACTTTTTTGTGCTTCTTCCTTGCTTTCCATTCTCCGTCTTGCTGTGATGGGCCCTCTCTGCCCCATAAATTCAAACGCAAGTGTATCCTCTCATCCTCTATCCCTGTAGCAACGTCAGAACAAGGAGCAATGGCCCCTTTCCTTTTTCATCTTTCTTTTCCGTTCGCGATATACCTCCTTCCTTTAATCTTGCGGTCTTGAAACAGAGGGACTAGAGACAATTTTCCAAATACCCTCTCCCTATGCCCATGCCGCTTTTTTTTCCCCCCTCCGTGAAAGCGGTTTTTGAATCAAACAGATTGAGAAAGGGGGGGTCTCTTTTCCTTTGCCTACTCTGAACTATTGTTAGGGACTCCTTCTTTGAGTTTCCTCCTGGTCCCTCCCATTGATTTTGTTCAACATTTTCCTTCGCCCGTCCTTATAGGCTTTTTTCCCCCCGCTAACTCTTAAGAAGTACCCTCGCTGTGCCCCTCCCTTGCCCCCTCGTTTCAATATAAATGTGGCGTACGTTTCTTTCTACCACAGAAAGGCGCCCTCTGCGAGAACGCCTCTTCATGTTTTTTTCACCCATCTCAAAATTTCTTGCTTCGTTCCGTCTCCAAGATTATTGACAAATAGCTTTCCCTAAGCCGCGTCACGCTGTAATTTCGTATTAATTTTTTTCCACGAACTTTTTTTGATTTTCTCCCCTTGTACTTCCTTCCCTTCAAACTTTTCTTTTTTAGCTAACAGATCGGCGACCGCAAATTTTTCCCGCCCCTCCCGTCCCACATTTTCGATTATTCCCGATATGGCTGAATCCCGGTTATATTCCCCCCCTGTGCTAGTCCTAAGTACTGGCAATATATTGTATCCTGTCATTATGGTTCCCTTTTTCCCCTCTCACAATCCCACCTTAAAAGAGGAATTTGCTTTTTCATGTTGCCGCCCTCATGAATTGTACGCGGCCGAAAGCAAATTTGTTTTCCCCCCCTTTCACCCTCCGATAGATCTTCTCTTCCCCCGCCTACTCCCTCCCTTTCGTTTCAGCCTTTTTCAAATGCAACATATCTTTCATCCTGCTTCCGGACGCTTTTTTGAATGATTTTCCCTCCTCCTCCTCCTTCCTTCTTCGAGGAAGAAATAACCCCCCTTATGTCGCATCACTTTTGGTCGGCAGAGATTCCCCGTCCCTCATTTACTGAAGATTCCCTTTGCTCCCTCCCTTCCCCCCTCCCCTAAGACACATTGGGCGAACGAATTGAAAGAGTCCTCCTTGCATTTTTCCATATTCACGCTGAAAAGTAAGCCGGTTCACCCGCACGTGCCTACCCAGGGATGAGTCCTTCCACAGGAAAAATCCCCCGGCTGTCCCCCTTCGATGATTCTACCCCTTCTCGATTGGTCATCTTGGTCCCTGACCGAACCCTTACGTACGCGCCCTCCTGCATTCTTCGAGAAGACTCCTAGCCATCTTTTTCTTCTGCAAGTACTATGTCATGTCCAGGAGAATTCTTTTTCCTCTGCCACCCTTCTGTCCTCCGCGACGTTTTCCGGCTGATGGCGAGGCCTAACACTTCTTCTACCTCATTCCCCTTTAGGTTATATTCACGACTTCTTCGCTTGACTAATCGAGACTCACGGCCCAATTAGAAAAGAGCTCCCTCCCCCATTTTTTTTTACCCTTCTATCGACCAGAAAGCCCCTCCTCAATTCACCCGCACTACCTTCTAATTCTTTTTTTTCTGCCCGACGCTGAGTTTGTTTCACAATCAGAATGTTCAATTTTCTCCGCTTTTCTCGCTGATATTGCTTTCCCCTGCCACCGTATTAGCCGCCCACGTAGTTTTTCTCTCCCCTCTTCCTTACACGCTTCGTATAAAATTATAGTTCCCGAGGATGCGGCGCTAGGCCTTCAGCCTCTTTTACCCTTTGCCAGTTCCTTCCCCTCTTTTTCCTCACTCAACTAAAGCGTCAAGCTCTTCTCCCTCCTCTTTATCCAATTGCTTTGAAGATACCCCCCCTCCCCCCCGATCCCGGTTTCGGCCCAATGATGCTGTTTCCCCCTCAAGATGTGCTTACCGCCTTCTTTCTCTTACGGTTCAGTGAACCCCCCACTCGCGCGCCTGGCCCTCCCTTAGCCGTGTACATTCGAAAAACCCCCCTCTTCTCCTTGATTGCTCGATCCAGCAAGAACAATTTGACACCCCCCCCCATCTTGCCTTCCAGCCGTTTAAGCACAGCTGATCCATAATCCGGTGATTGGTGTGGATGACGACTACTTATGGGTCTTTTGATTTCTTACTTTCCCTTGCCATACAACGAATATCTTCATTCCACTCTATTGTGCCTTTTTGAAAAGACCGATTTGCCCTCCCCGTTCCCTCCGGAAATGCATTTGAGGTCTCCCGATCTCTTCATGATCGCGCATTTTACGCGTCTTTTCCGCCCTATTCTTTTTTATAAGGGCGTCAAAAGCTATTTTCCTTTCCCCCTTGCCACAATGCTCCTGTGCCATGGATTCTCTCTACCTCGATTGCATACTCCCTCCCCCTTCCCTTCTTCTCTATCCTCCTCTTTGTTAGAGAGACTACCCGAAATGGGAATGATCCATAGAGTTCTATATCCCTTGGCCAAGTCTCGGCTTGACTTGAAGGGAATGACAGATTCTCTTTTTTCCCCGGAACTAGTTACTCTTTCTTGTAAAGCAGTAATGTCGAGGTTTTATTCGTCCCCCCCGTGCTTTTCGCATAACGACCCACAAAAATTGATCTGACATCGGTTCGTTCCCGCCTTTGACTTCTCTTCCTGCTCCGTGACGATTTTTTTACATCCTGCGCTGGTTCCTCCTCATAATAATATGATTGTCCTTCCCCCCTTCCCCTGATATTACTGTGTCAGAGCTGCTAGCTGGTCTGTTTATAGATTCTCTTCTCTGCACACTTGGAATACAGGGGGAACTGGTTCCTTTCTATGTTGTGACCTGCGCGCGAAGTGTTTCCTGCTTTCCGCACCTGCCTTGGGAAACATCAAGCTTTCAGAGCCATCTGAGATCGAGAGTATCCTTTCCTTTGACCACAGCCTTTTATGCGAACTGCCGAGCCAAGTGGCTTTTCTTTTTGAATTTGGTTTCCTGGCTTTTCTGCTGGCCCCCTTGGCGCTTTCCATATTCATGCCTCCTCTGACCTTTTTTTCCTCTCTCGAGCGCGGTTCCCGTTTCTCTACGTGTCCGCGAATGGGTTATCCTTTTCCTCTTTTTAGCGGAGAGTATTTTCTTACGACGTTCCTTCCTTGCTACCACCGGTGCGCATCATCGTAGACTGAGCGGCGAAACGATTTATTTTTCCCCCCCCCGATTTTTCGGGGCCGGAGACAGTTGACTTCTTCCGCCCATGGGAGCGGTTTGATTGATTATTGGGCTTCAACATGTCAATTTTTCACCCAGTTTTTGTTGCTCTTTTCCTCCTAAGGTTGGTGCTCGATTATGAATTCCATCTCATCCCGCCCCGGGGTGAAGAACCTATCCCCTCCGACGTGGTTGACCCCATTGTAGTCCAGATAGAAACACTCATGCCTGTGACCCCCCGCGCCGCTTTTCCTTTCTCTTATGTTTGCAGACGGTACAATCTTCTTCTTCCGCAGCCCCTTTTTGGAAGGAGTTAAGTTGACCCTCGATTTTGCTTCGAGTGCGCCCAGTAAAGGATGGACGGTCGGACTTCTTTTTCAATCCCCCCCCTCCGAATGTTTTTTAGTCTACGCATCATAGAAAGTACTGACAACTAATTCCTCCCCCCCCTTTTCGAATCCCTTTTATTAGGAGGTGTTCTTCTTACCGGGCGAATGTCTTATGGCGTGATATTCAACCGTGTCTTTCATTAATTCGTTCGTACCAATCATGTTTCACTCTCCAAATGGGCGTGCGGCCCCGGTTTTCAGGTGGGTCCCCCGGCGGTTGTTCAATGATTTGACGGGAATTGCGAGAGTGCGGCCCTTAAGAAAAGTTTCTTTTTTGGGGGGGGGCTTGTGGGGGACTTGGGGTGATATCTTCCTCTCACATCCGGTTCTGATTCATTCGGAGGTCGGTCGGAAAGAGGCCCCCCACCAAGAGATATGAATTCCGTTTTCTTCCTTTCTCCTCAGTCTTATTTTTCCAATGCCCCCAAGCTAATCAGTTTAGAGATGCGTGCTCTTGCCGACTTGCTATCTCCTCTCCTCCTGTGGTCCGCGGAAATGCGGAAGACCCCCTTCAATTCCGGCTTCGGCTAAACCATCCCCACATTTTTCCCTTGCGGGTCTTATTTTCTTGTTTCTCTGTTCCCCCATTCCTTCACATTCTTGCTCCAATCTCCCTTCCAGTTTTAAAAGTCTTATGAAACTCGCAACAGGTGCCATCCTCACCCTTCTCTGGACGTAATAGTTTTACGTAGAAAAATTTTCGGTTTTTTTTTTGTTTGGGTTGACTTTTCCTTTTCCTGTCTTGCGATCTTGATCCTTGTCGGCGCAAGTGTTCTATGAAATTTTTTTTCCTCCCTGTCGGTCCCCCCGACCCACGCATTTCCGTTCAATGATTTCTTAAATGCCCGTGCGTGAAGGACTTTCATTCTTTCTTCCAGACGCTTAGTTCTAATGAGGCGATTTAGAAATTAAAGAACAGTTCGAGTAAAGCATATCCCTGGATCGCCTTATCTCACACTGCCGAGCTTTCCCGGAACCCTGCTGTCGACACTTCTATTCTTTCGCGTCAATTAGGCGCAGCTCTTAACGTCAGTTCCACTTCGTCTCCTTTTCGTGATCATATAAGCAAGGAGGTGTTTTTCTGAACCAATTAATTTCGTTTTCCCAGCTCGCACCCCTCTCTGTCCATGCAGTCCCGTGCCCCCAACAAGATTTTCTCCGGTCGGACGAACTTCGCCCCCCCGACCTCCTTTTATCTCTAAACCTCGTTTTCGTCGGATTTGTCGCTCCCTTATTTATCGTAAGAGATGCTTTTCTGACTTTTCCCCTCCTTCACCTCCCCTTTCGAAGGCTGCTCTGACCCCAACTTTCCAGGAAATGCTGACTCGCGGCGGCACAGCCACCTGGACCTAACGTGACGACATTTTCGGCCTTTTAATATGCAAGTGTGCCCCTCCCCTATATAGAGGTCCCTTTTGCTTGTCATGATTGCCTTTTTCCTCTCCTCCCCCTCCCCTCAATTTCTTTTCTTCTTATTGGAATTTCGCCCGTGCCC
>Ga0179593_1346268_pt1 | contig 13162 bp, 15 predicted proteins | sample CZODoug2_1_08_16_FD_185931 | JGI IMG/M metagenome (GOLD analysis project Ga0179593, IMG submission 185931) | Vadose zone soil fungal communities from Angelo Coast Range Reserve, California, USA - CZODoug2_1_08_16fungal (PacBio error correction) | ecosystem: Environmental > Terrestrial > Soil >... | reverse complement strand
TTGGACGCCCGGCAGTAGGCTCTTGACCACCGCGTTCTTTTAAGGCTTCAGGGTAGTTCCTCTGCATCTTTTCCCCAAAGAGCTTTCCTTCCCGCTCCGCCTTTTGTTCGACAAGGCGCCACCCTTGTATCTGTTCGCCCGATCCTGTAACCCTAGTCTCCCCCAACTTTATTGCCCACTACTACGATAGGGCGGCCCCTTTCTAGTGTGAACATTTCCTTTTGGCTACTTACGCCAGTATCTGAGGTTTCTTCCGCAAGATGTTATTCTTTCTCCCTTAAGGATGCCGCCAAATCATTCCTCATGATAGCTGATACCTCCTTCTCTAACCAAGAGACCGTTAGCTTCTTCTAGCCCTTCAGAAAGACGCTGAGGATTGGGTCTTTTCCTGATGACGCGCGAGGCCTCTTACCTTCTTGGATAGTGCGGAGCTCCCCCTTACAATGCGAGTCTCAATGATATCCCCTCCTTGCCAGTACAGAAGTCTTTCTCTTCCCGCTGATCCCCCAGTATGCAGTTCTCTCTGCACCACCTTGCCGCTGATGGATCATGGCGTCCGTCCTCCCCCCATGAGGAGTGCTCTCCACCTATTCTTCCCTGATCTTGCCCCATGCCGATATTCGCCTCCACGCGCGAGTCGGCAAAAAAAAGACGTATTGAGCGCGGCTTTTGGTCGGCAGCAAGATCTAATTATATCAACCCCGGGCGGTTTCTCCACCTCTCATTCCGACGGAACTCCATAACCTTCTTTCCCTCGCAGTCTGCGCGGGCGTGGTTCCCCTACCATTTTCCTTTAAAGGATCTTCATGGTCTTTTTCCCGTGCAGGAGGGCGGTCTTTTTGAGGCTTTCCCTCCTCTCTTCCCCTTACAAAGTTTCTTGCGACCGCGTTTTGGGCCTTTTTTAGTACAGCGGTCGCCTGACTGTGTCTTTTTTGTTCAATCCTTCAAGGTTTCTTTTCCCCCACATAAGCACGTAATCTACAGGAATCAGCAGGCTCTTTGATTTACTTCGTGACTTCGGGGACCTCGTTTTTTTTTCCTTACGTGAGAGCTAAATTTCCGTTCCCCAGATCAGCCTTCCCTTTTTCGGCAGCGGAAAGGCTGCCTGCCGTCTCCTCCCGTTTAATAGTCGGGGTTCTTAGTGAGTTCCCTATGTTTTAAGTAGAGCGGAGCACGCTTTTCTTTTTCCCCAGCTTAGTTTTTTGGCTTCTTTGTCTTTTCTTCTCATTGCCCGCGTCTTTCCTTGATAGAGGTATGATTTTTCCTCCTCCTTCGAAGTTCCTTCTATCCCCTCTCCTCTGGTTGTTGAGATACTCCTGATTCCCTTCATTTCGGCCCTTCTTTCCCTCCTTTTCCTGGCCCATCGGAGTAGATCTCATCCCTCCCTGTCCCCAACTACCCCTGTGAGTCTTTCCTATTTTCAAAATGGCTTCACGATCTCTCCCGCCTCCTTTTCAGATCACGTTCGTTCCCGGAAGAGGGCAAACGTTCTTCCCTTTTTCTTTTTCCCCGTGGCTTTAAGAGACTTAGAGTTTGTTCTGCCACCCTTGCACAGCTCACTCCCTCCCCCCTCGGTCTTCCAATGCCTTTTCCTTCCCTTGTAGATGCGTAATGGAGTATCGCGGCTGTTCTCTGAGGAGAGATGTAGATTTTCCCTTGCACCGGTCGTTGTCCATTACTCCTCCTCTTGACCTTGAACGGACTCTTATACCCTCATGTGTTCAGGTTCGTTTCTCTCCTCTTAGCGGGCCGCCTCTCGCCCCAATTCCTCCCTGACTGGACAGCCTTTCTTTTAAGCTTTCTGTCATAAGGCGAGGAGAGAAGGTTTCTCACTTCCTCTTTTATCCCTCAGGTTTCTTTCTCCGGTCCCCGTCCTGTTCCACTCCCTCCCTCTCCCCCCTAGCTTCCTTTCGGCGGTTTGGCAAGATTCTTTCTTACCTTCCTTTCCCTTTTTCCTGCTTTGGCTCTCGTACTCGGTTTCTTCTTATGCCCTAACGTTTAGCCCTCTTTGATTCACTAAAGTTCCCCCCTTTTCGTAATGCTATGCATCTCTGTTTCGAGATTTCCTCTTCTCTTCTGGACGCAGGCTTCTTCTTTTCCTCCCTCCGTGAAGTGTCCACTGACGGCTACAGCGATTGAGCTCTCCCCTTTTCTCCCCCCCTCCTAGTACGGTGGCGACCTGACTCACCATGTTTCTCCTGGTAGCCGGTCTCCGATTCTCCGTCTCCCCTTTCTTCTTTCCTTTATTTTCCCTTATCAGTGCGCCTATTTTGGAGGCACCCTTTTTTTCATCCTCCCCGGTTTTAATCCTATCACTCACTTCGAAGCCCCAAACAGTTCCTGGTCACAATTTCCCTTTCGTTCTTTGATAGCGGCGTTTGAGCTGACATCATTTTTGTCCTTCTTCCGGAGATGCCCTTATATTTTTTTTCCCCCCCCTCATCCACTCCGATGTGTGCGTTTATTTTTTTCCTCACTCGAGGCGAGTTTCTCCCTCCCTTCGGTGTATGCGAGGGACTCCCTGACCTCCCTTTATCTCATATTGTCGCCTTCCTTCTTACTCCAATCTTCATCTCCGGTTTTTTTTTTTTTCTTCTAGATGGTCCAGCCCCCAGGGACGTCTGCCCCTTTTCCCCTCTTCGATGCAGGGCTGTTCATTTGATTTTTCTTTCCTCCTGAGTTACACCGAGGCTACGCTCCGATTCCCCCTTCCCTCCCAAGTCTGGAACCCTAGGTCTTTCTTTTTTTTTCCTTTTAGCACGATATTGCCCCGTTGGTTTTCGTCCTCCTACCACCTTTTTTTTTCGTCAACTGCCTCCTTTCCTCTTTCAGGCCTTTTTTTTGTTTTTGTTTTGAACAGGATTCCTCCCCCTTTTCCTTCGCGGAGGGGTCCGCAATTTCGCCTGAGTCTTTCCCCTCAAGCTGCCGCAACCAATCCCGTCTGACCTTCCCTGTTCTGACCCCTGAACGGCTGACACTTTTCTTTTCCTCTGGTCCGTCGAGAGGTCGACTTCTCAATGGATGACTCGAAAACTTCTATCCTCGCCAGTGCTTTTCCTTCTTCTCTTCCTTTCTGTCGAGGAACTTCCCCTTCGTGCAGAATAGAGGCCCCCGCTTCTTAAGCATACTTTCCTCCTTGCGATGCTTCACAGCGGATTAATTTTTGCCCCATGACGACGTTCCCCCCTCCCCTCTTTTTTTGGAGCTTCTCTCACCAGTTCTTTCTCTCCTTCCCCCGAGGAGACGTTTTTTTTCAAAGCTTATCTTTCTCCCTTTTTCATCAGTGGCCAACCAACTCGCTGAGAGCTTTTCTGACTCCCGGTTTGTTCGGTCAGTTCACGATCCCTTGTCACCCCTCACCTGTTTACTTCTTCCCAGATCCCCCTGCGAGTTCCCCATACCCCCTTTATATAAGACGTCTTGAAATTCTTTTTTTCCCCTCCCTGACACACCTCTCTGGTGAGGCTCCCCTCCTGCCCTTCGGCACGAGGAATAGACCTCTTCACGTTGCCACATGCTTTTTCTCCCCTCCCTTTTTCCCCGAGAGTAGCCTATTCTCCTGAATGGAATTTTGTTCCCCCCCTGTCCACCCGAATTCTATACAATCCCTCCTCTAGCCCCAGGCTCTCATGGTCACCTTTCGTCCTTCTGCCCCGTGGCCTCCCTCGTTGGATGTTGGAAATGGTGCAGTTCCCCCTCTTCGAGCTTTTTTCTTGAAAGTCGCCGTTCCTTCTCCCTTTGTTACTCTTCAGGTTTTCCCTACCTTTTTGGCCTCCTCTTCTTTCCCCGTAAGGCGAGATGCCCTTTTCCCTTTCTCCCGTGAGAGGGGAGATTTTCTGAGTATTCTTTCCCCCCCCCCGCGAGAATGTCAGTCCCCTTCTTTTCTCCTTGGTCCGCGCCTGTTCAGGATCTCGGTTTCTTTACTGATCTCCTTTCTTTTTTTTTTCCCTTTCCCCCTTCCCTGTGTTTTCGATCTCTTCTATTAATCAAGCATCCGAAGGCTTGAACCTGGGCTCACCTCCCCTTCTACCCGGTGTCTTTGCGATCTCCTACTTTCATTCACCTTTTTTTTTTCCCCCGGTTCAGGACGTCCGCTGGTCTGTCCTAGACTTCTCCCCCTCTTTTCGCCCCGTTCGGAGACCCAGAACTTTTCTCCTCCTCCTTTTCCCCGCTCGCCGCGCTTTGAGGGTTTTTTTCTTCCTGTTGATTCACTGAATCACCCTATTTTTTCTTCCTTTCACGCTTCCGCAGAGGTATGAATGGATCTTTCTAATCTCCTTATTTTTTTCTTCGGGAGACGAGGTTATTGCCTTCCCTTCTACTTCCTTCCCTTAGCTTGACTCCTGCTAAGACGAACCCCGGACGCGGTCTCCCCCTTCCTTTTGAGAAGTCCCTGAGGAGCTTTCCCCGAAGCATGCTTGATCCAGTTCTAACTCTCTTTCACTAAATTTTTTAATCACTCTCTCCGACGTGCGAGTGCTTTCTTTCAGGTCCGGGAATCGCCCTCTCGGGGGGGACGCTTTTTCCCAATTTCTTTTATCGGGCTTGAAATGTGTCAGTGAACATCCTTCTATCTCTTATCCCCTGGTGGTGGGCTGCTGTTTTTTATTCTTCCTCTTCTGGTTTGGAGCGCGCTCGTCTCATCTTCGTATTCTCCCTACGGTGGTCTTTAAGGGCAGGTCCCCTTCCTCTCTGACTTCGTTCATCCCTGCCCTCTTTTCTCTTCATCTCGATCTTTTTTGAGGATGCGGCTATTTTTTCGAAGCAGGTTTAACTTGATCCTCTCTCCCTCAGGAATTCTCGCCTTCTCGCAGCCGGTTTCTACTCCCCATAGTGCTGAGCCCCCCTTTTCTCCCCTCAATCCTCTTCCGCGTTTTATTATTCTGATCTTCCTTCTCCAATTGTACGCCGACTTTTTAGCATTTTCCCTTTTTAGTTGCTCCTCCGGGCGGCCCAGACTGACCTCAATCTTCCCTGTTTCCCCCCCGTACAGGGCCGCCTCTTATGCTTGTTGAGTTTCAGAAGTTTTGTCTTCTGCCTCCTCTTGCCCCGTGATAGTTTTTTGTCGCGATTAAGTTTTCTCCCGTCCTTTTTCCCTCCCTCGCGAGCGTATCGATGGTACTCTGCCTATGACTACCTGACGCCTGCTCCCTCTTTTTCTCCTCCTACCTGCCTTGGCGCCTTTTTACTCTCTCCCCCCTCTGTTTTTTTTTGATCTCTTAGAGATGAGGCGCCCCTACGTCGTTTCTTTTCCCCCGGGTGGAGGAGTTCTTTTCTGTTCCCCTCCCCCACCAGAGTTTCTATTTCCTTTCTCTCTTCTAAATTCAGCTGCACATCAGGGGGGCCGGGAATCCTTCCCTCCCCACGATTTCCTGGTGTAATCGAGAGCAGAACCATGCTTGCTCTCCCCCCTCCCCTCCTCTCAGAGGCGGCCCGGGCTTTGACCCCCTTTCCTTTTGGAGGTTCGCCGTTTCTTGCGGAGTTACTCCCCTTGCTAGTCTTCCCAGCAGCTTCACTCCCCCCTCTTCCAACCTTTATTAGCTCCCTCCTTCTGTCCATGACACGCGCTGTGATCTTTTCTTTCCCCCCCCTCGAACTCTTTTTCTTATGATGATTGTTTTCCCCTCCAACGCGAGCAGGGCTCCTTTCCGATCTTTTTTTTCGTATCGGAGGTGTGAGGTTCCCCCTTAACGTTCTTATAGTTCCCCTCCTCCTTCCAGAAATCGCGGCATTTGACAAAGTCCCCTTATTCAGGTGAATGAACGACATTTTTGCCGCTTTTTGTTTTTTAGCCTTCCTTCCTGGTGCCACCGAGGAGGTTCATACCCCTCTTCTGACCTCTCGACTCCAGTTTCTAGTTCAGCCTTCCTCCTCCTGCAGATGGCCCAGAATCGAGATCCCCTCTCTTTTGGTCCAGTTCACGCTTTATTATAACCCCTCCTTCGTGTCGGATTCACCCGATAGTTACCCCTTCCCTAAAACAAAAACTTCTCCGCGACCGTCTGACCCTCTTGTGTTCGTGTTAACGACAATTTTTTCCTTCCCGATCTTTCCCCTTCGGTTAAGACGTCCTTATTCCCCCCTCTCCCCCTAGTGAGAGCTCCGCTTGCCCCCTTTTTTGTCCCTTCTGCGTCTTGATGATTCCCGAATTGGCTTCCCTTCCGTTCCCGGCACCCTTTTTGTTAGCCCCTTCACTCCGCTTATCAGGAATGGAAGGTCCCGACCCGTATTAATTATGACACCCCCTGTCTACCTCCCTTTTGGACGGAGTTTTTCTAGGGAACCGTTTTGACAGTCCCCCCCGCGTCTCAGGCCCTTCCTTCCATTGCTGCAGGCAGGAGCTTTTAAGGTTGGTTCTCTACTTGAGAGAACGAGCGGGCGACAGGGAGAGACTTTCGGGGCCGCGACGAGCTCGGTGTTTGCTGTTTCTGGCGAGTAGGAGATCGGCACCTCTCATTTTCCGTTCTCTAGGTGATTTTTTTGTTTATTTTTTCCCCCTCTCTTGATCAGCTACCTCTTTATATTTACTTCAAGGAGGTGTTTTTTTTTTACTCTCTTTCTCCGACAAAGCTATGGGACGCAGCGCCCTTTTTTTTCCCCCCCTGTCCTCAGCAATGCGTCTGGGTATAGACTCCCTTCCACAAAACATACACAACTCCCCTCTTTCGTAGATGCGTTGATCCTCTCTCCCCCCGCCAGGGTTTTTCCTGTAAGACCCCTTTCCTCTTGAAAAGTTTCGAGGCCTTGGCGCGGGTTCGAGGAATCTTCCCTTGTTTTTCAACCGCACGCTCCCTCCTCCCCCACTCTGTATCAGTTACCTTCCCTTTTCTTCCCTCCCCTTTCTACTGGCGATTCGAGATCTATATTTTCTCCCTCGTTGCTCCTCTTTCTTGGTTGCACGGCCGGCGAAATTTCTTCGATCCGCCCGTCCCTACGATTCTCTCCAACTTTGTTTTTTTCTGTTGTTTCTGCAGAGGCTTCTTTTTTCGCCTGGACGCCTCCTGCTGCTATCCCGCAGACAGGAGCGGGCAAGCCCCATTCTGTCCCTCGCCTTCCAGACGGCGCTTAGGAATTTTTCTTTCCCCGCTAAGATTTGGCGCATCCTCCCCCTTTTGAGTTTAAGGCAGATTATCCCTGACTCCCCTCCCTCCTATCCTTCGGCGGTGGTTTCAAGACTTTGACTTCGTCCTTCTTTTTGCGCTTTTTCTCATGAGTGAGGCGCTCCTTCTATGGGGTGAGTCCCTTTTCCCCCCTCGGTGTGGCGGCTGGGTTATAAGACCTTCCCCCCCCCCCCCCTAACTTCGTTTTGCTCACTCTTTGAGTTCTCTCCCCTCCTTTCTTAAGGCGGAGGCGAGTGGTATCATGTCCTTTTCTTCCTTCGTATGTAGCGCCGTCAGCATTCCTCTTCTCCCTTATCCTACTAGACGGTGGTCGACCAATATTTTTGCTCCCCTTGTCTGTAATTTTTTCCGGTCCGACCTCGACGGGCGCGTTTTTGTCAATTTTCTTTCTTCCTTTTTCTTTTCAGGGCGCCGATGGGGTGTGCAGGCCTCTCCTTTCCCCCCCCGGCGAGCAGTTGAAAGCCTACTCTTCCTACTTCCCGAATCAAATTCCTTTTCTTTTTTTCCTCATTCCGCTTGCTTTTAGTCCTAGACACGGTTTGGTTCTGTTTCCATATTCCCCCCTTTTCTCGTGGTGACTTTCAGTCCCCCCGCTTTTTCTTTCTTTTTTCTGTCCGATCATTAGTTCCTTCCTGGTTAAAGAGTCTCTTCCTTCCTACGCCTGTTGCTTCCGGTCATTCGTTTCTTCCTTTGAGACCATCTATTTTCCTACCTTAGTTTTTTTTTTTTTCTCTATAAGAGTTTGAGCCCCCTTCCTTCCTTCCCTATGCACCAGGCTTTTGGGAGTCCTTTTTTTTCTCCGGGAAGTGAGGTCACCTGGTTCGATCGTCTCTTTCTTCGGACAAGTCGGGGGCACCCCTTCTGCTTTCATTCGTCGCCACCAGACACGTGCCCCTTCCTCTCCTATACCACCCGTTTTGGAGATCCCAAACGCCTCTCTAGGATCTTTTAGGAGTTTAACTGTTTTCTGTCCCGTGTTTCTTTAGCCTCTTTGTGATGTTACTCCCCAAGATCGAGAGAGTTCCAACCCTTCTTTTTCCTCCAACATCGGTACCAATGATACCTTCTCTCCAGAAGGATACGGACCTTTCCGGTGGCTTTTTCTTTTTCCCCCGTCAGCGTAGCTGCTTCTTTTCCGTTTCTCCCACAGTATTGAGAAGTAGAAGTCATCTTTTTCCTTTTTCTTATGTGTGGACGTTTGGCTGGACCTTTCCCCGGCCGCTCAGTTTTTGGATCCCTCCGCAGTCATATCGCGGCATATATTCCCCATCTTATGCAGGTATAATTGACTTTTCCTTCCTTCTGAACAGCCGGTCCATCCCCCTATTATTTTTTTCGCCTCCATGAGGAGAAGTTCACAGAACCCCTCCTTCAGATCGACCAGCTTCCACTTTTTCCCCCCCCCGCCTATTTGATCCGCTTGCTTTTCCCCTTCAGTGTTCACTTTTTATATCCCCCCTTTCCCCTCGGGGCGGCGTCCCAGACGGTATCTGGTCACCCTTTCTCTCCCTCGCCAGTATGACAGAGCGTTGACTTTTCCCGAACAGTTGACCCCTTCAAATCTTCTTTTTCTTCTTTGGGGTGTCAGCAGCTGCGGCCCCCTTGCCTAGACGCTCCGATGCCCCCTTTCGGGTCTACCTCGTCTTTCCTCTTTGCAGAAGTTCGGCCGAATGGATCTGACTGGAAGGCCCCCCCCCTGCCCAGAGTTACAATCTATCCCTTTCCCCGGAACGTTTTCTGCAGACCCCCCCCCGAGGCCGGAAAGCCCCGTGAAGCGAAACGTTGGCCCTTCGTTGGAGCTTTTGCCCGTGAATTTCCCCCCCTCGCGGACCTTTTTTTAGGAGTCTGACTGTCTCACTTTCCCATCGTCCCTGTGGTTACTAACGCTGATCTAACAATCTTTGTCGATCGAGCGGCTTGTTGGCTCTACCCGTTAGGGGTAGTTGGAGCGATTAGTCTCTCAGGTCCTGAATGTCCGGTTAGCCGATTTTCCAGAGCTTGGTTCCCTTTCGTTCCCTTGTTTGACTTAGCTACTCTCTTCTTTTATACTCCTTTTTTGTTTTTTTTGATCTCTATAGTGATCCAGCTCTGCGTTTTTGAGCTCCCTGGCTTTCCCTGTCTCGGGACATGCGTTTTTTTTTTTTTCTTGAAATCCCCGAGTCGTTTTCTGGATAACGTGTCGGACATTAGTTTTTTGCTCCAGTTTCGTGAACACGTGCCAGCGTTTTGACCTTTACCTTTCCTTTCTCCTGTGCCGGAGGCCGCGCCGGGGTGTTCTTTCCCCCCCTTTTTCTCACGATTTCCCTTTGGTAGAGTTCCTCCCCTTTTTCCTCCTCGTGTAGCATGTAGCTTCCGTTTTTGATATAGTTCGTGGAGAGACCTGTAGAAGTGGAGCGGTGTACCCGGCCATGTCCGTCTTTCCCCCTTTTTTTTTTTTCATTCGCCTCGCTGAACTTATTTCAGCCTAGCCCCCTGCCCCCCTTTTGGTGAAGCGGAGATCGTCTGACTTTTTCGATGGACTCTCCTTTGACCTCACATGAGAACTTTTTTGGTAATTTTTTCCTTCGTGTCCCGCCATTCTCTGTCAGTTCTGCGTTGACTCCTTTTTCTGGTCCGAGACGATCGGGGTATCGCACCTCCCCTTTTCGTTTTCCCTTTCTTTGTAACCTTCCCCCGGCCCCGCCGGCTAGAGCTCATCGGCGGTTGAAGCAAGTGTCTTTTTTTTTCTTTTTTTTTTTTTTTTTTGTTCCTTCCGCTTCTCTTCGCTCTCATGAGTGTCTGGAGCTTTCTTTTCCTTTTGTCTGGAGAACATACTCTTCCTTAGGTGAATTTCTTTCATCCTCTCTCACCTTTTGTTATGCTCACTTGCATCCGCTTTCGCTCAGCCGTGATATGTTTTCCGGACGGACTTTCCTCTTTTTTTTACTGCGCCGTTAATGTACGACTCTTCTAGCAGGGCCTCTTCCTGAGGACTATCTTGAGAATCCCTCGCCCTGTGGCGAAGACTCCAGTGCGCGTTTGCTACCGGTTCTTACAGTGACCTATTTCCCTTTCTTTGTTTTTTCCCTTTGGATATTAGGGCCTCCCCCTCTTTCTGCAGGTGATGTACTTTTCTCTCCCCCTTCGATGCATTGAGGTGAGAAGCCTGGCCTAAGCAAACGCCCTTTCTGCAGGTCCCTCCCTCTCTCGCTGCGTTGAGGCAAGAAGGTCTTCTTTCCTCTCTTTCCCCCCTTTGATCGTGGAGACGATCGGAATGATTTTTTCTCTTCATTGTCGCCAGATTTTTTCTTTTTTTGATCTCTCTTTTACCCTGACGAGGAATCCCTGCCAACTGTCATTTCTTCGTTTTCATAGGCCGACGGCTGTTCCCCTTTTCTCTTTTCTCCATCCTCCGTTTCTGGTTTCTTTTTTTAGATTTCCTTGGTTTCCGAGGTCGGTCTGACAACTTTTCTCTTCCCTCTGGTAATTTCGTCCCTTTAAGAGGTCCCCCCCGCTTCCCGATACGCTCGCTCGGCTAAAAGGACCTTCCCCCATTTTGGTTCTTAGTTCGCCACTTTTCACGGTGCCCCATCGTCTCATTTCCTGGGGAACAACCTGCTGGACCCCCCTGATAAATCCCTCTAGATCTGGACTTTCCTTTGCCCTTTACGTTGTTCCTTCCTTTTTTCTCTCTTTTCTTTTTTCTTACCCCCTACAGTCGTCGCTTTGGTACCCCTTCCCTCTCTGAGGAGTCAAGAAGGCTGCACCCTAACCCCCCCCCTCTCCCGATAAAAGTCATAATCTTTGGATCCTACACTCCCTGTCCCTCTCGGTAGTCGAGAACCGGCTTTTTTGCCGTATGCTTTGCGTCCCAGCCTTTCGAGGTGAAGCGTTTCAGTACCTGTTCCCGTTCTTTATGAGTATCGAGTGACCTTTCAAACTGCCGCGTCGGATCGCCATTTTAAGTTCCATCCATCTGCTTTCGTTTGCCCCACAGAGTTATTGCAGGGGCGTGAAAGCCCTTTTTTTCCTGCTTTTGAGCAAGTCCTCGTTGGAACGTTCAACCCTTCTTTTTCTCCCTCCCCCCGTTTGCGCCCACGCAGGATCCGTCACGCCTACGCGCAGCAGTCGTTCCACCCCCTCCGGATGAGCTCGAGCCGAGTTTCCCCTGGGGTCAGCTTAACGTTCTAGACCTGAACATGCGTGGCGTGCGTGCCCCGTGTTTTTTTAAGACACCTTTCTCCGTGCGCTCTTTCAGCGTAGTTGGCGTTCCCCTTTAAAGGTGACTGACCTTTTTACTTTTCTCATCCATTCTCCGGAACGATCTCCCCTCGAGACCCTTCCCTTTATTTGAAAGAGTTCCGTGCGCCGTTCTTTAGTCCAGTCTGAATTGGATCTTTTCTGGACGGAACACCCTTCTTCAATCGTTTTCTTTCCCTCCTCCCTCCGCGATCTCCAGGAAGGCATTTTGCTCCCCTCTGTATGGTTGAAGGAGTGAAACGGTTAGATCCCAGGGGTGGACCGGCGTTTCTGTTGTGGACACGTTTCTTAACCCAAACCTTTCGTCCCAGGCTCGTTGTTTCTGGTCGCCAGGGATTGATATTTGTCCCAGTTCTTTGTCTTCTCCCCGTGAGAGAACTTTGACCCCGTGTCTACTTTCTTTTGAGCGGAGCCAGCTTTTCCGCAGAATCGATCTTCGTAGTGGAGCGAGTAGGAGACATTTTTTGAACCCGTTCTTTTCTTATCGCCTCGGTTTTTGAGCCAGTTGGTCCTCCTCTTCGTGTCGAGGCATGGATCATGCAGCGATATTTTTCCTCTCCTAAGTGTTGTTGTTTTTCTCGACATAGTTCTTCCCCCTTTTTCGGCGCGACCGGATCACATAGGTCTATCCTTCCCTGCGCCGTGCGATCTCATAAGCGCTTACCCTCTCGTCCCCTTTCCTACCGTCACCAGTGGCGCCGTTGGGCATCTTCCTCCCTCTTTTTGTCGCTAACGTTTCTCCCAGTAGCGGACCCTGTTGCTGCATGCGCCGGCCCGAGTAGTCCGGACTTCTTGTTGGTGTACTGCACGTGCCTTCCAGTCTCCCTTCCTTTTTTCGTTCACGCCTTCCTCCTGTCTTTGAATTTGTTTTTCTTGGTCGATATTCGTTTTTTTTTTTCTCTCTTTTAGCTCTTGCAGCGGTGCCCGGCAGATCCCTACCCAGCCGCCTTCTCCTTTCCGCTCCCTTCTGCGTAGAAGACAAGCACTTGGCCAAGTTTCTTTTTTATTTCGGGCTTTTCTTGATTAAATTCTAACTCTTTCAAGTCACTTTTTTTTATACTCTCTTTCAGACGGTCTCGGGATGTCCTTTTTATGGCTCTCGTATGTCGCCGAAACCTATTCTTTTTTATTCGTCGTGAAATGTTTCCCTTTGTTTTGAAACCCCCCAGCCGCCCCGGGAGTCATCCCCGTCTTTGTTTATTATGGCACTATTCATTTTTTTCTTTCGTTGGAGTTATTCTAGTCGCCCGGTGGATCTGGCTCCCCTCCTCGTTCTGCAGGGACTGCTCATTCCTTCGGACCCTTGAGACCCTGCTTCCGCTTTTCGTAGCTCGTTCTCTTTTGATTGGCTGCGATCTGGGTCGACTTCGGCCGTTCATGGTATCACTTTTCGCATCCGTTTTCTCAGAGCTCTTTTTTTCAGCCTTAGCCTCCCTTTTTTTGGTGTACGCCATCCTTCAGTTCGCATGGCGCGGTTTGAACCGAACTAGACTGTTTTTTTTTTTATGGATTCTGGCCTCATTCGACCGTGTTGGCGGTCATCCCCGGTGGGCCTCCTCTTGCCGAAGCTGGGACCTCATCCTTCTTCGACCAGTCCCCTCCTCCCCTTCCCTGTTATCGGGGCCGCCTCGAGGTTTGAGATTTTCTTTTTTTTTTCTGCGCGATGTCCCGTCTTCCTTTCGCAGCTCATGTGCGACTTTTATCCCCCCTCGCCGAAGCGGTTTTTTTGGGGACCCTTTCCCGCTTCACTCCAATGACAAGCCGCATCCCAGGTTGGTTTTTCGGCCTTTTCGGCCTTGGCG
>Ga0179593_1697341_pt1 | contig 13163 bp, 17 predicted proteins | sample CZODoug2_1_08_16_FD_185931 | JGI IMG/M metagenome (GOLD analysis project Ga0179593, IMG submission 185931) | Vadose zone soil fungal communities from Angelo Coast Range Reserve, California, USA - CZODoug2_1_08_16fungal (PacBio error correction) | ecosystem: Environmental > Terrestrial > Soil >... | reverse complement strand
CCTTTTCTATTTCCCCCCTATCGGTTAAAAGATGAAGCTTCTCCTTTTGATCATCTTTTCGGGAGATGTTCCCGCTCATTTTCCTTCTTCTTATCGAGTCCCTTTTTGGAAATGAGGTTTTTTTTTCCTAAGAAGAGGATGGCCCTTTTTTTCTTAAGTTCCTCCCCGCGCCTTGCCTCCGCAGCGGATTTTTTCTCGTGTGATTTTCCCCATCGTCATTTTTTTCCCCCTTTTCCCTCTGGAGGGAGGATCCCCTTCTTCTGACCGAGAAATCGTCCTTCCTTTTTTTCTACTCCTCCTTTCGCGAAAGAAAAGAGGGGATCTTCCCTTTCTTTACTTCTCCTGCGGAGGCTGGTCGAGACGTTTTCCCCACACGGTCCCCCCCTCTTTTCTCTCCCCTCGTGTAATTAAGCTCGCTCCCTCTTTCTTCCCCATTTGATACTGATGAATGCGTTTTTCGAGTTTTTCTCTTCCTCTCCTTTTTGGAATGGTTTTTTTTCCCCTGATAGAGGAGCTACATGGGCCTTTTTTCCCCTTTAATCTCGCTTTTCTTTTTCCCCCTCTCGGGAAGACAAAAGCTGCCCGCTTTTTTTTAGGGGATTTCCCCTTCTCTTCAGCCTTTCCTTACCAGCCCCCCCCTTCCCTTCTCTTTGCCACGGAAATGGCGCCCCTCTCTTTTTTTTTTTTTTCGTTCTTCCTTTCAGTCTAGCCACAAACCACGAGATCTCTTTCTTCTTCCCCTCTGGCGCTGGCCAATCGGCGGTCTTTTTTTTTTTTTTTTTTTTTGCTTTTTTCTTCTTGTGGGTTTTTTTTTTTTTCGGAACTCTTCTTTTCCCTCTTTTAGCTCGCATGATAGATGAGCTGTCTCTTCTTTTCTCCGCTCTTCGTGCAAAAATAGGGGATAGGAGTTTCCTTCCAGGGTCGACCCCCTTTCTTTTTTGAACTTCTCCCTCTTATCTGGGAGGCGGCGTCCTCTTTGGTCTTTCCCTTCCGAAGAGTTCCTTTTCCTTTCTTAGGGCGAAACGCCTTTTTGCCTCTTTTTTTTCCACGGGTAGTAGCTGTTTCTCTTCGTCGAGGATTCATTTTCAACCTTTCTTTTCCCTCCTCCGCCGTCAGGAGAGACCTTTCTTTCCCTTTTTTTCGCAGCCTCGGGGATCCGGTTTCCCCTCTATTCGATTTTTCTTGGGTCTGGGCGTTTTTTTTGCAAGGCCTTCTTTCTGGATCATTTCCCTTTTTCCCACGGCAGAGTCTGTTTTCCTCCTTTTTCCCGCGAGCACAACCTCCCCGCGTTTTTTCCCCCCCCGGGCTTGAGAACAGCTCGCCTAGGCCTTCCCCTTCTGGGTGAGTGATTACCCATGGTTTTTCTTTTCCCTTCCCCCCAGACGGCGATCCTTTTCCCATGTAGAAGGCCCACTCTCACTCGCCGAAGTGATGACCCTTGAAGCCGTTCTCCCTCTTTCGATTTTTTTTTTTTCCTCTCTTTGCGACGTTGAAGGGATTTTTTTCCCCTTTTCCCCTTGCGAGGCGCGGTACCCCTTTTTTCCCACTCCCTTTTTCTCTGTCCTGAAACTCCTTGTATTTTTTTCTCCCTCTGCCGAAGAGCGCTTTCTCCCCCCAACCCCTGAGTTTCTTTCTTTTCTTCCTCTCGCGGATAGACAGCCGGCGTTAGATTTTCCAACACCAAGGGTGGCGCCCTTTTTCCCGTGGAATTTTTCCTCTTTCTTTCCTTTCGCCTTCACATATACCGCCTGGATGGAGGTGCCCTTTTCCTTTTTCTGTTGGAGGGATTTTTTTCTTTTTCCTTTTTTTCGCCCAAAAGATTTTTTCCCCTAGCAGCGCCGAAACTCAGGTGACAGAGGCGGGTAAAACCTTTTCCTCCCCTCATCGGCTTTCTCTCTTTCGCGCGAATTCTCCCCTCCTTCTTGTGGCCCAAACCCGCAGGCGGTTTCTTTTTCTTCCCAACACCTAGAAATGGGGCGTTCGAAAAGGGTTCTTTACCCACTCTCCCATCTTTGCTAGAAGTAGTTCTTGCGCTCGCAGAAGCTTGCCCCTCTGTAATGTGGAGATGTTGTTTCTTTATCATGTTGAAGGTCTGCCCTTCATCCCCCGCAATTGGAGAACCCCTTCCTCTCAATGACCTTGATGCCTTTTTTCTTACTTCCTTTTCTTCTCCAAGACGGAGGCGGGCGCTCTTTTCCCCTCCTTCCTGAAAGGTCCCTGTTTTTTCTTTCTGACCTGTCTTCCTCAAGAGGGTGCCCCCACCGGAACCGATATCGGCGCGCTCCTTCTTTTTCCCTTCTTTGCAATGGAGATGGTGAGCCCCCTTTTTTGCGCACCGCGAGCGGAAGGTCCACTTCTTTTTTCTGTTTTTTTTTCTCTTCCCCTCGACGTCGAGGGGAGAAGATGATTTTTCTCCGTATTAGTCATAGAGTCTGCCCCCTTTTTTTCCCCGAGCTTTCTTTTCGTGATCGCCGGGCCTTGTTGTAGATCAGTTTCTGGCGGTTTGGCAGAAAACATGGCTCTTTCCCTCTCGGAGGCGAAGGTTATAGACTCCTTCCTTTCAGACGCTCATTCTCTGCCTGCGGCATCCGGATCGTATCTTTTCCCTTTTTGTAGAGCGCCCTCTTGCGCTGTAAAAAGGGAACGGCTTTGCTTCCTTTCTTCCACCTCCGTCCTCTTCCTCTCCTCTTTCAGCATCACACTTAAAGTGCAGATGAGATCCCTTCCTTTTCCTGGTTACGCAGGTGAGGAGAGAAGTTGGCGAGAATCCTTTTTCTTTCCTTTTGGTTTCGGCACAGTTCACCAAAAATGGAGCACCCCCCTTTTACGCGCTCTTCTTGCTTTTTCTGGCTTGAAAGAAGGGGGGTGTGAGGCAAGGAGAGGCACCTTTTTTTTCTCAAGCTTTTTTCTTCCCTGCTCGAGATTTCCTTCAACGGTGCCGGTACTCAGTTTTTTTTTTGGCTCTCTTCTGAAGTAAGGGTTTTTTAGCTTCTGCGATCACCATGCGCCTCTTTTTTTCTCGTTTCTTTTTCATTTCCTTTTTGCTCTTCTGAGTGTTAGTGAAATCCGGATCTTGGAGAGGATTTACTTGGTTTTTTTCTTTTTTTCAGGTCATTTGCCGGGGGAAAAGCCACTCCCCTTATGCAAGGGGAAGAGAAGAAGAGTTTTTTTCCTCCTTGGTCTTCCTTTTTCCTTCTCTCTGACAGGTTAGAGGGGTCTTTGCGAGAAAGAAGGAAGGCATCTCCCTAAACTCCACCTTGTAAAGGTAAATCTCTCAGAGAGTTCTCCAAGTGCTCCCCCAGGAGAAGACAGTAGCTTTTTTCGTGAGAGGCCTCTCTCCCCTCAGTCGTAGATCTTTTTGCTAGGGACAACTCTGTCTCTTCGCGCGGTCTCGACATGCCTTTTTGATGGGCGAGGCAGGATAGGACCCTCCTTATCAAAGATAGGTTCTTTTGAGTTCCTTTATCTCGTCGGGGGAGAGGGGGGTGCAATCCCTTTTCCCCCCCGTTTTACCTTCTCTATCGAAAAAAGGGTTGATCCCTTCTTTTTTGGTCTTTTTTTTTTTTGGGGCCCAGTCCCCTTCACCCCCTCTCCGTAATGGTATATCTTTCCGACAATATGAAGTTGAATTTTTTTCCCTCCCTTTTGGCTGGAGATGCATGTTCCCCCTTTCAACCCCGCCATTCAACTTTCCTCCCTACGGCCCCCTTCCGAGCATTTCGTCCATGACTCTGCGTAAAAAACTTTGTCGGATTTTTTTTCCTTTCCTTTCGCGCGGAAGATTCGGCCCTTCAACCTCCGGCCGGTCAGCAAGAACCATCTCCTTCCTCGCCGATAGTCGGGTGTTTCTTTTTTTTCTCCTGCTGTGTTGTTTCTTCAATAAGAGAAGCGCGGCCCCTCTAATTTCCGAAATAAGACCTTTTCTCGGTCCCCCCTACACCGGTAGGTGACTACTTCCCGGAATTTAGACAAGTCGGTTCCCTTTCTCCATCCTTTTTTTGAGAATGCTCATTCCTTTCCCTTTTCTCTGTAACAGGAAGGAGAATTCGCTTCCCTCCCTTTTCGTGATTTAGATAATAGGGCTTCCTTTTCCTCCTTTCGATTTCCTTCCCCCGGCCATGAACAAGAAGGTGGACTTTTCTTCTAAGGAGAATTGGGTGGATCAGTACTTTTTTTCCCTCTTTTTTCAATTTCTTTTAAACAGGGGTTTAAAGGGCATTTTCCCTACCATCCGTGCCTATGCGGCTCCCATCCCTCCTACCCGTTGTTTAAGAGAATCCCCTTTCTTCTCTCGGACTTCCTCCCCATTAATAGGGAACTGTGGTTCACGATCGAACCCCCCCCCCCCTTTTTTTATTCCTCCGATCTCGAGAGAGAGACCTTTTTCTATCTCGAAAGCACTTCCTTTCCCTTTCTGGATTTTTTCCCCCCGGCTGACCGGGGGGAACGTTTCCCCCGGGCCTCTTGGCGTTTTGCGCCCGAAAGAGTGACATTTTTCAAGGAGAGAGCACTTTTTTTTTCCCTTTTCTTTCTCCAGGATTCTGTTAGGGGACGCCTTCTGCCGAGGAAGGGCTTTTTTTCCTTCCCGAAGGCAAGCGGGCAGATAGCACCTTTTTGGCCCCTCTGGCCGGAGTGACAGGCCTTCCTCTTTCAACTGTTTCGTGTGTGAGCGCGCCCTCTCCTCCTCAGGCCCCCTTTTTTTTCCCTCTCGCATTGCGGAAGTAACCCTCTTTTCCCCGACAACCGACGACTCTTCCTTTTTGTTTCCTCCTTTGTCGCTAGAGATAGAGCACTCTCTTTTTTCTGTTCCCTTTATCCTTCCTTCTCGGGTGTCCTCTGTCCGGAGGCCGATCACTCCTCCTCGAGGCGAGGCGAGCATAGCTTTTTTCTTTCCCCTCCACCCCTTTTTTGCAGAAATCGCCGGTCACTTTTCCGGCGTAGAGCTTGACTTTCCCGCCTCTTCTTTTTCCCTCAGTGTGTGAGGCCAGGATCTTTTTTTTCACCCGGAGAAATGGTCCGTCTTTCCCCCCTCCTTCCGATTCTCTTCCGAGGAAGGACGGTCAAGACTTCACTCGGTCTTTCTACTCGGAAGAAAGTAGGTGGGTTAGATCCCTTAGTCAGCGAGCCAGCCCTCTTTTTGACTGTCTGCTAACTCTAACTGTGGAGATAGGAGAGCTTCGGCCCTCTTCCTCCTTTTTCTGAAGGGATTCGAACCCTCTCCCCCCTTCCCCTAGTTGGTCTTTTACGTTCACATCTTCCGAAAGAGGAAGTATCGAAACCCCTTTTTTTCTTTCTTTTTTTTCCTCCTTCTAAGTAAGTTGTTACGTTGTTGTTGTTGCTCTTCTGCCTTATGGAATTGAGGTTGTTTCTTCAGCAGCATTAGGTACCGCTCGATTGCCTTCCCATTTTCAAATCACTCTCGAGAGCTTTGCAAAGAGACCCCCCCCCCTTTTTTCCCCCCACCCCCCCCCCCCCCCGCCCAACCCCCCCCCCCCCCACCCGTTCCCCCCCAGATGCGAAACATTGAGGTCCTTTCCTTTTTTTTAGTTCGTTTTTTTCTAATCTGTTAAAATAAAGAGGAGGATTCCCCACCTTTTCGCTGACGAGGATCGACCACACCCCCTTTATTGCCGTTTTTACTGGCCCGGCCGCGACGCTAAGGGTGGCAAGGCCCCATTTTCCCTTCGTCGCGGGACCCAATTATCCGTTTCCAAAATGCCTCTTTTTTCCCTGATTTTAATTACCTCAGCGGATATGCGCGTTGCACCTCTCTACGCCTTCACCTGCGGCACAGTGACCGCGAGGTTCCTTTCCTTTTCAGACTCCTTTCCTCTCTCGGCGTGTGGGGGTCGGCCTCGACGATCGTCCTCGCGGTCCGTCGGGAAGCCTTCTAGGGCGCGAGCGCGATCTTCCCACAACCCCCCCTTTTTTTGCGTTGTCTTTTTCTCTTTTTTCATGTCCTCAGCTTCGCCCAGCTTCCACAAATGGCCTGGGGCCTGTCGGTGTGGCAAGAGTGTCGGTGGGCCTTTTTTTTTTCTCTTTTTCTGGTCCCCCCCCCCCCCTTGGACAAGATGGACTCGAGCTGTTTTCGTTCCTTCGGTTACTGCGCGACCTCGCATGCTCTTTTTTTTTCTTTTTTTGTCTTTCCCTTTCCCTGCTCGACACCTCGCCGTCCCAACCTTTGCTTTCTTCTCAGGGCGGCGGGTGCCCGCAAACGCGGGGCCGGGCACCCTTTTTTCCCTTCTTTTTTTCCCGCGTTCGCAGGCCACGAGTGGCGAGAGCCTCGATCCTCTTCGTGCCGGTTCCGAGCGAAACACACAATTTCCCGCTGATCTTTCCCTTTTCCTTTGAACCCTTTTTTGGGAATTTTCGTGGAGCGACGAATAGGAAAGGATGTCGGGCGTCTCTCTTTTTGTTCACACGCTCAGGGTGAAAGGAATATTAAGGCGCTCCTTTTCCTTCCCCCCCCAACAGACGCCGAAACCGGCTTTTTTTCGGTTTCAGCTCCTCTTGGGACCCCCTTTCGACCCCATATCTTCGAACAGAATTGCCGAGACCTCTCCCCCCTCATCGCCAGGCGTCGTGATCTTCTACGCTTTTTTTCTGCGAAAAATCTCTAAGCTTCCCGAAATGCCGAAAGAGGCTTTTCTTTTTTTTGTGCTTTCTCATCGATCAAAGAAGGATGCTTTGCGGAAATTAGAGGAGATACTTTCTCGTATGAAGAGAAACCCCCCTGAAGTTGAAAAGAACCTTTTCTCCCCTTTTATGTTTTCATCTTTCTCCGGTGAAGAGAGTGATGCCTTTTTTTCTCAAAAGCGCGTCGGACAAAGCCGACCTTTTTTCTGGCACTCCTGACCCTAAAGGTAGGCCCCTGCGAGGTTCTGAGAGGCGTTTTTTTTCTTGTAACAGCAGAGCCTCCTTTTTTGGAGGACAGAGCTCCTCCCATTTCTACAAGTTAACGGATTCTTTTTTTGTCTCCCCGTTTAACGCCAGCTCGCCGACCCTCCCTTTCCCCCTCAGACATTTTTTTCCTCCTCCAAACCGGTTGACGTTTCTCCTTTTGGCAAACAAAGAGACCCTCTTCTTCTTATCCAGGCTTTGATATAGGTCGTTTCCAGCACCGACGCCGGAATGGTCGAGACTTTCTTCATGTTCCTTTCCCCCAAAATGACGTAAGAGATGATGAGGATGTTTTTTTTTTTCTCGCCCGCCTGGCGAGAGAGCGTACTTTCTTTCCTGGGTGATCTTTCCCCACAGCGGCTCCATGGAAAGGTGGAGATGAAGCCTTTTCCGAGACGGCGATGAAGGCGTTCGCGCACACCCTTCCCTTCCCCATGCGATCCCACTTCTTTTCTTCTCCTGTCATAGCTGATTTCGTGGCCAAAGGCACCTACTAAGCGCCTTTGCACAAAGGAAATCCGCTCCCTTTTTCCCCCCCTCCTAACACTTTTTTTCCTTCTGTGGCCACCGCAAGATGAGAAGAGCGAGGAGCGCCATGAAGATAGACGCGAACGTATCTTTTTCTTTTCTTTGATCTTCCCCCCCTTATTACCGGCATCCAGTTAATGTCAAGAGCGAGCCGACTTCCTTTCCACCGGACCGGGGAATAGACGGTGAGGCTCACCACCAACGTCTTCACTTTGTTTTTCGGTGAGTCCATTTTTCTTTTCGCGCCAAAGGGAATGAACTTCTTCCCTTCTTTGCCGATTCGAGCCAACGCTCGCCTCTTCAAGTTTTGTCCAGGTGATGCTGGAAGCGTATCGTGCCGGTTTGGCTGTTGCTGGGGAAGACGCGCAGGTCCTTCTTTTTTTCTTTTTCCTATCTAGAGATAGACACCGCTTTCCTTGGGAATACCTCTAAGGCCGGATGCCCTTTTTTTTCCCCTAGAGCAACTTTCCCCCGTGCGGTCGAGAACGTAGCTCGAGGATTTTTTTTTTTTGTGCGGCCTCGGGGAAAATGCCGGCAAGTGCTTCCCCCCCCACTTTTTTCTTGCGCTCAGAGGAAATAGGAGATAGTGGGCGGCGCCCCTCTCTTTTCGACTCTATGACTAAATCCGGCGAGGGACAGCTTCCCCTTTCCTCCGTCTCTTCCTCCCCCCAGGAACTACGATTCCTAAGATCAAGGACGTGACCTTCTTCGTTGGCGACGGCGTGGGGAGAAAAATCGCCACTGGACTCACGCGCGGAAGAACAGTGCAGGCGACCTTTCTTTTTTTTGTGTGTTCCTTTTTTTTTTCCATGGACGTGCTCGGCAAGGCCGAAGGGACAAACAGGACAGGTCAAGGCCCTTCTTCATCGGCCCGACGACGGAGGTGAGAGCAGCAGGCCGGCTTCTTTGCCGGCATCAAGGTATTGATTTTCCTTTCGCCAAGGGCGGCAAGCTGGTTTTTTTTCGCCTTTTCCCTTTTTTCCATCACCAACATCGCCAAGCAGTACAGCGGCCCTGGTGGGTTTTTGTTTCCCATCGATCTCTCTGCTCTTCATTTCCCCCTGCGTCCGTTGTCCATTTTTTCCACCTTCCCTCCTTCCCTTTCTTTCGTCCTCTCCCCCCTTTTCCCCCTCCGTTTCCCCTCCCCTGCCTCCAGCCTCTTGCTCTGCGCACCCGCGAGGGCAAACGACTTCTAGCTCGAGCTTCTTCCTCCTTTCCCCTTCGACTCAAGGTCAGTGGTGTACGGGCCGCTTCCTCCCCCTCCTTTTTTTTCCATTTTAATCCTCACGAAACGGCGCGAAGACGGGGGCACGGTTTTTTCGACAACATCTAACGTTACACGCTCGCGGGCACCTTTTCTTTATTTTTTTGCTCCCAGCCGGACGCTCGCGAGGAGATGGGCGTGCTTTCCCAAGGACGGAGAATCCCCTCCACCAGCTGCCTTCCCCCTCCCTCCGGTACTTCTCAACCTGGACGCCACAGTGGTGTTTTCGCTCCCTTCCTTCCCGGCGGTCGATCCGCCGGATTCCACCAGCGCCCGTTTTTTTGTTTCTTATTTATTTTCCTGCGTGCAGCGGTGCTGCATCGCCTTCCGGACATCATAGCGATCTGGGGATTTTTTTTCGTTTTGAATTTTCGGCGCGCAAGGTGCAAGCGTTTCGGTCGCAGCCCTTTTCCCCTTCACGGCCAGGACGGCACGATCGTGCCTCTTCTCTTCTTCCTAATCCGTTTTCTGAGCAGGCCTTCGACATGGTCGGCTTTTTTCCCTAGAAGGCCAAGACTCTTTCCCCGCCCCTCCAGGTCGAAATCGTCTCTCTCGCTGTTCTAGGGCCCGGAAGCGTGGTGTTTGCACCCCTCTTTCTTCCCTGGGCTTTTTTTTGTGAGTGCTCGATTAGCAGGTCGGTTCTACCGCGCCGTGTTCACGCAGCGGTTTTTTTTTTTCTGTTTTTCCTCGCCAAGGGGCCGGGCATCCCCTTCCCCCCCCCCCCACGTTGTCTCGTCGTGACCCGCGATAAAGAGGGATGCGAACATTTCTTTTCCAGGAAGAGGGAGGAGAAGCCGAAAGGATACCCCCCTCCCGGCTCGTAAGTTCATCACTATGGTTACTCAGAAGATGCCTTTCTCTGTCCCTAACCCAATGACGCCTTCAGTTTCTTGCGCCCTCTACTTGCTTTTCTCCATCACCGCCTCCCGTCCTTCCCCACCGCAGACATCCCCCCCTTTACGAATTTACCAGCCTGCCGCGGTTAAGTTTCCCCGCCCGACTTTCCCTACGATCTTCTACCTTCCAAATTTCACTTTACTCCTGACCTTTCGAGATCTTTTGTTTTTGCCTCCGTTCTCCAAGCCTTGTTCCCTGCCCCGACGCTCAAGAACTCGTGGGTCTTTTTTTTACTCCCTTTTTGCCGCCGCCGCCCATTTGAAAAGTGACTTCCCGACCCTTTACTTTTTCGTATTCGGAGGGAGGTACTTTTTCCCGAGGTTTGCAAGCAGCTCGGCCTCCTTTTCCGCCCATCTTACTTGAGAGAAAAGCGTTCTTTCCGAGTATTTTTCTCCCCTGTTCCCCTCAGAGTCACGCAACACCCCTCCTGACATCACCTTCTTTTTTTTGCCCCGTGCGCGACCGACGATGGCCAGCGCCATGCTGTTCCTTTTTTTTCTTCTCGGCTTCATTCTTCCTCACCGCGCCCTGTGACGAGTAGGGGCGCCCTTCCTTTCCTTTCCTTCCGAGGTGCATGGAAGGGCCCCCCCCTTTTCCTTCCATGTTCCCACCGGCCAAGGAACAAAAGGTCTTTCCCTTTTTTCCGTCCGCTTCGAGTACCAAGCAAGAGCTGGGCTCTTTCTTTTCCCCCTTCTTCTTCCCCCCATTTTCCACACCTTCGGAAGGATCTCATGGGGGTCTCCTTTTTTTCCTTCCCGAGTTGCGACAGAAATTCAGCAGTTTCCTTTTTTTTCTCGCTTACACGAGGGTCCTCTTTTTTTTAGACGAGCCGTGATCCTCGGTTTCCCCATCCCTTAGCCCGTCTTTTTTTTTTACTCAGGCTTGACGATCCCGCTTGTCTTTTTTTTCTCAAACGGTTGATAAGACTGACGATTTCTTCGTCTGGTTATTTTTTTTCCCGACCGCATCAAGCCCGGTCGCGTTGGTGGTCGCCCCCCCCCTCTTTTTTCTTCGTCGAAGAAGGAGGCGCCGTTCGCCGCGCTCTCTTTCCTTTTTCTCCACTTCTCTCGGCCGAAATCAGCACCGGCATTTTTTACGTGATCTCGTCGGAGTCCGATCGTCTTGTCCCTATCCTTCTTTTGGAACCACTTTAATAACGGGCCGGATCGCCACTGACGCCTCTTGTACCAGTAGAAAGATAGATAGAAACCGCACGATCGTTTCCCTTTTTTTTTCCCATCTCCTTCCTAAACCCCGAGAGGCTAGTCGGACAACTTCCCCCTATTGAGCTTTTCTCTTTTCACTTTTTTCTGATCCTTGAAAGATATCGGCCATCAGGCGGCGGTTTTTTTTGCGTCGGAAGCAGTCCGGGCGATCTTTACCCTTTCTCTCTTTTCTATGCCCCCTGGAGGCCGAAAATGAGTATGTGAGCTTTTCTTTTTTTCCGGCAGGGGCCAGGAGATCTTGCGGGCGCTTTCCCCCCCCCCTTTCCCCCTTTCTATGCGGCAGGAACTGAACCTTTTTTTTTTTTTCCGTCGAGCTGGGTGGGTTTTCCCCCTTACCTTTTCCCCGGGTCAGAAGTCTCTTTTTTTCCTCTAGTTAGAGAGGAATGATCGTCGGTTTCCTTCTCTTTTCCGACCTCATTTTCAACTCGTCGAGGGCGGCGGCGAACAGCTGCGAGAACGGGGAGAATCTTTTTTTTCTAGCGTCCGAAGCCGTAGAGGGCAGACCGCCCTTTTTCCCCCCTGCGAAAAAAGACTGCTTCACCTTCCTGGCCCCTATCTCGGTGGGGCAACTCTTTTAGGGAGGGTGGGGAGTGACCCTTCCAGTCTCTTCTTTTCTTATCTCGCCTCTTTTCTTCTCCTCGAGCAGGGCCTCTTAGTGGCTCTGAAAGCGGGAAGACTCTGCTTCTCCTCCCCCCCTTTTTTTCTACTTCTTATGATGGCGTTTTAAGACTCGGGACAGGGTAGTACGGCAGCTTCATTTTTTCTAAGGTGGAGACTCCCCTTTCCCTTTTTTCTTTTGGAATCAGGTTATGTTCGCGCCGAAGATTACTGGTAATCGTCTGCAGCCTCTTTTTTTTTTTCCTTTTCGCTGCCGGTCGTAGGTCTCACGCTTTTTCCTTTTTGCCTTCCTTGATTTTCTCTTACGGCTATGCGCCTCCCCGCCCGACACTTTTTTACCCCTCTCCTTTACTATCCCTTTTTTTCATTCCCCAACAACCCTCACCCCCTTTCCGGGCCTGCTTGGACCCGGGCCGGCCTCCGCATCAGGCTTGACTCTCTTTTTTTCTGCCGCGTAACCACCGACCCACCCCCCCCCCTACCAGCTTTTCCACACCCTCCCAGTTTTTGAAGTACCTCGTCCCGCCGCGACTTGTCGCGGCGGTCGTCCCCCCCTTCCCTTATTTCGCTCGGAGTCTTCGGCGGCTATATAGTAGACACGCAGCAGTCTTCCCACCCCCCCCACCTTTGTCATCTCAAGAAAACGGCAGATTCTTACCCCTTTCTCAAGGAGGAGGTATTCGGCTTCATCATTCCGCTCTACTTTTCTCTTTTTTTTTTTCCTTGTGTTCCCCTTTTTTCCCCCACCTTTTTTCCGATCTGCCGCCAATTATTTGATGACTCGATCCTTCTTCCCTTCCTCGAGCTCAAAGGCGTCAAGAAAGCGATGCGGCCCCCCCACGTCTTCTCTTCCTTCTCCCTTTCGCCATCATCGGCGGCTGGGCAGCGGAAAATCACGTTCTTTTTTTTTTTTCGCGCCGAGCCGGTAAGATTTGGTCGATGTCGTCTTTTTTTTTTTTTCTCTCTTTTCCTACCGCTTCACATTTCTGTTTCAGGGCGCCGCACACCCACTGCTTCGCCAACGTCAGTTTCCCTCCCTCCCAGGAAACATTCAGGGGAGACCGCGATTTCTTTCAAGTCTTCTCTTTTTTCTCTCGCCCCTCCCCCCAGGCCACCTTCCTTCTCTCCAGCCGAAATTTCAGGCGGGACTTGGCCTCCCTTTTTTGGTAAGGTTTGTTTTGTAGGGGGCGTCCTTTTCCTCTTTCATTCTTACTACTCCACTTCGCGAGCCGCTTCTCATCCGCCCCCCTAATTTCCTCCACTCCTTTCTTCCCCTGTTACACCCCGCCATGGCGAGGCGCGCGAAAAATCTGAACCTTTCCTAGGGCAAGATCATTGCTTTTTTTTCCTCTCTCCCCTCCCCCAGTTGCCGTCGACAGTTCCTCCGCGGCTCGTTCCTTTGCTTTCCCGATTACCACATCACTTTTTCCTTTTTTCGTATTTTCTCTTTTGGAGATCGCACCCTTCGTTGGTCCCCACATGTTGCCCCCCATCCGCCCATCGGTTTTTCCACCTTTCTTCCTCTGCGCACACTTTTTCTGCGGCTATCGGAAAAAAAGCTTTTTCTTTTCCCACCCAGGCTGCACAGCACTTTCCTTCTTCCTTCTCTTTTTCCTTTCCGCCTTTTCTTCGAGACCCCCCCTTCACAAGCAGCGCGAGAAGATCGCCCGCCTTCAGCCCCGTTCACCTGCTCTTTTTTTCTTTCGGAGATAAGGTGTAGGAGTGATTTG
>Ga0179593_1649419_pt1 | contig 13163 bp, 20 predicted proteins | sample CZODoug2_1_08_16_FD_185931 | JGI IMG/M metagenome (GOLD analysis project Ga0179593, IMG submission 185931) | Vadose zone soil fungal communities from Angelo Coast Range Reserve, California, USA - CZODoug2_1_08_16fungal (PacBio error correction) | ecosystem: Environmental > Terrestrial > Soil >... | reverse complement strand
CCTCCCCTTTTTCTTCCGAAGGAAACACAGAAGGTGGGAGTGTAAGGTATTCCCCCCTCCCCTTTTTCCTTTTTTAAGGGGAAGGTGCCTCTCCCCCCTTCCTGCACCCTCGGGCGGAGAAAAACGATTCCTTCCCTCCAACCGTGAGGTCTTCCCCCCCCTTTTCTTCTCCCTCCCCTCGTTGCGGGGGGAATTGGCTGGTGTCCCCCTCCCCTTCCGAACACACAGCGAAAGCGATTTTGGGAAGGGCTTGGTCTTGGCATAAGAGGACTTTTTCCCTTAACAGAAAGGGAGGTTTTTTTTCCCAGTCTATGGGAGGTAGACTTTCCCTTCCCTTTCCTGTGGGAGGAAAAGAGGAGGACTTTTCTCTCCCCGGGACAAGAACCGGTTTTTCCCCCTCCACGGGGGGGGGCTCCCCTTGTGTACTTTTTTTTTTTCCCTGCGAGGCAGGATTTTGAACACGATTCTGATTTTTGCAGAAAGCGTGTCCAGGTCCCCTGGTGAGGATCTTTGGTCCCGGCTGGCAGCCGACAGAATTCCGCCCGGGTGCCCTTTTCCTGGTTCGGAAAAAAGCCTCCCCCCCCCCTTTTTTTTTTTTGGGCGGATGGGAACAGCTGCCGTCCCTTTTTTTTCCTTTCCCTCCTCGGCCAAGAAAGGGATGTTTCGAGTTGATGTCCCTTTCTCCCTCGGCTAAGGAAGTTGGTGCGTTTTTCTTTTTTCCCCAACCTTAGGATTCTCTGTGATGGACTTCGTCTCCTTTTGGTCGCGATGTTTTTTTTTCTTCCCCCCCCCTGCGGCAAGTTTTGGGGGACCCCTTTTTCTTTTTTTTTTTCCCAAGGCACGCGTCTGAGCCGGCAGTGGTAGAGGCCGAGTTCTTTTTCCCCGCTGTTGAGCGGACCCCCGGCCGGGAGGCTTTTTTTTCTCGCCGTAGGGTTCCTTTCTCCGAAACAGCCCGGCTGTTTTTTTTTCTTCTTTTTTGGGAGCGCGACCCCCCTTTCCTTCCCCCAACAAGCCGCACACAGTGTAGGTCTCTTTTTTTCGAGCGCGACGCAATAACAATGGTTTTCCCCTTTTCCTCTTCGGCATAAGGCCCTCTTTTTTGGCTGCTGCCGCTTCTTGGGGACGGATTTTTTGAGAGATGTCGGGTTGTCTTTCGGCGGAATTCTTCGGTAACGGCGTTCCTTTCCCCCTTCGGCACCCCCCCCCCCCCGGGTTCTCCTTGGGGAGAAACATCCCCCCTTTTTCCTTGGAAGGCCTTTTCCCGTGCAAGGAGGAAGGTGCTTCCCTCCCCTTTTTTTGAAAGAGGACTCAATCCCCCTGGCTCGGAGGATCCTCATTTTAGAGTGGGAAGGGCGCTTTTCTTGGAGTTTTTCGCCAATGCGGAAACTTGAAGGTGGACCACCCCTCTTTTTTTTTTTTTTTTTTTTTTTTTGAATTTTTTTTTTTCCCCAATGGAGTCCCTCCCCCTTCCTAGAGAGAAAGGGGGGCTCTTCTGGCGCGAACGACTGTGGTCGGGCTCCGAAACATTCCTGTCCCCTTTCCCCGAAGAGAACTCCTTCAACCCCTCTCCCTAGGGGGAAGACCCGTCCCTTCTTTATTGTTGATATAGTTTTTCCACCTTTCCTCCTTCGCCGGGAAGGCATGAGAATCGTCCTCCTTTTTTTTCCCTTTTCGGCAGCACCAAGATGACCAGTCCCCCCCCCCCCCCTGTGTGATAATAGTGGGGTGTGCCCCCCCCTTTTTTCTTTTTTTTCAGGCGGCCCATATGACCCCTGCTCCACGAATGAAGAAGTTTTTTTTCACCCCTCTTTTCTTTTCTCCCAAGGAGTCCGGAACGAGATGTGGTCGCGGGCTCTCTACACAGAAGAGGGAAATCCCCGGCCAGCCAGCACCCCCTTTTTGGAAGAATTCCTTTTTTTTTCCTAACAGACAGAACAGGATTGGTTTTCCCTTTTTCCCTTCTTGTGCAAATTAATTATTTATAGTATATGGACATCACCCCCCCCCTTTCCGGGAGAGAATGTGCGGGTTTCCACCATTTTTTTTTGGGCCCAGCCAGACGTTCCCCCCTTTTGTGAAAAACCGAGTGCCGGTTTTCTTTCCCCCCCGGATAATGAACCCTTCTTTGCATGGGGGGGGACGGGCCTGTTTTTGATATAGCCGAACTTTTTCCTTTCCCCAGTGAGTGGGGCCCCTCCCCCCCCCCTGGGTGGAGTGAAAGAAATTCATCCCTTATCCCCGTCCGCATATATTCAACGGCAGAATTCCTGTTTTCGCGCGGCGGTTTCGCGAAAGGGGTCGTATTCTTCGGATTTCTGACCTTTTCCCTCCTGCTTCGGCTGGCGATCAGACCCTCTTCTCCCTTTTCCCGCTAAAAGTAGGAAAAGTTCTCCCCTCTTTTCCCGACCCAGAAGAAGATCCCGCCAAAATTCCTCTCTTTTCCCCCCTTTTCTTTGTAGGGGAGCGGTTTTTTCACGGGTTGTTTGTATTTTTTTTTTTTCTCCAACCGGTTAATGAAGAGCATTTTCTGTCCTGTCCCCCCCTTTTTCCCTCCTCTATTTTTCGCTGGATGATCCTCACCCCCCCTTTGTTTATCGTTGTTTACCGAAAGAATGTGTCCCTCTTTTCCCCCTTTTCCCCCCTCCGAACGCGCGGAAGCCACCCTTTGATCCCCCCCCCCCCCCCCCCCCACCGTATCATGGTACAAAGATATGCGTACCCCCCCCCCCCCCCCTTCTTTTTTCTGTGAGGGGTTGTTTTTTTTTGTAGACGTCAGGAAGCTTGGTGGGTTCCCTTCCTCTCCCCCTCTCCCTCCCTTTTTTCCCCCCAAAAGATAGAGGGAGTAGGCTTCCTTCTTTTCCTCTTTTTTTTCGCGCCTCGATGTTAGATAAGATGGTAATGATTTTCTTCCCCTTTTTCCCCTCCTTTCTCTGTAAGTTAGCAAGGCCCATTTCGCAGGGAAAGCATTCCATTTTTTTCCCTTTTCCCTTTCTAGGAGATATCCTTTTTTCGTCATTAATTAAGAAAGAAACCTGTCGGTCCCCCCCTCTTCAAATTGTCTTCTTTTTTCTTTTTATTGTAGGAGCGTTCCCCCCCCCCCCCTCCCCTATCCCACAGCAGATGACACCCATTTTTGCCCCCCCCCCTTCCCGCCGAGGTAGTAAGTTGGAAAGATCTTTTTTTTCTCCCCCCCCTTCCTTTTTTTTTTTCCTCTCAAAAAATTGTTGCTCCCCCCCCAACAGAGATAGAGGACGGTCCCCTCCCTCTTTTTTCTTGAGATTTTTCGGCCTGTTTTTCCCCCCCTGTGCCAAACGTAAAGAAGGAGGGCGGGTGGTCCTTTTCCCCCCCTTTTAATCTTTCGTGTGCGCTGAATCTCCCTCTCCCCGCGAGAAAAATTTTTTCCTTTTTTCGCGCTCTTAAAACCGCCTTCCCCCCCCCTCCCTTCTTCCCCCCGGTTGGACGGTTCTCGATGTCGTCCCTTTTTTTCCTTTCTCGTGGGCCACTTGCAAGGCCTGGTTTTTCTCCCTTTTTATGCTTTTTGCTTGCAGATAAGGGAAGGAGTCGGTCCCCTTTTTCCTTTCACGGCCGAGCTTATGTCCTTTTTTGCCCTTCCCCTTTTGCTTGAGGAGCGCCTTCTCTCCTTTTGTGTTGTTGAGATGATTTCTTTTGCGCGCTGCAAGCAGTTTTTTTTTTCCCCTTTTTCCCCCTGCGTAGGCCTGTTTCTTATTCTTCGCGGCAAGGCAAAAGCATACGGCTTTTTTTCTTTTGCAAGTGGCCATCGAACCTTCATTTTTTCGGAAGGGAGAAAACATTCCCCCTTTCCTTTTTTTCTCAATACCATTGCGGATGTTCGTTCCCCTTCGGTTGAAACAATTTTTGATTTCTTCGCGGGCGGGGGACCCTTTTTTTTTTTGGGCGGACACAAGAGCCCCCCCCCCGCGATTCCCGGCTCCCCGAGAAAAAGGAGGCCGGCCCCTTTTTCCCCCCCCCCGGTCGGGAACAAAAAGTGTTCCCCCCCCCCCCCCAAAAGATAATACCCCCTCTCCCCCCTTCTCTTCTATCTCTGTTGCATCCCTCCCCCAAGGTTGTAGCTGAATAAAAGGGGCGTTTCACATTTTTGCTCCCCCCCTTCCCCCCCCCCCCCCTTTCTTCGTGATGTGCATTTTTTTTTTCCTTCATTTCCTTGATGTGGGCTACAACCCTTTGTGGTAGATGTGCCCCCCTTTTACATAAGATAAGGGGGACTACCACCCTACCCCCCCCCCGGGTTGAAGGAGGCTTTTCTTTGGCTGAAGTCTTCCCTTTTGACACCTCTAGCGCCTCCGTTCCCCCCCTCTACGAGAAAGAAATGTTCTTTTCCTTTTTTTTTCAATGTCGGAATGTCTCCCCCGTACAGTTCTTCTTTTTTTTTTTTTTCTCTTCTTGATGCGGGGCTCACTTCATGTGGACAGCGGACCGGAGAACCTTTCCTGGGTCTTTTTTTTTTTCCCTGGATGGCGGAAGAAGAAGAAATTTCCCCCCTTCCCTTTCCCCGTTTGAATCCTTCCCCCTCCCCCCCAAAGGCTTCGGAAGTTATAAACTTTCAAAAGCAAAACGTCCCCCCTGATCAAGGGGGTTGTGTTTTCTTTCCTTTGACATGATCAGGTTTCGGTTCCCGTTTTGAGGAGAGAGTTTCGGCCCGTGGTTCTTCTTAGGAGGCTCCTTTCCCCAACCCCCTCCCTTTTCCCCCCCACCGATACTACCAAGGAAAGGTTGGAGTTTTTTCTTTTCCCCCCCCCTTTTTTTTTTTCCGCGCGAAATGTTTTTCCCCCTTGGAGAAATTTGAAAGAAGGCCCATCCCCCCGGAATGAAAAGGTCTTTTCTTTTTCCTCCCCTTCTTCCTCGCCGCGCAGAAAATCAATTCCCTTGGGACAAAGATGGACGGGGATTCCTCTCCCCTTGACCCTAGGAGGAATCCATTTTGGACGAACTGGGGAGTGGTGGGGCTTTTTTTCTTTCAGAAAAAAACCATCTTTCCCTCCTAAAACAGGAGTTCAGAGATCCCTCCTTCTCCCCCCCCCCTCTTCTGCGTTGGAAAGATTTCTTTTCCCGCGGCGGGGCGGGAAATAAGGTTTGCGGGGACCTTTCTCCCCTCTTTTTCCTTTCACTTTGATGAGAAATATCCCGGTTTCAATCAACCTTCTCCCCCTCCTCTCCATGCCCCGAACACTCCCCCCCCCCCACCCCCCCCCCCCAGGGTTTCGTTCCCCCCCCCCGGGAGCACCCCCAAAACCGGAGGCCTTTTTTTTCCTTTGACCCCCCCCCCCCTTCTTTTTTTTTATGGGCCACATGCTTGGAAAGAGCAGTTGCTCTCTTTTCTTTTTCTTTTTCCTAGGGTGAGGGCATTTTCCCCTTTTCCGGAGAAAGAGGAATGTCTTTTCCCTTTCCGCTTCTTTCTCCCCCCGGTTTCGGGAGGAAGAAGCCTTGCTTTTTCTTTTTTTTTTTTTCCTGCACGGCCGGGGAGGAAAGAGGCTGGTGTCCTGCTTTTTTTTTTTTTTTTTTCCCCTGTTACACGGGATTTTTTTCTCTTTTTTTTCTGGGGATGAATTTCTTTCCACCTTTTCCCGGGCATGATAGGCCTTCTGTCCCTATTTCTTTTTCCTTCTCTCTTCGCTGGGGCGGGCTCCGATAGGAAGGGGGCTTTTTTTGCCCGAGGGCGGGAAGAACGTTCTGTTGCGGGACTTCCCCCCTTCCTTTCCGATCAAACCCCTTAATTTTTTTTTTTTTTTCCCCCCCCTGGAAAGAGGGGGAAGGGAGTCCCCTGCTTCCTTTTTCGGATGGCGGAGCCCCCCTTCAGTACGAGGGAGCTCGTTTTTTTTTTTTTTTCCCCGTGCCCGTCAACAGTTCCCCCCGCCCCCTTGTCCTCGACTACCAAGGACAGCGAGGCGGATCCTATCCTTTTTTTCTTTTCCCCCCTCCCCCTTCATCGTGGCACGGCGTCTTTCATTTTTTTCTTTTTCTGGTCGGAAAAAGGAGAACCGGGAGGGTTGCCCCTCTCTCTTCTTCCCCCCCTCTTGTACCGCCTCAAACCCTTTCCGTCTGCACCCCGACATAGAGATAGTCAACTCACCGTCTTCCTTTCCTTCTTTTTTTTTTTCTTCCCAAGCGCACTGGAGCAACGTGTCCTTTCTTTTCCTCGGCTCGTGCCCGGGCGCAGAATAACAGAATAACTACCTGGTTTCTTCCTTCCTTTTCCCCCTGGTTGTTCGGACGATCCACCTCTTCGGCCGACCCGAAGGATGTTGATGGGAGGCCCCTGTTTCCCCCCCTTTACTCTTTTTTTCCCTTCTTGCTCAACAAGCGGGACGAGCCACCCCCACTCTCTTCCTTCCTGTGAGCGGAGAGTGAATTAAAGAAGCCACCTTTTCCTCACTTTCCCTTTCTTTTTTTCCCTCGAGGGCTGTCCCCCCCCCCCCTCCCCCCTCCTTTTTTTATACCACACCCGCATTGAGAAGCGGCAGAAGAATAGTGTCCCCTTTTTTTTTTTCTGGCTTTGCCTTTTCCCCTTCTCCCGGGCAGAGGCCATCCGGTCACCCCCCATGCGGAGGCTTAACAACTCCGCTTGAGGTCACCTTTTCTTTTTTCTGCAGTCAACCAGGATATCCCCCCTTTTTGGCTGGCCTTGATTCGCAGGCGTGTCCCCCTTTTTTTCTTTCTTTTTTTTTTTTCCTCTCCCGTGCGGCTTTCTCTGTTTCGGGTTACAGTGACGTTTTTTTTCCTTTTTTTTTTTCCTACCGGGCTTCTACCCCCGTCTTTTTCTCTGCCCTTCAGTGGCCGGACCTCAGCGGAGGCCAACCGGTCTTCCCCTCTTTTTTTTTTTTTTCATGCTTTCTTATTGCGCCAGCCACCCCCTTTTCCTTGTGTCGCAGAAGTACCTCACCCCTTTTTTTTGGCGAATCTTTTTTTTTTTTTGTGCAGCTCGATCTTTTGGGGTCCCTTTTTTTTTTTTCCCGGATATTAGGAACGGCCACCGTCCTTCCTCTTTTTTTCCCCGATGTGCGCTTGGGGAGTGATCTCCCAATTTTCTTTTCCAAGTGACGACCTGACGGGCGAGGATGGCACAAAAATTCTCTCTTTTTTTTTTTTTTACCAGAGATTTTGTCCCCCACTTCTTCCCCCGGTTTCAGGGTAGTAAGTGAGAACACGTTCTTTTTTTTTTTCTTTTTTCTTTTTCCCCGCACAAGAGGTATCCCCAAAAGCGCTCGCCTTCGGTTCTTTCGTTTGCCCCCCCCTCCAATCCCGTGAAATAGGAGGGCGCCCCCCTTTTTTCTCTCTTTTTTTTTTTCCCCCCCCCCCCTTCCGTTCTCGGAAAGTATTCTTTTTTTCTTTTACTTTCTGAGAACTCCCTCTTTTTTTCCCCATAGGTCCTCAGGAAACTTTTTCCTTTTCCCCTCACATCGGAAAGACGATTGAAGGCGGTTCTTTTCTTTTGGCTTTTCATGCTGAGGTAGAGAAAAGGAGTCTCCCTTTTCCCCCCTCTTTCGTTTCCTTCCTTTTCCCCCCTTTCTTTTTTTCATCCCTGCAAGTCGGAGAGAAAAGGAGGCGTCCCCCTTGGGACCTCGGTTCCCGTCTTTTTTTCTTCCTCTTTTCTTCTTTGATAGGCAGCCTTTTTTTCCCTGCGAGAAAGGAGTGCACACGCTTTTTTCTTTTTTTTTTGGGGTTCTGGGGATGGAGAGGTTCGGAGGGGGGGTTTCCCCCTCCTCCCTCATTTCCGCAAGCAAGGCCTGTGGGACCGCAATTTTTTCCCCTCTGTTCGGAAAAGGAAAGACTCCCCGCTTTTGTTTTCTTTCTTTTTTTTTTGATGGGAAAAGCGTTTTCCCCCGATGACGGCAAGAGAGAAGCCTCCTTGTCCATTTTCCCCTTTTTTCTTTTCTTTGCTGTTCGTTCTCCTCCTTGCAAAAACCCCCCTTTTTTTGGAGGGGGCGTATTCCCCCCCCCTTTCCCCTTTTTTCCTTCCTTTTCTGGAGAAGAAGAAAAACCTGTTCTTGGGAGGAGAGGGTTCCCCCCCCCCCTTTCGGAAAGGGGGAGGAGGGACCTTTTTCCCGAGGCCAATTTCCCGGGCAGGGGGTAAGGCTTTTTCCCTCTTTTTTCTGGCTGGGGGTTGTGTGCGCGGAAAGCTGTTGAGCCTTTTTTTTTCTCGGTGTCCCCTTTTCCCCGCCCGAGTAGGGGAACCACTTTTTTTTTTTCCATCCGGCGGGTTTTCCCCTTTCCGAAGAGTGTGTCCTCTTTTTTTTTCCCCGATGTCACGTTTTCCCCCCCCCCCCCCCGACCTTCGCCAACCATGGTAGTGTTATTTCTTTTTCTTTTTTCCGGAGGCGCTTTTTTTTATAAAAAAAAGGGACGGCACCCGGTGTTGGCCTTTTTTGTTTTCCCCCTCTTAGCTGATTTGAAAGAACTTGTTTCTTTCTTCTTCCAGGATATCGATGGGGTGTCCTTCCCTTTTTTGAGAGGTTTAGTGTCTTTGTCGGGTAGAAATTTCTTTTCTTCCAGTTCAGAGGAGGCCACTTCTGTTTATAAGGGAGACACTTTTTTCAGCCCAAGGGAATTGATAGCGGGAAAGATGGAAGGTTTTTCTCCCCCCTGCACTTTTTCCAGAGGAGAAGAAACCTCTCCCCTTTTTTTTCGATAGGGAAGATGAGGCCCCTTTTTTTTTTCTTCTTTTGACGGAACGCCTACCCTTCCTTCCCTGCATAGAGGCCCGCTTCTTCCTGGTCGTGTCGAAGAGAACTAACTCTCTCCTTTTTTTTCTCACGGTCAATAATCTCTTTTTTCGAAGAAGAGGAGGGCCCCCCCCCCCCTTCATCCGAGGGGGGGCATTTTGAGGTTGTGGAATTTTTCTCCTTTTCCGTCCCTTAGTTTCCTTCGAAGAAATTGGCTTCTCCTTCCTCCCAGACCGCGGATTTCTCCCCCGCCGATTGAAGCTTGGCCCCTGCTCATAGTTTTTATGGAAGGCGATTCCCCTTCCCCCCTCATGCACAATTGCTGTTTCTTCCGGTCCGTCACAAATATAAGTGTAAAGGGCTCTTCGCGTCCGACCCAGACCCTGCCACCGGACCCCCGTTTGCCGTCCCCTCCCCCCCATTCATGCTCGGAAAGGAAATACGACATTTTTGTTCTCCTCTCGTGCAATGGCAGGAGGGAGCGTGCTTTTCCCCCAGCAACCAGAGGCGACCTCACGTTTTTTTCCCCCCACGCAAAAATGCCTTGTTTTTCCGCCCTGTGGGCCAAGAAAAACGTCCCCCCTTTTTTCCTTTTCTTTTCGCCCACCGAAACCCTGACTTTTTCCAAGGCGGAAAGAAAAACCCCACCTTTTTTTGTGTCGCCCTTTTTTGGCTATTTCCGAACCTTTCATTACCAGGGAGGGCCCCGCCCTTTTCTTGTGCCCGGACCCCTTCTTTTTTTTCCCGGCAGAGGGCAAAAGGGGGCAGACGTTTTTGTGACGCGTCCCTTTTTTTTTTTTTTTTTTTTTTTCGGAAAACCTATTTTTTGCTGGCGGATCAGACACCCCCTTTTTTTTCCCTTTTTTTCTCTTTTTTCCCGCTCCCACGCCACCTTCCTTTTCACGCGGTGACTAATCTTTTTTTTTTTTCCTTGCTTGGGCTTTTTTTTGCGCCCTTTTCTTTTTTTTTTTTGTGTTCGTATGTTTTCCCCCCTCACCGGTTAAGTAAGAGCATTTCTTTTTTTCCCCCCGGTCCAACCCCTTTTCTCGGAGATTGTTAGATGATGATCAGCCCTCCTTTTTTCCCCGAAAGAATGGGGTTTTTCCCCTTCGTCGCCGAGAAGAAGGACCCCCCTCTTTTTTTTTTTCTGGCAAAACGGGGCACAACCGCCCTCTTTCTCTTATCGACCCAAACGTGTGATCGTGCACCTTTTCTTTTTTGTTAAGACGTGCAGAAAGATTGGTGCCTTTCCTCTGCTACGCATCGGACGACATTTTTTTTTTTCTTTTAGTCGTGGGGCGCCCTTCTCGGAGGGGGGCGCGACTCGATTTTTTTTTTCCTTTCGTGGCCCCACCGCATCGAACTTTTTACCTTTTTTTTTCCTTCCGACCAAAAAAAACATTGCGCAGCATTCCTTTCCTTTTCTCTTGTAAAACATTTCTTTGATCTTCTTCTTTTCATCCTTTCAATGGGCCAGAAAACGGACGGCAAAACCTTTCCTCTTCTTTGTTCCTGGCCTGAGCTTCTTTCCCTTAGCGCAGGAACAAGCTAATATGTCCCTGCCCTTTTCTTTTCCCTCATCTGGCACATCACGAAGAAGTGTTCTCTTCGAAAATAGTGAACCCCCTGTATGCATGTTCCTCTCCCCCCCCCCAGACGATAGAAGAGGACTTACCGATTCCGTGTGGGGTTGTATGAGCTTTTTCTCCCTTTCCCTTTTTTTTTCCGAATCGATGGGTTTCCTACTCTTATAGGGGATAGTTAAAAAAAATGGTTAAAACAGGGGAGAGTCTGTGAGCTGCTCGAACCAAATGGCGCTTTTCCCAGAACATTTCCCCCCTTTTTCTCTGCTCTTCAACCGGCCTCCCCATCCACAACATCCGAAGGGTATTACCAGTTTTTTTTCGTTCCGACGTTCATCGTCCTTTCACTAGGGAAAGGGAAGGGTCGATCCTCCGTTTCTTTTCTTCCCCTTTCCTCCCCGGCACCCAGGTACGGGCAAGAGATTATGACCGTCTTCACCTCGTGGGTCGCGCTTATATCGCTAGTTGAATCCTCCTCCCGTTCCCCTTTTTTTTTCTTCCCCCTTCCCTTCCGTTCTCCGGGCAGGAAGGCTTTCCCTTTTGATTCCTTCTTCCCTTCCCCGGCAAAAAAGGGAATACGGAGATCGAAAAGGCCTTGCAAGTGGCCCTCCTCTTTTTTTTTTTTTTCCTCCCTTTCCGATCAGGCCCCAAATTCTTCGGCTTTTTTTATTGTCAGGAGGGTGGAAGAAGCGCCGCTTCCCCTCTTTTTTTTTTTTTTCCCGCGACATGGCCGTTTTTTTGAGTTTCCCCTCGAAGAAAGGGGAAGATTACCCGCTTCCTTTCTTTCTTTTTCCCCCCACTTGCGAAAAAACCTCGTCTTCCTCAGTTCTTTTTTTACGTCTCATATAATATATGTTGTTGGATACAGCCAAGGTTGGTCTCCTTTTCCCCCCCTTTTTTATCTGCCCCCTAATTTTTTTCTTTTTTTTTTCCCTTATTCGGAATATGATGTGGGAGACAAGTGGCTGCCCTTTTTTTCTACAATCCGCTCAGGAAGACTTAACCTCCTTTTTTTCCCTGTCTGAAGGATGAAGAAATTCGAGCGCCTAAACTCCCCTTTTTTCCCCCTTTCCCCTTTGATGCTTGATGCTGTATCTCCTTCCCTTCTTGCAGATGAGTTGGTGCACCACTCCTTTTTCTCCTTTTCCTTTTCCCTTTCTCTCCGGCCTTCGATGGCGCTCCAATTTTTTTTCTCCCTCTCTTTTAGCGGAATTTGAAAAAGATTATGCACGTATACACCCCTCCCCCCCCCCTTCCGTTCCCCTGGTTGGGGGTAGCCTTTTTTTTTCCCCTTTTTTTTTTTCTGGCGGGAGAGGTAGGAGTGTATTATTCGCGGCTTCCCTTTTTTTTTTTTTCGGTAGTACCCCCCTCCCTTTTTCCTTTTTTTTTTTTTTTTGGAGCTGATAAGAAAGAGACAATCTCGCGCCTCCTTTCTTTTTTTTTCTTTTTCCCGGCCAGATGCCTCGGTTTGACCTTTTTTCTCCTAAAAAAGTTAAGTGATACTTCGCCCCCCGCGTCCCCCCCTCCCCCCCCCACCCCCTTTTTTCCCTTTTTTTCCTTCGGCCCCGACGATGCTTCGGTCTTCCCCCGGTTTTCCCCCCCTTTTTTTTTTCTAAATGGGAGGAGGGGATGATTCAGGGTCCTTTTCCTTTTTCATCGCCCAAGCCCTTTTCCTGTTTTCCCTCGCTCTGGCTAGAAGAGAAATCCGCGAACCGTTCCCCTTTTCTTCCTTTTTCCTCTTTTTTTTCCTGAAGGGGCTTTTTTTTTTCACTCCAGTGTGGAGGGGACCGGTTTTCCTCCCTTTGTAATGACTTCTTCTCCCCCCGCCTAAAAAAAGGCGACCCTTTTTTTTTTTTTTTTTCCCCTGTCAAGGTCCCTTGTTTTCCCCTTTTCCGTGGGAATGGAAACATTCTCTCCCCCCCTCCCTTTTTTTCCCCCTTTTTCTTTCTCATGGGAGGTGCTTTTCCCCTTCTTTTTTCCCTCAATGGGGGAATGGAAAGAGAGGGCCTCAACTCCCCCCCCCCCTTTTCTTTCTCCCTTCTTTTCCGTATCGGCCTGCCCCTTCTTCTTGTTTTGTAGGAGAGCGAGACGCCTTCCCCCCCTTTTTTTTTTCTTTTTTTTCGGGGCGGTGCCTTTTTCCCTTTTCTTTTGAAAGAATGATTAGAATTCAGTACCGAGGGAGCCCCCCCCCCTTTTTCCCTTTTTCTCCTTCCGATCCTTTCCGCTCTTTCCCCTTCCCGTTAGGAGGGAGGGCTAAGGTTACGGGACTCTTCCCCCCCTTTTTCTTCTTTACCCTCTTCTTCTTCCTCTTAGGAGGGAATGACTGATTGGAGGAGGTTCCCCCTCCCCCCCCCCTCCCCCCTCCCCTTCGGTGCGATAGGAAGGGCGCGGGTTTTCTCTTTCCCCTTTCCCGTTTTTGCCGCCTCCCCCCCCCTGACAGAGAAGGCGGATCTCCCCCCTCTCTTTTTTCCTCTCCCCTGCCGGGCTTACCCTTTTTTTTTTTTCACGGCAGGCGAAAAAGGCCTGGCTTTTCCCCTTTTTTTTTTTTCTGAAACCGTTTTTGTTTTCTTTCCCCCGAGCAGGAGTGTACCGCTTCACTTCCCTCCCTCCCCGAGATCGTCCTCCCCCCCCTCCTTTTTTCACTCTCAGGGGATGGAGGGGAGGCCGAAATTCCCCCCTTTTTCTTATTGTGCGGTCTTCCCCCCGTTCCCCCCCCCTATAAAATAATGTTGGAGGAGGTGGACGGCCTTTTTTTTTTCCCTTTTTCGGCCCGACCCCGTTTCTCTTTTCCCCTTTTTCCCCCAAAAGGAGGAGGAACACCTGCCTTCCCCCTTTTTCTTGGTGCCGGGCCCAAATCCTCCGAACTTTTTTTCCCCGTGGT
>Ga0179593_1715381_pt1 | contig 13164 bp, 16 predicted proteins | sample CZODoug2_1_08_16_FD_185931 | JGI IMG/M metagenome (GOLD analysis project Ga0179593, IMG submission 185931) | Vadose zone soil fungal communities from Angelo Coast Range Reserve, California, USA - CZODoug2_1_08_16fungal (PacBio error correction) | ecosystem: Environmental > Terrestrial > Soil >... | reverse complement strand
GTTTGACTTTTCGGAAGTGCTCCTGTTCACCCGTTGCCGTCGTTTGCCAACTCTCACACTTCTGTCTGAGAGTCCCTCCTTTCCAATTTCCCCCCCCTTTCTTCCTACGATTTTCCTGAAAGGGTAAGGATCCAGGTCCTTTCAACTGGTTGAAGTGCTCTTATTATGTGTCTTTTTACCCCTCTTCCGTCCCCTATGCCGCGTGGTGGTGCCTATTTTTTATGAATGTGTCGGGTTCTCTTCCCCCCCTTTTTTGGATGAAGCTCGTCTTTCCTTCCCCCCCCGTTTGCGACAATCAATGAAAAGACAGTGCGTTTCAAACATCCGCCCCGCCTATTTTGACCCTCCTGCTGCCGTCGCTCCAGACCACTCTTTACCCCACCTAGTGACCCCCTGACATCCGATGCCGGGCCCCTTTTAGCTTTTTTGCTCACTCCCTCGGCTTCGCGGACGAAAGTAACTTCGCAGCAAGCCGATTCTGTCGAACGAGCCAAGCCAATTTGACCCTCCTTGCTTTTTCCCGACAAATTGCCTTTTTTCCCTGGTCGAAGTTATTTGTTTCGATGAATAATGCCCTTTTTTTTATTTGGGTTTCCTGCAGCCTTTTCCCTTTGGAAGATGTGGCGGCGACCATCTCAAAAGCTAGGACGGGTCATTTCCCCATAATCTGCCTGAGAGTTTTCGTGCTAGTAACCTGGTGTGTCCCCCCCTTTCTCCACTTTTCTCTCCTAGAAGTCTTTTTTTGAACTTCGGTTGTCCTACGGGCTAAAACTTTTATCCGGTCGTGCTGACCCTCATTTGACCGGCTGTTTTTATTTCGAGGATCGCGTTTTTGTGGTTTTCTTCCCCTCGCAAATTGAGGAGAGAGCAACTATGCCGACAGCTAAGCGAGACGACCCTTTCCCCTGACCCGCGCTACGGCCTTCCCCCCTCCCCGGGACAGCCCTTTCCCCCCCCAACCCCCCCAAACCCCCCCCCCCCCCCCACCCCCCCCCCCCCCCCCCCCCCCCCCCCCCCCCCCCCCACCCCCCCCCCCCCCCCCCCCCCCCCCCCCCCCCCCCCACCCCGTTCAAACCCCCCCCCCCCCCCCCCACCCACCCCCCCCCCCCCCCCCCCCCCCCCCCCCCCCCCCCCCTGTTCGCGAAGCCTTGACAAAACCCCGGAGGATGCCGCTCGTTGAGCACCAGGCCATTTCTCGCCAACTTTTGTTCCCTGGCGCGTCGCAAGAATCAAGCGTTTCCTTTTTGATTGAAGGAACCCCTTCCCCCCCTCCGCGCCAGCTCCTTCCCTTCAGAAACCAGGTTGTCACGCACGTTTCGTTCCCAGCTTCAGGCGCAAGCCGTCATCATCCCCCCTTTTGCTTCCCATTCCCCTACGACCTCTTAAGGCCTCGGGACGATTTGGATACCAATCCTCGCCAGTGCCTTCCTTTCACTTTTTCTTTTTCTTGAAGCTTTTTTGCCCCCTCACAGTAGCCATGCGCAGCGACCCCCCCTGAGGAGCACTTCCCCTCTTATTCCGATATTCACGAGGTTCGTGTCTGTTTGTTTGATTACCCCCTTTTTTTGAGACCTGTTTGGCTGGCCCCTGCTTTCTACCAGGCTGAACATAGCCGTGGGTGGATCCTTCAACTCTCCCTTTCGTTCCATCTCCCCCTTCCCTGCTCTTTTAGGGAGGCCCACTGTCGTACTTCAAGTTACTGTTTTATTTTTTTTTCAGGTTTCTTTTCCCCCTCGGTGTACAACTATAATTTCGGGACGGCAGCAGAACCTTTTTCCTTTAGTTTCACCCCCCCAAACCCCGGAGGACCGACGACTCGGTGAAGACCCCCTTAATTTTTTACATTTTGCATTTTTTTTCCACTGAGGTTCTCTGTTTTCCTTCGAAACTTTTTCTTCTCTGACTATGTGGACTAAGGATTCGTATGCGACAGGAGCAGCACCCGGACCCTTTAAGAGAAACCCCCACCCCTTCCACTAGTGGTTCCCAGACAAAGAAGGACTCCCTTTCTTTCTCTCTTCCTCCCCTCTCTCCTTCTGAAGGGTTGTTCTCCCGTTGGTATTAAGGTTGTGAACTATTTCTTGGGTGGCTTTATCTTCATTTCCGTGCTTTTTTGCTTATGTCAAGTAAGTCCGAGAACGGTTGCCTTATTCAGCCAACAGAGTCTTCTTCTGCCTTTCGTTCGCCTTCCTCTTTGACCCTACCATTCCGGTGGTCAGCATTCCGATAGCCCCCCTCGCCTTAATGCAGGTCCTGCCGTCCGGGAGTTCTGTACCGGGCCCCTCGTTCCTTAGCCGTACGTCAGCACTCTTCCCCTTTGGACCAGGTAGGTCGCGGAAACATGTCTTCGCATTCACAGCGCCTCTGTCCCCGAAATGCGTCTGTCGCGCTAATGTCAGTTCCACCTGGCCAGCCTTTTTTCCTGGAACCTCCCTCCTTCGCCCTTTCGCCGGATCAGGAGTATCTCCCGGTATCACCAAAAAAAGGAAATTCCCCCCCCTATAAACCTTCCCCTATAGGCGCGTTTTGCCCGAAATTTCCTCTTGTTTTCGCTTGCTTTTGCCTGTGAGTTTAAGAATGCATGCGCAAGACATGAGACCGAACGATCCTTCTGCTTTCTTTCTTAGGCTCCAAAATAGTCGAGACTTAGCCCCAGTTGCCTTGGTTCTAACCTGTTTTTCTGCCCCTTTGTCTTGCGCCTCCTTTTTTCACCAGTGTAGGATAAGACTGGTTCTGGCGTGGCGCAGACATGGCCTTTTGTGTCTTTCCCTGGCTCGCCCTGAGACCTTATTAGCACCGCAATACGTCGTTTTTGTCTCCTGTCCATCCGTCTCTTTTTTTGGTCCTCTTGCCCGGATTTTCGGTTTTCCCCCTGGAATTTAAGTCTTTGCAGTTGTGAGACGGTGGCGTATTTTCCCTCCGCGGCTTCTTTCTGAGGCATAGCTCGTTCACTGATTTCGTTTGCACGTCTTTCTCTCCCTGTTTTCCAATTCTTCATCCCCCCCCTCCCTGCTCAAAATTTTCCGCCGTCGGAATGAAAACCCGCTCAATAAGTTTCGTACAGCGTCCCCCTTTCCTTTTCGTTTCGAGCCATTCCCAACCACAGGTACTAGTTCTAATGCACGTTTTCCTGCTTCTTCGCAGACCTCGTGCCAAAGTCCCGCTTGCTGGCGATGGTAGCCGCCCCAAAGGCACTTTCCCTTTTATAGGCCCTCCCAAACACAGTCAGGTATCATCACCCACCTCCAGTTTCCTTGGTTTTCTCCTTTTTTCCCCCCGCAATTTTCTATTCCCCCGCTTGAATTCCTCTTTTTTCCGTAGAAGCCCGGAATAAGGCTGGCGAATTCGATACTTTAGTAGCTACTACCACCCTTGTCTTTCACCGGATCCACGGATCACCCCACCCGGCCAGGATTCATGTTTTTAAATGTCTGGGTTTTCTTTTTTTTGGTTCCCTGTGTCGTTCTTGCCAATACTCTTTCTATCCCCCCCATCTCGCTGTTTTCTGATGTTGCCCGCAAGGCTTTGGTCATTTATTTTGGTCGCATGACCTTTACTTTTGTAGGTCCGTCCAGGACCCCTCCCAGCCACCTATTCGTTAAAGAGATGAAAGCTACCAATTCCCCCCCCCACCTCCCAATCACCCCCCAAGCCGCTATTACAGGGTTCTGAATTGACCCGCAAAAGAAGAAATCCCTTGATGAGAACTGCAAACAGTTGAATTCCTTATATTGCCCTTTCGTGCGTCTTTCTCAGTAGGATCTGTTCCCAGCGACAAGTGCGAATTCCCTGCTATGCCGGGGCATTTTTTTTCCGAAGTTCCTCCTGCTTTTTACCTTCCCCCTCCTCTCTACGCTCTCATGCACACAATACTCTCCCTCATAATCGTTGTTTTTTCCTAGCTTTCTGAGAGTCTTTCACCTGTTCACGCCGTTTCGCGTCTCCCTCAAACTCCCAGTCTGTTTTCTCCTTTCTTTTTCCTTTGGCAGTTCTTTTTCTACGGAACGACGACAGCTCAACGAAGGTCAAGATCATGCCTTTGCCCCTGTTTTCTCCCCGTTTTTTTCTTGTCTCCATTCTGCCCTGTGCAAGCGGTTTTAGTCATATTTTTAACTCGTGGTGGTGATATGTTTTTTTCCCTGTTTTTTTCCCGACTCTTTCTCTTCTGGGTACTAAGCTGTTGTACCTGACGGAACGCCCCCCCCCCCGGAATTCATGCGACAAAAAATTCATCCCCCTAAGTGCTTGCACACCCTCCGACGACTCATTGCCTTTGCCTACCCTCAGCCCGAGGATTTCCGAAAAAACTTCCCCCCCTTTCTTTTGGACCTCTGTGCACGTCGTCCTCCTCCCTTCCTTTGCCCTCCCTTATCTTTCTTGAAGCGAAGCACTTCAACTTCGAAGGAGCCATCCTTTTTCGTCTCCCTTTTTCCCAGGTGTCGATCTGGAAATGCAGTGGAAGTGGCCCCTAAGCCGGCGGTTTCACCTGACCTTTCCTCTTTCTCCGGATGCCGAGCGGTGAACATAGGTTACTGTGGGCGGAGACCAAGTCAATTCTTCTTTTTTGCTTCTTTGCAACCTCTTGGGGTCCGCCGAGCCTTATGCGAGCATTCCTAGTACTGTTTTTTTTTTTCCAATTCCGGCGCCAAGCCCTTCTTCCGAAGAACCTACCTTCTGGAGCGAGCGGTTTCATTCCGACGGGATAACAAGTTTTCTCTGTCCGAATACCTCCTTTCTCTTAGTCAGAGGAGCTATCTTTCGCCTCTGAGCCGAGCATATTCCCCTGACTTAATTTTTTTTTGCGCTTCCCATTCCTGTGTATTTTTCCCACCCCTCCTGTGATTGCCGTGGTCCGCGAAGCGTGCAAACCGCTGTCGATGCACGCCCGCTTTTTTAGCCAAAAGGTGCCCCCCACACGACGCAGGCGTCTGACTTCGAGCGCCTTTTTTTTCCCAGACCCTATTTTTTCCTTGCCCCTCCGACCCTACGAGGCCAGGCGCCTGCACGGAAAAGACAGGAGGAATCGACATTACTGGCAAGAACGTCCGAATCACCCTTTTGAACGACGTCCTGACGCTTTATGAGTCGACTTTTTTCTATTCTTAGAGACTGCACCTCTTCTTCTCTCTTCTCTCCCGTGCTTTTTCCCGAGTCTTGACTGAGCAGGCGGAAAACCACAGGCGCATTTTTCCCTAAACTGCCACCCCCGACTGCAACCGCCTCTATCATTTTCCTTTTCTCTTTCATCCGATGCTTCCTTTCTGAAGTTCTCCTAGAAAAATTTCGAAAGTGGCTGGCATCTTTTTTCCATAACCGGATGAAAAATTCCCTGTTTTTATTCCCCCTTTGACCCTTCCGAAGCCGGAGCCCGCGATGTCGTTTCGAATCCTTCTATTCCTTCCTTAACCCGGGTCGTATACCTTTCGACAGGTTTCGTCATGGTTCGAGGCCCTCCCCGAACCCCTCCGCGGGGAAGGAGTCGACCTAGAGTCACTGATTGAATCTTTTCCTCCTTTTCTTTCCTTTTTCCTTTTCTGACGTTCCTCCTTTCGTACCGGGAAACCTAGAACCCTTAGGACAGAGGAATATGTAGGCTGCGTCATCAGCGCACCTTATCTTGTTACTTTCGGATTCGGCCATTGATGAAGTTTCCCCCCCCCCCAAGTTTTTTAATCTCCCCCACCCCACTAGGGACGACAACCGGAAAAGTCCAAACGAAAGGCGACCTTTTCTCCTCCAGTTTGTTGTTGATCTCATGGGCTGCGTTCGTGGTATGTTTCAACTGTCGTACAATAGCTTCTGCTTCTTTGCTTCTTTTTTTCTTTGTGCTGTCCCTGACCCGTAATCACCCCGAGTCATCCTTTTTTCTCACCCTTTCGCTGCTTCTCCCCCCTTCCCTTTAGGCTCTTTTTCTCCAGTAGTGAGAGGTTCCAGATTTTACAAACTCCGGTGTTCTTCCCCCCCCCTCTACCGATCAAGCTTTGCAACTCTTCGGGCCCATCCACGCGGATCTTAGTTCTTTCAATCTCCCTTCCCCTGTCTCCATACGGCGAAGTGAAACGCCTTCCTTGACCCATTCTGAAGCGTCCCCTTTTCCGTATGCTGCCAAAGTGTAGATTAATGTCCCCGAGTTTCTCCCCCCTGTATACCTTCTTGAACTTCCCTCTCCCCCCCAACTTTCCCCCCTTTTCTAGAGAGTGCCTGCTTAAAGGAGTATCTCCCGGTCTCCCCAAAAATCTTCCCTTGCATAGCGCGTTTAATGAACGAATGTAATTTCTCCTTTCGTTCCTTTCCGTTTTTACCGCCCCTTCCAGACCTCTACGCCGGAATCATCTTCTAGGGACTCTTTTTATTTTTTATATCTCCCGTAGATTCGACGATAGACGTTCATTCCCCCCTCCTTTCCTTTTTTTTTTTTCTTGTCCTTCTGGGACCGAAACAGTGTGAGATTACGCCTCTTGGCCGTGCGAGTCCTAATAGGTGTTAGGCTTTTTGGAGTACTTCTCGCAATGCATCGCAGACGCCTTCGTTTCGTGGTTCAGCTACTTGTCCATGTGTCCCCCTCTCCTTTTTTCTTTGCCCCTCCGCAATTTGCTTCTTCTGAAAGTTTCTTGTGGCGTATCCGTCGGCTCCCCCTGACTCCCCCTTTTCGCGCGCGTTTTAATCTGCTTTCGTTCCCCTTCAGTCTTCCCGATGCTTTTTGAAGTCACTTCCCTTTTTCATCAGAACTTTAAACTGGTAGCCCGTCGGATGTCAACCCGTGCCGCTCCATAAGTTCGTCTTTCCCCACGCTTCGCTGGCTCCTTTGGAGCCAAAACCAACCAGGTCTAGTATGTCTGGTTGCCCAACCTTTTCTGGCCCCACCCCAGTCCGTGCCACGTCCTTTGCTTTCTTTTAGGTCGCCGCCCACCGTTCCTTGTTCACCGCTTGAAATTCCCCCCATGGTCAGGGATTCATCCCTAACACAGCCGGCCAGGTTGCCGCTCCCATTTCTTCCCCACCTTGTCTTGGACTTTCGACCGGCCATCAGTTCTTTTCTACGTCCCTTTTCTTTTACTTGAGTTCGTCCGGCTCCTACGTGGCAACGGAAACCCGGAAGCGGCTCCCGTGTTTTGGTTTCTCCTTCTTTTTTTTTTCATGCTGAGTTAAGGACGCATGTAGCTCGTATTATCTCGCTGGGTGGATCCCCCCTTTTTTTTTTGCATTGTCTTTTCCTCCTCTTCCCTTTTGGGTCGTTTCCCAGGACAACGCGCTTCAGTCCCCCCCTCCCGACGCGAATTCGGAAGTTTCTTCAGAGACATCCCATTCAGGTGGCATCACCACCACGGTTCATCCTGAAATTTTTTTCTGCACATTTCCCCCCTTCCCCCCTCCCATCCCTCTTCTTACTTCACCCTTCCTCAAAGCATGATCTGAAATTTCTATTTTCGGGCGGTCGGTACGTGCCTCCTTACTGCACGAAATTTTGAGGATCTTCGTTCGTCCCTCCTTTTTTTTCTCCTTTTTGACGGCCCCTCCGTGAAGGCTATCGATGCCACTCTTATGCACAACATCTCTATCTTTCTTTTAAGTTTTTGTCCGATGTTGTCTGCTACGCCTCCCGTTCACGCCGTTGCCTGCTCAGCCCCTTCCCCCTTGCGGTTTCCCCGATTCTCCACCAAATTCTCTTTTGACCTTGAACGCCCGTCCGAAACAGAAGGTCAATCTTCATTGATTCAACTGGTTGAAGTTCTCCTCTTCTCTTTTTTTCCGTGGTAAACCCCTTCCATATTTAACGGCGTGGTGGTTGCCTGTATTGTGAATGTGTTCGGGCTTCTTTTTTTCTCCTCCAGCTATTTCCGGAACGCCCACAGGAATTAATGCGACCCCAACAATGCAAAGCGTGCGGCCCCCCTTTCCCTTCTCGTCAAGCTCCTGCCTGATTCTTTGACGCAGCAATCTTTAACCCAGAAGTTTTTTTCCCCGTTTTTCTTGTCCGTGTGACTTTTTGAGGAGTTTTCCCCTTGCTTTCCCTACAAGTACCCCCCCCCTCTTAGAGAAGAAAGTCACCGCAGGCGGCAGCCTGATGCCTTTTAACGGCCAAGACCGGTCTTCTGCGGTCTTTGGAGGAAACCTGAATCCCTGCGGTTTTTCTTTGATACTCTTTTTATTTCCTCCCTCGCCGAGTTTCTTCGGGGCGGAGTCCCCCTCTCCCCAGCAAGATGTGACTTGTCGGAATGCAAGCATTAGCTTTTTCCTGGCAGAGCCTTTTTCTCCCCCTCTTAATCCCCGGGGTTGTGGAAACGTTTCCCTTTCCAACGGCCCAGCCCTGCCCCCTATTTTTTTTTTCTCCGAAGGTCGCGCTTTCTTTCCTCCAAGTTTGTTCCTTAGTGATGTCATAAGAAGTTGAAGCTTTCTCTTCGAGGCGCGCACTGAGCCCTTCCCCCCCTCTGGAATTTTTTCCTCACTACCTGCTCGTGTCAATCATTGGACAGCTACTTCCCGCCCAACTTTTCTCCCGTTGATTCTGTCAGGGACCCCCTTTAGGATGACCTCGCCTACGTGAGAAACGTTCTTCTTGAATCACAGGCAGTTCAGTGGAATAAAGCCTTTTGGAACGTAGGAAAGCCTCCACCTCCTTTTCTTGCGTTTCCTCCACCAGTGCCATGTCCCCTCAGGGCACCCCCAAGGAGCAAGCATCAGAAGAAACTCTTTTTTCGGACCCCCTTTTCCGTCCACTTCACGCTCTGCCTGATTTGGCGATAGCAGGCCTGCAGCGCCTATCAGCGCCCAGGTTGGATTTTTTTCTTCAGCTTCCCCTTTCACCGACCCCCCCGATCGCCATGAGATCGAAACTTTCGGAGCAGTTAAATCTTTCCAGCGCTCCTTCCTTCCCCCTTTTCATTTTCTTTACGGGAGCTACTCCTTGAAGGCGCTTGTCGAAAACTTCTCCCTTTTATTCTTTCGGGATTCTCGTGGTGTCCAAGTTGAATGTAGTCGTCGAAGACATGCACTCCCATTTCGTTTCTTCCCCTCTTTTTAGGTGCTCCCCTGGTGCGACCTACCTGTCTTCTTCGTGTTTCCCCCCTCGCCCCCGTATCGTAGATCTAGGTTCAGGATACGAACGTACTCCGGGGACGGAAGCCGCTTCTCGTGGAACTGCTTGCCCCCCGTCTCTATTGGCTCCCGTCAGTTCGCCTAAAGAGTTGATCGATCTGCTTTCCTGCTATTTTGAGTCATCCCTAGCCCCCAACCGTTTTTCTGACTATGGGACTACGGTTGAGCCCAGGCCGCTCCCGACGAAACCAATCCCCCCCCCCCAAACCCCCCCCCCCCTCATAGGCCTTCCCGAAAAACTCCTGCGACAGTCCAGATTCTCCTATGTTTATCACCCCCTTCCTTTGTTGAGTCTGTCGCCTTAGTGGTTTTTCATTTTTTCTCCTTAGTCTTTTTGCCTCGTGTTTCCCCCCTCTCCTTGGACATCGTACGTAAAAAGAGGAAGAGAGGACCACTTTTTCTGCCCCCCACGTCCCCTCGTTGGGTTCCCGATTTGCCTCCCACACCCCCCCTCTTCCCGCGCTCCATCGCCTTGTTTTACGGATGTAAAAGCCCCATATGCGGTTTTTTTTTCGGAAGTTATCGTCGTAGGAGGACCCATCCTCCCTGCCTATACTGGCGCTCTTAAGCCCCGTAGGCGAGAACCAGGCTAGTCTTCGAAAAATCCCCCCCCTTGACGATTTTTTTTGTCTGATTCCGGCGTAGCCTACTACTTCAGTGTATACCCCCCCTCCCCCATTCTTAGGAATCCCCCCCTTCTCCATTTCGCTCCCGATCCACGGCTTAAAGTTTATCTAAACAAACAACTCCATCCTATGACTCTTTTTTTGCAATATCTAGCGTTCGACTCTCCCTTTTTCCACTTTTACCCCTTTCCCCTCCCTTTTTTTTTTGCATGCTCTGTTTAGGTTGCTGCCTCTGCGCAGCCCCAGCCTACCTCCCCCCCTAGAATGGCCGCGGTTTTTGAGCATGGCATCCCCCCCTCCCCCGAGACTTCGCCTTTTTTTTTCCCGAGTTCCCTTCTCCGCTTTGGTCTCTTTCCTCTTGGGCCTGGGCCAGAAACGCGATTCCGACTGGTTGGACGTGCGACAGAGACCCTAGTCCCTTTCATCCCCCCTATTCTGCGATGCGCACTTAATGCACCTAAGACTGCCGTCGGTTTTCCCTTTTCCCCCTTGTCCATGTTGCTCCTTGGGCATCCCGTTTGAATTCCTTTTCCCCCCAGTCAATAAGTCTTATATGCAAGTTGTGATAGTGGCTTCCCCTTCGCTTGAGTTGTGATCTGTCCGCGGCAATTCTTTCGGATACTAAGAGCGCTTCTAGTTTATGCGCTTCTCGAACCCCCCAAATTCCGGATACCTGTAGCAGTCGGAATTGAAAACCTCCTTCTAAATAAGTCGTACTCGCACCTTTTCCTTTTTTCTTAATTTCTCTTCTAGGCCCTTTTTTTCCACCCGGTTACTCGGCTGCAGAAAGGCGAGGGCTCGTAGTTCCCCCCCCCCCCCCCCTAACCCCTTTCTTTTCCCGTCCAGTTGATTTCGATGTAGCGTACCAAGAAATTAAAAGATTTCTTCCAGTCCCCTTCCTCCCCACACCCCCAAACCCGCGGCTTCCACCTTGTTTGTATCCCTTCCCCTTCCGATCTTCCTTTCCACCCCGGGTCCCGACGCATTTCTTTTTGCCGGAGAATTTGACGTTCGTTCGCGCCCGCTACTTTCTCCCGGGTCCCCACGACGTGACCCGGAACACCTTCTTTTTACTTGGTTCCACTTTTTGTTCCTCTTGTTTTTTTCCCCCTGAGGGTTCCCTTTTCCCAGCTTCGTACAATCTCGCTGGGCGGATGTTTGCGCACTGCTGTGCATTGATTTTGTGTTTGCAACTTTTTTTCGTTTCTCCCCTAGCTTTACGCGCATTCGTTAAGAGGAAGCCCAACCTGAACCTTCAGGACCCCCACTCCCCCCTTCACCCCTCTCCTTACAGTCTTCTCCGGAACTTATTTTCCCCCCCGCCACAGAAGAACTCCCTGAGGATGGAGAGTAACCCCCCTTGATTCAACGGCATTCTCTCCCCCTGCGTCAACTCCCGAATTTCAGTTTGCAGAGGAGCAATTTAGGCTTTCGGCTTTTTTTTTTTTTGCGAAGCGATCTTCGTTAAAAGTGAAACGTTAGCTCCGTCTCCTTTTTCCAATCTCCCCCCCCCTCAGGTTGTTGAGAGATTTTTAATGGAGTCAGCGAGAGCTCCTTTCCTTTCTTTGTTTTTTTGCTTTTTTTTCACAAGCCCCTCCTCTCTTGCGTCCTCTCCAATGGAATTCGTGCTCGATACTACGGACCGCGCCTAAAACAAAGGTCAATACTTCCTCAAATGGTCCTTTTTTTAGTTCTTTGTGGACTTTAAGACCACCGTCTGTGAAGTGTTCCTTACTCCTCTTGCATTTTTTTTTTTTGCTGTTCCTTTTTTTCTCTCATTCTCTTCACCCCGTCCTTTTTCTTTTTGGTCGCTAGAGTTGATCCGCGTTGCATGGACGGAACGCCCCCGGAATTCATGCGACCACCCCCCCTTTCCACGTTCTCTGATGTGTACGAAGCTATTTGCAGCTTCCCTGAAGCGCTTTTGTCTTCTCTTTCCCCCCTCTACCGAATCTTGTTGCACTTTCTGAAGGAGAGTGCAGCCGGTTGACCAAGTATCGTGGAGGAGCGGACCAGCCTTTCTAACTCGTCTCTGATGCCGGCCGGTGGAAACTCAAGCCGCGTTTTCCTCACCCATCCCAGTTCCCCCTCCCCCCTGGTCTCAAGACTTTTTTTGGTTTGACCTGTCAATTTTCGATTTCGCCGGAAGGCCGAGCGGTGCATAGGGGAAGTGTGCTTCATTGCACTCAAGATGGACGTGTACTTGGATTGCCTCTTCTCCTTTTTGGTCCCCCGGCTCACTCCTTCCTGTCCTTTGTGGCCCAAAGTGGCTCGCAAAGGCGTCCCAGGAGCAAGAGAAGCGATGTCCCCAGTACGAACTGATGTCTTTCGGTTGACGGTTCCCCCCTCCGGCCCTGCATACGAAAGTTCGATGGTTTGGCGAGAACCTGCGCTTTTTCGTCCCTGAGCCCCTGCAAGATTTCCCCCGCGAGAGAAGTGTCCATCTGACCCCCTTTTCCCCTCCCTTACCGATAACGACGGCAGATTGCCGTGTCCCGCCCTGACTTTTGCCCCGCGGTTGCTTTATTCCTCGATCCCTTTTTTTTGCACCATTTTCCATCAAAAGCCACTTCTTTTCTTCTGAGAAGACTTGGCGTTGAAGAATCAAGCCGGAGTTTTGATTTTTCCTTCCCCCCCACCACCGTCTCACTTTCCAAGTTAACCAGGCGTTTCCGTCCCCGGTTCCACGTTGTTTTTTTTCCCCCTTTGCGTCCAATTTCCTCCCCTTTTCCGGGATCCCTTTCCCCCCGAGAAAATTCCCCTCCAGCGGCGAAGGTTAGGGAAGATTTGGTATAGCCAGGAATCCTCCGCCCCTCCGAATCGGCCCCTTCTTCTTCTTTTCTCTCGAATCAGGCGGAAACCACCATGCGCAGCCCCTACCCCTTTCTTCGCATTCTTTCAACCTTTCGGAATGACTGTGAGCATGTCCGATGTATTGTTGGCCCGGGGAGAGACTAATTCCGCCGTTTGGGCGATTAACTTTAATCTTGTCTTATACCCGGTTTTTGAACCACTTGTTTTTCCTTTTTGGTGGATACCTGTAGGCGGCTACGCCAGAATCCGACACCTTGAGGAGCCCTTTCCTTTTGGTCGGATGCCGCTTCTGGTTCCGGAAGGAGTGCCCTTTCGGCGTTGTTCCACCCCCCTTCCTCAATTTCCGTGTTTCTCGGTTTTCCTTGCTACGATACCTCTTTTAGCAGAACCCGCAGAGTGAAAATTGCTTTTCCAGCCGGCGAGGCGTCTTTCCGCCCTTTTCATTCCTTCCCCAGGATTTTTTCACCTCCTAAGAAGGATTCCAAGAGCTTTATCCTTTGCATCGTGGCGTAATCTCGTTTCCCCTTTCTTCCTCTTTCCTGTTCCTGGACCCCTCCACGACCCTCCAACCTTCGAGAAAGCCACCCAAGAACTAGGGAAGAACACCCCCACTCCCCCCCCTCCCTGA
>Ga0179593_1535610_pt1 | contig 13164 bp, 18 predicted proteins | sample CZODoug2_1_08_16_FD_185931 | JGI IMG/M metagenome (GOLD analysis project Ga0179593, IMG submission 185931) | Vadose zone soil fungal communities from Angelo Coast Range Reserve, California, USA - CZODoug2_1_08_16fungal (PacBio error correction) | ecosystem: Environmental > Terrestrial > Soil >... | reverse complement strand
AAGTAGATTTCCTTTCCGCGCTTGGGTTTTCTTTTGTTTATTTGCGGCTTCTTCCGTGAGGAAGTGCCCTAGTCTCCCTTTTTAGACTTTTGCGGTGAGCGAGCCCCCCCCACCTTCTGATGAAAACCCCTTTTTTGAAAAAGTACCGATCTCGCTCAAGGCTTTTCCTCCCGACCGATCCTTTTTTCCATTTCAGCATTCAAGTCCAATACTGGATCCAAGTATGCAAACCCGGGAGATTTCTTCCCCACTTGTTGTCCCCAGGGCTTCGTTATCCTGGTGACCTCTAGGATCCCTCAGTTGAAATTAAGCCCGAGCCAATTTTGACGGCCTTCCCCGTTGACTCCGCCCTTGAAGGCTTAAGGCTTGCCCCTGCCCTACGTCTTCGAAAGATGACCTTTGCAACCTTTCCCGTATCTTTTCGCTTGCGATTTCCGCCTTCCTAATGGAGGAAGCAAAGTCCCAGAATCGATGATCTTTTTTTTTTTTTCCAGCTTGGTTTTTTCCCCACGTTGCCCTTTTTTCTTGCTTTTGCCCCCCACCCCCTTGAAAGTTTCTTTGTGGCGTGCTTCTCTACATCAAAAGTCTCCTCCCCTACCCTTTATTTCTTTTTTAGTGATGAGCTTTTTTTGAAACCAGCATTATTTTAGGGAGTGCTTCCCGAAATGGACACACTTTTCTCTCTGAAGCGGAACTTCGTCCCCCTGTCGTATTGGCACCAGTCGCCCTTTTTCAACAAATTATGCCCCCGGTGCCAGGTTTGAACTTACTCTGCATCCAAGACCGCTCTTTGCCAAGCTCTTGATCAAAGATTCGCTCTGTCTTAGCGCTCCTTAGCGATCTTGGTTTTATTCTCCATGAATCTGCACATTTTTTCAGAATTGAACCAACACTCGCGCTTTATAGGATATCTCCTTTCTTCCCGCTTCCCCCTACAGCCCCACCCCCTTGAGGTACCGTGTCATGCCGTGACATATTTCAATTTTCAAGGCGTTTTCTTCGACCCCTCCTGGAAAAACTTTTCCTAACATGTTCGAGGCCTCTCCCACCCAAACTTCTTCTTTTTTTATTCCCCCCCCTCCCGTTCAGATGTATCCAATGGGAAAAAGTTAATCCCCCCCACAAACCCACACCTGGCGGACCCCTGAAACTCCTGATTTTCTCTCCCTGCTCCTTCGCAAACAGTTTTTTCACTCTTTCTTGAAACGCCATTTTCCTTTTCGCTCTCTATCCCCAGTCCCGTCCCCCCCCCCCGTTAAACCTATTGGACGTCCACTCGCTCTACCTCGCCCCCCCAAAATCTCCCCTTCTCTCGATTCCGCCCTACCCTTCTTCAGTTACTTTTTCCTTTCCAAAAAGTTTGTGTTCACCGCAGTTGTGTTCCGATTATCGCCGCCCCTCTTGAAACCCGTTTTTTTTGGCAAAGTTTCTGATTTGCATTTCTGAAAAATGCGTGCAGCACGCGTTTGCGCTGGTCAACTTGCTTCTTGCTTGAGTGATCCAGAGTTTCCTAGATCAACTCCCGTTTTTCCCAGCCATTTGTCTTAGAATTTTTCCCATCGTTGCTTTTGCCCGGGATTTTTTCCAGTCGTAGCTTCATCTAATTCTTTCAAAGACCCCTGAAAGAGTTTACTCCCCAGTTGAGACTGAAATCCTATCGGCTTTCCTGGTATACCGGCCCACAATATTGGATTCCGCCTACTCGAGCTGTGAAGGTGAAGGTTTTTTGGGATTCCGAGCACCAATGTTACAGGTACGTTTTTCTTGGATCCTTGTTCAACCAAAACAGTCGCTCCATCTCAGCTGTCGTTAGCCGTCCTGGGTTTTTGTTGGTTGAAAGTTTGCTATTCCCTTCCGCACATTTCTTTGATTGAATTTGGGTTTCCTTTCTTCTTCTAAGCTTAGTCTTGCTCTCAAGAGAGAAATGACCGCGCTAACTAAGCTCCTTTTTCGCACGTCTCCCACCCTAAGGTAATTACTGTCCCTTTTAAGGTTACCCCCGTGGAAAATGATTCGTTTCATACTTGTTAGAAAGTACCACGTCTGACCCCGTAGACCGACCGTTCCCCTCGCACTTTTTTTCCTTCTAGGAGAGGGTAGCAGTCCTTCCCCCGCCCGAGCTTCCTTCTACGCCAACCTCAACCTCCTTTCTACGGTCCGGTTTTTTTATTGTTTCCCCTCCCCGCGCCACCTTTGGGGAGATTCACCTGTCCTCCACTCCAGAGCGCTCGATTTCCCTGTGCGTGGTCCCAAATTTTGACTTTTTTCTGCCTTTCGCTAAAGTCTCTTTCGAAAAGCGCTGTCCTCCTAAGAGAAGTTCCGTTTTTTCCCGCTTCAACTTTTCTTAGTCCATTTCCCCCTCTTAACCCCCCGCTGGCTGTCTATATTCCATGCTTTTTAAAATTGGCCGGGGATTTTTCTTCGTTGACAAACTCGCGATCAGATTCTCATAAAGCCTCTTCTCCCATCCCTGTTCTAAGAGACTTTTCTTGGATAAATTCTTTATGGACAGCAGTATGCGGCACTTTTCCAACCTTTCCGGGAGATTTCCCTCCTTTAAAGGAGTCGTGGTTCCTGGTTTTAGATCGATAGCCTTTTTTTTCATATATAAAAGTCGCGTTTTAGAGGTAGAACTCAAATCCCCCCCTTTATTAGAAAGGTCCCTTTTCCCTCCGCTACCCAGCCGCCCCCACTCGGTATATCTTTTTCTCGGTGCCCTTTCTTTTTCTCTTTATTTTGAGATTTCAAGGTTTCCATCGAGCAATCGTTTTCTTTTTAATGAGTCTTCTTCTTCTACCCGGACTTTCTTTTAAGTGCATTTTTTTCCGTGGCGTATACTTCTCTTTGAGTATCTCCTCTCACCCTTCAGCCAGAAAAAAATGTGCCTATACTTGAGATCACGTTATTCTGACCGGCTTCCCTGTACGTGTGGTTTTCTTGACAACCACTCCTTTCTTCCCCCGAAACCCTCTTCTCGTTTCTTCTGACAATATAAGTGAGCTCCTTTGTTTATAGGGATCCCCCTTCTTAATATCGGACCCTTCAATCCCCCTCGGCATGGAATGTTCTCATGCATTCTACCTATTGAATTGCATACTAACTTTTCCGTTATCCTAGAAATCCCCTTCCCGCTCTTCTGGCGGGCTGTTCAGACTCTCCTCCGGAGGATCCTCACCAAACAGTCGATGATATTTTTTTTTTTCCCTGGTGAAAAGCACTGAATCAGCTCTGGCTTATTGATTTTTCCTTATCGACCCTCGGGGTGTCCCCTATACTCCCCAGCCAATTCGCTTTGACGTTTCTAGTAGGGGACAGTTTTCGCTGATGTCGCTCTGGGGCTGGACGTGAGCATACAGGAAGCTCTTTTCGAAATGGCTTTAGGACTCCGTATAAATCACTCCGAATTTTTCGGTCTACGCTTGGTTTACCGTCTTGAACGTTTGTTCACAACTTAAATCCTTCTGATGTGGCACTTACTTTTTCATCAAGACCGACCCCTCCCCGCTTCGGAATTATTTCGACAATTTTAGATCCTCTCGCTTGCTTTCTAGTTTTCCATTCCCTCGGCGTACCTTGCCTCCCCCCCGCTCGCGCTGCACTTATTTACCGTTTGTCTTCCCAATCTCCCCCTTCACCATAAACCCCCGTCAGCCTTAGCAGCCGCTTCGCACATCTTTCTATGGGGACGGCTTTTTGCCACGTTATCATCTCCCCCTCCGGAACACTTTCTGCCTCTTCCCCCCGTCACCGGATGTCAGGCCTCCGATTTTGCCTCCAATATCTTTTTTCCCCGTAAGAATCCCTTTCTTGCTATATCCAAAGGTCCTCCCTCCCTTTTTCTTCTCGACTCACCTGTTTTTTGCCAGTGACTTCTTCTTAAGTTTTTATTTTTATTTACAAGCTTTCCCTTCCAATGAAGCGCCCCAACGGCACGCTTTTGGAAACCCCCCCATACTACACTACAAAATTCCCTTCGTTCTTCTCCGTTAATTCGGAAGCCCTCCTTCCCCCCAGAGTTCGTTTGCATCCCCCCCCTCCCTGCAACCAGATTCTTTCACCGCCTTTCGAAGGCAATCCGCCTCATCTCTCTGGTCAAGATCCGTTTTTGTTTTTTTGAGGAAAAGAGTTCTTCTATTGCCCGTCCTTCCACCTTCGTTTGCAGCCCTTGTTTGGCGCGTGTGTCTTGTTCCATGTCTTGAACGAGACTCGATAGTCTTTTCTCATTGGGACTTGTTCGTGGTCGCGCCATCTTCTCCAAGAATTTTTCCCCAGTCTTCTGCGCTGGCAGGGAATAGTCGTTTCCTTTTCTTTGAGGCGCCTTTTGCAAATCCTCTTACACGGTTTACTCGAATACATCCCGAATTCGGATTCCTTTATCTCATCAGCCGTGATACCGTGTTTCCCCTTTCAATATTGGATCTCAACTTCTGCTCTTCCATCCCTGGTGTTCTTTGGGATCGAGCATTTTGTGAAGGCTTTGTTATCTTCCCCCCCCCCCATGGCCCCAACACCTCCTTCAACCTCCGACCTCTTTCGGCTTCGTTTATCCTCGGATTTGGGCGTGAAAACCGTTTCTTCTTGAACAGAAAACGGTTAATCTAGACTGATGCAGCGCTGATTTTTTTCTTTCTTCTGATAAGTCTTTGCTAACAAGAGCTCCCCCCCTACCTCGTTAACACCCTTTTCGTCATCTTCCCAGCCTTGACGGTCTGCTTCTCCTAAAGTGCTATTTTCCTTTTCGAACGCAAACTCCTGGTTTGCCGCGTTACACCCTTTTTTTTTTTTAAGCCCCTTTTTGTAGAATTTCACGCTCTCATCCGACGATTACTGTATGGCTTTTTACTCCCCCCCCCTCTCCCCATAAGCTAACTTCAAGGATCTGACTTTTTTTTTCTCCCTCCGCCCCACACATCGTGGGGCGATTTTTCTGAAAAAGATCCAATCCAGCGTAGACGATTCTGGTTTCCCCCCAAAGACTCCATCGCTTTTTTTCCCATTTCTCCGACCCTCCCTTCCCCCCTTGTCGCAATTTCTAGTAAAAGATCAAGCCAGGAACTGTTAATATTTTCCACCGAGACGTAGTCCGCTTCGTATTGTTCCCCGATTTTTCCCCATGCGGGACTTTGTCTTCCCTGCAACCATTGGGAGCTCCGTGAAAATAGCCGCCCCCGAGATCCGATGTGCTCGATAAATTTTGCTAGGTCTCATCCCCTTAGCTCTTGTTTCTTGGATTTTGCGCTCCCCCGCTCTCCATGGACTTTTCCCCCTCCCCTTTCCTTCCTCGATCAGGCTGTGGAATGTTGTGCGCCGCGTCTTTGTGACCGCTGGACTCTCTCAGTCGCGGTAGAATTCCAGTGAAAAGTGCACTTCAGCTTTTGGTCTCCACTCCCCCCCGCTCCCAAAGCGAGGTCTCTCGTGATCGCAGAAGCTTCCTCTTTCCTCCTCTGAGAGACCTTTCCTTGAGCCGCGGTTTTTTTTTTGCGCATTGTCGTTTTCCTTCTTTTGAGTGCAATTGCCCGATGTCGTTTCAACTACCTGTACCGCGAATTTTGCCAGTCGTTCCCTGACGCAAACCCTCCTCACGTACTTAGCTCACTTCGCCCGCGAGATCCTTTCCGGTGGAAACCTCGCTTTTCCTTTCGTTCCCTCCCTCATCCACGCACACCTTTTCGAGACCTCTCATGCTTCGGCACGTGTTCGCCAAGCGTGTCCTGCAACTCCCTCCCCCCAATTTTTACGTCATGGCCCATCGCCTTTTGAGACGGCAATCCTTTGAAGCGTTCTTTTTTTCCCCCGAAGCCCTTATGAAAGTCTAACCTTTTGCGCTTTTTTCACCCCCCCCCGTCACTGCCCCGCGCAGGCCGTTTTTTTTCCAAAGAAAATCCCCTTCTGATGATCTTTTGAAGCTTTTTCCCACCGCGCATAGGCGCGTGAAGCTCCCCACCTATTTCAATCTTCGCTACACAGCACAAAAAGTCTTCCCGGACCGATTTCCTTTTCTTGTTCCCCTCCCTTCCTTTTGCTGTCATGGTCCTTTTTTCCGTGAAGACGTCGCTTGAGCATTCTCCCGAGGCTATTGCCCCTTCGGGTCCCCCCAATGTCGAGTCTCCACTCTTGCCCAAGCCTTTTTCGCCCCCCACCCTGTGTGCACGGTTTCTTCTGAAGGAGACATCAATTCAAGCATCCAACTTGTGCCCGCTTTTGTGAAGGATCCCTTTGTTTAGTTCGAGCCTTTTATTCTTGAGGCTTGTCAGCTGTGAATCCAGGGACTATTCTCTTGACCACCACCTCTCTTCATCTTCTATATCCCACCGATCTCCCTCACACACCCACAACCCCTGGGTGCTGAACTAGTAATACGTTCTTTTTCCGAGTTGTTGTCCCAGGCTTCCTTCTCCCCAAATCACAGGGCCACTGCAAAAGGACCCAAACCAAACCCCTCCCCCCGCCTCCAGAGACTTTTCTAAGCTCGTGCTATCCACTAAGGGTCCCCACGTTAATTTTTTTGGAGTTCCTGAAAAATTCGGATCTCTGTCCCCTTTGAGGTTACTTTTTCTTTTTCCGAAGTAAGTTCGATCTCTCCCGACCGAATCTAATCCTATTCCCTGACAGCGCTTCACACGAGCTTCCCTCAGATGTTGTCACACTCCCCCAAGCGGTTCCAGGATATAGAGTATCGTCTTTCTTTTCCTCCCCCCCTCCATAAGGCCAAGTTTTCCCGTTCCCGCGACAATTTTTCTGTCCAACTCTTTAGACGGCAAATCGACAGCCCCCCTACCTCAGTTTTGTGTTGAGACTCTCTTTTTCCTTAGATTTGCCGGCAGATAATCCCCTTCTTTGAAGCCCTTCCTTTTGACTGGAACCCTTGGCCTGAGTTCTTCCCGTTTGGAACTCTAGCCTTGTTCCCAGCCGCTTTTTGTATGTTTTCGCTCCAGATTATGGTTTCCCCCCTCCTGGTGGGAACAGTGGAGAGGGGCTTTTTGTTGGGGGCGTTTTTTTTTTGGGGGGTGGTGGTTTTGGGGGTTTTGGGAAGTAGAATTCCGTTATTCGTGTCTGCTCCTTTGGCTTACGTTTTTTCCCCCCGTATGCAAAAACTGTTCACCTGAGACGCGTACCCTCCGAATTAGGCTTTGCAATTTCTAACTCCGAAAGGTCTTTCTTAAAGGCCCAATATTTTTCCCTAGAAACTTCCCTTCCTTCCCCCTCAGGTGAAGGTTTTGATAGGCCGCAGCCAATTTAAAGTGTTGAAGGTTTTTGGGGATAATATTGGCCCCCGGCGCGTATTGAACTCTCGGCGGCTTCAGAGCCGACCCTTTTTTGTTTGGGCGTGCACGATAGGCTTTTCCCCTCCAACGGTACTCCGAGTATCTGCTGACATAGCAGATTCTCAATTCTTTCCGATACTCAGCTCCCCCCCCCTTGTCGAATCCTTCCCATTTTTTTGAGGCTACGTCCCCACTAAACCGGGGAACCTTTCCTTTTCCTTTGTTCGAAACAAACGTCCGAATTTTTTTCCCACAAGAGTCGACCGTTCCCTCCATTTTCCCGCTATTCCGGCGTCTAGTTCCCCCTGACCTCTCCCCTCTTGTATGCTTATAACGCGAGACCTCCAAGCCTCTTTTCCTGTCACGCATTCGGATTCGGCTTCTCTTGTGACACTTAGCAAAGCGACCCCATCTGCACTAGTGGTGCGCTCACAATCCAGGAGGGTTGGAACCCCCTTTAAAAAAGTTATATTGTGTTCCTTTTTTGCATTAAAATCAAAGTAGCTTTTTCACCCTTAAATCTACGCATTTTCCCCTTTTTTCTTCCCAGTTCATCTTTCAAGTGAGAAGTCGCCTGGAGAATCCCCGCATCAATTCTTAGGACTTTGTCAGCTGAAGTAAACCTTGGAAGATCTTTGCTGAAGTTCAACTAGACTTCCGAGGTCCTCCCTTCTTTTTGCGAACTGATAGTCCCTCCAGGTGTCCTCTAAGTTTTCTTTCCCCTCCAGGTTTGTTCTCCTCTTATGAAATGGATTTCCCACCGTCCTCCTCGGTCGACTAAAGCAGTTGCTAAGGCTCTCGAGCGGTCCATGCCGCGCTCTTTGGGCTCTCTCAACGCGTGGGCCCCTTTTATAATTTGAAAAGACTTTCTTCCGAACGTTTTCTTCATGGCCCCTCATGCCCCCTTCCCGCTCTCAGGGATTTTTTCGGCTAAGTCGATCCACACTCCCTGTTGTGACTTGCTGTTCGGCATGGCGTTTTGCTTCCTTAAGTGAACTTGGCAGTGGCGTTTCACCCCCCTGTCCTCTCCTTTGAGAGTAGCCCGCGCACTTTCGCTGCGACCAAAACTTCCCGATCTCCCCTTTTTCCTTTAGTCCCCTCCCGTGAGTTCCTTCCCCACCGTAAGTGCGATTGCTTAGGTATCCAAGAAACCGGGCTTTCTCCCTTTCTAGAACTATCAGTCCTTCTCTCGGTACGCACTTCGGATCTTTTTCAGCCCTCTCTTCACCCTTTCTAATATGACCCATCCTTAGTTCTTAAGATGGAAGAGTGCCTTTCCTTCCCCGCCCCGCTTACGTCTCCTCCTTTAACATTTCCTTATCCCCATGCGATGTGGAGACTCCCCTGCATTGAGCCCCAGATTAACAACGCCTCCCATCTCTTTGGTTTTCAAAGCCGAACTTTCGCGATTTCGGTTGCTTTCCGGGGACTATGACCTTTCCGTAGAGTTCCCAGCTTTTCTCCAAGAAAGCAACTTTCTTCTTTTTCTCTTGCTTTAGAATGATGTCGCTTGCGTACTTACGAAAGCTTAAGCGAGTTATGAGTCCTTGACAGCCGTATTCCCGCCGTCTGCACTGTCTTTTCTAAGATGGGCCCCAGTAGTGACGGGCCTCCCCACCTTACTATAATCTTCTGTTGTCACTGTCAAGACCGCATCCCCCACCTTAATGTCCCTCTCCTCTGAGGAGTTAGAGAGGTTCCCTTTTTTGGATTGCGTCCCCTCTGAGGGCTAGTTGGCTATCTCTCTTTCCAAACCTCTTTCTCCGCCTTTCGTTGACCGGTTCGGCCGCTTAAGAGAAAACGTTCCTCCCCCCCCACAAACGTCCTTCTTCTAAACTTCTAGGTTCCCCGACGGGGGACGTCCCGCTAACCCCTACGTTCCTTTCATCCTCTTGGAGAGGGCCTCCCCGAAACCCCGGATGTCGCCAGGCGCCCTGTCTTTCTAGTGATAACCCTCAGGTCCAACGGGAAGCTCACCTTGTCTGATTGTCAGATAGACCCGAAAGCCCAGTATTCTCGTTTCAACTGTATTTTATTTTTTCCCCGAATTTCTGGGCAAAGACCTGTGAGCTTTTTCCTACTAATTCCCTGCGCCGGAAAACTCGCTGGTTTCCCCCCCTTCCTTTTATTTTGACCTCCCCCTACAAAAGCCTTTCTTTCCGCTCTCCCTCCCTTGTCTAGTTTCTTTCTTCCGGCCCATTCCAAGGATTTCCCCTTTCCCCCGCGCAAAAACATCTGTTTTCTGCAAACGCATAGCCCCTCCCTACTGATTGCCCCATCTTTTCCCCCGGTTTTTTTGTTGTCTGAGATGCGGCAATTCCCCCTTCGATTGACAGGCTCAACTATTAAAATGAATCCCCTCCAGCTGTTTTGTGGCAAGCTCTTGTTCTGAGTGCGTAGTCCTCCACTCCCCTGGAATCCCGATCGACTTTTTTCCAGACGCTTTTGTCGGGTGTCCCATTCGTATTGCGGACCCCTCCTTCCAAGAGGCCTTTTTGACCTTAGACCTTTCCTGGGTTTCTTCGGGTTTGCCAACGGGACTTCCTTCTGTCAACACCCCTTCCCCTCTCCAGTTGAGACGTTTTGCCCCTCTCCGTGGAATTTAGGTTTTTCCTGTACTATCACACTTAAACGTCCCCTATTGTATTTATGCCCCATCCTGCAGCAAGGCCTGAGCGCTGGAGGGCTCGGTGCAGGTTTGGTGGGGCTAGGCCGCGCCCGACAGGGTTTGAGTGCCTACCCATCCCAAGTTCGTATTCCCTTCCCAGCGGATTGTTAAGCCGAAATGTCTTTTGTTTTTTTTCGTGAACGTTTTTCTTCCCCTCAGTGCTAGAACGTTTTTTGTTGGTCATTCTGTTCTCTATGTGATTTTTTACCTAGCCATCAGCGTTCCCGAGGCTATAACTCCTTCCACCAAATTTCGTCATCTTGGTCTTCCTCCGAAGATTGATCGGTCTTTCCCAGTGACACCCCGCTGCATAGGCTATTTTCCTTGTTTTTCCCCCAGCAAAGTCCCTCGTGGTTTTCCCAACTCGCGAAATTATGATTGGGCTTCTTACTAGGTTTTCTTCCCCCTAGGAAAGAAGCCTTGTTCGTCTGTTATTCCCTCCCCCGAGCGACTCAAGATCTGTTTGAACTCCCGGTACTGTTTCCTTTTCCTACCCGCTCCAACCTTTGGGGCGATTCCCCCCCCCCTTTCCAAGACAGAGCCTCCCCCCGCTTCGTGGCCTTTTTAAAAAAGCTTTTGGACCTTTGCTGCCCACTCCCTTCAGTTCTTTCTTCACCTCCCTAAAGAGATAAGGACCTTTTTCCTCTTTCATAGGAGACGGCTTTCTTCCCCTGGGGTCACGATTGAACCCTCTTCTTTTCCCCGTAAAAATTGTCTCTTAAGTTTGCACTAGCCTTCCCTCTCTTTCCGATAACGCCGATTCTGATAGGTCTTTTTTCGAATTTTTCTTGGATCTTTCTCTTTGTCCAGTCTATCGCCCCCCGTCCCTGTACTCTGCGATCCCTCTCGGAGATAGGGATGTTCCCCTTTCCCTCCTCTGCTAGATATTTGACGTTTTCCTCTCTCAAAGTTGGTTCTTCCTTGCGCAAGCCAGTGCATTCCCACCTCTAAGAAGAAATGCCTCATTTCCGTCCTTTCACCCAAACGTTCTCTTCTTTTTAGTTTGTGGATCTGCCCTCTCGTTTTGTGGTTCTCCGTCTCCCTCCTTTTTCTGCTTGGTGATGCGGTGTAATGAGAGCATTGCGGCTCTCCCTTTTTTTCTTTCATTTCCTTGGCAGGGTCCTTTTTCTCTGCTACCCGCGACTTTACCAATCGCTATCTTTTTTCCACAAGTCGGGAACCCCCATCAAGCTTTAGCCCCTCTTCGGTTCTCAAAGTCAATGCCAGAGCTTTTTCTCTTCAATCATGGATCCACCCCTTCGCTTCTCTGCTACATTTTTTTCCCCGCTCAGGCTCTTTTCTTTCCCCTTCGATCGGTAGTTGCACTTTCCTTATCTTTTTACGATTTCCTTTTCCATACGAATTTGAGGTCTAAGGATTTTGAAGCTTCCTCTTTTTCCAGACTCTTTTTCTCCCACTTCCTTCTCTTCTGGCCTGACTGTTCGACCTCTTTTAACCCCTGCAGTTCCCCTCACGCAAAGTCCACCCTCCTCTCTGACTCCCTTTTTTTGCCTTTTTTCACGCATTCCCTCCTCTTGCTTAGAGCTGGCTTCAGGTGATAGCCCCCCACTTTGCCTCTGTTGCTACAGTCCACTTTCCTTTTTCCATCCCGGAGCCTCTTAGTGCCCTCCCTTTAGATGATGTCGCTCTGTTCCCTTCCGTAAGAAACCCCCCTTTTTTTTCAAACTTTGCGATCTCTCCCCATATCCGAGGGACCTCCGTTCATTATGAACCGTTTTTCTTTCGGTATACGCTGGGCAAAACAGCCTTTCTTTCGACCTCCCGGCCTCAATTGGGTTATTTTTGGTCACCTCTTACTCCGACGATCCCACTTTTTGACCCGAATGAGGACTTTTCCCGCTTCGACCTTTTTCTCTTTTTAGCGTGAGAGTTTCCACAGACGTGTGACTCCTTTTTCCGCATTATTCCCCCTTCCCCTTGACTAGTCCTCACCTTTTTTCGGCAATTGCTAGCCCCACGTTTCACCCCCAACCCTTTTTCGAACTTTCCAAGAGGTTTCCACGCGATGTTTTTCTGTTGAAAAAGTTTATTTCTCCCCCAAAAGCACCGGGTCGAACTTATCCCCATACAGGATGGATCCCTTGAGCCGAGTTTCTCCCCCAGATTTGATATCTCTTGTAGGGCCTCGATAAAAGTTCTTCTATACAAAGGACATCCCTCCTTATTGTAGTACTAGTATTCCTGGATCTTGACTTTTTGCCTTTTTTTTTGCCCCCCGAAGTTCCCTAGAGCACGAGCACCCCCCCGGAAGTTCACCCTGCTACGTAAAAGCCTCTTTTAAACCTTCTTGTGCGCGGTCCTTTTCCAAAAGTGTTTGGTTTTAACAAATCTTAGAGAGCTTTTCCTAGTTTTCAAAAAAGAAATCCTTTCTTCTTCTGGACGGACAAAGACTCCAACATGGGGTGCTTTGCAGAGTACTCCCGTTGGAAATCAGTTGCCCAATTCCTTTCTCCCTTTGTGGTTGGAGTGGTAAAGAGTTCTTTCCTTTTGGGGGGTGGGTTCCATTCCCCTTGGGTCAACACTTTTACAACCCCCCCCCCCCCCCCCACACCCCTCCCCCCCCCCCCCCCCCCCACCCCCCCTCCCCCCCCCCCCCCCCCCCCAGTTTCACACTGGTTCAAGCACCGCAGCTTTTTTCTCAAGAAAGAAGAATATGAGGCCTGAGTGTCTTTTCCCCCCCTCCGGGATCCTTCTCCTCTCTCTTGTCTCCCAGCTCCAGACTCCGCCTAAGCTTTTCCAGCAGGCGTTTGCCGGCCGCTTCCTAATTTTAGAGACTCTATGACCCTTTCTGCCCCTTTGAGGCTGCCTTGCAAACAATCTTCCCTTTAGACGCGTTTTTTTTCTTGACTTTTTTCTTTCTTCCCCCTTAAGGGTTTCCCCCCCCTCGCCCCAAACTTTGACTGACCCCTTTGACTTTTGGACGCCTGGCTTTCCATACGTTTTTTGGATATCCCCTCTCCCTTCGGAAAGTGTTGCCGGTTTACTGCAACACTCCTCCCCTGCGTATTGAATATGTGCGCCTCTTCTTAGACTCATGACTTTTTTTTTTTGGGACCTGTTGGATAGGGTGGCTTACCAGTAAGATATGCGTGATTTTTTTTGGGGTACAGCCTCTTTGATCCCCTCTCTTCTTGAGGAAATAGCCATCCCCCTCCCCCCCCCGCGGCAGATCCACCCCCACCCCTTGTCGAATCACGGACCCCCCCGCAC
>Ga0179593_1512319_pt1 | contig 13164 bp, 6 predicted proteins | sample CZODoug2_1_08_16_FD_185931 | JGI IMG/M metagenome (GOLD analysis project Ga0179593, IMG submission 185931) | Vadose zone soil fungal communities from Angelo Coast Range Reserve, California, USA - CZODoug2_1_08_16fungal (PacBio error correction) | ecosystem: Environmental > Terrestrial > Soil >... | reverse complement strand
CAAGTAGACTTCTTTCTAGAGACCTTCCAGAAACCCGTTCCCAATTTTACTCCTTTTCTCCCATTGCTCCGCCATCTTCCTCTCTCTTTGCACCCTGACCCGAATCCGCTTAGCAATGGTCTGACCACTACGACTAATTGTGAAGTGAATATTTTTTTGGTAAAAGAGACCCCGCTATGTTTCCCCCCTCTTCTTGCGGCCGCTCTCGATTGTACCTTGAGGCGTTCTTTTGTCGGGTCCCAGTACTCCCCCAGAAGCGCAGGCTAGTGACCCCCTGTGTCCCCCACTGTCAGGAACACAGTCGTTTTCGTTCCATCGTTTCATCGTGAGCTGATTTCTGACCAACCTGCGGCCGCGCTCCTCTTTTCCTGGACCGATCCGCTGAATGCTTTTCTCTTTTTCTCATGTTGAGTCGTTATCACACACTATCCAATCGTCGCCCCGATTATTGGACGTGAGGTGGTCCTCCTGACCTAGCACATAATGTCCCAATGAGAGGAAGTTACCTTCCCCCCCCGTTTTTTGATTTGATTTCAAAGAGTCTACTCTAGGTCGCCTCCAGAACCCTTTTTTCCCGCGGTAATGAATATTCAAAGTAATACCGTACCCCCCCATCCCTCCTTTTACACTAGGTTATATTCCCGATTGAGTGTTCTGTACCGCGTCTTAGCTGATTCCATAGGATGTCCTTCTGACCTTTCTTGCCGGTCCCCTCCCCACGAAAGATGATCTTCAACGCCTTTCCCAGTCCGTATCCGCTGTCGTTATAATTCGTTGGCCCTACTCTCCGCATCTTATGAGACTAAGGCGCTCAATATCTCTTCCCCCCCGTTCCCCTCCTAGCAGCTTGATACTGCTCTCTTCAATCTGTAATGAAAGGATCTTCTGGCCTTCTTTACGTTCCCCCTTCTGCATCTACTGGAGGTGCCTAAACCCCAAGTAGTAAAGCTTCCCGCTCGTCTTCTTCCCCCCCTGTGTGTATACCATTTTGTTCCCTTGCTACGGCAACGAACATTCAACGGCAGCTTTAAAATCTTGTCCACCTCTCTCAGATTCACTAGGACCCCAATGACTTGTCTTCCTCTTTTAGTGATTAAAAAAGACCTTCTCGCATCCCCCCTCAAAGGACAAGGATTTTTCGCGCTTAAGGCGTGTTTCCTTTCCACTTCTTACGGGCCCTATATGTCTTAGAGACTACGAACGTCCTGACCCGACAGATAAAAAGTGCCGCGAATCCTCGTTTTCCGGCCCTTCTCCCTCCTGATCATAATTTTCACCCCGTTTTTTTTTGAGAGAGATTTTTCTTCGTTTAATGCTGTCGGATTTTCGCCCCCCCTCCTCACGTCGGGATTGCGGGCGATGCGTCGTCTTCCTCTGAAATCTCGCCCGTCCTTTTGGCCATCCTTCTCTGCGTAGCCTCGTCGTTGTCCTTGATCGGCTGCGATGAGTTGTTTTTATTTTGATTTCTCCCCAGCGAGCTCAATCCTCCCCTTTTTCTTGTCGTGCCCGTTTCCACTATTCGCTGAAGATGTAGAATCGGTTGTTGTCCTTTTTTCTTCCTTTCCCCTAGAGAGGCTGGGACCAAACTGTGTCCTCTTTCAGTCTCCGCCGCTCTTCGTTGGTAGATACATCTCTTCCTTGGGTTCAATTCACGCGAAGCCCCCGAACCACCTTTTTCCATCTCTTCCTTCCCCTCCTTCTGAGTGAGAGCGAGAGGAACCATTTGTCACGTGACGGCCGACGATTCATCCCGAATGTTCTCCTTTGCCCCGTACGGAGGCGTAGCACCTAGATGTGCTTCTCTCTTCTCTCTCTTTATAAGAGGTTGAGGACGGCCGTCCCTTCGGTCCTTGCGCGGCCGAGATTTGATCTCTTCCTCCCCCTCGGGCGAAGTAGATACCTTATGACTGATGGACGTGCTTTTTCCTCTCCTTTTGATTTTCACTGACTGATTTTAGTTACCTCTGCCTCGCTTTGTTTTCGGTTTGCTCTTGAAACCTTGACCCCCTTTTGCCTGCGCCCGCTAAGGGGAGTCTTAGTTATAGGTCTTCCATTTATGTCATCCACGATTCCCCTCGTCCCCCTTTAACTCTTGATAGTCTCTTTTTCTCTGATATTTAGTACTTCTGTCCTTCCCTCAGAGCGTCCCCGAGGTTAGTACGAGGACATCTGAGATCCTTCTCCTTCCTTTTAGAGAGAGTATCTGGGGACTTTTTTCCCCGGTTCTCGCAATATGAGAATTTAAAGTGGTTTTTTTCCCTTGAGAACGAGAATTTCGCGTTTCTTACTGCCCAACCCTAAGGAGATCCTCCGATCCCTCTTCGCGTTTCAAACGCTGATCAAGAGTTTTTTTTTCTCTTCCTTGCGATACAGAACGATGACCAATCCTGTAGTCGTATTTCTCCTTCCCTGGTGCCGAAGCTTGGCTTTTTTTACTTTCCTCGGGGACTTTTTAACGACCTTTTACCACTTGACGTTTAACAAAGAAGTTTCTAACTCCTTCTCTTCCTCCGATTGCAGAGTACCTTCCTTTCCCCGAGGAGGCTGATTCGGTTGGATATCCCTCGTTCGAAACAATGCTTGACGTGAGCTTGTTATGCTTTTCTCTTCCCTTTTCCCTGACGCATGAGACCAGAACCCGAGTACGAAGCCCCCCCGGCCACCTTTTTGGCTTTTTCTTCCCTCGCCATCGAGACCAATGTGATAGGCTTGACTCGCTGCGGCTCGTTCCTTCCTCTTTCGCGGTTTGGACGTTTAGAAATAGCCCCCCCTGATCTTCCGATGCCGCGGTCACCCTTCTTCTTTGTTCTGAATGCGTTCTCAGATCCGAGTTACCTTACCCCCTTTAGTTTTCCTTTCCAGTAGGCTATTTTTCAGCCCGCCCCTTCTTCGACCCTGTTTATTCCCTTCTTCCGATCTTTGATTCTTTAGAGAGTGGTCTCTGATAGACGATCGCAATTCCCCCTCAAGCTTTGACCCTTCAGGTCTGATCTTCCGAAGGAAATTCCACGTCGGGATAGGCATCTTTGGCCCCCGGGCGTTCCCGATGACTTCCCCTTTAGGAAGGGCCAGCGCGTTTTAGCTTAAAGTGGGAAGATCTTTTTGACCGAGCCGTCTCTTCTTCATTTTCATAGGGCATGACTCAAGTTTTTCCAGTTTTTGGTTTCTCGGGATAAGTGCCTGGAGGAATCCTTACTTCGGTTTAATATGAGGCGAGCGGCTGATTTCCCTGGACTACGCGGGATGTGCGGGGGTCTCAGCTTTCTTTCCCGAACCACGAGAGTTTTATTGGTGGCGGGGCTCTTGGGGACGAGCGACCTCCTTCCCCCGCCAGCCGATAGTAATGTCCTTCGTCTATTTCCCGTTTCCAAGGCAGACTGGATCCCTTTCTTTTTTCAGTAGTTTGCGCATAGACTTCCAGAGATCAAAAAGAGAGATTCTAGCAGAGTTCCCCCAGTCCCCCCTTCTCTTCCTGTTGTCCAAGGGATTGACAAGCCTCTTTTACGGATGAGACGCTTTCCAAAGGTAAAACCACACTCTCCTTTTTTTGGGGAGTCTTACTTCGATAGACGCTTCAATAACCTTAAATTGTGACGCTCTGATGTCACGCTTCTCTTTTTTTTCCCCCCCCCTCCCTCTGCGATTTCGAATTGAGATTACCGCTTTTTGAAGTGAGTACGTTGTTGTAGATCATTCGGAAGGTCTCTTCTCCCTCTTTTGTCGGCGCCATAATGGCAGTCTCCTTCCCCACTAAGTTCCTCTTTCGAGTCTTAAAGGTATCCCCGACGGGACGGTCTTCTTCTGATGTATTCTTCCCCCCCGTTAGTCGGATCAACTTACCCGATCATTGCTATCGAGGATTGAAGCGGTACGAGGCCCTGACTACACGACTCGGTTTTTTTCGTTCCGCCTTAGCCCCTAAATTAGCTGACGAGAGTTTCACCTTCCTCATCGGGTTGACGTTATTTTCTCTCCTCCGTTTCATTGACCCCCGTTGATTCCGGAGTTTGGCGAAGGAACTCTATTGGTTTTTTTTTCCTCTTGCCCTTACAATCGGGCCAAACGTGTTGAGGGATGTCTCATCCCCATTTTAGAACTTCAGGATTGCCCTCTTATCGTTTTCCCGCGTTGGGAATAATTTTCCTTCCCATAAGAGTAAGGATCCCAAGAGGAAAGGGGTTCTTTTTCTGGAATTCTTGTTTCCCAACAAACTAGTTCCTTTTTTATACCCCTCATCCCTGATACCTCCCCTCTCTATATTTTTTCTGTGGTCTTCCTTTTCTTCTCCTTTGATTAGGTCCTAAAGGAAATCGAAATAGCAAAAGCACTTCCCCAGACCTTTTTTTACCCCCCCCTCCGCCAAGATATACTCTTCTTTCGGTGAAGTCTGGTACCTTGTTTCCGAGAGTAAGAGAGCTCCTTTGTCCCCTTTTCTTCTCCATACCTGAACCACAGAGTTGTTTCCTTACTCCGCTGAAGGAGTCCACTTCCTCCTTACCCGCCTTTTGAGAACATAGGTTCTTCCCCACTCATTTTTCCAAAGGGGATAATAACAGCTCCTCTCGCAAAGGTATAAGTCCACTCCCGCGACATTTTTTTTTCTGTTCGGGAGCTTCATCCTTTTCCCCTTTCTCCTGACATGCGAACCCCCGGGCGAAGTCTTACCCTTCCCACACACGTCTTGGCTCTACCCCCCCTGCTCTCCTCTCTATAAAATGATGGGTAAGTGTGTGGGAACCCCCCCCTTCCCCCGTTTTGAAGTTATACCCCCCCAAAAGTCAGAAACCAAAGTACTTTCCTTTTTTTTTATCAGGGAACGTCGATTTTTTTGCTACCTAATTTAGAAGTCTTCTTTTCGCCATCTTCCTCCGGGTAGGTGCTCGATAGAGACGCACCGTCGCACTTCCTCTCGGACCCCCCTTAAAAGCACCCTCCCCCTTCTTCCCCCATCATCGGTGCTCTCCTCATATCAGCAGAGATGTAAGCTCTAGATGACTGCCTCCTCTTTCCCCCTATCGAATCGCTTATAGAAGTAGAACTCCCCAAACGCGCTTTTTTTCCCCCCCCTCTATTTTTGACGAACTATTTTCTCCTTCCCCCCCCCGTCCAAGCTTGCAAAGAGGCAATTGAGCCTTTGAAATAGAAGGCGGCCTATTCCCGTGAGGTCCGTCTCCCGAGTGTTCTCGTGCTCGTTCCCTTTGTTCGGCTTTTTCGTTTTAGGAGACTTCTCCCCCTCCAGATGAGTGTGTTTTATGGGACCCGGTTTCCGCCGACTTTCCGTTCCCTCTATTGAGGGACCGGCCGCAGCTCCCTAAGACAGTTCCCCAAAAGCGACAGAGAGGTGTTCGACGTGCTCAAGTATCTGACCGCCCGAGCATAGAAGTAGAACCCCTGAAACTTCCTCGCCTATTAAAAAGGTACCTGCTCTTTTTGCCGAACGGTCCCCCCCTCCCTTGGCCCTTTTCCCAGCTTTCCCTTCCCCCTCGCGCCGGCCGAGGAAGGCAGAAGTAATTGACTTCGCTTTTGCAGGACGATGACAAATAGGTTACTTCCACCGCATTAGGTCCCCTTTCATCAATGGGGGAGTTTTTTACTATTTCTAGTTCCCCTAGGACTCCTCTTATCCCCGACACCCCCAAGTATTCACTTCCCAAGATCTTTTATGGTACCCTCTTCCTCACTCCTTTGAGCCTTTCACATCCATATAAAGATGAGGGGAACAGAGAATCCAGTTCTCCCTCCACCATTGTTATGTTACGAATTTCGGTGCTGTCCAATCTCAGATCTTTAGCTCCGGGAACCAGACTACTGGTCGCGGAGCAGTGCTCTCTCTTCTCCACCTCCTTATCATATCCCCGGATGCAAGCTTTGTGCCCGTTCCCATCTGACCGGCGCTTTGTTCCCGCTACCCCTCTGCCGATGCGTTCCCTATTAGCATCCGGTCTGTCCCTCTAGTTTCTTTCGAAACCCCCTTTGCGTTGTGGCTCGTCATAGTTGGGAGGAGGTCCCCCCGCTCTTACCCATCACCCCCTTCGAACTCCTTTTCCACAAGAATCCGCCTTCAAGAAGGTGTTAGACGGGGGCAAAAACGCCAACGCCTCTCTAATCCCATTTCTCCTGGAGTAAATGTTTCCTGGTAATCAGGGAATCTTCATTCTACGGAGGCCAGAAAGTAGTGGGGCATGGCGTCAAGGGTCCGCCGTTTGTCGCGTGAGCCCTTTAAATCGTCCCTCCCCTCCTCTCGTCCTCCTGTTCCTCTCCAACCTCTCTTAATTTCAGGGATCTTCCCTATGCGAACGGGACTCGAAAAACATACAGTGTAGACAGTGCAGCCTAACGAGACTTCTCTCTGCTTCGGTGGATTTGAGTATACAGCAGCTGAATGCTCTTGCGAACCCCCCCTTTGCCCCCCCCTGGAAGGAAACACCCCCCTTCTTTTTGACTTCTTCCTGCGTGCTTAGCACAACCTCGCGCCGTTTTCATCGTGGTTCAGATAAAGCAATTTTATTCGAATTACGTTCTTCATCCCCTGAGAGCTTCCCTTAATTCCTTCTTCCCGATTTTCGCCCTCCATTGAGGGATTTTTGTTTTGCCTAATTCCCCGAGGAACATCAATCTGTCCAACACCCCCCCCCCCCCCCACCGCTATATCGCGGCATGTCACCCAATCTGAGAGGGTTCCTCCCCTCCTACCCCTCGAGTCTCGAGAGCCTAACATTAGAGGTAATGTATTACTGACCTTCCCCATCTCCATGAAGGTCTCAGTCCCGATTTCCGTCTCTCCCCCCGATCTGTAATAGTTCAGAGCCTCCTGAAAATGCCCCTCGGCATTCATCACATTCTTATCCTTCTAGCCTAGTAGAGGCCGCTGCTCCGTTACCTTCCTCAGCTTTTGCAACGCTCACCTCTCTTATGTGGCTCACTATTCAAGATTTGTTCGCACTTTCGTCTAGTCCCTTCCTCCCCTCCCGGACGACGGGCACTTTTTTTGTCCAGTGCTGTCGAGGTTGTTATCTGGCTGTGCTGACTTTTCGCGTGTGAGGTCTTTCCCCCCCCCCCGAAGTCCCACCCATTCGAGCGGCTGCTTCCTCTCTTCACGTGTAAACATTAGGTGCGTGCCCGAAGACTTCCCCGACCACCCTTCTCGTCACGCCGAGTCTACCCTATGCGTTCTCACGAGCCGTTAATTTAGTGGTCGCTCGTCAACGACAACTTACCAAAGATCTCCCTCTTTCCCCGAGTTGCGCAAATGAGGAAACATTGGATCAAACTTAACTCCCGATCAAGGCAGCTGCCTCTGCCTCGCGTCTTGCAGGGTCTTGGACATCAAAGATTACGGTCTTGAGTCTTGAGTCTCTCCATCACAGATTCCGACATCCCCGAAGTGTTTCTTTCTCCCGGTTGACTTCAATCGATCTAGCCTCCCCCTCTCGCCTCTATTGTTGTTGAGGTTTCGTCCTTCTTTAGTAAACCGTAGTGATGTTTCCCCTGTTCGGGCGATGCGTTCGCGTTTCAGAACTTTCCCCTCTCTTGATGCCCTTTCCTCAATATGCCGAGGGAATAATCTTTTTTTTTTTTAAGTCCTTGATCGGCGAGAAGTCGTGTTCCGGATGTTTTCTCTTCGCACTATCGACTCGTCCCAAATTGGTCATTGTCTTGAAGTCTCCCTCTTCGGGTTCCTCTTCTGGAGACAACCTTCGTTTTGATTGAATCTTTTCGTTCTTACTCCTCAGGCTTCCCCCAACGCCCCCTCTTTTAAGGTAGAAGTTTAGGTGTCTTCGTGACTATGGTTGTCGTCCGTCGATCGATCCCCTCCCTGCCCGATCTCACTCGAAATCTGTTGAAGAACTCCTTCCGCTCCTAGTTCCTTTCGCAATCTTTGCGCCATCGTTTTGGAAATGACTGCGTTCCGGTCAGACCGGCCCTCCCGACATGAAGCGGAGGTTTCCCCTTCCCCGGTCGGCTTATGCCCCGCAGCGGGCTTCGTCTTTTCGAGGCTGCAACTCAAAGTGAGTGAGGACCTTCCTTTTTTCCCGGTTCAACAGAGGAGCCTTCTCCTCTGATTGTACTCCATCGTGACTTCAGACGGCCTCCCCAACTTTCTCTGGAACTCTCTGGATGTTTGACGTAAGGTCTGAGCCATCATGACGCTCGGTGGAGCGTACTACTCGAGGGCGGTCCGTGCTTCCCAGATGCTCCCCTCAGTGGTGAAGGTGGGCGATCGCTACGTGGAGCGGTTTTCGCTTTTTATGCCCGGTTGCCCAGCCACCGATGATCCCGAATCGATGGCGCCGCTTAGAGGTTTCGGGACCCGCTAAATGTTCCTGATAAGCGAAGCCTTTCGCGGGACTTTTAACACGTTTTCGCGGAGCTCCATGTTTGTAGAGACCCCTCTCTCTTCTTGCAAACTTCCTCGTTTGCGCTCCATATTCGACAGCTTGGTTCACCCTTTGAGAAGAGCAGGTAGTACGGCCGCCCTTCCCCCTCCCTCCTTCCTCTCCTCTTAAGCATCTTTTAACGAAGCCTCTCAACAGAGTAGGGTTTTTAGTCTTGACTCCTAAGCACCCCCCTTTTATCAATGCCACAGGGTCCTTGGTCTTTGCCCTTTTGCAATCTGATGCGTGCGCCGGCGCGCCGATGTCGCGCACGCTGCCACGGCTTCCCTAGGAATTATAGATTCCCTAACGTACTCATTCCACGATTTTCTGCCCGGCCCATGAGCGCGACTTTTCGGGAGAGGCCGGCGTGGCGTTGTTGGCCGTCCCTGACCTCCTTCTACCATGCTTGATTGTGATTATCTCGTAGCAGCCTCTTTTAATCGACTTTTTTTCTTCGTTGAATGGATTCCTCTATAAGAGTGGCCCCCCCACGGGCACCCTTCTGGACAGCGCTCGTCTGCCCCTTTGCCTGCTGATCCTTCATAGTCTTAGTCCCTCTGTCCTGACATTCGAGCGGCGATGTTCCAGTTTGCACAGCTTCCGTCTTTGAGCCAGGGGCTCCTTTTCAGCAGTGTCGCGAACGTTTTGGCGGTCCGTAGGCCCTTGATCTTCTTTATTTTTTACCTTCAATCGAGAAAGAGTGCCCAAGCAAAGTTCACTTCTTCTCTTCCAATCCTTTGGAGATTTTGTTCTGTTAGAGTCTATACCTCGGCAGTAGTGAACGAAACTTTTTTCCTTCGTGACCCGTGAGTAGCAAGTAGTGGATTTGACTCTATGGGAGAGTTGCCATCTCCCAGTCTTAAGCAGACCATTGACAGTTCCTCTCTTGACTTCCTGGTAGCGCGAATGCGATTCCTCGTATCCGGAAGTTACTCGGTCCCTTTCTTTTTCATGACGTCCCTCCTTTTTGTGCCGGTTTGGTGGAGTCGGGGAGAATGCGTTTCCTTCTGGACCTATCCTTCGGCGGTTAGATCGCGGCGGTCGCTACTTATACGCGGATCCCTTAGTCTGCGTGGGGGACTTGGTCCCCGAGCCCCCTCTTTCTTCATGGTTTATCGAACACTAGCGCGTGGCGCGGGTTTGCGCTGGCTGTTGTCTGAGGAAAAAGATATGAGCATTGCAGCTTCGTAGTAGACGAAAACCTCCCCCCCCTGTCGATAGGTTGTCAGTCGGAACGGCTTTGCATGCTCCTCAAGATTAAACTGCATCGTGAGCGCGCCCCCTGCCCTCACGCCCTCCCCCCCCCCGTCCGAGTCACCAGGTGCTAATCTTCGGGCACTCTTGGAAGTGTTTCCGCCTCCACAAACTCGTAGTTAGTTTCCCAACAACGTCGCCTTTGTGGCCCTTTCTTTAGCGTTTTTTTTTTTTTTTTTTTTTTTTTTTTTTTTTTTCTTTTTTTTTTTTTTTTTTTGTGTTTTTTTTTTGGTGTTTTTTTTTTTTTTTCTTTTTTTTTTTTTTTTTTTTTTTTTTTTTTTCTTTTTTTTTTTTTTTTTTTTTTTTTTTTTTTTTTTTTTTTTGTTTTTTTTTTTTTGTTTTCTTTTTTTTTTTTTTTTTTTTGTTGGAGCCGACGCACTTGAAGTCCTCCTCTTCCCCGTCAAGATTCCCCTCTTGATGCTAAAGGGATCGCACCTTTGATTTCCTTCCGTTGGTGTTCGTTGTTACATACTTTTTGAAGCCCCCCCCTCTCGTTGATACTACCTTAGGCGCCATATTAGGAGCCCTTTCCTGGCCACATTCCCTCTCTGTATCCCTTCCCTCGCTCGACCATGATCTCAAGACCATGGAAGTTGACGTTAAGCTTCGAATTTTTTGTTATTCCCCTCCCCAAACCGTGAGGATGGTTCCAAACAGTAAAACCAGACAGTGCGAGTGAGTTGGAGCGCGGGTTCAGAGAATGAAGACTGCCTACTACTTCTCCCGTTTTCTCAGTGCGCCGCCTTCCAAGTTTCTGACTAGCTCCCTCTCCCCTCCAGAATCCCTTTTTGTCGCTGCTGTGACTCTACTTGCGCGCGATCGTAGGATAAGAAGGGTCTTGGAGTCCGGCCCATTCCTTTTTATCCTTCGTTTCCGTCCCTTTTTTTTTCCTCCCCTCTTAGTCTCGCCCAAAATCAAAACCCCATTTCAACAACCCGGGCCCGCACTTTGTTTCTGAGTGCTTTCGTCTCATTTAGTAACGGCCTTCTTACCTCGAGGCGGCAAAAGAGGGTATTTCCGACCATGCCATTTACTAATAGGCATCCTTTTACCAATCTTTCGTCAGTTTTGGTGATGTCATGTCCTTCCGGCAATTCTAGGATGACTAGTTCCTTTATGACGCCTGACCCCAGGCGATAGATCTCCGACCGGTGTTTTTTTTATCTCGTTCTTTCAATTGATGAGGTCCATACAATTTTGAAAGCCCTGCCTTCTTCCCCACGACATTTCCTCGACATGACATACTACCGGCCGTTTTATTGACATCTGAAGGCTGCCGTGCCTTTTTTGTCACTCCCAAGTACACGATTTTCCTATCTTCCTCGAGTCATTTTGTTACGAACAAAACCCCCCTTTTGTCCCGACCCTTAAAGTCGAGGGTTTTTTTTTGCAGTCCGAGGGAAGATTTCTGTAATCCCCTTTCCTCCTTTTTTACTTTTTTTCTCCCTAGGTTGGCGTGCAAAATATGAGCAACTTGTTTATATCCAACTCGGAGCGCAAGGTCTCCCGTTTTTTCCCCCTTACCAAGGTTTTCCAACCTCTCTGGCGTGTGCTCGGGAAGCTCCCTTCCCGTAACAAGGGCGCGACCTGCTTTTGCCCAAGGGCGACGGATCGAGTTCTCGTACTCTGTGAAGCTGTCCCCGCTCCTTTTCCAATGATAGGCGGTCCTTTTGGGCTTCCCCCCTCTCCTGTGGTCGGCATCAAAAACGTCAAGAAGACCCCCCTTCCCCGTCAACTTCCGGATGCTTCACGGTGACCTTCCTCTATAGTGAACTGGGCTCACCCCCCCTTCCAGTCTTTGTGTCCAGAGGAGCCTAATTAATGCTCCTTCGTTATCATCCGCGACCCAGCCCCCATTTCCCTCTTCTCAAACCAACGATACCGCCCCCTCTGTCAATCATCGGTGACAATCCCCCATCCTTTTTTAAGGTTGCCAAAAGGCCCCCCAGATAATTGAGCTCCTAGTCACGTGACGCTAGTAAGTCCCCCTTGAGGGGAAGCCTCGCTTAGATTCTCCTTTCCCCCCCCCCCTTAGATTGCTCGTAGAATAGTGGAAACTTAGCGTGCGTCCGTCCACAATTGCAACGGCAGAATCTTTGCCTCTCTTCGTACGGTTTTAGTTGCTCACGCGCTGACGTTTTTCTAAGTGTCCGGCTGTGCATCCCTCTCCCCCGACAAGCATCTCCGCCGTGGTTAGCCGTGTTATGAAACCCCGGCGACTAAGAAGCATTCTTTTTCATTGACGGGTCTTCTTCTCCCCGAGCTCCCCCCCGCTCATCCCATGATGAGTTTATTGACGAAAGCCCATGAGTTGCTGTACCAAGCCCTCAGTCGCCCTTCGTTAGAAAAGCAAATATAACTAGGACCCAGCCTCTTGAACCCCAACTAATCCATTGATGCTGTAACCCGGCGGCTCAAAGAATCAAAAAGTTCGGTGTTTTAAGAGTCCACAGAGTCCAGTTACTGTCCGATCTCGAGCTCGTTCTCATTTCAGTCACATCGGTTATACGTAGTCTTTTCTCTTATAAAGTGACGCAGTCTAGTTCCATCGCCTTCCCCCATCTTTCCCTATCCCGATTGGCGACGTCGATGGCACGTTTCCATCCACCTCCGGTGTCCCGCGTCCTAAGATCCCAGAGCGCTACATTCCCCCTACCAACTAAGACAGAATCACCGGTCGTCCAGTACTTACCAGGCGCTATCACTGGACTTTTCCACATCTCAATATCTGTTCGTCACCCGGGACCACCCCACTTTTAGTCAGAGGGGGGTTCTCGATCCTTCCAATATTAAAGGCCGAGCGGGCCCCGATGGACAGACGCTTTTTTCCTTCACGCTACACGAGAGTAGAAGAAGATTCCCGTCTTTCTCCCCCGCCTCCCTCCTATTCGGACCCTATATGTCTTCTGAGTTCCATTCCCCCCAAGTGAAACTTTTGCAGTAGTCTAGTGCTACTGATCAAGTCAGTTACCAGACCCCCTTTATACCTCTTCCTTTCAGATTTCCACTACTGTAAACTGTCGCGCTGTAGGGCAAACCAATAAGAGATACACGTTCCCCTTAAGCGACATTTGAGATGTTCGTAGTAGCGGATGACCCTGATAAAAGGTTCTGTGAAGCGTAATGGGTAGCCCGTTTCGCCAGTGCGGAGCGCGCCTGCATCGGCCTCCCCATCCCGAGCGGAATATTTGAGCCAGACGCCTCAGTGTTTCCTTTTTGCTCACAACGGAATAGTACAACACATACGGATCACTTGCGTCTCGTAGTTCTCCGCGGAGCTGTCCCCGAATTCGATGGTGCTTTGGGATGCGGAAGTTCCCCAGCGCTTCCCGGCTTCCGTGTAAAAAGGTGACCACGGTCATTGCTCCCACTCTCGATCTTTTGAAAGTCCTAGTTGGATGCCTCTATCTTTGTTTCCCAAATTGATCCTCCGCGTCGCAGGTGAAATGAAATCACCTTTAATTTTCCTGAGAGGGAGAATCAGGGAAAGTGTTATTGTTCTTTCGCTCCAGATCCCCGACGAACGTGTTTT
>Ga0179593_1759489_pt1 | contig 13165 bp, 26 predicted proteins | sample CZODoug2_1_08_16_FD_185931 | JGI IMG/M metagenome (GOLD analysis project Ga0179593, IMG submission 185931) | Vadose zone soil fungal communities from Angelo Coast Range Reserve, California, USA - CZODoug2_1_08_16fungal (PacBio error correction) | ecosystem: Environmental > Terrestrial > Soil >... | reverse complement strand
AAGAATCTGGTTTTGTACCCCTCTTCTTTTTTTTCTTTTCCTCTATGGAAAAAAAGGGCCGTCCTTTCCGCTTTCTCTCTCGCCCCCCTTTTGCCCTTCAAAAGGGCATCAAGTTGTTCTCTCCCTTTTTTTTTTCTTTTTTTTTCCTCCCCCAAACCAGATCCTCACGGCGCGTTTTTTTTTTTCTTCTCGTTTCTCGAACTCTTTCGCGGTGGACCCCAGTAATTTCGAAATCCGCGGTATCCCCTCTCCCTCTTCTTTTTTCCCCCTCTCTCTCAAGAGAAAATCGGTTCCTTTTTCTTTCCGGCCAAAACTGGTCTCCCCCTTTCCCCCTGAGCGAAGCGGAGTATCCTTTTCCTTTCTCTTTCCCCTTTCCTTCTCCCAGTTGTAAAGGGCTAAGGCTGCTTTTTCAATTGGTCTGGCTTCACTGGTTTTTACTTTTTCGAAAGAGTGTTTCTAAGTTCTCCTTCCCCTTTTCCCCCCCTTTCTGGAAGTAATACAAAACCCTTTTTTTCCTGCTTTTCGGCAAGGGTGAGTAATCCTCCCTATATTTAATAATTCCTTTTCCCCCCTTTTTTTTCTTTCCTTCTTTTTTGATATTACGGGCTCCCCCCCAAACCCACCCCCCCACCGCCCCCTTTTTTGGAGGATTTTTTTTTCTTCCGACTGGTGGCTCCCGGCTCGGATGGTCTCCTCCCGTTACGAACATCGGTTTCCCTTTCCCGGAACAATGAGGCATAAAGCCCCCCCTCCCTTTCTAGGGAAAGGGCACTTTCCTTCTTCTTTTCCTGCAACTTTCTTCCCCCGACACCCCTTTTTCCTTCGATGTGGATAAATAATAGTGATTTTCCTCCTCTTTTTCTTTTCAGTTGATGGACCTTTATTTTTTCCCTCTCTACCGTTCTTTTTTTTTTTTTTTTCTCTTCTAAGATGGCGTGGACTCGTTCTGTTTCCTCCCATTTAACTGGGTATAGAGTGGCCATTTCTCCTTTTTTCCCTTCCCCCCCCCGGATAAGAGTTTTAGACTTCCTTTCTTTCCCTTTTTTCTGAAACGGGTCAACGCCGTGGTTCTTTTTCTGTTTCGGTCCAATCTCTGTCCACCCTCCCCCCCTTCGGAGAAACGATGGGAGGGCTTTCCTTCGACTTTTTACTTTTCCCTACTGAGATCACCCTTCCATTTTTTTTTCCCGTTCACGTCATCAAGATATAGGAGGACCCCCCCCCCACCCCCCCCAGATGGCTTCGAGGGTCTCTCTTATGAATTCTTGCATTTCTTTTCCCCCCCCCCTTGGGGATGAGGGTGAACTTCGACCACCCCTTTCCCTCTTCTTTTTTTTCTTTTTTTCCATCCGGGGCGGGACTGCCTAAACCGGCTCTTCTTCTCCACTTTTTTTTCAGATCACCCTATTCACCCCCTTTTTTCTTTCTGTAAAATAATGAGTGAGCTCCTTTTTTTTTCCCTTTTTTTTTTTCCTTACACGTCTGGTGAGTTTTTTCTTCTGATTTTTTTTATTTTTTTTTTTTACCTTTAGGGAAAGTTTGTCTTTTTGTCTCGGATGTCACCCTCCCAGGTTGTTCCTTTTCCAACTCTCTTTTTTTGAGGGAATTCTTTGTTTCTCTTGTTTCTCCTTTTTTTCTTTCTCTTTTTTTTTATCAGATACTACCTGGGCCTCTTTTTTTCCCTATTCCCGTTTCCATATTCGACTCTCCGCACAAGCCTCGGGGACGCGATGTTTTTTCTCTTTTCCCCTTCCCTCCTTGCATTTTTTTACCAAATTCCCTCCGTGAAATGGGGCCCCTCCCCCCCCCTCCCCCCTCTCCCTTTTCTTTTTGCCAATGATGTGTACCCTAACGTACAATAACTTGGATTTCTCCCCCCCTTCCCCCCTTCCCCCCCCTTCCATTCCCTAGCTCGGCTCACGTTGAATTTTTTTGGACAATAACTTGCTTTTTTCCGACTCAACAAATGACGGCTTCCCCCACTTTTCCCTTTCTGTACATATGTGGGTTACGGCGGCTTAACACTTTGCTTTTAAGGGAACCCCCTTTTTTTCCTCCCCCCCCCCTCCTGTTCACTATAAAAGAAGGCCCCCCCTTCCTTTACAGCACAAGGTTTTCTTCAAATGTTTCCCCTTTCGGGGTTGGAGATGGTCCCTTTTTTTCCTTAAATTTGGGGACTTCGAACAATTCCCCCTCCCCCTCCTTTTCTTCCCTTTACATCTAGGGATGACAATTTCTCCGAGTCTGGGAAATGTCCCACCCTTTTCTTTTTTTATGGGAGGTCCCTTTTTGTTACTTTTTCGAGCCCACATCGTTGGTGTCTTACTTTTTCCTCCCCGAATTGATTAGGTCGGATAAATTCCTTCTTTCTCCCTTTTTTTCCCTTCAGAGAACAACCGAGGTTTTTTTTGTGTCTGGTTCCTTTTTTAGTGCCGCTCATTAGTTCTAACTGATATTGGACCATCTTTTTTTTCTTCCCCCCCCTTTTTTTTTTTTTGCAAAACGCCCAGCCGCTACGGGATTTTTTTCTTTCGTCCGATTGCATTTCCCGATTCCTTTTTCCCCTCCACATCGCCAGATGACATTCTTACCCCTTCTTTTCCCCTTTCCCTTCCCCCCAGTTATCAGACAAAGCGGCCCTTTTTAACAAGAAGTGTTTCTTCGTGTAGTGGGAAAGCCGGACTTTTTTTCCTTGGGATCCTTCAGAAAATCTTATGTGGGTTTTTCCTAATAGAGGAAAGATGACCGACCCCCCCCCCCTTTCCCTTTCCCCCCCCAAACCGTTCGCATGGGCGACCAAAACCCCTTTTTTGAAAACCAACCATTTGGCCCCATTCCCCTTTCTTTTTTCCTCGTTAGGCACTCTAATGGCACCCCCCTTCCTCCTCCTTTCTTTTTTCTTCTTGCGAGAACGTCAGATTCGTTTCCTTTTCTTTGGGCGACCACCGGGCGGCCTCTTTTTTTTTTCTCTCCTTCAATCATCACACAAAGTCAATGGCCCTTTTTTCCCCTCTTCCTTTTGTCACGGCGTCGACAAACCCCGGGTGATCTCTTCCCCTTTTCTTTTGCCCCCCGTGTGTTTTTTTGCCCCCGGCCCTTCTTTACCGTTACTTGTTTGAATCGTTTCCCCGTTTTTTTCCTTTTTCTTTTTCCTGGACAAAAGAAAGGGCATGGTCTTTTCTTTAGCGATTGTGGACTGAGAGTTTTCTTTTATGTGTCAGGGCATATGTTCACCCTTTTCTTTTTTTTTCGCACGCAAAAGGAGATGCACTGGGTTGTTCTTCCTTCTTTTTTCCCCCGTTTTGTTTTGTTTTTTTTCGGAAGTCCTCCCCCCCACAGTGTTGTCCCTTCCTTTTTTTTTTTTGGGAAGACCTTACATGTCCTCAGCTCTTTTTTTTCCTCCCCCCTTTTCCTGCGTCATGCCTTTTCTTTGTTCCAGTGAGGCAAGGCCTTTTTCCTTCCGTCGATGCTGTTGTCTTGATTTCCTTTTTTTTTTCCCCTGAAAAAAATTTTCCATTGGGGCCCTCCTTTCCCTTTTCCTTTCCTTCCCCCGCTTTTACGCTAGAATCTTCAGTGGCTGGGCGGCGAGTCCTTGTGTGTTCCCCTCTTTTTTTTCCTTCTGGAAGCAGGAAAGCTGGGCCACGAAAGCCTCCTTTTTTTTTTCTTTTTCCCTCCTTTCCTATGTCAGCAGCGAAAAATGATGGTGGCCTTCCGTCTCAAATATTTCAATTGGTTTTCCCCTTTTTCTTTTTTTTGCATAGGAGGTTTGGAGAGCGCCATCTTTCTTTTTTTTTTTTTTTTAAAAGTGGGAGGGGAAGGCTTCTTTTCTTTTCTTTATGTATGAGCCCACTTGTACACCCCCCCCTCCCCCCCCCCCCCCCCCTCCTAATAGTGACTCAGGATTGTTACTAACGTTCTCCCCTTTTTTTCCCTTGTCTCTCGGAAAATCCCGAACACGGCTGTAGATCCCTTTTTTTGTCCCTCTTTCATCCTTGACTGGCTCTTTTGTCCCTCTCCCCCCTCCCCCTAGTCGGGCCGAGATACTTCATCCGTTATTTCTTTTTTTTTTTTCTTCCTTTTTCTCCTTGTAGGCTCCAGGAGCCCGTCATGTCAAGAATTTTCCTGCCTTTCCTCAGTCGCGGGCCCCCCCCTCCCCCCCCCCTTCTTTTGTTTCGCGGAAGAAACATTTCTTTTTCCTTCCTCTTCTTTTTTTCTTTTCTTTTCGAAGGCATTCAATCCAAGCTCGGTAAGCCCACCTTTTCTTTGTCTCCCAGAAAAAACCGGTCTTCCCTCTCCGCATGGACGACGAGATGGAATCCATTGGGTCTCCTCCCTTTCTTCCCCTGACAGGTCCAAAGGTTCTGAGCAACCCCCTTCCCCTTTTTTGACTTCCTGTTTGAAACCTTCCTTCCTTGCCTAGAGAGTGCTGCTTTCTTTTTTCCTTTGTAGGCTTTTTTCCTGACTTTTTTCCCCCCCGCCCCCGCCCCCCATTTTTCCCCTCTTCTTCTTCCTTCCTTCGAACAGCAAAGCACTCATCCCCTCCTTTTTTTTTCTCCCCCTCTGTAGAGAATGAAAGTGAAAAAGTTCCTTTCTTGCCTCAAAATCGGCCAGCGTTTTTTGCTTTTTTTTCCCGCGAAAATGTAAAGCGATTGCTCCCCTTTTTTTTTCTTTTTTCCCCCCCCTCGCCGTCCCTTCGTTTTTTTTTATTGCCGTCGACCTTGTTTTCCCCTTTTTTCCATGATCGAGCAAAGGTAGTAGCTCCCCTTTTTTTCTCCTTTCCCGTCTGCGATCGTAATTCCGCCACCCTTTTTCCCCCTGCTTCGTTTTTTTTTTTTTTTTTCTTTTTTTTTTCCCTTGCATCGCGCTTTATCGGCAACTTTTTCTCTTCCCCCCTATGCAAGGGCCCGCCCCCGCCAGCACCCCCCTCATTCCCTACCTTTTTTTTTTTTTCTCCCCCCTTGGCAAAAGCGGAAGCGACTTTCTCTTTTTTTCCCGATTTTTCTTGTTACGTTTTTTTTTCCAGAGCACTCAGCGCGTCCTACCTTAGTATACTTCCCTTCCGTCCAAGCAAAAAACGTTGTTTCCTTCCCCTTTCTCCCCTTTTTTTCTCCAATAATCGACCCCGGCGAAGCATCTTTTTTTTCTCTTGAGAACCAAGTTTGGGGCGTCGTGATTCCCGTTTTTCCTTTTTTTTTTTTTTTCCCCTTTCCCAAGCCTAGGAGGGGAGTTGGCTGCCCTCTTCTTGTGCCAAGAAACCAAAACCGATCCTTTTCCTTCCTTTCACTGTATACCGGTATATCCTATCTCCCTTCCGGGGGGGGTGGGGGGGGGGGGGGGGGGGGTCTTTTTCCCTTTTTTTTCTTCCCTTTCTTGTTCTCCACGCGGCGAGATCTTTTTTCTCCTTTCAGTTTGTTTTCCTCCTTTTCCCCGCCCCCTTCGGCAAAACTGGTTATCCTTTCCCCCTTTTCTCCCCCTCTTTTTCTCTCCAGCGTTGTCTACTTGGCGGGAGCCAGCGGCTCTTCCCCCCACCAACTGACTTTTCCCCCCCAGATGCATGGGCTGATGAATCAAGGGGCTTTTCCCCCCTTTTTTCCCCCTCTTTTTTCCCTAAAAAGTAGGGGTTATTCAGTGGGACCGTCCTTCCCCTTTTTTCCCAACCAAACTTCCTCTTTTTTTTTTTTTTTTTTAGGCCGGATGTAGGGACACAGGTCCTTCTTTCTTCTCTCTTTTTCCTTCCCCCGCACGTTGTGTGTTTTTCTTTTTTCCTTTTTTCTCCACTGGGCCGGACCTTCCCTTCCCCTTTTGCCAAAATCTAATTTGGAGTTTACCCTTTTTTTCCTCTTCTGATGAGTTCGTTAACTGAGAAATATAAAATATTCAATTTTCCCTTTTTTTTTTCCTTTGAGGGGGCATTTCCAGTTTTTTTTTTTCCCTTTTTAGTGGAAAGGGGTCACTTTCTTTTTTTCCCTGAACTTTTGGTCCCCCTCCCCCCAAATTTCCTCCCTTTTCCCGATGGGATACATTTCCGATGGGGATACATATTAGTTTTCTGGTAAGGTAACCCTACCCCCCTTCTCTTTTTGATTGGATGGGGCAGATTCTTTTTGGGAAAGAGGACCTTCTTTATCGATGAATTTGAAAAGTCGGCCTTTTTTTTTTGATATCCCGTTTTAGGACATTGTTGCCCCCCCTTTTTCCCCCCCTTTCTTCCCCCCGCAGTGAGGCGCTGTTTTTTCTTTTTTTCAATCTGATTTGGCCACTCACTTTTTGGATGGGAGGAGAGAGACCTTTCCCCTTCCCCTTCCCCCCCTTTTTTCCTCGACGTCAACGTCTCAAGCTCTCGTTCTTTTCCTTCTTCTGCAGGTCCGATTACTTTGTCTCCTTTTTCCTGAATTTTTTTACTTCCCCTTTCTGTGGTCGGGTTTTCATAACGATGGATTCGACGATCTCTACTGGTTCCTTCCTCTCCCCTTCCTACCGCAACCGAGCGGAACGGACCTTTGCAACCTCCCTTCCAAAAATTGGGCTTTATGTTTTTTCCCTGTTTTCGCTTTCTCTTTTTTTTCTCCCACGGGATTCAGGACTTATGGTGTTTTTTTTTTTGTTTTCCTTCTCTGGGTGGCGGAACGGCGAACCCTTGGTCTTTCCATTACAAGTTTGAGCTCCTTTCTCCCGGTTTCACGCATTGGCGGGAGGGGATCGAGGACGTCTTTTCTTTTTCCTTCCTTTTTCTAGGCTACTAACTGGGCCCTTTCCTTTCGCCAGGCCCCCGCCCCCCTTTTTTTTCCCCCCTGAAGGGGAAGATCCCCCCTCCTGAGGACCCGAAAGCGGCCTCATCCAAGTGTCCTCTTTGTAGATGTTTTTCCTTTTTCCTTTTTTTCCCCCTCCAAACGGCTTGCCCATCCTTCCTTTAAATAACCTCGGTCTTTTTTCCTTTTTCCAACGGAAAAGGTCAACTTCATTTCCCTTCCCCTCTCCCCTCAGTTGAGGCTGGACTTTACCGGACTTCACAACCCTTTTCCCATACCTCCTTTTTTGTCGGGCCGGCGGGGCAACCTTCCCCTTTCAGGGAAACAGGTTCTTCCCCTTCCCCCTGGGGGCCACAGTAGACCAGACAAGGTCCTTTTTTTTCCCCCCTTACGCTCTATTCAGAACAACGGTGTCCCCCAAGGCGTTTTTTTCGATTTTTTTTTTTTGTCCTCAGACCTGTGGGGAATTCGACCTTTCCTTTTTTTTCCTTTTTCCCCCCCTTTTCTTCACCTCTCGGCCCGACCCAGGGCTTTTTTTTTCCATCTGCAAGCTTTTTTTCCTTTTCCAAATCCCATGAAAGACTTTCTTTTTTTTTTTCCCCCCCCCCCTTCTGTGGAGGGGAATGCTCCCCTCCCTGGATTGCCAGCCCTCCACGGTTTGTCTTTTTCCCCCCCCGCAGATGGGTACGTCTTTTTTTTTTTTCCTTTTCCTCCTTAGGGGATAGGCCGCTTCCTTCAGTTATCACTTTCCCTCAAACCCCCAAACTCCCATCCCTGACTACTTCCCCTTTTTTTTTTCCTTTGGATAGCGGCGACTCGATTGGAATCCCCCTTTCCCTTTTTTTTCTTCCATCGCGAGTGCCATCGGAACCTCCCCTTTTCCATTTCCCAACTTTCTAACACGCGTCTTCTTCGCATTCCAAAAGAAGTTTCTTCGGCTTTTTCCCCTTTTTTTCCTCCTTTTTTCACCCGATTCGCTGGCCAAAGTTGGGCTTCTTTTTACCTTCCCTTGATCGCAATCGGAGAAGCTTTGGTCCCTCCCTCCCCCAAACCTTTTCGACTGCGCCACCTTTTTTTCTTTCCAACCGATGCGGTAGTGGAACCCTTGCCCCTTTATGTCCAGCCTTTTTCCCCCTTCCTCGAAGTTAGTATGGCCTTTCCCTTTCCTTTTCCTTTTTTCTGCTCTAAATTATGGGCTTTCCCCTCTTTTCTGACTCCCCATTCACAGTTCCCAGCCCTCTTTCCTTTTTCGTTAGCGTAAGAGTAGGACGGAAACAGGTTTTCCTTTTCTTTCCTCTTTAGTGGGGAAAAATTTTTTCCGTTCCATTTTTTTTTTTTTTTTCTTAGGTGTGTGGTGCCTTCTTACCCCCCTTTTTCTCGTCGGAGGAAAAACTAGCATCCCCGACCTTCCCCCCCTTTTCTAGAAGTGTCTCCTTTCAGGGGTTATTTGTGCCTTCTGTTTTTTTTTTATCCCACCACAAGGAGGCATTTTTGTCGCACGCAAAAAGCGATTGGGCCCCTTTTGTTTTTTTCCCTTCGTTTTTGCGTGAGGATTCTTGGTTCTTCTTTCCCCCTCCTTTTGAGTGCGACTTTTTCCCCTTTTTTTCCCTCCTCGAGAGAACGACTTCAGGGCACCCCTTTTCAGTCTTAAAAAGGGACTGTTTTTCTGTTTTTTTCTGACTCAAAAAAAGTAACCTTTTCTCTTTTCTTTTTTCCCACCCGACTGGGACAAGGAAAAATTTCCTTTCTTTTCTTTGACCTCCTTTAACGCTATCATCTTTCAGTTTGCCTTCGTCTTTTTTTCTTCACGTTCTAAGATGGTCGTTTTCCTTTTTTTTTTTTCCAGAGTGTTAAGAGAACCGAAGCCTTCCCCCCCTTTCCTTTGGGCGGGGCAGGCTACCCTTTTTTTTTCAAAGCAGCAAACGTCTCTTACCCCCTTTCTTTCTTTCCCCTCACAGGCGGTGGACCTTGCGTGTGCCTAGTTTTCGTTTCTTCCCCCTCTTTAGATCGGTGATTGACGGTAGACCTTTTCCCTCTTTTTTTTTTTTTCCCCCCCTTCCTTCTTTTTCCTTCCGGCTTTTACCACGCGAGACACCCCTCCTTTCTTGTATTGTTTTTGTTTTTTTCCCCACTCTTTTCCCCTTCTTTTCATTCGGCGGATTGCTTTGGTCTTTCTTTTTTCTTTCCCCTCCCCTTCCTTTTCCCGTATGAAGAATTTCCGTAGCTGCGGGGGCCCTTTTTTTTTCCAAGAGTGAGCAACGCAGTATTGGCGTTTCCTCCCCCAAGTCCGGGAGAACGGAAACCTCGTGTCTTCCTTTTCTTTTTTTTTCCTTCCCCTTCCTTTCCACTACAGGAGTATCCCTGATCCCCCTTTCTTCTAGTCAAGCCAACTGGTCTTTTTTTTTTTTTTTTTTGTTGAGTTCGGAGTATTAGGGGCTCCCCCCCTCCCCAGTGGCGCCGAGGTCATTACGCTTTTTTCTCCCCTTCTTGGTCCATAAAGTGTTGTCAGTGGTCCCCCCCAGGTATGAGCAAAAGGACCCTTCTTCCTCTCCCCCCAGGATGTTGGCTGACGTTTTCCCCTCTTTTTATTAATTCGGGCTCCTTTCTCTTTTCCCCCCGATGTTTATTACGGCTTTCCTTTTTTTTCTCGTCTTTTGGCGTTGAAAACTCTTTTTTCCAGGTTCGATATCTGCTTTTTTTCTTTTTCCCCGCAAGCACTACATTTTTCCCCTCCCCTTTCCTCCTCTTCTTTCGAGACTGAAGTGAAACGGTTTTTCCCCCGCCCTCCTTTGTGCCCAACCTCCCCTTTTTTTTCCCAGGGCCGTTGGAGGGGAAGGCCCCCCCTTTTTTCTTTCCTTCTGTTAGACACGTTTTTCCAAACCCTCGCGTCCCCTTCGTTTTTCCCTTTTTTCCCTTGCGGGAGTCGAAATCCTTTTTTCCCTTTATCTTTTTCTTCTTTTCCCCCGGGGTAGTAGCTAGTAACAGGTCCCCTTTTCTCCCCCGCCATCGCCGCCTTCCCCCCTCGTCGGAGTCTCAAACTTGGGAAGGTCTTTTTCTTCCTCTTTTTTCTTTTCCTTTTGCCCTATTCAAAAAAAGAAGCAAAGGTTGCCCTCTTTCATTCAGTTGGGCCCGTTATTCCCTAACCGTCCCCTTTGCAAGAAGTATGTACAGCCTTTTTTTTTTTTTGCCCTTTTTTCCTTTTCAAAGGTCCGTCAGGAATCAGGTGTTTTTTTTTTTTCCCTTTCACATCGATGTCGAATCCATTCTTTTTTCCTTCCCCAAAGTTGTTGCAGTAAAACATCCCCTTCTTTTCTTCCTTTCCCCCCCTTCCTCCAATAATTAGGACCCGAGAATTTTTTTTTCTTTCCCTCTTGCTGCGTTTTGGACCGTCGTTCCCTATGATGAGGGGGATTTATTCTTTCCTCCCCCCCTTTTTCCCCCCCATCTCTCTTTTTTTTTTTTTTTTCAACTTTTCCGGTGTTGCCCTTCCTCACCGGCGTTGACCGTTTCGAATTTTCCCCTCCCCCCTTCTCTTCGCGGCGAAATATTAGCGTCGTTTTCCCTTCCAATTATTTCGACCTCCTGAGGTTTTTTTTTTCCTATATTCTGCCCAGCCAAATAAAGTACTCCCTCTCTCCCTTTTCCCTTCAACGAAATAGGAGAAAACTTTTTTTTCCCGAATTATCCGCGAAGCGGTATTTCCTCTTTTCCCTCTTTTTCCCACTGAAGGATAAAGTGAACGGGGCCTTCCTTTCCCCTCTTCTGTGGATGATGATAAGGGTCCTTCCCCAAGCTTGTTATCAGTGTGTATCATTTTTTTATCGCACCAGTAGGAGGACTTCCCCCCCCTTTTTTTTTTTCTTTTTTGTTAGAAGGGATGTTCCTCCAGGTCAGATCTCTCTCTTTTCCTTCCCTTTGAGAGAGATCTTTCCTTTTTTTTCTTTCCTTTAAACCCATTTCCGGGCTACCCCCCCCCTTCAAGTGCCCTTTGGAGTGGGTGTCTTGGACTGGGTGGCTAACGGTCCTCTTCTTTTTTTTGGAAGTAACGTCCCCGCTGTTTCGAAATTAGGGGTCCCCTCCTGTGCCTTGAGGAAATAAGGGCCCTTCCTTTTTTTCCCCACTGGATTCCGTCAGGTTCCTTTTTCCCAACGGGTTCTCTTTTTCAGGGCGATTTGGGGGTCTCCCCCTCTTCTTTCCTTTTTTCCCCCCGTCCGATGTAGTTGCTGGACTTTTTTCGAGTTTGATCCGGGTCTTGGCTGGTGTCCTTTCTTTTCATTCAAAGCGGCGTTTGAAAGTTACCTGTGTCTTCTTTTTCCCTCCTTTTCGAGCGCTCAGCTAATATTTTTAACATTGTTGCCCCTTTCCACGGTCAACGGCCCTTTTTTTTTCTTTCTTTTTTTTTTTCACCAAAGAGTGGTAATACGACCCTCCCTCTTTTTTTTCGGTTTGGAAATGTTTTTTTCTTTTGAGGCGATGAGAAAGACCCTTCCCTTCCACGTATCTCAAGCTCTTTCTTCTTTTTTTTCTTCCCCTCCCCCCAAAAACAAGAATGATGTAGAGGGTTTTAACTTTCAGGCGTGTGCTATTTTTTTTTTTTTTCCCCCCCCCCCGGTTTGTGGATTGGAGGTTTCCTCCCCCCCCTCTTTTCTCTCATCCTATGTCTGGAAAAGAAGGGCGGGACTTTTTGAACCCCGACTTCTTTTTTTTTTTTTCCTTCCAACAGAAAAATCGGGTTTTTTTTTTTTTCCTTTCCCCCCCTTACCTGCTGTGAGGGATCTCTTTTCCCGTATTTTTGCAGGGCGGCCCTGCTTTTTTGTCCTCTTTTCCCTTTTTTTCGGATCAAGGGGAGCGGATGCCTTCCCCTTTCTTTCCGGGCGCTATTTTTCCGATAGTCTCCTTTTCCTCCTTCTTTCCTGTATATGAAGCTACGTACCTGGGCTGATCCCCCATATTCCCCGTTCCCTCTCCTTTTTCCCCAGAGAATTGGTTCTTTTTTCCCCCTTTTGCCCAAAAGAAGGGGAAAGCGATCTTACAAGCCAGCTTCATCTTTGAACGTGGGATTACCCCCCCTCTCTTTTTTCCCTTCTTTGCCGCCTGGGGGGACCAGGTCCCCTCCATCTTATGTTGTCCCATTTTGTGCGAAAACCTCAAAAAAAAATTGTGATCCGTCCTTTTTCCTCCATAGATTCCGGCTTCACGTTGAAGTACTTCTTGGAATGCGTGTTTTTTTTTTTTCCTTCCCCCCCCCCTTACGGACTCGAAAACCCTCCCTTTCGGGGACAAAAGGGATTTTTTCCTCCCTTCTTTCAGAAAAACTCTTCCCTTCCCCAGTTGGGCCCCGGCCCCCTTTCCTCTTAATTTCAGAACAACGGGCCTTTTTTCCCCTTTTCAGCCCAACAAGAAGGGGGGTTTTTCCTCCCTCAACTTTTGGGACTTCGGACCATGGTCTTTTCTTCGCCCCCAATGGATACATCTTTTTCCCCCTTTTCCCTTTCTCCGTTAGTCTCTTTTTTTTTTTTTCTGGGCTGCCCGTTTTTCAGACGCGACGCCACTCGTTGCTTCCCCTTTTTTTTTTCCCTTTCCCCCTTCCCCCTTCGGAATAAAATAATTGTTCTCTTTGGCCATGAAAGAAAATGTTGCCTTTCCCTCTTTTCTTTCTTTCCGTTTCTCCGAGGTGTAGCGGAGTCCTTTTTCTAATACTTTTTCCTTCACCCATTTCTTTTCCAAAAAACGCCAAACGCCCCCTTTTCTTTTTTCCTTCGGGGAATATCGGAGACTCGATTTTACTGACATCGTGCTTTCCCCTTTCCATGGTCCGAGAGGGGGAACCTTTCCCCCCCTCCCGCGGTTTCGGTGATTCTCGGCTCCTTCCCCTCTTTTAAAGACGGAAGGAAAATCCGATTCCCCCCTTCCTTTTTTTTTCCTTTTTCCCTTTTCTTCTTCTACCTCCCCCCTCCTTTAACTTCTCGCCCAAAAAACCATTCCTATGTCCCCCTCTTTCCTTTCCCTTCATTCCCAGGTAGCAGGATTTCTTGGCCACCAGGCCTTTTTAGCGTATAGTATTGCGAGAAATCCTTTTTTTTTTTTTTTTTCCCCTTCTGGGAGACCAAGGACGGCGCTTTGGCCCTCCCCCAGTTCCCAGCCCTCCGGCCTCTTTTTCCTGCGGTAAGCGGTCGACCGACCCGGTTTTCCTTCCTCTTTTTTCCCCCTGCGCAGGAAAATTTCCTTTTCCCTTTTTCCCCTCGGGGCCGTTGTGAATTCTTCCCCCCCCCCTTTTTTTTGGGCAGGAAACCTAGCCATCCTCTTTTTTTTCCTTTTCTTTTTTTTTTTCTTTTTAAAGGGGTATCAGGGGATCTCTTTTTTTCCTATACCCCACACGGGCCGTTCCATTCCCCCAAAAGGAGAGGGCCCTTGGG
>Ga0179593_1464249_pt1 | contig 13165 bp, 11 predicted proteins | sample CZODoug2_1_08_16_FD_185931 | JGI IMG/M metagenome (GOLD analysis project Ga0179593, IMG submission 185931) | Vadose zone soil fungal communities from Angelo Coast Range Reserve, California, USA - CZODoug2_1_08_16fungal (PacBio error correction) | ecosystem: Environmental > Terrestrial > Soil >... | reverse complement strand
TCCACGTCAGAATGTTGCCTTCTCAATAGGTTAGCATCCCTTCGGGAGGTTTTTTTTTTTTTTTTACTACAGTACTACCCATTCATGTTCCTCCCTTCCAACCATTTTCCTGCCTTTTCTTAAACTTCGACTCGTACCTTTTTAAAGTCTCCGGAGAAACCCTCCGTCATGCCCCCAGAGGTGTCGGTGTTCCTGATGATTTAACTCAGATGGGTCTGACAGATGTGCCGTTAGCTAAAACCGAGGACGGCAAGCGGCTGTGACTTTCCAACGGTGAGAGAATTATTCGTGTTCCCCAATTTGCCCCCGGGAGGGACCCCCTTTTGATGAGATTTTTTAAAAGCCATTTCCTACGTAGAATTCCCCTTGCTGTGAGCACAGTCATTTGGGTGCTTTATGCAAGAGTTCCTCTATTCCTGTGATAGGTTTATGCCCCCTCTTCAATTGAAGCTCCATAACCTGAGCAACATTGACGTTATCAGTGTTGTCTCTGACCCTCGTCCCGCTGATTTGTTTTCGTTCTATTGGGTGAAACCCACGAAAAAAACCATAAACCCATTCTTGATGTGCACCCTGCTCATCAGAACCTGATCAAAAGCGGTAGCATCTTTCTGGACCTTATAGGTATTTTTCTCTTTCGCCGCCGTCAAATTGAAGCATCACCCACGACAACATTATTAATTCCTTAAGTACCGCACCTTACGTGTTTAACGATGTATTTTTGCTGCGTAATCTATTTTACTAAGGGTAATTTCCCAACCATGTCCACTTACCATTTTTCAAGTTTGATAAGTGTCCCCTGTCTTTCCATGGGTTCCAGGCGGCTATTTCCCCCTTTGGCTCTCCACCCCTTCGATATCGGTTGCATCTTTTTTCATCATCGTGTAACGTCCCTTTTTCATTGCTTTAACCGAAATCTTACCAAAAAGTTCTCCAATGGGCCCTGTCAAGATGGGTGATCTCCCCTTCCTCTTTTCTCTCTTTGTGTGAATTCCGTGATCTCTTCCATGCATCTCCCCAGTTAGTGTAGTTGTTTTTTTTCCCTTTCCTTGTTGAGAGTCAAATGCAGTTTTTTTTTTCTTGTCAGACCCGGCTCTTAACTGTGCGGTTTGTCCATCTTCAGTTGAGATCTCTAACTTCCCCTGCATTGGCCGCTCCTTTTTAGCCCCCCTTCCGAATCACTTAGAATGGATCTCATGGTTAGGACGCTTCTACTGTTGCCACACTCCTTCTGAACTCATCTGGAACCCTATGTTCATTCAATTATCTCACTAACACCACCCCCAATTGCGTCTACCTCTGTTCAGATGTGCCATTTCGCTTTTTTGCCCCCCAGAGTGTGCGGCGTTAAATGAAATTTTTTTTTGACATGACGATCTTCTATAATCGTCTCACGGGGATAATTGATTATTTCTTTTTTTTTTTCATTGGACCAGAAGACCAGTCGCAAACTTTTCCCGTCTTCTCTCTGCTAACTTAACCCCCATCAGCTGTCCGATTCCCCACCAATTCACTTTACCACTTCCCTTTTCTATCTGCGGTTTTGTTTTCTCCTCCCTTTCCAACAAGTGGGCTTCCTCCGAGGTAGTGCCCCAGAGTTAGATTACTCGCTCTCCCCTCCCTGAACAATTGATTCCCTTCTCCATTCCGGGATGCGGTTTGACTGAACCTTGCCACGAACCCCGAGTCCCTCGTTTCCATTCCCACGAGTTTTTTTTTTTGACGAGAGCATCCCCCCGGTTCAAAGTGGAATTCGTTCTTTCCCCCTTGAATATTCTGCGTGATCTTTGTGTTTTTTTAGTAGCGCACCTAAATCTTAGCCCCCAGTTCGTCTTTGGACGACAGAGTGAATGAAGATACCCCGACACCTTTAGGTATGGTAGTCCCTTTGAGACGCCGCTACCTCTTCTTCACCAGGATAGCCGAGTATTACCTGCTCTCATCGTTTCGTTTTGCCCTACCCCCTGACCTGTTTCCCTTCACTTTTTTTTCTCCGGTCCATGAATGGTCGTCTTCTGATGGATCTTCCCTGTCCCTCCGCGATTTCATCGAACCAAGGAGTGTGTTTTCCCCCGTATTCGGTTTTTAAGCCTTTCTCACAGTATCCCTGTGACCTTCCTCCCCAACAAAAATTACAAACTCCCTCTTTTCATTCATTGCTGTTTCTCCCTGTGTCTCCTCTTGCGCTCTCAGAGCAAGAGTTTTTCCTTTTTCCCCAAATGGCTCCTCTTACTGGATGCTTTCCTGAAGGCCCCCACCTTATAGATTTTTCTACATTGTTGTTCCCTTTCCATTCTCCGGTACATGGCTGCTTTTCAAAGGACCTTGTTTTAACTTTTTTATTCTTTTGACTACTTTGTGGAGAGTCAGTTCAGTCTCTTTTTTTAGAACCCCCGAGGGGTCTTCTGACCCTTGACCCCTCCTTATTGGATCGGGGAAACAGCCCCTTTTAGCTTTTTTTTAGGAGTGATTTTTCTTAATACCACTTCCATTTACAAATTAAGTCACCCTTCTCCCCCTCCAGAAAGCGATTATCGTAGCCCGCCTACGGTTGTCCCGATTTTTTGTTTCCCCCTCCTATTGAATCCCCCCAAACTCCCCCTGCGGCGAATCACCCAATTTTCTTTTTAGTCCGCGCTTAGTTTTGCCCTGTGAGCTCTCACCACGATCTCCTGCGTGCTGTACTTTTATGGCCATATCCCAACTGCTGCCCTGTTGGCGGATCCTTTGAAATCAGGATTTTCCCGAATAGGTGGAAGATCACCTGACCCATTAAATTTATTCTCTTCCCTCGGCCTGGTTTCGTAGCGATTTTTCCAATTTCTCCCCACATATGATAAATTCCCTTCTTTTTCAGGACAACGATTCCGGCAATGGGAGAGTTGAATTCCCAATGATTGAGTACGTCTGAGTTAGCTCGTTTTCTTCTCCTGGCGGCTTGTGCAACTGGTATCACGCACCTGAATGATACCTCAATTTTTCCCCGTATTGTTCCGATTTAGACGACCTCCATCAACGCGTTCCCTGTTTGAATGTTCCCTCCTTCTGAGTTGCCCAGGACTTCGTGCTGGTCAACTCTTCTCTTTTCTTCCCTCATACGTGTGTGTATAACTATCCTGTAATCGTTTTAACATCTTTGAGCGCGTCGCCTATATCCCTCCTCCAGGATCGAGTATCCCCCCTCCCCCCCCATTAGGATATCCTTTTTGTGCACCTGAACCGATTTCTGCCTTGAACGTCATAAGTGCCCCTTTGTTAAGAGCGTCCTTGTCGCAACCCCCACGTGTTTTAATGAGAATGATGTCCTTCGTATTCCCCTTCCTGAATATTCATTAACGCCCTCTCACCCCTCTTCCATAAAACTTCCACCTGGGTTCCCCCGTCAAAAGAGTTCCCTCTGCCCTCTCTTTCTAAACCTCCGTGGTTTGTTTTTCGATACTTGCACTCTTGGCCTTTCCTATTTTCCTCTTAATGAGGAGGTTCTATTCGTTTTCATGCATATGATTTTTTACCTGATGACATCTCTCTGGCACGTACGAATTCATCCCCCCCCTCTCATCTGTACTTCCCCCCCCCAGTGTGTGCGACCCCTCTCACTACTTAGGCTCCTTGATCTTCGGCAGACGTTTTGTGAAACAGGCGTCTTCCCAAATTCATATGTTGTGCTTGTTCCTTTTTTTGCCCCTTCTCTTGGCTCCGACCCCGTAAAGCCTTACTCCCCTCCCCCCCCTTCCCCCACTCGTATTCTCGTATGAGAATTTTACGAATTTTTCTCTTACCTACCATTGAAAGACTAACCAGTCCTTTTTTTCCAGGCGTCCTTCAGGTCCTTTGTCCTTTTCCACTGCATAGTTTCCCGCGATCATCAACTAGATGTCGTTCCCACCCGACTTTCCCAGTCCCGCCCTCCCAAAGCACTCACTAGACGTACCTACTCCCTTTAGGTTTCTCCCCCCCGCTACATTCCTTGAGTTAGCTAAAATTTCATGGGCTGTGATCTTATAAAAATTTTCCCCTTTGACCGCAAGGAGAGACTGGCCCCAAGGTAATGTCAATATCCATATCTCCGACTATGCCTTACACTCCGGCCAGCCTCAATTTTTCTTCCTAGCTTTTCTCTTCCCCCCCCCCCCTTGTGTTTTTGAAGCATATGGCTAACAGGTGGAAACGCTCCTCTCGGAACGATTCTTCACCCCTTTTTTTTTTGGTTTGTGATTTTGTGTTCCCATTCCTTCCCTTCTTCCAACAAAAGAGGTCCTTTTCGCCACCGTCTTTAGTCCTAACCTCCCCTTCGTCTTCGGGCTGCTTCCTTTACGTTGTCCTTGTTTACGAATCCTCCCACTTCTTTGGCCGCAGGCCGTTTAGGGAACTCGTGTTGGTCCTTTTCCTCGTTTTTCTACCCTGCCCCCCTATTGCGAAGAGAGGGCTCCTCCCACTACTAATATCACACCCCCCTCTACCAACACAGGTCCCCTTTCTTCTTTCTTGCATGGCGGGCTCCCTTTTTCGTCTTTTTACTAAAATCTTCATATTTTTTCATGCATTTCCAGACGTAGCTCTCTTGAGGTCAGCGCCCTCCCAGTCGAGAGCTTTCTTGCCTCATCTCTCCTTACCCGGCAGCGGGTTCCCTAAAGTCTCTTGTTTTGGTTTATACTGTGATGAACGTTCTTTCCCCCCCAGTAATTGGTTTTGGGTTAATTCCACCCTCAGGAGGTGGGCGATTACTCTTCCCCAATGAACTGCGTCCCCTCCTATACCGACCGGGATGAATGATCAACGCTTTCCGGGAAGAGAGCCTTATCAGGGATTTGGCAACTCCCTTTAATGCTTTTTTTTGCCTGCTCGGTAATAACTTGATCCATTTGAGTTTCTTGAGCGCCGGGTACCTCCTTCGTAACACATCCATGTCCCTTCTTGGTACTCTGGCTGACTGCCTTTTCGTCACTCTTCTTCACTGGATAAAGCTTCGTGCGCTCTCCCACCAGATACCCCTATTGCTCAGTGTTCCCCGTGCCTTCAGCTCAGTGATAGCAAAGGCTGATAGTCCCCCTCGACCAGTTTTTAGATTTTCTCGGGTCTCGTTTCGGTGCCTCCGGTGCCTAACCCCCCCCTCCTTTCCCTCCCATCTCATCCAGTGTCTGTTGGATCTGCAAGCCCTTTCGTTAAACTATGGAGGAATACTGTTTTTTGTATAAGCTCCCCCCCCTCAGAGCCCCCGTCTTTTTGGTTCCGGTTTTTCCCCTCGTGGCGATGCTAGTTGTGGTCTCAGTTCATCTTCTGTTTATCGTCGGAATCCAGAGGGTCCGTCTCTCCTGATACCATGCTTAAGGTCCCTGAACCCTTTCTACTCTGTCACCACACCTGTGGACGCTCTCTTCCTCGCACCCCTGTCCGTTTCGAAATGGGACCATCTCTTGTTTTACTCAATTTGGATTTTCTGAATCAGTAACTGGTCCCTATTTCCCCCCATCTCCCCTCCGTTCGTGTTTCCTTCTTTAAACGACTTTCAAAATGATCTCCATTTCCTTTGTATTGAGTCTGCTTTCACTGATCAATGAGCGGATAGTTTTTAGTGCCATGGCCGTCTTCGATCGTCCCTCTCCTCCACCGTCTCTTCCCCTAGCGCTTTTTCGCGCCTGTCCTTTTCTCCAACCCACCCTATTCCCCAACGGTCGCATTTAGCAGTCGCACTCCACACCTTGATCCTTACCCTAACCTCCCTCCCCCTCCCTCGGCGAGAGCCAACCTCGGTTATGAACGCAAACCTTTTTACCGCTCTTGTTTCAATGCCTGCGCCGTGTCCCCATTCTGAGATCGCCCACCGATCTCCACTTTGAGGGGGATTTACGGTACAATAGCCCTTTTCGCCTCCAGGTCAATGACTCGAACCTTCCCCCCTCTTTCACTTGCTTTTTGGAGACTGTCAACAAGAGTAAATCGCTGACCCAGGCGTCTCCTGTGCATTGGTTATCGCTCACGGCTGATTTTGCGTGACTGTTTTAGTTCCTCTATTTTTGTGAGGCTGCTAGATGTTCTTTGTGATGCTCTCTCCATCCAGCTCCACGGTGCTCAAAGACCGCTTTGGTTTCTCGTGTCTGCATGCGCTGGTTGAACAGCCTTCCTCAAAGGTTTCTGGTATGCCTGTTTTGTTTTTTTTCCCTCAATCTCCCTCCCCAACGCCCTTTTCTTTTTTCCATGAGTTTCAGAATCTACACTTCCCCCAAGTTGCTCTTGCTGAGCCTGAGTCAGTTGGAAGAGGGTGTTCCAAACGAACCCCCACCCTGAGATCTTCTCTGTATCAATGCAACCAGCGTGCTTTTTTAGCAAAGCAGCTTTATAGCGTTCTGGGCCGATGTTCTGGACTTCTCATCATATCTTGGCATCCACTGGTTTCAAAGCTTTTTTCAACCTTCGAATTGTTTCCCTTGGTTTTCGCAGCATCGGCGTTCCCCTCCCTTGAAGCCTTGATCGCCCCCGTCCCAATAATTCCTCTATCGGTCCCCCTCCCCCCCATGCGTGTGTCCGCCCAGTTTTTCCCGTTATACTTTCATAGTCGAGAGTTCTCAGTTTTTTCCCCCTTTTTTTGAATGCACTTATGATATTCTATCGACAACACCCCCCCCTCCATGCATTCCACTCCCCCCCTAAGGCACTCTCTTTAACTCTAGCCCTGTTTGGTTGTGATCTGACTTCCCATCTCATCAGTTCAGGCAAGCGCCGTATCACGCTTTTTTTCCTATTATCCAACCCTCCCCCTCCATGCCTTCCCTCCCTTCTATAAATGGACAACTCTCCCGAATATTTCCAGATTTTTGACGAGAACACCGCTTTTTCCGTGAAGGAAGTTATTTCCATCCTGTGACGGCGACATGGTGTTTCATCGGAAGCGTTTTCCTTGTGCTGTCGACCCCGGGTAGTTTTCGACCATGTGCCAGACACCCTCTTTTTTTTGCCAGTGCCCCTTATTTTCTTAATGCCCACAGGTCTAAGGTCGGCCCCTGGCCAGCTATACCCGCCTCTTGGTTCACCGGCAATCTTGGTTCCCCTGTGTGATTCCTTACTCGAAAGAGGAGATCTTCTTCTTTTTTTGGAGTCCGGTTTATGCCACCCTCTTATCCCTTCTGACAAGGGCAGCCTTTAGCCAATCGGTTTTTCTCTCCTTGGCCTTCGCATGACCTCTCACATCTTGTTCTGTTTGTCGTGCTCTTGCTTGTGGTGCAACCACTGCCACCCTTCATACAGACATTTATTTCTCTTTCCCTCTCCTAAGAAATCTTCCTCACCCCCATTTGTTCCTCAAGAGTGATTTCCTGGTCAGCTTATTCTTTCCTTTTCACGCCCCCCATCGTACAGTAAAATGCCCTCACTTCCACCCTGCGCCCGTTTGAAACTTTCAGTCCGTTTTCTCGCCACCCCCAGGCTGTCTTCCCTCTGGAGACGGGTTTCCTTCCCAACACCGCAAATGATAGGGGCGGTTTCCAAAGGTTGAAAGACTTGTTCTCTTCTTTTCAAGTTAAGAATAGACGTCCCACTTGTTCCTTCCTTACACTCACGTCATATGCCTTGCATCGTCGATCTGCACGGCTCCCGTAGTGCGCCAGAAACCCTTACCCAACGGTGGTTCAAACTGGCTTCCGATCCTTTTTTTTCCCCTGGAGACCGCTGCGCGGTGATTTAATGGCCAATGTCAACTGTTGGCCGTTGGTGGTATCATGCCCGGGTTAATCGAAGTGAGTCCTTTCCTGGGGTTTTGGCCTGGTGCCCTTTTCTTCTCCCCTTCCCATTGCCAACAGCTAGCCGCCTGAGCTCAAGCAGACCCCTTCTATGCAAGGGACTTCCGTGTTTTCTACACTTCGTGTTTTGTTTTGGTGACCCATGATTACCAGGGAACCATCTTCCCTTCATAACACCAAACCCCACCTTGACTGAAAAAGAGGTCCCTTTCCGCGTTTTCCCCGGTTGGCCCCGGCGTCCCTATTCCACTAATTGTCTTTAAAGTTGGTAGAGTAGACCTTGCCTGCATCCGGCTATTTTCTTCGGGATCTTCTGGCCCCTCTTTCCAGCATGTTCCTACCGTTGCCCGTATGCTCTCTGACCCCAATAGCAGCGCCCGAGTTTCCACCCCCACACCCCATTGCTCTTTTTCTCTCCAGTCGTTTGCATTGTTTCCGGTGTCTTCCTGATGGGGGCCCGAGAGACTCCTGATGTTCAAGGGACCGGAGATTCTGAAAAGTTGAAAGCCCACGAGCCGCCCCCTCATGTCCTCCTCCCCCCTCGTTGCGTAATGAGCCGCAGCGGTGCTGACCCCCTCCTCTCGGAGGTTCGTCCCCCCACTTGACTAGCTGGTTATCTGTGTTGTAGCAGCTCAGAACCTGGTTCTCCGGTCCTTTAGCTGACCTCCGGCATGCCATGAGTACCAACCCTGGATGGGTTATGGCCCGTCTGCCGGCACGCCAACCTATATCCCCCCACCGGATCAGCACGATTAGTACCTTTGCCGTCAGTCCCCACGTCGTTGCCACGACCACTGGACCTTCTCCCCCCCCTTCCTAACTTTTTCTCGAGTCCTCCTCCCCTCCTTATCCTCTTGAATCTCCTCGTGTCTTCCCATGTCTGAAGGACCTTCTCACAGTATCATTTGTAATACTCCAACCAAAACAAAGCTTTTTCACTTCTTGATTCCGATTCCTTCGCGACTGCAAATCAGTGATCTTCTCTCTCAGATCCCAAGTGGTCCTGGTTCTTGCATGAATAAAGAGAAAGATTGATTTTTAAAAGGGTGTGCGTTGCCAAGGGATCTTTTCCGTCCGAGCCAATGACCTGGTTTTTCACCCCCTATTATGTTTTTCAGTTTCTTTTTTCGCAGAGTCGTTTCAAGGCCCATCTTTAGATATCGTGTGTTTGGGTACTACTTCCCGACCCCTCATGCTTCGGGTGAACATAAAAAGGGAGCTTGCGGCCAGTTATGTGCTGCGTAATCCATCTAAACGTTAAGAAAAATTTGAGAGCCCCCAGAAAGCGATTCTCGGAGGAGCCTCCTTTTTCCCCCCCCCACACGACCACCTCAGCCGGATGCACTGCCATATGTATCACAAGCAACACGATTTAAGAATTTCATTCCGATCACCCTCTTTCGTTATCGTTCTCTCCTTTTTTCCATGTGAGCAGAGGTTCCCATAGGCCCTTTCATAACGCTTTTTTCTAGAAAACAGGTCATTTGACAGTTAGTGGGAGGAGCATTCCTGCAGATCCCCTCCCAGGTGACGCATCATTTTACCCATTTACCCTTGTTTAGGCCTCGTCCTAGTGCGGGAAGCTCATGTTTTCCTATGCCCCCCACATTCCCTCCGGTTTTCCCCTGCAAGCTCCCCCTTTAAATTTTTAGTTTACTCACCTTCCGCCCTTTTTAGTTACGTCTCTGTTTCTTCTTTCGCCGTAGTTCTACTATGCGGCGGGTCCTGGTTTGTTTGACCTCCCTGCCAACTCGAATGATACGTCTAGGACCCCCGCTCTTTTTTCCCGATTCTCCCTCTTCCTCCAGCCCCTTCTATAAACGAGTTCAGTCTGGCTGAATGTCCTGCTCAGATTTTTTTATGTTTGGCCCCAATATCCTGAAACAGTATTTGCTTCCCTCCCCCGTTAGCGTTCACCGCTTTACGAGGCTTCCCGCCCCGCCGGAATCCCTCTCCATCCCGCCCCCATCCTCTTCTGCGTCAAGCTAAACGCCTGTCTTTTTCGCCGACTCCCATATTTAGTCTGAGGCTCCCTCCGTTGCGTACTCCTGTTCTCCAACAATCATGAATGTCCGCTTCTTTTCGCTTTGATCCACGTCATATTTCATTCAACGCCTACCTCATACAGACACCAATGCCTTTCCCTCCCCCTTAGTGCAATGTTCTCTTTCTTTTCCCTTTTGTTGATCTTCTTCCAGACTGAGGGTCAACTTTCAGATGATTGTGTATCTCTTCGTTAATGACTCTTCCCGACCCCTAGTCACAGCTACGAAGCGCATTTTTGGAAGAACACGTGGTTAGTGTTACCTTTGCCAGTCTCTCTTTTTTTGACGATGACTCTATGTCTCGGCGCTTCCGATATTTTTCTCCCCTGCCCTTTCGAATCTTTTTGTGCTGAGATTGCTCCTCCGGTTCTTTAAACGGCGTAGATCTAGTGCTCGTAACCTCCATGTTAACCCCCACGCTCACAGTCTTCCTCATTTCTTATCATGATGGACTTTTTTCCGCACTACTCTAAGGGTTCATTTAATATGAAATACCTTTCATCCCGCTTACTACGAAGTTGAAGTCGGCACGGCGAATCGTCCTTCCCTCCGACTCGGCGCTTATTCATTCAAGAGGTTGAGTTTAACACCTTTTCCCTGCAACTTCGTAGAACTCACTCATCCACTACTACGTTTGCGGCCGGTGAGTCAACTCATTTTTATGCCGGACTCGTTTTTCATTTTTTTGACGAAAGACAGTGCTTTTTTTTCCCCCACTTTTTGAAGCCCTTTCCAATCTCCCATCCCCTGGCCTGCCCCTTCTCAGGGAACCCAGTCATAATTTGCTCCACCTCTTGGTCCCCCTGCATTCACTTGCCCTACCCACTCGTCAATGCATTTCTATTCAAGGTTTCCCCCCCTCGTTTGACCGCTGGTCTCACAGGGCCTTCCCCCCCCGATTGTTCCGATTCGCCCCTTCCCTTTTTTTTTGGCGTTGACTCCTTGATGCCTGTTCTCCCTAGACACAACCTCCTAGACGCTTTTTCAGGCACCCGTTGTCCTCCCCTATCATCGGCTTTGGGCTTTCCTGTTCCTTGATAGTTCTACGCACCCTTCCACTAGCGAAGCTGTTTCGTTTCCCCAGCCCCATGAGGGTTTTGGGACTCTACCCGTTTTTCATCTGTCAAAACTCGGCTTGACCTCTCTGAGGTCCTCCTATAACTTCCCCCCCTCTGGACCAGCCTAGTTTTCACCAGGTCATTTTTCTTTCGGCCCCCTCTCCCCCAAACCCCCAACACTTCTCAATTTCTCCCAGATACATGCCCTTCTTGTCTCCTTTTAGGATAGCGCGCTTTTCTCCTTCCAGTCGATGCTCAGCCAATCTTCAAGATCAGAAATTCGGCACGCAATGAGTTTAACACCTCCCTCTTTTCTTGGATTCCCCCCGATAATGTTGAGCAGGTCTTGCAACCGCCTTCCATTGTTTACTTTGGTGGAGATTCCATCTTTCCCAGAATGAGGTCTCCCCCCGGCTGGAGTCACCACCCGCAAGGGTTAGTTGAGATTTCTTGTAATTTTTCGTTGGTCCCCGTTGCGATTTCAGGAGCCTTCCGGGATGATCCTGTGTTTCTTGAGATTTTTTTGTTCTAGGTCAACTGTCATCAATCCCCCAATGTATTTTCTTGTACTCATGGATTCGATTTAGTAGCCGACCTTTCACATGCTGCGTGCTTACCACCAGCTCACGAATTTGTGTCCTTCTTTAAGAAACGGCGCTTCTTTAGATCTGCCTCTTCACTTACCTCGTGTCCCCTCAGGGCGGAGGGATAGTGGTGGTTGGCCGGGGTCAGGTCCCCTCCTCCTGTCCTCTCTGAATTTTTTTTGAAGACACTCCATTTCGTGTCCCTCGCTTCCCCCTCCTGGTGCGCTACCTCCCAACAACCATACGCTCAACTTACTTTGTTAGGATGGTGTGTGCTACCCTGGCGCTTATGTGGGGTTTGGTCTCAGTAATCTTTCCCTTTTTTTTGAATTGGCGTATTGATCCACCCCCCCCCCCCCCTTCATACCCGTTGATGACCCTGTCTTGGACTTTTGCCTCGCCATGTAATCCTTGTCCAAGGACAATTCCCTGTGGCTCCAGAGGAAAGCCGACACCTACTTCCCTTCTAATGGGTCCCATCTCCATGGTTTTTTCTTAATGTGGGTTTATCGTTTCTCCCGATGTTAAATTTTTCCACTCATTACTACTTCTTATTCCAGTCTTCCTCCAAATGTCAAAGACCTATGTTTCTCACAGACAATGAGGCGGGTCCCCTTTTGCCGTTAAGTCGCGCCCCCGCCCGCTGCCCCACGTCTTCCCCGAGCCCTTTATTCGCTCCCCCGCCCTTGCTCACACTTCCCCCCACCTCTCGCAACCCCTTTTCTATCCACCAAGTTCCACACATTCCCACGGACTATCCCGCACTGATCGCCAGCCTGGATCCTAACTTCTTCTTTCCCTGAAGTTCCCTTCCCCTGTTTTCTCTTCTGGTGGGAGCAATTGCACTACGGTTTCTAATTATGTCGACCCTCCTCGCCCACCTTATAACTTGAGGGGATACTGATCCTTAGTGAACTTTTCGCCGCTCAATGGTACTGACCTCCACTCTCACACCCTTTCCTTTTCTTTTTTTGGTCTTCCCCTGTAGAAACCGATGCAGCATTCCTTCCCGATGCTATCACGGTGAATTTAGTTCCTGTTTCCTTTTGGTCAAGTCATTGTGCCGGTTTTCTGTTATAAGACGTCGGCAGCCTCACGAAATTCTTTCTCACTCTCTCACCCATTCTTTTTGGTGCTGATGCGCTGTTTCCCCCGAGTCCTTCCACGGTTGGTATGCCTGGTGGTGGTCTCTCCATGAGCTCACGACAACCCCCCCCTCCTTTCCTCGTCTCATCGAATCAATGCCCTAGAGAACAAGTCCCAATTGGCTCTGCTCTTTGGATGTCCGGGCAGAGTTTTTTCTCACCTGACTCCAACCAAGCTCCCTCCTTACTATGTCAGCCCTTTCCCCTCAAAAGCGCTTGCCTTGTGCGGCCAGCGGTAGAATGTTCGAACATTGGCTTTGTTCTTTTCATAGTCTACTATTTTATCAATCTTGCAAAGCTGGTGCCTGTTCCCACATTAGAATGCGCCGTGTTTTTCAACTCATCACGGCGCTTCCTCTAGACACCGGTTGATAGCCGTTCCACATCTTTCATCACCACCCCTTTCCTCCTTTCTGCCCCACATGATTCCCCAAACGGAGAGTTTCCTCCTAATTTCCCTTCTCTTATGATTACCGTTAATTTTAGAAGACCGTTTTTAGCCAATGGATCCTTTATGTTATTTCCTTTGACCCGCCGCTCCTTCGAGACCTTTTTCACCCCCCCCCCACCCCCCCCCCCCCCTCATTCACGCTTCGATGA
>Ga0179593_1403849_pt1 | contig 13165 bp, 17 predicted proteins | sample CZODoug2_1_08_16_FD_185931 | JGI IMG/M metagenome (GOLD analysis project Ga0179593, IMG submission 185931) | Vadose zone soil fungal communities from Angelo Coast Range Reserve, California, USA - CZODoug2_1_08_16fungal (PacBio error correction) | ecosystem: Environmental > Terrestrial > Soil >... | reverse complement strand
TCCCCCGCTTTTGCACCCCTTCCTTTTGTTTTTTCCTTGGTGTTCCAAACCCAACATCCACAAAATTCTTCCCGATGATGAGGTTGAAGAATTTTCAAACCCCTCCCTCTGTTCGATAATTGTGTTTCGGACTCCAACAGGTCCTTCGCTTTTAACCCCCCTCCTCCCCTTGTTCAGTCTGAATTGGTGCCTCCCTTCTCCTTTTTCCCAATTTTCCGAAAGCCCCGCTTTTTCCCCCTCCGCTCCCAAAAGCGACCCCGCGCGCGCCCTCCTTCCCGGCTCAGCTCCCCACAGGAGTAGACAGCCGGATAGAGACGCCCTTCCTGCTCCCTTTGAACTTTACCTCCGGTTTCCCAATCGGATGGTTTCCCACTTAAGTGCTCCAGATTTTGCTCCCCCCCTCTTGGTCTCACTGTCCCGGCCCCCCCCCCTCGATTCCGAAGTATTGTACGATTGATCGGTTGAGACCGTTTTGGCCCGTCAGGCAGAGGCACAGTGTCCCATTATTCCCCCCTTGCGCCGCTCAAACCTTTTTTGCTCTCCCAGGGTTTTTTTTTCCTATTGATCCCTCCGCAGTGGTGATGAAGTTCTAGCGTGTTCCTGCTCCCCACTTGGTTGAGTTGCGCAGCGGGGACCGGCGAGACTTTACAGAGTGGTTGACATGCTCCCGCTTGAGCTTTTCTGTTGAGTGGGGATTGGTCGGGCCCCCTCCCCCCCTTCGCGAACTCAGTATCCTTTCCCGGTTCTTTTTTTTTTTTTTAGGAAAGGCCTTGTCAGAAGCCGTTCCCCAGCCCTGCTTCCTAAGTGATCTTTGACCCCCCCTTCTGCGGACAATGTTTGTTTCTGTCCTCCCCCGGCTTTTTCTAACCTGTCCCCCCCGCCCCCTCCTCCCTTTAAAAAGAGCCCCCCTGACACCTCGCCCATCCCTTTACTGGCCTAGGTCGATTTCGCTGTCGGGCTTTTTGAGCGAGCAGCTCTCCCTGTTTCGGCCTATTTTCCTTTTCCCCACCCCCAGATTTTGGCTTGGTTCGGTCGACGTCCGAGCACATTAGTATTAAGTATCGATCCCCCAGTCGGTTCCTTCCTTTGGCCTCTACGATGATAGTGGATAGTGCCTGGCTCCTTCGCCTTTCTTTTCCCCTTCCTCTTCCTAGCCACGAGCGTGTCGGCCGTGGCTGAACAATACTCTTCCCTCACCCATTTCCTTTCATCCTGTGCTAGACAAGTTATAGAAAATGATAATCGCTTTCCCGGAGTAGTACCTTGCCTACTTTGTCTGTGTTTGTGCCCGTCATTCCCTTCCTTTCAGCTTTTGGTCCCATAGTCCTGCCCCATCCCCATTCTCTTCCCTATGCCCCCGACCCGTTTTTTTTTCCCGGTTGGTACAACCCATAGGTCTTTCTCTTCCTACCTCCCCGCCGGATCAACGTGGAAGTGAGATTGGCCCGGAAGCAGGGACTTGTCGCTGTGCCCCCTCATTTGATTCCCCTTCGTTCTCCCCCCCCCGGTTCTCGCGAAGTTATTCTCATGTTTTTTTCCGCTCTACCGTGAGAAAGTTCCTGGCAGGTGCTGTCGGAATATTAGATTTTTCCCTCTGGTCCGGGATGCTTCCGAGTCCGTCTAGCCGCCGGTGTCTTTTCTTTCCTTTTTTTTTTTTTTTTTTGGCAGTGGGAAGGTTTTCTTCGCTTTCTCCTATTCAGTACCGCCGGGAGGCGTGTGAGGATTGCCGTTTCTGGTGGCGCCCAGGGTCCTTCGAGGTACTTTTCCCCCTTTCCCCCGGTCTTTTTTCTCCCCTTGCAGGGCAGGACGTCATGCCCGCGATCCATTTTTTCTCTCGCTTAGGTCGCTTCCCCTTTTTTTGCCTGCACCTCCCGAACGCAGTGTGGCGGGTGAGGAGCCTCGTTGCCCTTTCCACGAGCACTTTCTCCCCCACACGAGCTGGACGAACTCCTTCTCCACCCCCCACCCCTATTTCCCCACCCCCTTTTTTTTACCGCATAATCCTTGGGTTTTTGTTTTCTCTCTCTGTCGTAGGGTGTGGATTCGGATCGTCCTGCGCGGTTTTTTTTTCGTTTATGTTTTCGTGGTACGGGCCGAAACCCCCACACTGCGCTTTTTTTTTTTTCCTCAGAAGTGGCTCGACTCCGGCGCGAAGCAAATTTGCCTTCGCCGTCTGATGACGCCGTTCTCTTTCGACTCCGCACCCCCTCCCTACTGTGCTTCCCTCTTCCCTCTCTATTTCCCTTTTTTTCAGAGGGCAATCTACATCAAGAGCCGCCCCCTTGAGGCTGCCCCCCGGTCTTCTCCCTCCCCTAAGACCTTGAAGAGGAACATCAACGCCCCCGGCAACCGGCGGCTTCCTTTTTTGAAGCCCTTCCTCTTCCTCCTCCCGCGGACCCCGGACCCTCTCTTCCCCTTTTTCCTCCCTCCCTCCTTCCTTTCCACGCTCCGAACAAAACGTTTAATGCGGTTCCGCTTCTTTCCGTCGTGGAAGTCGGCGTCAGTCCTCTTCGGTCGACACATCAAGTACCATCTGGTCGCCTTGGAGCGGTCGCGCTTTTCCCCCGCTCTTTACTTACCTTTTCTGTCCGTCTTTTTCCAGAATCGTCCTTTTGAGGGCCGCAGCCGACCAGCATCTACCGCGCGGTTCTTTGTTTCCGTGGACCGTACGCAAATATGTACGAAGCCCTTGGAAGCCCTTTCTCCCCCTGACCGTTCTTCCGTAGCGACGCTGGACATTGCATGTGTTCCGGTATGTTCATGTCACACGGGATCCAAGTTCGTTTATTCTCTCTTTTTCCCCAAGACTCGAAGAGATAAGTCTTCGCTCTCAGCTTTTCGTTCTCCCGTGAAAGAAGACCTTTTTTCCTTTATACCCGAAATATGAGGACTCGTTTAGCTCTTGCAGCCAGCATAGGGGGCAGTATTGCGGAGGCCCTACAGTGATGCGAGGCCTCTCTCCCTTCCCAGCCTCTACATCGTGTTCAGTTACCGTTCCTGGACTGGGCGAGTTTTTTTTTTGGTTTTGTTGTGTTTTTGGTTTTGGGGGGGGTGGGGGGTTGGTTTTTTTGGTGGCTTTGTCCTGCGGTGCACCCCCTTTTTCCTCCCCCCCCCACCGGCGACATCCCCCTCCACCTGGCTCATTTTTCCACGACGTAGGTCCGTCCTCTTGACAAGTCTTCCTTTGGTTGCCTGACCGCTTGTCGTTTTTGTCCTTCGAGCTGGGCTTTGTTCCGATCCTAATCAAACGCAACTTCCCTCTCCGACGCATTGTCCCCCCCATAAACTTTTGTCCTTTTTCCTTCTATTGTGATCTTACTGAGACCTCCCCAATTTCGACGATTTTACCTTTCCTCTTTCACCACTGGAGTTTATCGAAATCTCCCCGGTCGAGGGGCCTCTGCCCCTCCCCCCTTTTTTAGTTCCTCTGTTGGACATTTTGCAGTCCCCTTTGCTTAGTTCCTTCCCCCCTGTCTATGTCTCAACCTCTCCCCTCTGTACAGAAACCCATGTACGAGTGTCCTTTTGCTTCGAAGTAGGGCTGCCCCCTTTGTCGCGGACTGTCCTTCTTCCTCGGTTTGCCCCTTCTTTTATTCCCGTAGCTTGGGGATGGCGCTATTCCTCTCGAACGGAGGCTTGGGCTTTTCGTAGGACTCTTTCTTCTCTCTGTCGTTTTTTTCCTCGGTCATTGAGGGTGTCTCCTTTGAGCTTCTCCCCTTCCTCTTGAACTTAGACCCTGAAACCCGAGGCTTTTCCCTTCCCCCGTAAGTACATTTCCTTGTTGGTTTTCACCCACCTAAGACTCCTCTTGAAAGTTTTGGCACCATGCGTCAGCTCATCTTCTGAAACATATTGTTTTGCCACCCCCCCAGCCACCTTCTTTTGCACAGTAAACCATCCCCCTCGGGTCTCCCCTTTTTTACCAGCTCTTTTTTTTTTTTTTGTTGAAGAGATTAACTTTGGTAGGTTGAGGCAAAACTTTGCTGGGGTTTTTTATTTCGTTTTTTTTTTTTTCCCCCCCCAAACATCACAATCTATGTTTTTCTGATTATCTGACGCATTTTTTTCCAACGGTAGCTAACTCCTTCTTTTTTTTTTTCTCCCTTCAACGTGCCAATCGCCCTTCCTCCTTCTTGCGATTTTCCCGGTTTCCTTTTATGGCACGCGCCCGTGATCCATTTCCCCATTAAGAAGCCATCTTTCCGCCGGGAAACCTCCGGCTTCGCTCAGTTATATGCATCATCTCCCCCACTTGATTAGCAACTCTCCGCCCCCCTCCGACCGTGCGAAGAGCCATGGACCCGTTTTTGAGTCAACTCCTCTTCATATTCCCACTTCCCTCCTCCATCTTTGAGACCCTATCGGTACTCAAGGGAAAATTCACTCGATTCCCTTTTCTGTTTTATTGTCTTTTTTACTGTGACCCGCTGAAGGACGTACCGCCCAGATATTACCGTTTTGCCTCCGATTTCCCCTTCCCGTCCGAAGTCCCCTTTTTCGATTTATCATTTTCATCCGATGCACTGATTTCCCATAGTATTTTTTGGATCCAAGTCGATGTTTTAGTACACCCTGTGATTGTCTGATCAGCAGGTAGCTGATCCTTCCCCCTTGAGAGTTCTTTTGGTTCCCTTCTCCGCGCTCTTCTTTTTGGTTGATTAGGATCGTTCCAACTCCCCAGTTCCTCTACGTAAGCTGTCTCACTTTTAGTTCCACTTTCGTTTTCAATCCTTTCATCGCTCCTGACAGCCGGCTGTGGGAAATGATTTTTCCTGTCGGTGCTTCTGTTTTTTTTTCGCATTGACCATTTGAAGACACTAACTTTCCCAGTCTCCCTCAATCCCCCTTTTCCCTCGGCTTAACACATTCCTCCGGTCCTTGTCGAGAGACTCCTGCATCCACTTTTTTTTTTCCTCCCCGCAGCTACACGCTTCGTGGTTCTTCAGCCTCTCCTTCCTAGCACCCAGTCTTCTCTCTATCCCCCTTCTGGAGTATTCCGGGTTTTTTCCCTCCGAGGCTCGTGTCTTTCTCTAATGCAGGCTGTCCCTTGCCTCAGGTCGTGTTCCTTTGAGTTCATACTCCCGATGTTGACCTTTTTATGTTCACTACTGCAGCACCTTATGTCCGGTTATCTTGTCTCTAGCCTCTCCGCCATTCATCGCTCTTGTCCACTTCTTCTCCCTCTTGACAAGTACTGGTTCTTTTTCCCGTTTGTACCTCCCCTCCCGTTAATTTGTCTGTGGATGCATCAACTTCGCGTGGCCACCTCGGCCCACAGGCGTCTTAGTACAACACTCGTCTTTTGTCCGAGCCTCTTTCTCCAGGTAGCCAAGATGGTTCTCTTTGAGGGGCCTTTCCCCTCTTTTTTTGAGCGCGTCTTCCCCGCCCCTCTTTCCCGCCCGTTCTGGCCCCCCGAATTCTGCCGAGGCTTCGTTGTTTTTTGAGTTCGCCCCTATTCTTCTTTTCGTGGGGTAATAGTGAAAGATTTCCCTTTCCCCGCTGTTTCTTTTCTCGGAACCTATGATTAATTCGAACTCGCCCTTTCTCCGGGTTTGGCGTTATTTCAGGGCAGAGTCTTCCGCGGGGCTCGCTTGACGGGTTACTCGCATTGGGTTGAGGCTGGGGCCCCCCCTCAGAGGTTACGGAGTGATCGTTTTTCCAGCCCCTTCCCGTGGGTTTTCGTTTCTTCGATCCTCGACGGCGTCATCGAACGCGGTAGCCCCCCCTTTTACTTTGCGATCCGGTTTTTGTCTCCTCCCCTTTTCCTCTTTCGCCCAGGTTTGGGTTTTTTGTCTTCCTATTTTTCTCTTCCCGAAGAAACCCAACGACTCTGAGGCCGCTTCTTGACCCACCCCAAGGCTTGCAACAATTTCTAATTGTCCCTCCGTTTTTTTTTTTTGAGATATCTTGTGTTCTATCCTTGACTTTCCTGACTGCTTTTCTTTTTTTGTTCGTCGTGTTCTTGGACGGGCAGATTGTCCCTCCCCCCCTTCTCTTCTTATTTCGGCTCCTTCGGGAGCGACCTGACAGTCTCCCTCTCACTGGTGTTTTCTTTTCTTGACCGTACCGGCTCTACCCTCCTGGGCTGGCAGCCTCAGATCAAGCTAGTCTTGACCCGGCATCCCTCTCCTCCCTCCTGCCCCCTTTCCCCTCTTCCCTGGTCGCGCTTTTCAAGAAGAGGAAACTGCCCCCCTCCCCCCCCTGTGACCTTTCTCCTCGGAGCCCTTCTCCGCTTTTTTTCTCAGCTTTTTGCATCTTCACCCCTGCCTAGGCCCCGACCGGGACAAGATCCGTCCCTACACACAGGGCTTCCTCCGGCGAGATAGGTCCTCCCATGCTTTTTCCTTTTTTGGAGTAGGCTCAAGGAACCTTTCCTCCCCGGCCCCCCCCCTCACGCCACCGCGGTGTGCAGTGCGCTGACCCCGACGATGGGTTGGAACTCCTGGCCTATGGGGCCTGACTTTACGCCCCCCGGTTCTTTCTCTTCCGAAAGATCAGACCGCCTTTCTTGGCGGCCCTTTCCTTTAATATCCGCATCTTTCCATGCCGTCCTCGTCGCAGTTTTTATTTCTCGCCGACCCGGACCATTCAAGGTGCGGCCTTTTATGTGTGACATGCATCCCAGTGTCCTCTTCCCTCTTTTGACCCATCCTCCGTCCCCGCAGGAACTATCAGCCGTCTCTCGGTCCGTTCAAGACGTACGCGACTGGTTTTTCTGACTCTTTTCCTACAATAATACCGGTTTCTCGTAGGAGATAGCGCCCTCCCATAGGGGGAAGCTTTGTTATGCTGCTCCCTTAGCTTTCCTTTCCCCGGAGGTGTTAAGACTCTTCTTACTTGGATGTCGTAGTTTTGCTCTGGGGAACGTCTTGTTCTTCCCTTCACACCGTGGCTCCCAAGCGTCCCACCCCTCATGGTATGAAGGCATTCAAGATCGGTTTTCATGTATTCTTCGCCCTGACCTTTTTCCCCTGTGAGCACGTAACTTCTTTTTGTCTTCGTTCCCTTTTTTTCCTGGGAGAGCCCCTACGCCCCCCGACACCTGCGATGTCTCAGGTCCCAAATCACCTGGTCATGCTTCTCGTTCCCGCTGCTGATCCGGCTTTTCACAGGTTCCTCCTTTCCCGCTTCCTTTTCCCCCATTTCGCGATGATCGACACTCCTCCGCCCCCTCGGTTCTCTTCAAGCCCCCGGTCTCTTGACCGGATTGTGTTCTAAATCTGTTTCCTTACTATGGCTTTTTACCAGTCATCCTCTGTCTTCAACCGATCCCGCGTCCCTACCCGCCTAGCTTTCCTGTTCCCTCCCTCTGCCCGCAGTCGGTTTGCACCTCTGGCCTGCTACGTGTGATTGAAGCGCGTGGACCATGATATTTCCCGGTACAGGGCTCGTCGCCCCGGGCGGCGCCTCTCGGTGGGCGTTTTGAAGTGCCGTTGTGGGCGCGAGTAGAAGAACGTGCTCCTGCCCTCTCTTTTGTTGCTTTTACGAGGGTCCCTTTGTGCCACATTGATCGTTTTCTCCGCTCCTTGCCCCTTCAGACCGGAACCTTTTTTTTTTCGTCTTTCCAGCTCATTTGCAAAGTTTTTTGACCTCGTAAACCATTAAGCAGTTTATCTCCAAAGATCCTTTTGGTTTTCGATTAATCCTCGTCACCCTTTTTTTCTTGTTTTTTTTTGTTGCCCCCCAAAAGCACCCACCCCAGCAGTTTGCCTGAACCCAGCCCCTATGGCGATCTCTCATTCCCTCCACGGTTTTTTTTTTTTGATTATGATCCTTCCTCCTCGTGTCGGTTTCTCCCAACTTATTTTGGGTTGTGCTTGGTGTCCCCCCCATCAAAACTCTCTATTCTCTGACGACGGTCCAAACTTGTACATCTTTCTTCCCCTGCTTTTCTTTTGGGTTCGAATTCCACCCCTCCCATTCTCCTTCCCCCTTTTCGCCCGGGCCACTGTTGTCTGTCCTTGTGCAGCGCCTTTTTTGGGTTTTGAATCCCTATTTTCCCCCTTTTTCCCTACCGCACGTCCTTTTAAACAGCGACGACGCGGCGCCCGGCCCTTTTTTACCTGCCGCAGCGCCCCCCCCCGCCGGCTTCCGAAGTGACGCCCCCCTTTGCTGCGTCTCCCCCGTGTGACTCCCCTCCGCCTTTTTTTCTCCCCTTCCGCGCCCCAGATTTTTCCACGAATGCGGGCTCCTCCAGGCCCATGCCGTAGGGTTCTACGTTCGATGTTTTTTTTTCATGTATCTTTTGAAGCCTCGACCTTTCCCCCCGCACGTCCTTAATTTTGCCCATTGACCCCTTTCCCCCCCTGCGCGCTCGAACCTTTTGCTTTCTCGCCCCTTCTTCAGATCCCGTTTTTCGCTCCCCCTTTCCCCCCTCCCTTGTGGAAAGTCGAGATTGAAATAGTCCCCTGGTGATTCCCTGCTTATTTCCTGAGGGCGCGAGCTGGACACTCTTTTTCTTGGTTCCTTTGCGTTGAGGTGCTTTTTTTTTAGTCTCTTTCCAAACTCAGCGAAGTCGCATGTTTCCTTGTCGGTACAGTGCCTGGCGGCTCTCGTGCCCCCCCTGCTCCTGCTTTCCCTAAGAAGATAGTGGAAATGATGCGCCCATTCTTTGATTTTCTCCCGTTTTTTGCGCCAAAGTTGTCGAAATCAGGGTTACCATCGAAAGACATTCCCAACCATGCATATTTCTTTAAAAAGATGTCGCGGTCGTCCTGGTCGTTTTTTTTTTCCTTCATCCACTTGGCTCCGCACCCCTCCCTCTTTCTTGGGCGCCTCTCTCGACTCGAGCACCAGCCTCATTTACTTTCTTCCCCCAGGCGGCGTACTTCCCTTTTTCGCCGCTCGTGATGATTGGCCGGTTCATCTGTTTTTTTTTCTGCGAGGATAGATCAAGAAGATTGACGGCCCCCCCTTTTTCATCAAGTCCAACTCCCTTCATTTCGGAAGAGGTCTATCCTTATTCCTGAGCAATCTGGATCGCTTACCACTTTCTTCAGTCTCATTACTGGTATCCTTGTGAAGCCCCCCTTTCCCCCAGGCCCGGTCGATGGTAGTTCGGGCTGGCCCACCTTTGTTTCGTAACGAAGTGGAAAAGCTTCCAACGGGTTTTCCAACCCCACCCCCCCCTAGGGGTCATGCTTACCGTCCTTTCGCCCCCCCCCCTATTTTTCTTTTTCGGTTGCTGGCCGTCAGGTTCCTTTCTCTTTTTTTTCTCTTCTCCCAAACCTGTTCTTCCCGATTTCCGTCTATTTGTCCCTGTGTTTTTTCCCGATATGCCAGGGCGGCCTTTCTTGCGAATAGTGAGAGCCCGGGTTTTTTGGGATGCTGAAGATTTTTCCTTTCTTCCCCTTTTCTCCCTCCCCTTATTTGGCGCGTTTTCTAGGAAGAGTAGTTGCGGTCCGCGAGACCTTCCCTTCTCTGTTCTTAGGATTGATTTCCGCCCTTTTGGAGAACTTTGGACCGCTTTCGTGATCGAGGCTTTCTCCAGGGTGGGTCTTCGTCTCTCTCCTGCGTTTCTTGACATCAGCATTGCTTCTCTCTAGGTCGACTTCTCCTCTTTCTTCTTACCCCGTCGTTTTTTTGCTGTCTACTCGTGCCCGTCCGAGCAACGTACCACGAGCCCTCCGAGTTTTCCTCCTTTTCCACAACACAGCTCGCACCCCTCTTCCTTTTCTTCCTTTGTGTTGTGAGAGATCTTGTGTTCTCCTTGGGTGTTGATCATCATTCTGTCGGTGGGTTAGTCGTGTTTTTCCGGGCACGGGCCGTTTCTCCCCCACTGCCGCTGTTAGTAGTTTTCTGCTCCTCTTTTGCGATCTAAGGAAAGGCGTGCTTCCAGCGGTTCTCTCTTTTTCCTCGGCGACGTTTCGAATACGACCACGCCTACTTGGGCGTCCTCACTCGATACCTCTGTCACGGGCCCAAACAGGCTTCTTCCCATAATAATCCGTTAATTTTCGAGGACTTTCTTGTCATCGCTCTTCTTTTCCAACCTTCCTGCCACAATCCCCCCCCCGAGATACCAGGAGGCTTCGCTTTTCCTTTGACCCTCTTCCTCATACCTCCTCTTCGTTGTGCCCTCTCTTTCCGCCCCCTATTCTGCCTCTTGCTCACTTTCTTTCTAACCTGGTATATAAGAGGCTCCTCTTGCCCGCGCACGCCCGGGTTTGGGACTTAGTTTCTTTTCCTGCCATGCTGAAGGACCCTCACTCTCACCCATCTTTTTGCGATAATTGTCCTCCGGATCTGCGTCGGCCCCCTCTTTTGTGTCCCATTCTTTGGAGCACCCGGTGTGCACGAAGCGAATTGTGGCCGCGCTTTACCATCCTCCGCCTGGGTATTTTTCCCCTGTAATTACGTCAATCTCGCCGCAGCCTTTTGAGCTATCTCCTTTACCGGGGTTTCCTTTCTCTCCCCTCTTCCCCGACCTGACTTTTGGCCGCGTGTCGAATGGGCTATCTAGAGGATCTCTTAGGCTGGGGTTTTTCCATACGACTTTCTCTATTTCTTTTTGTCGACACAGACCGTAAGCCGTCCTGGTGGTCTCTACTCCCTCACCTAAGCTGTCTTCCTTACTTCCCGATCTCGCTCCCCCTCCACTGGGGTGCCGGTCGGAGGACTAAACGTTTTCTTCTCGCCGCTCTTACTCCAGTTTTCTTTGGCACCCTTCCTTTTCTTTTTCTTTTCGTCTTTAGAGGGGGCCCTGGATTTCGGGTTTCCCCCGTTGGCTCCACCCCGCCTACATTTCACCGGACCCTTTTCTCATGTAACACCTGTTTCTTTCCGGCGCGTTGCCCGGCTATGGCCAGGTCCCCCTTTGACTTCTTTGCCCAGCTCGTCGTCGGCGAGCTGGGCTTTTCCGAGCCTTCCACGCACCTCCCGTCTCCGCTCTCTGTAACCCACCTCGCTCTGGTACTTGCTTTCCCTTGCTGATGTCTCTTCTGTTAACAATTTCTTTTCGTATTCTGCTCTCACCCCCCTCTAGTGTTCTCTCCCTTTCCTGATCCAGGGAGAGCAAGCCCCACTTTTTCTCCTTCAGGCCGGGTGAATATGGTCAACTGTCTTTTCTTTCGCGGTTTGAAGTCGACGTCTTCACCTCTCACGAGGACAATAAATTTCCGTCTTCCTCGGGCCTGGTTTCTCTTTCCGAAGCGGTGCGCAACCTCTTTGCGTGATTTTTTTTTCCCCAGCACCCGGCGTCCCAGTTTCACCCCTTCATTGTAGAGTAGCATGGGGTGTGATACGGTTTTTTCGATCGGTCTTTTTTGAGCTCTTTTTCCCGAATGCGCGGCCGCTGTGTTTGTTTGTTTGCGTTGGCTCGGTCTTGTCTGCCCATTGGAGCGTGCTCCTTTGGATGCCTCCTATTTCCATGTTGGCCGCCCTTTTTTTTGAATCGACTTGTCCTTTGTCTTCCCTCACACCCAATTTTAAGGACCAGTCTTTAAGTTGGGGACCTTACTCCATGACATCATAGAGTCCCCCGTGATTTTTTTTTTTTTTTATTTTTCCAACCCCCCCCCAGCCCCCCGTTTGCCGCAAAAATCCCCCGCTTTTGATTCTCTTCCTTTTTCCTTTCACCTTTTTTTTGTTGTGCGCGACTCGCGTTTTTTCGGTTTGCGGCCCCCTTCTTGGGTGTTGCGGTTGGTGTCACCAAACCATTCACCCAAAAATCCTATGTTTCCGCTTCTTATGATTTGGTCCCCCCCCCTTCCTCTGTGGAACTCTTCTTGGGTTCGTTCTCACCGTTCCAATTCGCTCTTTCCCCCCCGGCTCCTTCCCGTTTCCCCGTTTATGAAGTGGCACTCTTTTTTTCGCTACTCCGCAAGCGAATTCCTCTTTTCCCGAAACGTCGCTTAGCTCCAGTTCTTCCTGTCAAGCCCTCGCTTCTCTCTCCTTATAGCGAAGTCCCCTTTCTAACTCGCTTCCGTTGAACGCTGTCAACGCCGGCTCCGATCCCCCGTCCAGACCCTCTTTGCAGACCACGGAATTGCGTGTAGCAACTGCCAAGGTCTAGGCCTCTCGATTTTTCTGGTCAGAGTTTGAATCTCTGACTTCCCTTTCCCCCGTCCATATCGTCCCTATTCCCCCGGAAGTCGATCGAATGTGGTTTACAGGGCGTCCTGATCGATGCGAATCCTTCACCTTGTTAGCAAGGCGGAGCGTGTTTCCATCTCCCTTTTACGAGAAGATTATTTCCCTCAGTTTGTCCGAGAATTTTCCCAGAGTTGGTCCATGCTCCTCTTCGTCGGTGCCGGGGGCTCCAGGCTATCACCAGTCCCCCCCCGGCTTTCGACCGACTGTGACTATTCTCCATGTATTTGTCGTTACAGTGCCCGTGTTTCTGCTTTCCGGCAGCGCAGGCACTCCGCATCTCTTTTCAGATGCTCCAGTTTCCGGTGCAGAGGGGTTTGACCCAAGGTTGCCGGCCGACACTCGTTCCTTCTTTAAGACAACCCCCCTACCGTCCTGTCCTAGGTTTTTTTCATATGTAGAGTTCCTTCCTTTTGCTAGCTAGCATCACGGTTTGTAGGGGAATCTCCCTCCCTTGTTCGATTCCTCCTTTCCTCCACCGTAGTTCTTTTCTTTGTATTCACGCCCCAGTACCCGGTTCAGTAGGGAGTAGCCAATTTTGCTTGGATAGTTCCTTGTATCCAGGCTGACGGTTTAGTTGAAATATCCCCGAGATTTCACTTGGATGCCCTTCGAGGCCACCAGTCCTCTTACTCCGAAATTCCCTCCCCCCTGTCTCCTTCCTCTCTCTTGATTAAAATTTGTCTTCTCTATTGTCCTGTAATTGTATTCTTTTTTGGTGAACCAGCACCCTTCTGGTTAGAATCTGTATTCTTCCGCAACAACCTTTTCTGTTTCCTTAACAGACGTGCACAAGAAGTTTCATTAGTTCCACCCCCAGGGGGTGTTCCGTCTCGTCCCCCGCTCGTTTCCCAATTTAGAGAGAGCTTTCGTTCGCTGGATGTAGCCTTTTACTCCTACCACCGCTCATCTTCGATCTCGCCTCGTTATTCATCCTTCTCGAGAGTGTCCTTCGGAAGGCGTGGCTGGTCCCTTGAATATTTTATCTTCCCGTTCTTGCGGGGTATGAGGAAGAGGAATTGTCTTCCCTGGCTTTTTTTTTGTTTGGGTGATGCATTTTCAGCTTTGAGTGGGG
>Ga0179593_1402735_pt1 | contig 13165 bp, 15 predicted proteins | sample CZODoug2_1_08_16_FD_185931 | JGI IMG/M metagenome (GOLD analysis project Ga0179593, IMG submission 185931) | Vadose zone soil fungal communities from Angelo Coast Range Reserve, California, USA - CZODoug2_1_08_16fungal (PacBio error correction) | ecosystem: Environmental > Terrestrial > Soil >... | reverse complement strand
CTGGTGAGCCCACCTTCGGCATTAATAAGGCACTTTTTTTAGTTCTTTCATCTTTGTCTCGAAGTTTTTTTGCCGGTTTTCCTTGTTTCTAGCCTTCCTCTTGTATTTCCCTCTTGGTGTATGCGTCTTCGTCCCCCTCTAGGTTTTTTGTAAACAGCGGCCTTTATTTTGTTTCCCCGTTCTTCTTTCATTGTTAATGTTTTTTTCTTTTTTAAACCCAGGTGACCCCCCCTGTCCTGGCACCCCTTTCTTGTTCATAAGGTGAGGCTGGCGGTTTCCGAGTTCCCCTGATTGATCCTGTTGCTTGCTTTAGCGGGGTTTTCCTCGCCGATCACGCACTTTTTTTTGTCGTGGTTGGGACACTTCGTTTTTTTGCCTCGATGGCACTGTACGTCGGGGGTCATTGTTGTGGGAAGGGGAGCGTCGATTTCCAGTCCACCTCCCCTTCATTGTTCCCCCTTTTTGCGCCTCTCTCTGTCAACCCTCCTTTTCCCCTCCGAGTCGTTCACCTTCCCAATGCCGTTTAAGATCGGCATTCTCACTGTGCTTGTTTTTGGTTTTTCCGTTTTTGCGTCCTTTGTGGCATTTTCGAACCTCGACTCCTGCTGCGATGGACTGTGTCTTCCCCCCCCAGGCTTTTTTTTCTCGTGAGGAGGCTAAAACTGAGGTAGACTCCCACTTTTCCTTCTTTTCCTTTTTCCCGTTCCCCGTTTTCCTTTGGTCTGGTTCGGGCTCCGCCCACTTACTTTTGAACCACCTCTTCCCCGCTCGTGAAGCTGTATCTGTTCCCTGCGTGACCCTGGGAAGATAATTTTTTCTCCCTTTCTCCTCGTCGTTTGGTCCTCGGTCCCCTCGGCCCCCGTCCTTTCTTTTCAACTTTTTAATCCTCATCCTACTTTCCCCCCTTGGGTTGGTGCAAATGGAACATGCCGAATGACATCTCCGGATCCTTCCCTCCCCTTTTCCCCCCTCAATTCGCCGTTCGAGCATTCCTCAACCCTGTCGCCGTGGTCCTTTTTTTCCCTCTACATTGGAGGGCCGTTCCTGGTTTTCGTGGTATAATATTGGTGGAAAAGCGCTGTAGTGTCGATTGGTCTCCCACCACCCTTTTCGTGGTCCTTTGTTTCCTTGCCAGATTAGCCTCGGACGCCCCCTGTTCTGACAGGTCTCTGGTTTTGTGGAGTCCTTTCCCCTTGCGCGGTTTTTTAGGACAGTTGGGTGCCTTTTTCCGTTGCCCCCCAACGGCCCTACTTTTTTTTTCCTTCCACCTATTTGGCAAAAAAGGGCTTTATTTCTTTTCCTACGTTTTCCAAGGCCCTTCTCCCCTTTTTGGGACAGCGTTTTTCGGATGGAGATGCGAGCTTGAATTGTTCGAGGTTTTCCCCCCCCTCCTCCTGCTTTCTTATTCGCGCTTAACCATGAAGCCGGCCCTGCTCGTCCGCTCTGTTTTTTTTTTTTTCCCTCCCCCTTTTTTTTGCAAGGCCTGAAATCCCCCTTTTTGGAGGATTCACCCCCCCTCCCCCCTGCCTCCTTTCTTGAAGAATTTCCTTTTGACGGACGTCTCTCCTTTTTTTAGGCCTCTTTTTTTTTTTTTTTTAATCAGTAATAGCTGTTCATTTGACAAGAACCTCCTTAACATCGGGTGGGCCGTTCCGCTTGTGCGACCTTCTCTACGGTACTCTCCCTGCTTTTTTTTTTCTTTTTTTTCAATTTGAGTGCTAACCTGCCACTGAAAAGGGATTCTCTTATTGCGGTCTCATGTTTTCCTCATTGCTCTTCTACACCTCGCGTTTGCCCCTCCTCCGTACTCCTTTTTGTTCCGTCTCACTGGCCCCAAGCCGTCTTCTGTTTTTTTGTTCCTGGTCATTCCGCGCTTTAGCCTTTCCTCCCTATTTCTTTTGTGTTGCTGACCCGTGAATCGATGTTTTGCACCCCCCCCCTCTTTTCCTTGCTGGACCCGTCGTCTTTTCTTAGCCTCCGTTTCGTTGCCACATTTTCCTATGTTTTAGGGTCTCTCTTTTCTGACACAGTTTTTTTTTTTTCCACCCCTCCCCGTAACGCCTCCAAAGTTCTGGAGACTCCGTATATAGGTCTCCCCCGGTCCTTTTACCTTCGCAACTGCTTTGTTTTCTTCCCCTGTCTAACTTTTTCTCTCTGGAGTCTCTTCCCTCGTCCCCGTGGACCGTGCGGGCAGTCTTGGGACAAGTCCTTCCTTTTTCCGTTCGTTCCTCTTAGGCAGCTCCTTGCAGTCCAGCACGATCAGTTTTTTCCCTCGTTGGTGCCCCCTTCCTCTTCCTCACTCAGCATTGCCTCGGATTCTCCCCCTCCCTTCCCGCCGGTTCCAACCCGTTGTCGTGCATTCCTCGTCGCACCCCCGGGTTTTGCCTTGAGTTTTTATTTAAGCTTCCTTTTTTTCCTTCTCCTCCACCGCAGGTGGATTATGGCTGGTAAAATACTTTCCCTCCCTAGTTTTTGCGCCCACAGTCGTTGTTGTCCGACGGCGAGCCTTTTTTCTTTGTACATGCGCTTTAATCGGATTTTGGTACGGTTTGCCCTTTTATCGTTCCTTTTTAGGTCTGTTCTTTCTGGCAGCTTTTCTCTCTCAGGTCTTTCTGCGGAGTCAGCGGATTCGCTACATGGCGCGAGTTCCTTTTTCCATCCTACAGACTTTGATTCCTTGGTTCGCGTGCGGTTAATTCTGTTGCGAGGGAAGGTCCTTACAAGAATTTTCTTTTTTCCCAGCTTTCTGGCGTGTCAAGCCCCGGCTGCGCCGCTCACACAACTGGCTGGTCGGAAAGGTAGACCTCGTCTCATCCCCCTTTCCTGCTGCCCCCTCACTTGTGGTTCGGTCCTGATGCCCTTTTGTCCCGTCTCATTGTGTTTGTTTTTCTTCAAGAGGGCGCACTCCGTGAATGGGTCCGTAGCCTTGTCCTCAGTTCTCCTTGGCGGTTTTTCCTTTTTCGACCCTATTTTCCCCTCCCGTTCCACCACGCCTTAGCTCTTAGGCTTTTTTAGAAGGAAGTTTCAACGTTTCCCAGTTCCCGTTTTTACGGAACGCTTGTGACCGCATCGGGTTCCACCCTCCTCGGTTAGCGTTTTTTTTTTACGCTGAGCCAGTACACACCCAGTTTCCATTTTCCTTTTCCCGTCCGGCACAGTGAATATTTTTTTTTTTCCTCCTTTTCCTTAAGTTTGTTTTTTTGCCTGCTAGATTCGTATGGACACGAGTTTTTGGAGTGACGTGTTTGCTTTTTCCCTTCATCGTCCATTTTTTATTTATGGTCTAGTTATTAAAGTACTTGTATCAAGAATTATTGCAACAGACTTTCTCGTCCAGTTTTCCGCCATTTTTTTTTTTTTCTTCAATGTCCCTCCCTAGTGCTTTGTTGAGCTTCGTATTTTGTTGGACCATTGGTCGGACCATTCCTGCTATTCCTTTGCCCCCTCTTTGCCGAGATGTTATACTTCTTTTTATTCTTTTTTTTTGTCGCGCCTGTTTGGAGTCACCCCAATGGAGAGGTTTTCCTTCTCCCCGTGTCACCATGCCAGGCGCAGGGTCTGTTTTGGTTTTCTTGAACCGTTCTGTTCCCTGTAGGGTTTTTGGATGTCCCTTTGTTTAGAAAGTTGCGCGCTTGCTGGTTGTGCTGGTTTCAGGACGGGTCCACGGTTGCCGCTGTCCGACGTTTGACTCTGGAGGTCCCTTGCAGACTTTTCCTGGTGGCCGTTAGACAGTTGATCTTGACCCCTTCTTCCCAGCTTTAATTTGCGTGTGAGCGTCTGCCCCCCATCTCGATCCGTTTTTTTTTGGCCAGGACTTGGATTGGACTCTCTGTGTCCCCAAATCCCACCGTCTGCCTTCGCCTCACATTTCCTCTAACGTTCAACTTGCTTTCAAGAAGAAACCGTCTGGGGCCCCTTACGGTCTTACCCTTCCTCGCCGCGTTCTGTCCTCCCACGTGCAGGTTGAGCCATTGCTCGTGCGTCCCCCCTTAGTAGGTGTACTATTCCCCGGTGAAACACTATTTTCTGTCGTCCGCCCGAGGAATCTCTTCTCCACGCGGAACCGTCCTTTTCCCCGTGGGCTGGTTTTCGTCCACTTTTTGGTGAGTCGACCCGGGGGTTGGTTTTTTTTTGTTTTGGTCGAAGGTCAGGCTTCATGGACCATTCTCAGAGATTGCCCGGGGGAGGTCTTTCGTGTTTGTGCTGTTTATTATCGAGGGAGATTTTGGTTATTAAGATCGTTTGATTTCTTTTTCTGCGGCCGGATTGTTTTTTTTATTGAGGGGCGTCACGCCGCGGATGGGATTTTTTTTTCCTTTCTTCCCGGCCCTTTTAAGTGATGGGCTGAGTTTTCTGATTCGGCCCGCCCCAAGCCTTTTTTACGAGGTCTGACCCATAGGGATTGAAGCTTTTTTTGGCTGACGAGTAGTCCTTTTTTTGAAGTATGCATTTCTTTTTCTTCTACAGGATTCTTTCGTTTTTGGTGATCAGGTGAGAGTGGCGGGTTGGTGAGTCGATGCGATTTTTGGATTACCTGACTGTTTAGGCCCCTCTCTATTTTTTTTTAGTTTCCCTGATTTTGTTAGCGACGGTTGGTGGCAAAGCGTCTGAATCTTTGACTTTTTCCTCAGGGGTCCCGAAATGGCGAATTCTTTAATTTTGCTTTCACTCTGGCTTTCCCCGCCCTGACCTTCTTAGGTTTGAGTTTTGGGTCACGGTTTGTTGCTCGAGCCCTGTTGCGTAGATTTTGTTCCCTCCCCCTCTCGTTCTGCATCTTTTTTCACATTCTCTGAGCCTCCGGCCTCGAGGGTTGGCTATGTATCTGTGTAGTCAGTCTGCATTTTTTTTTTTTTTCTGAAGTGCCGTGATACCGCCGTATTTTAGGGGGCTCGCACGGCGGTGAGTCGCGTTTGGGGCCTTTCCTTTGCCCTATACCGTCTTTTTCGGTTCGTGGCCTTGTCTGAGTGACGTGATGTTGCCGGGTCACTTTCTTTTGGATTCTTCCCTTTTGGCTCTCCGTCATAGCTGCTGGCTGCTTTTTTGTTTTTGACTTCCAGCTCGGGATTTTGCTTTTGCGGCAAATCTTATGGATTTATATGGGTCCGGGTGCGTCATTTTGAGATTTTGTCGACCCCTCTCCGCTCTCCATTTCGTGTTGTTTTTTTCATGCGCACTCTGTGTTGCGAAAGTCTTCTCCCGTCCGCCCCTTCGGGTTTCGCGCCCGGCCTTCACCTTATTTTTTTTTTTTTGTGCGGACCCAGTTGAAGTGTAAAGCCCCTGGGTCCCCTTTGTTTTTTCCGCTTTAACCCGTTCTGGGGAACGTTTGGGGTTTCCGACCCCCGTCTGCCCACCCACCCTAAGCTTTTTTGGCTTTTTCCTTCCTCTCCCCATTGTTCCCCTTGGACTTCCTTTCCACCGGGTCGTCGAGGAGAAATATTTTGATCCTTCCACGGTTCCCCTTTTTTTCCACTTTTGGTTCCCCTGGCGTTTGGGGGGTGTCACCACATGGCCTTTCTGCACTTTCCCCCCCCTTTCCTGCAGGGTGTCACCACCGTGTCCCCTCCGTTTTTTTCTTTTTCTCGGTGAGTCAGGGCGTTATCTCACCCTGATCGAGATGGTTCCTTTTGCGTTTGTTCCTCGTTATGGGCGATGATTTGGTTATGCTCGCCACATGTTTTTTTCAGTTTCCCCCCAACGGTGCACTGCGTAGATTTTTGGATTTAGATGTGTGGACGCTTTTTCTTGTTTCTTGACCCTCGTATAGGATGTGGTATTTATCCTCATTCATTTTTTGTTGCCGTATGCCACTTAGCATACATTTTTTCGAGGTTATAGTTGTTACAACGACTTACTTGACTTCCCTTCCAGCCCCCCTGGAGCCTGCATGGCTTCGGCCGTTTTTTTTATTTTGCAGAGTTTCCCTGACGGATGATCCCCCCCTGGATATCCTTCACCGGATATTCGCTTTTTTTTTTTCCCCCTTTCTCAACATTTCCCCCGGTGGGTCCTTTCCTTTTTCCCCACCCCTTGTAGTCGGCTTCTCCCCCGGCGGCTTTACACTTTTGTTTTTGCAGTGTGATCCCTTAGGCGCGTTCCCACTGTTTTTTCCGATCTTGACCCGGCGGGGGCCACTGGCCTTTTTTTTTTTTTTGTGTCTGATCTTTTCTCAAAGCGCGTCGATGAGGAGCAGCCTGTTCACAGGGGCTCTCGTGTGCCGGCTTTGTCTCCGCCGGCCCGCGTCGTGATAGTTTTTGGCCTCAACTCGACACTCCACCTTCTACAACGTGTACCCTTTTTTCCCGCGATACTCTTGACCCTTCTTGTTTGCGTTCATTTGGCCGTGTTTTCAACCCTGAGCAGATTACGGGACCCCCCCGTTTCCTTTTTTTCTTTTTTTTGTCCAAGAATCGATGCTGGTCGTCGGCATCCCTATCCAGATCAATTCTCCTTGCTCGCCCTGGGCCCTGTGCATTAACAGTCATCCTTTTTTCCCCCGTGGCAACGGCGAGCTGGACTCCCCCCAACCCTTTTTCGCTTGGTTTTTTTGCTGCACGTCCTTCTTTCCCCTTCCTCCTCTTGGTTTTTAGAGATTCGCCACCTTTTTTTGGCCCGTGGCTTTTTAGCACGTCGCGGCCGGGTCAGCTGGTTTTCTCCTTACAGTTGTACCTCCCGTTGGGGCCCGGTTCTTTGGGGGCCCGATGGATTGGACTGTTGTGATCTCTTCCCCTCAAAAAAAAACCAAGCGTGTTCCCCCAGCGTCCTTTGACGGATGTGGCTGTGGTGTCCCGGTTACGGCGCCCACCCTTGCCCCGCACGGATCACGTGGAGGCGGGTTCCTTCCGTTTGTCGGCGTTGTAGCAAGTTTCTTTGGATGTTTATCCCTTGAAGGCCCATACGCGTGCCCCGTGCTTCGACCCTGGCTCCCGTTAGGCGCCCTTTTGTGGGCTTTGTTTTGGAGGTCCCGGACGCGTTCAGTGTTCCAAGCATCCTGCGGCTTTAGCAGCTTTCCCCAACCGGGGATGGGCCGTGGATCGCGTTGAACGGCCATTCTCGTTCAGCTTTGGCCGACATGCTTTCGTTGGATGGCTATGGACCCCCTCCCCACCCCAGGTTTTTTTCGGTGGCCCTTTTTCATCACTTTTCTTGGAGACAGGCTCCCGCGTTCGAGGAGGCCCCTCACTGGTTTTTCTTCCACGTTCCCGACCCTTTTCTCTCGGTCATACCCTCCTTCATGATGGCGGGGCCGTTTAGTTCCCCACAGTTGCCCCCGAATTTGGCCCACTTCGACCGTTTTTGGTGTTTTGCTAGATTCAGGTAATGATACGGATTAGGTTGTTTGGCTCGAAGGCCTCTTCAGCTGCCCCCCTTACCCGTCACTAGAAACTATCGGTTCTTTTGCAACAGTGCGGGCACTGCCCCCCTTTGGGCTGAGGAAGGGCCCTCATTTCTTTTCACGTCGCTCATCCCTGGTCCCTCGATTCCTGTCGAGGCCTCCCTGGTCCCCCTTTCTACCAGATCTGGTCCGCCCCCCCCCTTGTGCTGGACGTTTTTGTCTCCTGAAGAATTCGTCCTTCCGTTTTTTTTTTCTTCACCAATTTAGTGGTGGTCCCCCCGGGACTTTTTTTCCCCCCACTTCTACGGCCAGTGGTTTCCCTGAGTTGGGAAGAGGTTTTAGTCCCTTTGTTGGTGCCCTCTTGTGGTGGCAGTTGAGGTGAAACCACCCCTTTCCCCACGAGCTTGTGTGTTTTCCTTTCTGCCCTGGGGCCTTCTTCGTGGGCCCCCAACGTTTTTGCGATGTTGGACTTCCGTCGAGAGCCTGCCTCGGTTTGACTGCTGTCCATTTCCGAGTTCCGCATTTCCCGGGAAAGTGATTTCCCCCTTTTGGAGGTTCTTGGCATGACGCTCCCTTGAATCTGCCCCCGAGCTCGACATGTGGCCTCCGTCTTGGATCTACCACGTTCCCAGCTGTCATGGATTGTCATATTTCGTCGACGTCTCTTACCAGCGTCGCCCTCCTTCTCTTTTTCACAGATCCTCTTTTTTGTGTGTGTTTTTTTTTTTTTTCCCCCGACTACACTCTAAGGTGTGACCCAGGCGCGCCCCGGCGCGAACGGGCCCCCTAGACGGTCCGTCCCTTCGCCGTGCCCTCCCTTGCCTCCAACCCCGGTGCGTGCGTCGCAGTCTTTCCGTCTCGAACTAATGTTTGCTGTGACTTTTAAGGAGCGCGTCCCACAAGACGTCGTCCGGCTTCTTGGCGGATGTGTGTCACGCCGGGTTACCCCCTCCTCCCTCTGTTTCCCTGAAGTTTACCGTGTTTAGACGACTTTTCGTCCGGGCCGTGCTTTCTGCCCTGGGAATCGATCCAACCGGCTCTCGTCCGCCACCGTCGTTCTTCCTAGTACTCGTTTCTTCCGCCCCGCCGTCTTTTTACAGCTCCACATCCCACCCGCTCGCCCAGGTGGAAGATTTTTTTCTTTCCCCGTTTACGTTCCTACTTCTCCCCGGGTGCTCTCCTGATGTAGCTTATTTCCGTGGCCGCTCGTCCAGCCCTGTTTTTTTTTTGATGCCCTTGGGTGGTCATTTCAGGTCCCCGGCCCCCCCCACTCGCTTCGTCGCATCAATTGACCAGGTTGCCTCCCTTTGGCACGAGACCGACCGCGGGGTCCCTCGCGATACTCCACCTTCCGCCACCGTGGCAAGCTTTCCGGCCTCCCGTCTCGAACCACATTTTTCGCGTCACACGAATCGTACGTTCTGTTTTCCCGTTTGGTGCAGAGACTGTTGTTTTGAACAGGGTTTGGTGATCGGGCCTTGTGCTTGGCAAACCCCTAGTTAGGTTTCGCCGAGCTTCCCCACCTTGTTCCCAGCCCTTACTAGCAGTCGCCCGGGCGGGCGCGAGGGGGCGGAGTAGCGTTGGTGAAGTGTTTATTCGTCGGACTGCTTGTTTCTTCTCCTTGCTTTGGATTCTGTTTCTATTTGCTGTCTTTTCCATCTTCCTCTCCGCATTTCTTGTTGCGTCAGCTTGCCGATCTTCGTGTCGTCATTGCCAGCCCTGGCATGTGAGTTTTCTAGGATTGGCCCTCCATGGCGACTGGGCGCTCCACCGTTCCCGATCGTCGGTTTGGCGCACCCTTGCTGGCTCCGGCCAGTCAAGGTGATCAAGGTCACCCCCCCCCCTCCCTGTTTGTCCTTTCGTTGCCCCCTTTCTCTGATTTTTCATTTCCGGGTGTTTTTCTTTTTGCACCTCTATTAGCCATGCGGCGGGCCCTTCCTTCAGTTTAGCGCTCCCTCGTGCCGCGCCGGTTTGGTCGCCAGATTCTCCCCCCCTCCCACGAGTCCGGGTTTGTTCTGCCTCCGTCTGAACGGTTTGCAGTGCGTCGTCTTGACCCCGTGTGTCCACTGCCCCGTGTGACCGTTGAGTTTCCTGTGTGTCGTGGTGAACGTCAGCGGTTTTGAGTTTTTCCGCTTCTTGCCCAAGGCAGACTTTTTTCACCTCCACTCCGTAGAGTTGGTATCGTCTTTTCTTTATTTTCTTCCTCCTTACATTTTTTGTTTTTAGAGTCCTTGTGCAAGTTATTTTTCCCCGGGTTGTGTCCTGGGAGTTACAGTTTTCTGTGTCTTGTTCTATCCGTAACTTCCTTGTCCTTCTTTATTTTGTTCTTCATATCTCTTCTCTCGTCATTGGTTTGAACTGTGTGATTTTTCTTTCCTTCCTGTCACTCCTTCCAGTTGAGTTTAGCTCCATTTTGGTGACTCTAGCCTTTCGGTCTTTTTGCCCCTCCTTTTTTTTTCTCTGTTTGGGGTTGCGTTGACTTTTTCGTAGTTCATTTTAAAGTAGTCCTTTCGTCCTTTTTCTTCTTTATTTTTTTGATTTTTTTTTTTTCTCCTTTTCCCTTATTCCTTCTTTTTACCTCATAATTCCAGCCTCTTTCTTTCTGACCCCGGGATAGTTTCTGGAGTACCATCTTGATCTTTTGCCCTCCTTTTGCGTATCCTTTTTTCGGATGCTGGGTCTCCAAGCTTGTCTCTCGTGGCCCCTGCGCAAACCTTTTGTTCTCTTAAGAGACGAGCCGTGCTTTTGGGTGTGTTTTTTAATGGACTGGAATTCCCTTCCGGCCCCGTCTCGCTGGGGAGCTCCCCGTCAGTTGCGGTTCTTCTGACGCGCTAGAGATTTGCCGTCTCCTCCCTCTGTCTTCTGCTGGTCGAGGCGCTCTGCCCCATATCTTAACCGCTTGGTAACGCTAAGGGGACTTTATCGAGCTTGGCCCCTCTCACACCCCCTTGGGATTTCCCCCCTTTTCTCACTTTTCACCTTTTGACCTTTCCCCGTTATCATCTCTCGACTATTGGTTTTTTTTTTCATAAATGTTGAATTTTTCTTACGCCCTTTTTCCCGTGCTTGCACCCCTCCCTTTCACTGTGCGCAGTTTTTTCTTGCGAGAAGTCAGATGTATTTAACACTTGCCTCCTGCTTTGCCTTTTATCCCCCCTCTCACTATTTCTTTTTTTTTCGTCTTCCCCCTTTACTGCGCTTTCTTTCCCATCCAACCGCCCCTTTTTTCCCTGCTATGTTTATTTCGTCCTCGTTCGACTTTTCGGAAGGAGTTTTTGTTGGTTTTTACGGAGCCTGAAGCGGCTTCATTTAAAAGTCTCGAAGTGTGCTTTCCTTTTTTTTCTTTTTTCTTTTTCTTTTTTTTTTTTTCCCTTCTTTCTTTATTTTTTTTCTTCTTCTGTGTATGTACCGCTTTTCTCTCTGGTGACGTTTGATAAGACAGCTGTTTTTTTTGGCTGGTCTTTACGTCCCTTCTTTGCTTCTGTTGTATGATGTCAGATGATGGTCCGTCTATTTTCCTGGGGGGGTAATTCCTTCCGTTCCTACGGGTTGTCAAGGTCCCCTCCCCTTTTTTGTTGGTGTTAGGTTTTTTTCGCTCGAAAGATCTAAGTTTTTCCTCACATCCCCTTAGTTCCCAGTTATTCACCTATTTGCGGGCCCTGTCTCTTTTTCCCATTTTTCAGTAGAAGGAAAAAGTAATGCTACTTGGATATTTTCACTCCCCCCCCCTGGGTTCATTTCCGGGCGAGTTCTGTTTTTTTTTGTTTCCCGCTTAGTTGTTCTTTCGGAGGTTTGTGCTGTGTTTTCCCCCCGGACTTTCTCGGAGTTTTTTTTTTTTCTGAGACCTGGTCGGTTTCCCTCTCTTTAGTGTTTAGTCTCGCTCCCCCGGGCGCCTCAAGGAACCGGTTCATGCGTTTCTCTGCTCATCTCTGTATCTTCCTTCCCCCGAAGTCTTCTTTTTTTTTCCGTTCTTGGGTTCCCTTCTTTTGATCGAAGTTTCTCTCACCCCTAGTTTTGAGTAAGTGTTGTCTTTTTCTCGTGCTTTCTTTTTCTTTTTCTTCCCCTTTGCTTATTTTCTTTCTCCCTGCTTAGAATGTCCCCCCCTCCCCCTTTCTATTTTTGGGGAGGGGGTTGTTTTTTTTTTTTTTTTTTAGCAAACGTCATGTGTTTTTTTGGTTTGGAACTCCCTTCCCTTATAAAAGTAGAGGTTTTTTGCTTTCGCTGCTTGCTTTTTTTGACTTTTCCCCCTACTTGACCTCCTCCCTACCCTAGTGTGTTTTTTCTGCTCTTTTCTTTATCTCTGATCTTCCTTCTCCCTTTTGTCTCTTCGTCGGTCATATAATCCCTGGCCTTTCCTGTACGTTTTGTAGACGGCTGTGTGAGGTTGTCTCAGGGCAGCCTTTTCTTCTCCTTCGGCCGATAAGTTTGAAGTTGTAAGTTTGCCCTTCGGTTGATCCCCTCCTAAAGCTCCATTTTTTACAGTTCTCATCGGTACGGGACGTCCCTGAAGGCGAGTCCTTCCCTTCTCTCCTTCCCAAGGATCATAGCCGTTTCTTCATCCAAGTTATGAAGCCTTGTTTTTTCCCTTTCGTGGTACGTGATGACCCCTGCTCGTTTGGTTTCCCTTTTGTCTTAAATCCCCCCTTAGTTTTTTTCCACTCTCTCCCCAACCCCCTCTGATGCACCTCTTCCACATTTTTTTGTATTTCCCCCGTTTTTTTTCTGGCGCTTTTTTGAGCAAGTACGTTTCCCCCCGCTGTGTTTCCTCACCTCCCTTCTCTGCAGAGTCAACCCCCCCCTGATCCGACACCCTCTCCTGGGGGCGCTCTTCTTTTTTTTCCCTCCCCCCCCCCCCCTTTCTCTTTATTTGAAGGCGAGGTTGCCTTGAGTACTCTTCTCAGATGGTGATAAGTGGTTTTTTCTCTTGGCGTGATGTGATTTTTAGTGTGTTGCTCTTGCCATGGTCCCTTTTTTTCACCCTCCCCCCCTTTTCCGACGTCCCTCTTTTTTTTCTTTCAATTTGATCTTTTTTCTATTTTTAGACCTTTTTTTGCTGCCGTCAGGTTTTTTCTCCTAGGGAAGTCCTCGTATCTTCCTTCCCTGGGATCACTCCGGCTTCCATTGTAGAGTTTCTGCCCTTTTTTTGGGAAAGTGTACGTGGAGCGGTCCCCGACCCCTGGAGGTATCTCTTTTTTTTTTCGTCTTTTAGTCGGGCTCGTGTGTCCTCCCGGAATAATTCGCTTTCCGGCTTGGATCCTTCTTTCCCCTTTACTTCTTAGAGTGTTTTGCCCTTCCGCCCTCCTTTAGGTGGTTTATAGTATCCGACTCCTGTTCGTTTTAATCAGTTTTCCTTCCGCTTTGCGTGTCCCCTTTTCCCGCGGCGAGATTGCAATGGAATGTTGCCGTACTACCCTCGTGGGCGCTCCCGGGATGCATTTCTTTTTACTGATTTTCGGATAGTCTCGAAGTCCCATTCCTGGTCCGCCCTGGGCGCGGTTCCTGGTCCCTCCTGTGTCACTTTGCCTCCCATTGTCTTCTTGGCCGGTGCGCGCCATCACGGACGGCATCCTCCCCTTCTACAACTAGGACTCACGGGGTTGTCCCCCTTCTCCCCCTCTGCTCCGCGAGGTGTGCCGGTTTTGTCGCGGTGCCTTGCCGCTTATTTGGCCACCTGGTTCCTTTTTTGGACAAAACGCTAGTGATGCCGCTCGGTATCTGCTCGTTGATCCCCCCAGGTACTCATTTCCTGCTCTCCCAGGCCTGTAGTTGCGATGCCCGTTGCCTTTTTTTGCCCTTTCCTTGCTCCCCCTTTTCGCGGTTGGGCTTTCTCAC
>Ga0179593_1327511_pt1 | contig 13165 bp, 17 predicted proteins | sample CZODoug2_1_08_16_FD_185931 | JGI IMG/M metagenome (GOLD analysis project Ga0179593, IMG submission 185931) | Vadose zone soil fungal communities from Angelo Coast Range Reserve, California, USA - CZODoug2_1_08_16fungal (PacBio error correction) | ecosystem: Environmental > Terrestrial > Soil >... | reverse complement strand
TCATTGGTAGTCTTCTGACGCCGCGACATGGGCGCCGGCCTGTTTCTTCTTTTTAAGGAGGGCTTTGTTCCCCAGGATCCTGACCTTTGTCAGAGTTTTTCCCTCCTCTCTCCTTCGGGACTGGGAAGAATGGAAGGGCCGTGACTACACCTGATCAGCCCTCCTTTATGGGGTATCCGACAGACCTCTTGCCATCCGGTCAGAGCTACATAACTTTCTTTCCTTGACGACTTCCTTAACCCAAAAAGGTTCACTGGCACGACCTTTTTCCTCCCCTTTTGAATAACATCTCCCCTCGTGAGACTTGCCCAACACCCACCCCTCACAAATACCGACCGCCCACAAGCCCCCTCCCCCAAAACCCTTTCCCGCGTCCCAAGAAAGATCCTTTCCGTCCCCTCCTGTTTACGTTTAAGTCCTCCCTTTTCCCCCACAATTTTCCCTTTTTTTCCATTTTAATCCGATTCTTTTTTTACTTCCCGGTCGCCGCAACTCGTGCATGGCTGCTAGACTTCCTTAACAGCACGCTTCTCGTATGCGGTTACCCTCGGGGGAATTTTCCTTGGACTTCAGGGAAGGGATTCTTTGAGTCCCCCCCCAAGGAGAGCCCCTTTTCGATTCCTTGACTCGTTTTTGTTTTTGCGTTTAGTTGAGATTCCTCGTTTGACCCGATGCCCTCCCCTTTCCCCTGACTCTCTTCCTGGTGTCGCCGTTGATATCGGCCCTTCTCATTCTTGCAGATTTGGAAATGCTTCATAGGTTAGCGGTCGAATTGGGTGGTTGTTTTCGATCGTCATCTTCGAGGAATTTAGCTAGTCCCCTTCTTTTCAAAATCTTTCCCCCCAGATTTAACCCCTATCCCCCAATCACGCTGATCATCACCTGAAGGCGATCAGGCCACTTTCGAGAGCTCGGTACAGACCTCCCAGATTCTCTCCTTTTGGCACCCCCCCTTAACTCCCTAGTACGGTTCATTGTTATTCCCCCCCCCTTCCCCGGAGTGCCCTCCCCCCCCCCGCGAGGTCGAAGGTTCCGAGAAATAATTCCTTTGTCGCCGCCAGGTTCCCCTCCTGACCTCCTTCCCATCTGGGCCCCCTCTAGTTGACGCCTTCTCCCCTTCCGTGTTACTTCAACACAGCAATCCAGGGACAGACAGAGAAAACCCTCTAATGTTTGAGCATTCTTTTCTCCCACTCCCCCCTTTGCATATCCTTTTTTGGTCTTGTGAACAAGGTCCCCCCCTAGGACCCACCCTGTTATTCCCACCGTACCGAAGGGTCAATCTTTCACGCCTGCCGTCGCGTAATCTTTTTTTCCCCCCCAATTAATGGCCCCCCCCCTGCGCGAACCTTCTCTTTCGAGATTCTTTCTGGTTGAAATTCTTTAATTTCCTGTTCACCTCCCTCTCAACCCCGATCGGATCTCAAGTCTGGGATTCATCCGTTTCTTGGGGTCATCATCTCGTCGTCTGCCCGGATTTGCGAAACACTTTCCTTCGGCCCGGAGTAAAGGAGTCCTTCCCCAGGAGTAACCTCCTCCCCCACCCTCCCTTAACGTTGTTTGTGGAGAAGAGATGGTGGTTGAAGCTAGCACGAATACCTTCCCTATTTAACACGTTGGCCGCCGAGATTGACTGGGAACGCTTGATTTCTGACCCGCCGAGAAAGTTTTCCCTCCCCCCCCACCTCTTTCTCTCCTTCTGAGGTCGCAGTTTCCCATTCTCCTTTTCTGATTTTTGGAGGATATAATCTTCTCTCTCTGTCACTCCTGTCTGAGTATCTCCAATTCGCGATTTCTCTCTCTCATTCCTTTTTTTCTGCAGGACCCCACCCAAAAACAAACCCTAACCAGTCTTCTCCAAGGTTTTTCGGTTTTCTGGCCGACACATCGCTCAGGTAGGCACCAAGTTCCTCGGAATATGCCCTAGTGATGTTTTTTTCTCTTGATTGACTTCAACCCTTCTGGTTTTTCCAAAGTGGTCGAAGCGCACTTTCCTTTCCCAATCCTTTCTTCTTTGGATCGAACCCTGTCTTCTCCCAAGTTAATGTGAGAGATGACTACCTCTCGGTGTTGGCGCAGCCATTCTGAAATGAATCCCAATATCGAACGTTGACGTCCTTTTCCCCCACCCCCCCCCCCCCCCCCCCCCCCCCCCCCCCCCCCCCCCCCCCCCCCCCCACCCCCCCCCCCCCCCCCCCCCCCTTTTTTCTTTTTTTCGTGACTTCACTCGGGCGGGTTTTTGACCGCAGATATTTCTTCAGAAGGGACTTTCTATGCCGGTGCGTTTTTTCATCGGATTTTCCCGGGGTTTACCCCGCTTTTGACCTCCCCCCAAGCGCCCTTTCCGCCCACTTCCGTGACTAGACCGATGCGCTCTCAAAAACAACCTCCTTTTTTTTCTTATCTCACCCTCCCCCCTTAAATCCCCCGAGGCCGACTTGCGCCGACTTCCCTCAGCATTTCTACATCCTGGGGTCGGCGCGGTTTTCTTCTCTCCTTTTTCTTCCCCCCTTTACTGCTCTCAACCCCCCCCCGCACTAGGGTCCCTCTCTCTATTTTGATTACTTTTTCCCTCCTCAAAGCCCTTTTGAAGTCCCTCCTTTCCCCCGATATCATTTTTTTCATGACGACCACACGTCCTCTGAGCGCAAGACCTGGCCTTCGTTTTTTGTCACTTTTTGTGCGAGCCGGGCCCCCAGTGCCCGTCCGGGGTTCCCGGTTTCTTCACCCCCCGATCGATGGTACCCATTTTAGTTACTGGTGACCTTTGGCGGCGTTTAACGTCAAATGACTATATGGTGGGGCGAATGATCCGTTTTGGGTCGCGTGTCCCCGATTTTTTCTCTTAATTGCGCCCCCCTGACTTTTTTTCTTTGGTGGTTTGCTTCGGAATCTTGTTCGTATGTTCCATTTTCTGCCGCATTCAGTTGTCCAGCACATTTTTCTGTGTTCCTTCTTCCTTCTCAGTCTCTCTAGGTCCGTGGTTTTTCGTGTTACGATCCACCATACCGATCGCCCGGTGCCTTTTTCTCCTCTACAAGGTTGCACGCCGTCGCATCCCGCTGAAGTTTCTCTTCCACCTTCCCGGCGTACGCCCCGACCTAGGTAGCCCAATTAGTAATTCATTCCCTCCTTGAGCCGCCTTCCCCCCGGTAGAGGCAGCGGTCCCAATTTTGATCTCTTTTTTAATCCCAACAGTTGTTGTTGATTGTAGTCTCTAAACCTTGGTTCGCCTTCCTCCGACCTTGGCGTCCTTTGCCTGAATGTCTTTTTTGGGTCTTTGCGAACTCTTCGGGAACGGGGCCTAGCTCAGCTCGCCCCGCGTTACTGGAGCTTTTGCCCCTCTCGACTTGCGCATGCCTTTTATGTTTACGACCCCTCCTGCCTGCCATCCGTTCCGGTCCTCCCCTTATTTTTTCCTCGAACCGACACAGTTGTTACCGGGCACTGGAACCCCTGCTGACGAAAAGCAACTTTAAAGCCCCCAAGAAGGGAGCTTAAAGACCCCCCCCAACAAATCACCCCCAATACCGAATCCACTTATACAAAACATCCTTCCCCGACCTCCCCCTCCCTTTCATCATTCGCCAATTCCCCGAATCCCAGTGTGTTCGTGCAGCGCCTTAACGGCCCCACAAGTAAGTACCCTTTTCCGCGATAGGGTGTTTCTACGACCGGTTTCTGCCTCCCTTCTGGTTTGGCCGCCCAAGCGATCCTTTTCCCCAGAACTCGGGAGAAGGTTATTGAGGATCATCGGTGGGTCCTTGCTTCCTTTCCGGCCCTTAGGTTTTTCCCAGTAGACTCCCCCTATATACTGTTCCCCGTCGCAGGGAGTTGTTTCGAGTAAAGGTGGACTTTTGCTTAGACAACTGCCCCCGAAAATGTCAGGATTCTCGGAAATGCTGAGGCGTTCGTGCGTTAGTTTTTGCATTCGTCCTCTTTCTGCCGGAGTCTGGTTCGAAGGGTTGAGGTTTTTTTTCGTTTTTGGGGGTCTTTTGACCGAAGCGTTTTACCTCTACCGCGCTCAAAAGCGTTTTTTTGAAGTCCCGCAGCCCAATAGTCTGATCAGCAGCACCGGTCCTTTTTCCCCTTCCTTGGCTCGATTTTCCCTTTTTGATCCCACTCCAAAACCCCTGCGGCACCCTTCCAGGACAGTCCACGTTCGCTATTGACGTCAGTGCTCATGCGGCTGCCCCCCAACCGTCGGCCGCTTGCCTGACCTTTCTCTCCCCCCTTTTTTTTCCCCTCACGAAATCGAAGTCTTTCATTTGCCTGTTGCCCCCCTCGCACCCCCCTCAGGGTTTTCAACAGGGTGGGACCCCGTTTTAATTCGGCACACGCCTACTGTTGCTTCCGCTTTTTATGACCCTTTGTGCTACTTCATTTGCTTTTAGGCCAAGTGCCCAAATGACCCTTTGGCCTTGCTCTTTTTTCTTTATAAACCTGATGTCTCTTGAGCATCGCGGCCACTGCTTTCTCCCTGCCCCAGTGCCCTCTGAGGCTCTTTACCCATTTTTCGTTTCACCTTTTTTCCTTCAACTGGCCATCCCCTCTCAGGAGGCGACCGAGAGTGCTTACGGTTCTGGCTTGCTCCCTTCCGTTTTTTCTCATCGCCTGCCATTTTGCTCTCTTGACCAACGGGTAATCCTCCTCCCCCTCCCATTTCCCCTTTTTTATCTTATATCCTTTGATACTAATAAGTTTTGTTTTTTTTGATTCTTGGTGGGCGGCATTGACTTTCCCCGCTGTTACCTTGAGAACCCACACCTACGCTTGGCTCCCGATGACTCCCGGGCCCGCTTCTGCTGACCCCTCCGTCGACCTGTATTTGAAGCCCCCCCCTGCTCAGTTTTTCTGCGCCCCTCCCTTTGATACCAGGTGGACGATCCAGTCCCTTTCGGCTCTCCCATTTTGCGGGCATTCTTCTTTCGCCTTCACTGGACGCTCTGATCCCTCGCTGCATGCTTTTCCCTCCTTCCCTGCTCTCCCATTCTAGGTTTTCCTTTTTTTTTCCGGCAAATCTTCCCCCAAGTTCGGTACTGCTCAAAAATTTTTTTTGCGATATGCTTCATGAGTTTCGTTGCCGGATGTCGGCCTTGGCCTCTGTTACCTCCCTTTTTTCGCTTTCTTCTGTCCCCCATGAGGCTTTTCGATCCTTCCTACCGCGCGGTTTTTGCGCCCTAGCCACCTGACCCCCATAGCGCTTTGGACGGCTTCCGTGTGCTCCCCCTTTTTTTCTTCTAGCTCGGGACACTTGCAATCGGCTTTCTTTCCCTCCCTGGTGCGTTCCATCGTTGGCGGCGTTGTTCTCTTCCGTATTTGGACCTCTCACCTTGAGAGCGACTTTGACAGTAGCCGCTGCGATCAAACCCCCCCCCACCGCGGCAGCTCTTGCCCCCCCCGGACGCTGAGGACGAAGTGATGACAAGCTTCAGACTCCCTCCTCTTTTCTCAGGGGCGGCTCTGGCCTCCTTCCTTTCCTTCCTTTTCCCTAAAAAATGACCTTCCACCCTGGATCTCTCCTTTTTTTCTCGCTTTTGCGCCGCCAAGACGGATCCTCTGCCCGATGCACTGCGGTTTCATTACCGCCCTAAATGATGAGCCTCACTCCTTCGGCCTCTTGCTTGGTTTTAGGGCTGATTTCCCCCCTTTTTTTTTCCACGTTCACGCCGTTGATTTCCAACGGTGTTCGGCCCACGTTACTGTGAACCCCTTTGAGGCGTCTTTTCAAAACACCTGCCCCCCCTGTCTATCCTGGATTAGTCCTCGATAAGTGAGTTGCAGTCAAGAGTTTTATCCTAATTATCCCGGTTTTTGTCTTTGTGTTGGGCGTTCCTCTGTTCTTCTTGATTCTTTCAGTTCCTAGTTAAAATGGTGTCGGTTCTCGTCCGGACCATGTACTTGATTTGAAGGGAAGTGGCCGGAGCGTAGTGACCACCATACCCTATCGCGCGCTGGAATTTTTTCTCCCCCCAGTGATGTCCCCCTTTTCCAGCCGGCGATCGCTGAAGTGGGAAAGGACGGGTTCGTTCTTTTCTGAACCCTTGATCAAGCAGTTTGAGTCCTAGGCCGAAGCAAGCCGTCTGACACTTTTCTCGGCACCGAGAACCTTTTTTCTTGGCGTTGTTTTTTTTCGGAGAGATCACCCCTTTTTCTCGGCCGCGACCTGTTTTCTCCGTGCTGCTTTTTGTCGACTGTTTGGGCTCCAGTCTCGGCGACCCGTCTGCCGCCATGATTCTTTTCCGGAGTCGGGACTTTTCTGTCACCTCGTCACGGCGCGATCTCTGGTGGTATCGAAACTATCCCTGGCCACTTTTTCGGCCCTTACGTCTTGCTGGAACCCCCCCCACAGGTTACCCCTTTCAGAACGCGGTCCCCCAATCCACCTTTTGTTAGCCCGCCCCCCCCCCCCCCCATGACAAACCCCTACCGTAAGCAAATGGTCTATCCCAAACCTTACGTCAAGCACGTGATCCGCCCCCCCGGCCTATATTGGTTCCGGACAGCCCCCCGGAAACTCCTGTAACTTAGCCGTGCGTTTTTATTCGGGTGTTGTTAAGAACAGTAGACGTTCAACTTGTGTCCCTTTGGACTTCTCGCATCCCCTTTTGAAGACGTCAAGAAGCGCCTGGTCCTTCGCAATATTTTGAAGGTTGCTGGAATGCCTGATCTGTTAATTCAGTCTTTTGTCCTCAAAGGCGCCTCACCAAATTTAGATATCCATCCAGCTTAGTTGTTTTGAGCCAGTCAAGTGAAGGCGCCTATCACCTACCGCAGATCCATTATCTATCTGAATGCGAAAATCCGTCTACGGAGCTGTGAATATTCATCCGGAGGAGGGTAGGTTGTTTTATGAATTATAGGCCTGCGCGTTTGCTATCCGGCGCTTTGTCTGCTGCCTGTTTTTCGTACTGAAAAGCTCCAAGCCGCAACTTCCTTTTCCCTCCCAGTCGGCTTTAGCTATTAGGTTCAGACCCGCCGAGGCGATGAACTCCCCCCCCGCGCACACCTGCCCGCCGTCCCCTTCGTCTAGGTATTCAGGCTTAGCCGCGCTGTCGGCCGCGCGCACAACTGAACGGCGCGCCCCATGTTAACCGACAGTACCATTGATTGCACCGATGCCCGTTAAGTTCCCACCCTCGGGTTTCAGTCCCTCCGTTTAAGTCTCACCCAAAGCCTGCCTAATGACTTTCGCCCCCTTGTTTCTACTCATGGCGTCTCTTTCCGGCAGGAAACCCGAGGACCCAAACTTTTTTTGCATTTTACTTACGTTTGTCTCTTACCTCCCCTCTGCCGCGCGAGCCTCGCGGCCAATTGTAGGGCTTTTGACTCTCCCTTCTATGAGCTCGAGGAAACCCTTTCATTTATCCTTGGATCATGTCCCCTGCAGCCCCGACAGTCGCTGTTGGAGCACCCTCCGTTATGAGTATTAATCCCTGTCCAGTTCTCCTCGACTTAATTGCTTTTCGGCCCCAAACTTTTCGCGCCTAACGGCGTGCGACCTTTCACATATCCCTTTTCTTTCCGTTTTTTGCTCGAGTGGTGTTCCTTATCTCCCCTCGCCTTTTTCCTCGTATAAGTTGCGTCTCTCCGGATGCTCTTGGAGGGGCTGATGTCCCCCCCCCTCCGAGAAAAGTATGAAGCAACTGCGGTTCCGGAGGGCTTTTCTCATTTGTCCCAGTGACGATCTGCAGGCTAAATCCTTAGAGTTCCTCCCGGTCTCGTCTGCCCACCAATTGGTCCCCGAGTACAGTTAGGATTTTTTACAGCATGACCCCTCAGCTACGAACCGGTTTTATCTTTCCGACAACTTCAATGAGCAGCACCAAGTGTCATTTTTAATTTGATTCCCCCACCTTAGGCTGTTGCGAGAGATTCCCCCGCTTTTGAACCTTGATTTTTTTTTTTCGCGCGGCACGGTACCTGACCCTACACTTGAGTTCGGATGGTCCAATGTCTTCCCCTGTTTCATTTTCTTTTCTCGCTGTAACGTTTGGCCCCATACCCCACCTCTAACGGGGACGGCTTGCCGGGTTCCCTGTTTTAGGAATAGCGCTTTTCTTTTACCCCGCTATCTAAGCCTTACTCACCCTCCTTGCTTATATAGTCTTCGTCTTTTTTTTCCTCTTTTCCGCTCTTGACTTGGCACCTGCTCCTTTCCCCCCTCCCTTCCCTCTTCCCCCCCCTCGAAAAACACACGGGACCAGTGCCTATTTACCCCAGCTTTTAATCCCTGAGCCTCCTGCCTCCGATCACCTTCCTCCGCCTTTCCCTCGCCCTCCTGTTGGTTCTTGACTTTCCCTAAGGCCTCTTTCCCTTTCCTCTTCCCGCACCCAAAAACCGAAGGGCCTTCTCTCGATTTTTGCGATTTGCGGCCAACGGACTCCTTGACCGTAGTAATTTCTCCCGCCACCCTATGAGGCAAGACTTAGCAGCTTTCTTTTTCAATGTTAGTGCTCCTGTGCAAATGTCACGCCGGTTGCGGCGACGCGGAAACCCAATCCGGCACAATTACTCCCTTGTTGCCACCTGATTCGCTTCACGTGCACTCCCCAAATTTGAACTGTAGCGTGCTTGGTCTCCCCTTTCCAAGCGGTTTGTGTATCGCATTTGCTTCGGTATTTGTCTTGGGGTGTTTTGTCGCACCTTTCTTCTTCTTTCCGTTTGCACCTCCATTTTGGTATTTTCCGATCGTCCGTTTTGCCACCCCAATCAGTAATTCAGCGAAACTTTAAGGCCGTATCATCGTGTCCGATACCACCCCCCTACCGTCTCGCGAAGGGGAGGTTCTGATCGTTCTCCCCCGTTTTTTCTATTTGCACCCTTCCAGGCCATTCCTCTCAGCTTTTCGCCCCCTCCCGGTACCATTCCTGAGTCCTTAAGCAGCCGTCGCCCAATTGTCGTGCCGGACCAATTCTCCTTCTCCCCTTTTTTTCCCTCCTCCGTTTTTGTTTTTTTGATTTTTGGTCGCCGGCCTCGACCTTGGCTTTCAGTCGTTGCGGCTGAATGTAGGATGGTCATCCTTTTCTTTTTGCCCGGTCCTTCCGGTCCTTCAGGTCTCCTGCGGGACTGGAGCGTGGTCCCTTTTTTTTACGTCATAAGTATTTTTTGGTATCGAAACACGACCCGCTCAGGACACTTAAGGTAAAAACCTTCTTCCCTTTTTGACTACTGAAACCTCACCCATTTTACACATTTATTCCCCGGTCAGTCAAAGCCTCACAGAAGAAACAATTTTGAGTGCGAGACCAAAGACCCACGAACCCCATACCGACAGCAAAGCACCCCCCACACCGCAGACAGAGAGCACACTTTTCCAGCGTTTCCACCGGCCCCCCATCATATGTTGTCCGCGATGAACCCCTTCAACCATTAGTTAACGTTAAATTGCGCGATATCTTGGGTTCGTGTTCTGCTTGCAACTGCAGTGGCCGTGTCCAGGCTCGACCCCATGACAGACCTCATAACGAGGGTCCCAAAGGGTTTTATTTTCTACTGACCGTTCGGCCCCCTTCCCCGTTTTTTTCAGTCCCGAGGAACAAAGTTTTCTACCAATTCGCTCTCCTTGAGCTTAGTAGTTGTTGTTCTACTTACGGTGCACCTTGATTCCTTTCCCCCCTTTAGCCCCTCCCCTTAGCCATTCTTCGGGATTTCTTGTTCGTGAGGGCCGTTGTTCGGGTTCCGGCTCGGAGCTGTTTAAAATAGGTCAGCGGTCGCGGCGAGGGGTGTTTGTTCGATCTGCCTCGGTCGAGGACTGCCGCCCCTCGAGTCCTTTCTGTCCCCCTCTCCCTCTTCATCCACTGCCGCAATCCGATGATATTCGGCAGTACGTCTGTCTGATCAGCGCGGTCCCGCCCGACTCAGGCGCGTGCAACAAGCGCACCCCTTAATTTCTATTGTTCGTCAGTGCTATGGCTTCCCTCCCCCCCCACAACTGTCTCTCCCCTCCCAATGAAGGGCGGAGATGGTTGACGAGAAATTTGGAGTTTCCCCCTTCTCCTTATTTTAAAAAACCCCCCTGGTGCCCATGACTCGGTTTCAGCATCCTCCCCACAGACTTGATGGCATGTTTTAAGAGCTGACTTTTCACATACTCCCTTTGGCGTCTTAGGCCCCTGGACCACCCTCTTTTTCCAAACCCAGTCGCGGAATTGTTTCATTGTTAAACATCTCCCTGCCCCGCGCAGCCATGAGCCCCGTTACGAGGCCTTTCCCTACGGACCCTTTTTTTTTTCCAGCTGAGCCCCTTTGCTCGCCGACCCCCACCATGTTTGCGATCAGGTTTTTGATGTGAATTCTCATTTCCCCGATGACGGAGGCACTCCCTCTAGTTTTTTGCTGCCCCGGCCGTGATTTTTTTATTATAAAGACCCCCTGGTCCTTGGTCGCTTACAGTTTAGATAGACCCCCCCCCTTTTTCCCCCGCCCTCCTTCTAAGGCTTTTCCCCCCCCTCTTCTAGTAGAAACCCCATATATAGACGTACTTCCTCATTTTGTTGTTTTTTGCCGATGACTCTTTTGGGCGTATTGATTGCCTTTCCTCCCTCCCTTTCCGGAGACGCTTAACACTTTTTTGGTTCAGCGACTTGGCGATGCGTTTTTCCCGTTATGCTCCCCCCTCCTATAATTCTTGCTCCCCTGATTTCTCCCCCTGGATCTTTGGCTGCGCTAAACGGTCCGACCTTCCTTTGTTCTGCTCTCCCATTCCTTCTCTCGTTTGGAATAGCACGGTAGCGTCCCGTCCATTGTTCGCTCTGTGCTTCCTTTCGTATTTCCGCCTTTTTTCTGCCGAACCGTCTTTTTTTTCCTGGGCAGAAACCCCATTTCATGATTACAATGTGATCCCTTCATCCTGATAAAACCATTAGTTGGTGCGTTCCTCTTATTCTTCCCCCTAGGTTCGTTGTAAAGTATGGGTTTCCCCTCCTTCACGGGTTTTCCCCAAAATTGTTCCCCCTCTTTTCTGAAAACCATGTCGTGAGTTTAATTGCTTTGCTAGCGGCCCCCTCGCTTTTTGTGGAGAGCTGGATCCAACTCCCCCCCTTCTTTTCGAAAGTTGTGCCTGGTGCAGTTGCGAGTTTTTCTTTGGCTTTCCTCCTTTCTTTTTCTGTTCACGTTATCTCCCGCTTGACAGGAGTTTTTTTGTGATTAATATTTTTTTTTATCTGGCCTCTTTTTACAGATAAATCTTCCTTCGAACCGGGCATCTCCTCTTCCACCTGCCCCTCTCTCCAACCACCCAGAAGGAGACTTTTTCACAGCTTCCGGAGATTTCCCCCGTTCAGACCTCTTCCCCCCTTTAAGCCCATTCCTTCCCCCCTACGGTTGGGCGGGCTCTGGTCTCTTGCTTAGTCCCCCTTCCTTTTCCCAAACCTACTTAAGAGGGGCAATGGATCTCTATCTTTTCTTTCTCCTTTGGCCCCCTTTTCCAGCCATTTTACCGATTCTTTTTCCTTTGACCCGTCCCCTTCTTCTCTTCCAGCACGGACCGCCCGAGTGTTTTTCTTTTCCATTTTTTTGCTTTCGGTCCTCCGTCGAACCGGTTCTTTCCCCGTATCTCCGGATTGACTTATTTTTTTCCGTGCTTCGCTTTCCCCTGAACCAAAATGACTATTATGTTTTTTCGCCCTATGCTCTTTCGTTTTGCGCCCGCGTTATGTGTTTGTCATCCTTTTGATTTTGATTTTTTTTGTGGTTTTTCGCAATTTTTTCTTCTTTTATTGATTTGCCGCGTTTTATAATTTTTGCCCCGTACCCTTCTTTGTAGTGTTAAGATGTCAGGAAACTAGTTTAAAGGCGTGGCCTTATCGTTTTCTTTTTTTTCCGATAACCCCGATAGCTCCTTTCCCCCTTTTCCGTACTCCCCTGGATGCATAAAGTAAGAAGTATCCTGAGAATTCGGCAAGGGCCTGGTCCCTCTTCCCCTAATATAAAGTTTAGGACTTTCTTTCTGCATCCTCATAGATTCTTCTCCACTTAGATTCCCTCCCAGGTTCTATGTCTGCTCCTGTTGTTGTTGGGTATCTCACACTTGGTCCTTGGCCCTCTCCTCTTCGACTGCTTTCTGGCTGAGGCATTTCTATGGCTTTCGAAGCTTCTCTCCCGGGCTTCCCTCTGTCTAAGCTCCTATTTGGGAATTCTGACTTTTTCAGAATGCCCCCTCACAGCGCGATCCCGAAGGTTTTTTATCTCACACTATTCATGGTTTTGAATAGTCGATGACGATCGTACACCCTACACATTCCACGTGACCTTCCCCTGAGATCCCCGCCACGACGACCAAGCTGCGAGCAACGCCCCCCCCCCATACCAACATACCCCTCCGGCACTCCCACACGCTTTTTTACCGCGCCCCATGAATGGATCCTCTCTAAACTTCGCCATATTTTGGCTTCGTTTCGTTAATCCCCACGTTTTCCACAAAGCCCACGCTTCAACATTACGATCTAGGTTGTTACTCCATTTTTTCGCCTCCACCTTTTCAACTTGCCGGCTAGAATAACATTGACTCGTCCGACCGAATGCGCGGTTGTAGCGGTCTCTGTCTACCTATATTGGACTTTTGTGTCGGACCGATTGCGATAGGTCCGTATGGTCTCTTGCGCTCCAACCTGAGCAGCCCAATTATATCTTGCATTCGTAGTTTTGTGTTGCTGTTACGTTTTACTGGAGATCTCCCTTCCCCGCCACCATGGAAAGTATTGCGAGGTCCCTGCTGATCTTCGTTGGTCTTATGTGCTCCGTGCTTCCGGGTGTGCATGATCGTAGCCCTGTAGGGGTGGTGGCGATTTCTCAGCGGTCGATTACCTTTAAGGTCTCCTTCTCGGCATCTGCGTATTTTCAAAAGCCCTTTTCTTCCCCCCCGCTCCCCGCACGCAGCACCGGTGCCGAGACTAGGGAGATAGCTCCTGTCCGCTATGCTCCCCCTTTTCCCCTCAACCACGCAACAATCCAGCCGTTCAGTTTTTAAGTGCCTCTTCGCACAACCTTCTTTTTGTGTCTCGCAAATCAATCCCTCCTTTTTTCCTCCCTCCCTCCTCCCCCCTTAGCCGTGAGTGGACAGTTTCACCCGACGGTCGCGTACGATCCACCGAGCGGTGTGGCCCTCCTTCTGCTTTTGTCGCACTCTCTCACACACCTCTCCTCTTGTCCCCCCTTGGTCGTT
>Ga0179593_1530119_pt1 | contig 13166 bp, 13 predicted proteins | sample CZODoug2_1_08_16_FD_185931 | JGI IMG/M metagenome (GOLD analysis project Ga0179593, IMG submission 185931) | Vadose zone soil fungal communities from Angelo Coast Range Reserve, California, USA - CZODoug2_1_08_16fungal (PacBio error correction) | ecosystem: Environmental > Terrestrial > Soil >... | reverse complement strand
GTCACCACTCCGTGTTGTTGTGAGTTTCCTTTTAAGATCGGATAGAGCGCAGACTTTGGCTCCCCCATGCGCTCCCGCTGTTCCCTTTGCGCCCCTACCCTCTTTTTGGATTTTTTTCCCTTCCTTTTTTCAGATTCAGGCGGAAATGCGCAGGAGTTTGATTTTTGGACACACCCGACTTTCTCCTTCTTTTCGTCCCCCATCCAGTGTTGGAGATTATGGATGCCTTTTTAGATAAGGGTCGCCTTGCCCCTACGCTCCCCTATTCGTCAGACGCGAAGGGCGAATTTATCTCTTCTCTGCTTTTTTCTTCTCCATATAAAGCCGGGCAAACGAAAAATGATTTCCTCCCTTTTTCTCTACTTGTCCCTGCGATCTTTCCTCCTCTGCGGGCGAGTCGTCGCTTCTTATAGAAAATGATGGCTTTTCCTGTGCTGTTCGTACCTCCTGATAGCCTTCCCCCTCCCCAAGAAATTCTTTTTTTTCTGCGGCATATGCACGCACTGCCCGCGGCGGGCGTCTTGTTTGTTTTGGACGCTCCTCTGGGTGGCGGTCGCTTAGGATTACTTTTTCATTAAGTGCCTTCTGGTTCTATTCCCCACCCTCTCTACGTCTTTTCCCCCCCCTCATCGCGTCCCTTCTCCTCTGCTTGGCAGGCCACGCTGACCCCCCACGGGCCCCTCGAACCAGCCGCGACACGCAGACAGAGTATCCAGAGCTCATCCTTTTGAATTTTACTGTCGCTTGAGTCAGCAATTGTGATGGGTGTCGCACTTTCTGCTCGCTCCTTTTCCCTTCTGTCTTGTTCTTGTGTCCGTTTCCCACTTTGTTCATCGAGTGGCTTGCGGGGTTGTGCCATAAAAGTTGGCCGAAAATAGCCTCTGTCCCTCTTTTGCCGACCTTGCTTTCGTTTCCCACTGTCCTTTCCCCCCCCCGTCAATCCCCTCCGGGATACCAACGCGGCGAATCAAACCAGGTCGTTCCCTTTCTTTTCTTGTTACACTCCGGAACGCCCCAGCGAGTTATAAGGGCATGAAAATTTTTTTCGTTGTGGATCTTTTTAATTTTTTCCAACCTGGTAAGAGGCAAAACTTTTTCCCTTTTTTTCCCGTGCTGCCGAGGGGCGACGCTCTCTCCCCGGTCCCCCTCGATTCCCCGGGGCGCCGTTCCAATTTCTTTTTAGGGGGTAGATTTCCGCCCCCTGCAATGTTCAGCCGACCGCATTGTCTTCTTTTTTTTTTTTGAAAGGAGCGCGGAAACCTTACCTCTCCCCCCTTACCTGATTCCATCCTTTTTACACCATCGAGAACGATCTGGCTTCTCTTTAATAAGAGAGGATTTTGCTTCGCTACTAGTCTTCCCTTCTCCCGTTCCCTTTTACCGAGAAACCTTCTTACTTCAAGCTCGCTTTTCTTTTACAGATGAGAGCTTTAAAAATAGAGCAATATATCAATTGTCTATATTGGATGGACACGGACTTTCTTTCGCTGTCAGTTATTGGGCTCTTTTTTGCATACTAGTATCATTCGACTGTCTGCGCCCTGCCTACTTCCCTAGAGCCCCCCACCCTCTTATCGTCAGAGCGGACCCCCAGGAGGAACCCTACGCCTTTTGCGAAGTTAATCTTTCTGATTTCCCGGCCCCTGTAGACACAATCTTCATACTTTTTTGTTTCGCCCCACCTACCGTTTTACGAAAATCCTTTGGAGTATGGATCCCCCCCCTATCTTCTCTGTGGGCGCTCTGCACGCCTCCCCCCTCTCCGCAATCTTTTCCTTCTCCCCTGCTGCATTGCAAGGTAGGACATAGTCAAGAATTGGTCAAGATCTTTACCCTTCGTTCGCTTTTTTTTTTGTTTGATTTTTGAGTCTGCGCGATGCGCCGCTTTCTCGCCTTCTCCTGAGATACCTCTCTGCCCGAGACTGTGACACCTTAGTGAAGTCTGCCCTTTCCCGATCACCTTCTTCTAGGCGTCGTGGTCTCGCTCTGCCCGCTTTATCCGGAACCCCCCCCTCCCCGTTTTTGCCGAAGCCCCGGGATTTCTTCGCCAAAACAAGAGTTATCCCCTGCCCCCTGATAAACCTCGACTTCTTCTTTGTTTTAAACCCCCCTCCCATGCCGCTGTTGGGTCCTCTGCCTCTTCTCTTCGTCGCGGTTTGGTAAGGGATCCCTCATCCCCCAACTTGTGCTCTTGCAGAGGTTCGTCGCCGACGAGCCGGACCTCCGGGTTGACCGCCTTCGGGGTAGCAGGTGTGAACTCGACCCCAGCAAACTCGTTTTTTCCTTTTAAGGTTCTCATGCGTCTTTTGATCTTCCCCTTTCAGACAGCAGCGTTTTGGTTACCCCAAGGTCCTCTACTATCTTGATTGTCCACCACTGACCCCCCTTGCATGCAACGAAAAGCCCTTTCTCATTTCGCCGAGCTGTCAAAGCTTTTTCCGGCACAAAGCCCGCCTAGTTTTCCACGAACCTTTGGTTGATTAGATCCGTTTGACTTGTGGTTCACTTGCAGATTCCGACGTCAACCTTCCCACCCACTCCAAGTCTTTTTTTTTTCTGCCCAATTGCGTTGATGGCCCCCCCCCCCTCCCCCCCCTCCGCTCGCTTTCCTTCGTATAACCATGAAGAACCCAACAAGCCATTCCCCTGGTCAGCCCGTCTTCATCCCTTCGCTTTATCCTCATAGGGCCTCACCCAGCAGTGAGTCCCTCCCTCCAGCACTTTGCAATAAGTATAGGCGTTTTGTAGAGGGGCGTGCGGTATTTTCCCTTCGTTCATTTTTGAATTTGGCCTACTCTTCCCTTTCATCTTTCTTTTCCTTTTCCCTCCCGTACCTTCAGCCGAGATCTTTAGCAGTCGTCCACTCTACCGATCCAGAGAAGCATTCCTTTTTTTCCCTTAATGAGTTTCTTTCTCGGTTCGTCCACCCAGCCCTTTTCAGAGAACCGATGCCGCGCCGACCCGGGTATTTCCTATTCAGCTATGCCGGTTTGCCTTCCTGATTGATTCTTTTGAAGGGGGATGCGGGCCTAACTGGTAACATCACTAACTGATGCCCCCTTATGTTTCTTTGGGCTAACGCGCCGCGATTTTTTACTCTTCTCTTTCCCTTCCCCATCTCAGGCTCTTTTAGGAACGTCTCTGAACTTAATATTCTCTTAGGGCTTGTGATCTAGGATTCGAACACCGCCTTTACGAGTTATATCTGTGACCGGAGTCTTTCTTTCCCTGATGCTCATAATTTCTGATAATGAATGTCTCACCTCGTAGGTGTTGCCGCTCTTCCTGCTGTTTGAGTCCGACTCGACTGTGCAGCCCCATTATACTTCCAGGGAGTCCAAATGATGTTCATGTGTTAGCGTTTCTCCTCTGCAGAGCTACGAGTTCTGCCGCTTTTTCTCCCCTCTCTCGCTATTCCGGTTTTTTGTGTTTCTGAGATGGAGACGGATAGAGCGTTCTCCCTTTGTGCGTGCCTTTTCCCTTCTCGAACAAATGAACATGTCGCATCCTATTAGAAGGTTTTTCCGATAAGAGGTCTATGTCTTCTGTCTCCTTCAGATCTTCAAGCCTCGAGCGGTGATTGTTCTTCATCTTTTCTTTTCCCGAGATTCTTGGTCGCCTCGACGCGTCTGATACCCCTTTGACCTTCTCGGTTCCTCCTCCCTCCGCCTCCTTCATAGAGTTAGGTCCCCAGAGAGGAAGTCATCACGAATCGCCTCTCTTTAAGAAGGAGCCCCCAAGGTTTCTCTTTCTCACTTTTTTTTTCGAGATTCGACCATCTGGCATTATCGCCGGTTCTCTTACTAAGTCCCCTTCATCTCCCAACCCCATTATACAGTGCTATTTTTTTCAGATGCAAAACGCCTTTCACAGGGTTTTTTTCTTATCTGCCGACTTTTTGTTTCCCGTTCTCCCCTCCTTGCCTGTGCTTCTAGTCGGGATCTATTTTTTTCCCTGAACCTCCGCCTTTTCCCGTTCCTGGAAGCGTTTGCCCCGGCTACCCCCCCCTTCGAAGCTGCACACGGGAAACCTCGAACACTCCCCCCGTTCTTTTTCCTCCGAGATCTACTTATGCGCTGCTGATAGGTTCTTTTCGCCATGCTGCTTTCGGTGAGGCCACCTATGCTTCTCGGTTGGCTCCCATGGAGATTAATGGTCTGGGTTCGTGGTTCGCTTTTCCCACTAGCTGTTAATGGAGCGGGGACGGGTTTTCCTACCTCTTTTTCCCCCATGCACGAGATACCTGGTGCCGACAGTGCTCGCGTAAATGGTCTCCCCCCCCCCCAGTCACCCCTTCGCAGCTGTCTCAACTTTCTGAAGATTCGTTCTTCCCGAGGGCGTGTTAACAGGCCTTCCCCTTCATTTTGCAGTCCACTGCTTTCGTTGTCATGACCCTTATTTTCTTTCCATCATTGATAGCGGCAAAGCCGGTGGACCCCCGTCTCTCCGCGGGGCTGTTACGTTGTCTCATATCACCCTCCCTGACCATTCCTTAGTCTTTCCTCGGGAAGAGTTTTCCTTTTCTCCTATTTCCCCCCTGGACCGCAATCGCCTTCTTTTTCTTCGTCCGGCGTTGACAGGTGTCCTCTCACCACCCTACTGATGCAAGATGGCTGCTTCGTTTTCAGCATGTAACTCTCTGGGCTTTTTTCCCCCTCTTAGTTAAGGTTTCTCTTCGCTCATTTCGCTCTTTTCGTCTTCGCCCAAGCGCTTTAGTTTTTCTCGTTACGATCACGGGATCGGCGAAGAACACTCCGTTCTTGAATATTAGTTAACCCCTGATCCTTATTTCCCCCCCTTTTCATCTATTGTCTCTCTAGTCCTCGGTCCGGAAATTTCCGGCACCGCCCCTGCCCTCCCCCTCGAGCACCCCCCCACCGCACGACTCATTAGCTGTCTTTGCAAAGGAGGATCTTTTCAAGTTTCCCTCCCCCCCTTACGGCTATCCTCCCTTCTTCTCCCTGTACGTCTTCTCTTTGTCCCGCACCACTTTTCTTCATCGACCTTTTTTATGGTGGGCGAAACTATCCCCGAGTCCTTCCTACTGTGTGGTTCTTATCTTTTTACCAACTTCGGATAGCATTTTTTTCCTTCACTCTTCCTCCTTGCCGAGGCCATGGATTTCTCCTTGCTCCTAGAGAAAAGAATTCCTACTGGAGTCCCTCTCCTCTTTCTTGCTGGAAGGTTTTGGGTGCTAGCGGGATAATCTTTCGGAGATGTGCCCCGAACCTCGTAATGGTAATACGAGATTTGAAAATCTCGTAGCCCAGATCCAATCAGCCTCTTCCGTTTCCTTCGAATACTCGATTCTCTCCCTCGTTTTCGTCTGCCCTTTCCCTTTTCTTGAACCCCCCCCTTGGCGATGACGGGACCTCGTTTTCCCCCCCCCCTGTGCTTTTTTCCGCCGTGACCGGGACTCTTGACTTGGACCCATTTTCCACATGCAGATACCTTTTTGGCCGTGACCCAACGCACTCTTTTCTCCCGGAGGCTTTTCTGATCAAATCTTTTCCTCTTCTTTTCCGTCTCTCATGTCAAACCCCGCTGATCGAGGATTCGGAATTGCGGTCTTCCTTCAGTTTTCCCACTTCTATTCTTTTGGTTTTGAAATCTCCCCCCCCAGTCTTCACGGCTCCGACGTCCTTCCCTTCCCCTTTTTACCCTGGTGATTCTCACCTTTCCCGGCACATTCGTGTATTTTCCAACGGCGTGAATCTTCCTCTTTCATGACCCCTGTACACAATGCCCGATGAATGTACCCCCCTCCTTTGCATTGCGGTTTCCTTTTAAAACTAAGTAGTTTATCCGACCCCCCTTTTTTTTTTTACATTAGGGTCCAATCTTTCTTGGTTCGATCCTTACTTAAATCCCCCACGCGAGCAGGACCCTTTGTCTCTTGAGTCTTTCGCCCCTCGTACCCCGCCCCCGCCGATAGATGAAACCCTTTAGTTTTCGATCCCCCACCATTGAAATCCCACAAAACGACCCAGGACCCTGGGCCCCGTATCGCTCGCAATACTCCATGCTCCATTGGCGTTCTCTCGTCCCCTATCAGCATTTTGAAGAAGTAAGTTCCGGTTTTCTTTTCGTGTCGGCGGTTCCTGTTCCTTTTGCCCTGCGTGCCGGGGGCCATACCTTTTTCCTTTTCCTGACGCCGATTCTCCTTCCTGTCAGTTGCGATGGCTTGAGCTCGGTGAAACTTAGCCACCCCCCCAACTCCCGTAAGCCCGGAGCAATCTTTCCTGGCTTTGGCCATAGAGGCCCAGGATCTCCCTTTTGGGCAGTGTTTTTGCATATGCGCCGTGATTGCTTGTTCTTTTTGACTTGATGATTTGTTGTTCGACACCAGTCACCGCAGATTCCTCTCCCCCCCCAGTATGCGGAGAACCCGCGCCGTGGTTATTCTCCCGCCGTCCTTCCTGCACTCGACAGGATGCCGCTTTTTGCTAAAGTAATATGAGGTTCCTACTCCTTATCTGTCTTTCGCGCGAGACCTCGCCTTTCTATATGATGTTCGCTTTTCTTTTTGACCACTTCTCAGAGGTATGCCGCCCATCTCGATCCAGACAGTGGCCCTTTGATAGAGGAGCGTTTTTATGCCATCAGCACGCCTTCTCCCCTTCTTGAATATCAACCTCGTAGGGAGCCTCTAGTGTCAGTCCTTACTTACGTCCCGTCTGCATTAGCCGAATCGTTCTTACTCGATATTCAATATCTTATTTTTCCTTTTTTGTGAGAGTTCAATCGGATAGGGGTCAGACTGATTCTTTTTGCAGTAGCATGCTCCGAAACACGCTGACGTTTAAGCGGAAGGCTTTTGCTTTTTATAACAGGAAGAAGTAGAGCCCATTGCAGGTCCCCCCCTTGCACCCCGTTTTTTCAAGCAGGTTTTCTAGGGCTGCGACCGCGAAAGGGCGAGAACCTCATCTCCGAAGAAGACTTTCAGAATTCGACGAGGCCACTTCCGCCCCCCCCCCCCCCCCTCCGCTCATGATAAAGTGCCTTGGTTTCGTTCAGCGACGCAGCTACCCGCTCCTTCTCTGTGCCATCCTGGTTAAACGCGCGGCGAGGGTCGCCCCCTCTGATTCCCATGTTTTGCATATTCCTTTACCGTTCGTTCAGCAATCTCAATAGTCCCCCCCTTGCCAAGAAAGCAATTCGGTAACCTTGCTGCATATTTACCACTCACTGCCCTCTCGGTTTTATTCGTATCGCTGCGGCGCTATTGCGTTATCTTTTTCAGCCTTGCCCTGTCTTCCTTTTTTATTCTAGTGTCTTTAGACGTGCCGCGAGCTCAGTCCCTCCCTGCTGTCTGAATTTTTTTTTTTTCTCGAGGCCTCGAAGAGGAGCCACCGGCCGATGATTTTCCTCCACCTCGAACCGTCCCTGACTACTATTTCAAAGCTTTCGTATTTGCTAGGTGACCGCCGAGTTGATGATCCGCCCCTTTTGGGTTTTTGCGGAGATTCGGATACGGGCGCGACATTTGTCCTGGTTCCGATTCATGTTCTCGTCTCAGCGCGTACGGGTGCGGGGTTTTCAACGAGGCGAAGACAAGCCAGCTCCCCACTCTTTGTCCTGTGACCCTGGCGTTCTGCAAACCCCTTTCACCTTTTTTTATGAGATTCCCCCAAATGTCGGTCGGAAAACTTTGTCTTATTGTCCTTCTTTTTCCCCTGATCTATCCACTTGCTGACATGTGCTTTATTAACTCTTCATTTCAGTAGGGTTAAATAGATAGTAAGCTTTATCTCTTGTTAAACCACGCCTCGCTTGACGCTTTTGCTTTTTTGCTGAAACGGCGGCGAGCCGGGAGTGGGGTTTTTTCTCGCGACCCCTAATTAATGCTCCCATCCTGCGTCCTGCGGCGTGAAAGGAGATAGTAACTCCCACCCTCGTTGGTTCGTCCCTTACCCTCCCTGATTCCGATAGGCATTGTCAGCTTTACTACGAGTCCCTGGATGTTCTTAGTCTCCTGGCTCTCTGATTACCGAGTTTGCGAGAATTACGTATTGCCGATCTTTTATTGTTGTCAGATCTGAAGAGCGACCACGTCATCTCTTATCCTTTTCTCGGATTTCCCCTCTATGGAGTTTTTTATGCGATCTTTCTCCCTCTCTTGGTTCTCTCGTCGGCCCGCCCGAAGGATTTCTCCATCATCACCCCCAATTTTTTGGGTTGAAATTGTCGCCAAGCGAGCTGGACATCTTCGGGCTTTATCTAGACGTTCTTCGCAGGCCCGGCTCGGCCCTTCGGTCTTTGAAGATTCCACACTTCCCCTTTCCTGAGCTTTGTCGACAATATAACCTACTATTCTCCCTCTTTTTTTTTGTGTTGATCGAGATCTCGTTATATGGAGACCCCCTTTCCCGAGGTGTGCTTGCAATAGTTTATTAAATAAGTTCTCTATAATGAGGAATCTCCTGACTCAATAGCATACCTCATTTGGTCCCTCTTTTTCTGGATACGAGTTTTTGTTGGGACCTAACCCCGCTGGCGTTCCGCCCTAGGAATGGATCGCTTCCCTGATTCCTAGCTAGAGCCCTTCCATCAGTCTCTGAGCAATAAGATTTTCGACAGTATACGAGATTTTTAGTGTGTTTTGCCCCCTCTCCCCCCCCCCGGTGATAGTAACAATCCACCTCCCTGTCTTTTGGACTGCTACGAGCCATCTACTCCCTCTAAACGGCTCTACCTACTTTCACAGCACCCCCTGCCGCAGTAGTAAAGATGGACCCCCGTCTGATGCAGGCATGCTTTACTGACTCTACCCACATTTTCCAATGTTTTTGCCTTGAGTCCCCTGTCAAACGCCTCAGGCCGAGGCAGGTAATCGTAGGAAGTCTTTTCTTTCCCGATTCATGGGGTTGTGCCACTTTCCCCTACCCGGTTTTGTCAAAATCTATATACACTTTTTTCATGCGGGGAAGGGTTACTCCCTTCGTCTCGCAGAGTCCTTTTTGGTACAAACCGCCTTTGCCCCTGATCACTTTCCCCCAACTTCCCCAGCGTCAAATCCCCCCCCTTTTAATTGCCCGAACTCTTTTTTTCCAGGCTGTAACCAAAGCCTGAGTTTCCTTTGAATCTCCCTTCGTTGGCTCAATGGTTGTCACTTTTTACAGAAGGTTTCACCTCACCTCCTTGACAATCTCGTCCTTTTTCTCTTTGTTTATGGCCACCCAGCCCCCTTCTATTTGATTGCTAAAATGACTGAGAAAAACCTCAAAAGGACATTCTATCTTTCCCCGTATCCGAGAGTCCTCCTCCTTTTCAAAAGAGCAATTGGCGGAATCCCATCCTGCAGGCGCTAAGTAAGATCGGAGATCCCCTCTCCGGACGGGGCATGGATTCTCTGAGGTGTCCCGTTTCTGCGTTCTTTTTCCTCTTCGGACTGAGAGAGTCCGCCGAACCCCACCGTCCATAGCCCGCGTGCCTGTTGATTTGTCTTTGAAACTCGCCCATACAAAAACAGCATCGGACTTCGAAAGCTTTCCTCCCTCCCAAACCTAAATAGAGTTCTATCCGGACTCCCTCTCTAAAGTATTTTTTTTTCTTTCACTGATTGTGCCTATGCGAGATAGACCGTTTGCTTGATTGCTGGGTTCTTTCCCCGCATTGCTGGGTCCGAACGTCCGCGGATAATATGTTCCCCTGCGAAGACCCAGCCCCTTTTCTACGCTTGCATCCTCGGAAAGAGTTCCCTCGCTTCTCTCAGTGATGACGATCTTCGTGCCAATAATCCTTTATACTCGTGTTTATTTTCGAATTGAGAAATTCAGATCCGCAATCTGTATGGTCGCGGCTACAATCAGGTACCTCCCCCTTTACTGCTTGGGAACTACACTCATCTCTATCCTTTTTTTTTCATGCCTGATTCCCTCCATTTCCTCTCAGCTTGCAGCCCTTTTACTTCTTTCCTCCCCCCTTTTTTCCGCTGTGCGCGCATTATTACGTCTCTGCCCTTTCTGTATTTTCCCCTCTATCCGATCTCAATCTTTATTCATGTGTGTTGATGATTCTGGACAACCCACCCCAAGAGGCACTGACATGATTTCGGCCCTTTGAATTTTTTGAAGTGCTCACCTTTGACGAGAGTGAGGATCTTGAAGCGGCGTCTCAGCGCGAGTGAAATCTTTTTTTTTCTAGGAATCTCGGCAACACCGTCGTTTTCCGGGAACTATCTTGGCTTCTGAACGCCCCCGTATCCGGGTCTCGCCTGCTCAGTAGAGATCTTTTGAATTTGCTTTTCCTCCTTCCTCTCCATTGCAGGCCCCCGATAAGATAGATTTCAGGGTCCCAAGTCTTGACCCTATAATGCGTGCCGCCGTGCAGATGCTTCTCCTTAGCGGGCTCGCCTTTTATTTACCCTGGCATTCGTTGACCCCCCCTTTGGACAAGAATTCCATCCATCCTCCCTGTCACAGGCCACGGCAAGTGCAGTCGCAATGAATTTCAGCCAGGGTCAGGAGCTTGTTTTATTTTTTGGTGGCTAGTCACCGCCCAGCGTGGCTCATGCTTGCTTCTCTGTTTTGAGTTAAGTTTCCTAGAGATTCCTATCACGGATGACTTACCGGTTTATCTCAGCTCCTCTCTGGCCAAGGCCTGAGCACACGGGCCACCTAACCTCCGCGACCTCCCGCGCTCTTTAATGAGCCTGTTGCGCCTCCGCCCCATGCTGCTTTAAAAGGATGATCTTGGTCCTCCTTGCGGTCAATGAGATCAATGTCCTGGGTTCTGTCTTTCCTTTCGTTAGTTAAGGTGCGGGGGTGGCCATCAACTCCTTCGCCCTGTCCCTTCTTGCCGACATCGGGGTTGAAAAATGGGGACGTTCTGCAAAGTCTTTGTAACAGCAGATGGAGCCTTCCGGCTCCCCCCCTTTTTTTCGGCCCCTTAGGCGGGACTTTTACCATCAGGTTCACCACAGTTTCATGACAATTTTTTCTTTCGTTGTCATGATTTTATTTCCATTGATAGTACGGGCAAATCCGGTCCCCCAGCCGAAGAGGGGAGACTTTTGTCCGATCCTCCTTGCGGACTTCCGGCGGGCGAGTTTAATTTGTCTCTTGAGACCCATGCGAACTGACTTCTCCCCCCCCCCAAGGCATGACCCCTCGTAGCGCTTGTGTATTTCTGCTAACGGTCTAAAAAATCGGTGGATCCCCCTTCTTGCCGGATCGCCTGTCTATTCCTCTTTTACTACTTGCTTTTTACATAGTAGTTTCAGGTCTCGCGCTTAAGCGAGCAGATTCACTTCTTCGCCCTTTCCTGATTTTGCTTGTACAAGATACCTGGGTTCGGGAGAGAGACCCTCGCTTGTCGATCGGATGGCCCAGACGTCATCGAGTCTTTTGCGCTCTCAAGCTCGTCGGCAATTCGGATTTTTCGCCTTTTCTCGACCCCTGAGCACACATTCTCCTAAAGCCTCTTGTCCCCCCCGCGAGGGGACCAAGTGCTTGATTGCGATGCGCAAGGAGATCTCCTGGCCCCCCTCCGCCTATGGTGAGCGCCCCACTATTTCCTCTAAGTCTCTGGGGTACAAATCTGACTCTTCTTTACTAATAATACTTTTTTTTTTCTTCGATCTCGTATCTTTTTCGCACCACAAGCTTTATTGTATTTCTCTGCAAATAGTTGGACCGCCTTTTTTTACTTGCGTGCGCCGAAGCGGCGGACGGCATCCGCCTTGTAAAGTCTCTTTTGAGCCGACTCTGTTCTTCGAGGTCGACTTTTCCCTCTCTGTCCGATGGCGCGCCTGAATGGACTAGAGATGGAACCTTTGACCGAGCATCTCAGCTCGATGACTTCGTCCCCCTTTTTTTTAGGTCAAGAGCGTTTTCTCCTCCAGATAAAACTCTCGAGATTCACCACAAGCGCTGGACGAAGACGGTCTCGCTTCCTTTCAGATTCCCTTTACCGGAGACGAAGAGGCTGTCACCCCCTTCTCGTATAAAGCTGACCCCTAGCATCCGATGCGCGGCATTCCGGTAAGGATCTATCCTTTCGCTGCAGATTGTTCCGCTCTCATGTTCCCCTACTAGTTTTCAGGCATCGGGTCGGCTTTTTCAGTTGCCGGTCTCAGTGGGGTCCCCCAGGCACCTTTTTCTTTAGCGTTTTCCCCTCATGAGGGACGGATTGCGATCCCCCCCAACTCGGCAACGAGCGTGTCGTTTCCCCACTACTATCCCTGATTTAACCCCTCCCCTTTTGCCCCGATATGACAAGAAACCAGACCCTGTCCTGCAATTGATCATCGCCAGGTTACGCATTTTTCGAACGACCCTTTTTGAAGCTCCAATCTGCTGGCAGATTGCACGAACGTCCAGGACGAGCAAATGTCCGTTTTCCAAGCGGTCGGCTGCTGCCCCAGGCACCCTCTTTTTACCCTCCTAGTGCTCAGAAAACATTGCATAACCCAAACCACCGCCCCCCCGGATTGATAGAAAGGTTTGGTTTTCGAGCCCGCATCTTCTGACCCCAGACCTTGCGGATCAATTCTACGTCCCACTATAAAGTGAGCTCCCTCCCCCTCCTTTCTTTCGGGAGGCTGTGCAGAGTGTCCAGTTCCCTTTGAAGTTTGGACCTAATCATTAAGTGCCTAGATTTCTAGTTTAGCTTTTTGTGAGGAGTGCCTGGATCTCCTAGTCCGATAAACACGAGAATCAGGTTGTGCCAAGATGTCGTTGCACATCAATCTGTCCTAAGGTCTTCCCCTCCCCCTCGTCTCACGGTCGGTGCTCCCGACGCTCGAAGCACTTGCCCCGGCTCTTTCCGGGGGCTATTAGATTGGGGTCAGGCACCGCCGTAATGAAATTCTTTTGTTCTCCTCCCTCGCCAGCGCCCTCCTTTGTGACTGCCGGCATCCCTGTGATTCGGCACGCGGCAGAGCGTATGAGGAGAGTGCTCCCTCCTTTCTCCTCCTTTCATCTGATTCGGGGGCTGGGGATCCTTAGAAATCGCACTTCGCGTATCATATGATTTTCGGGGCGACCTTACCCGCGGTCCTGCTTGTCTCGAAAAGAGATACGAGTCTTTTCTCTCCTTACTTACCTGGCACCGTGAGCATTTCGCCTCGGACGCTTCCTTCTAATTCAACCTCGTCGCGCTGGGTTCGCCGGAGATGCTCACCACGAGTTGCCGATTCGCGTTATGTCTATCCCCCTCTTCTT